>ERZ808266.64-NODE-64-length-46236-cov-4.693554_pt1 | contig 46236 bp, 34 predicted proteins | sample MGYA00521278_ERZ808266 | MGnify/ENA primary metagenome ERZ808266 (study PRJEB31516, sample SAMN03275591) | gut metagenome | biome: mammalia-associated habitat; material: feces | host: Papio cynocephalus | place: Kenya | collected 2012-08-02 ... | reverse complement strand
CCCGAAGCCGCACGCCTTAAAGCAATCCCCGAAGCCTATACAGCCGTATTCACAGCCAAGCGGTCCGCCGCTCAGCCCGTTTGCGGCGACACAGCTTTGTATACCTGAATACGCGTATTTTGTTCTTACGCCCTCGGGAGTACCGTTACAGGCAATAAACGCAATTTTAGCCTCGCTTTTAACCTCAACGCCCAGTATTTCGGCAATAGCGCCTGCGGCAGCGTCTCCGCCGGGGGCGCATTTATCAGGTTCAGCCTCGCCTGCCGCTAAGGCGGCGGCGTAGCCGTCACATCCCGAATAGCCGCACGCTCCGCAATTAGCGCCCGGCAGCGCCTCCCTTATTTTAACCTGCTTTTCATCCACGGGAACAGCCATAAATTTTGAGGCAAGCGAAAGTCCGACGCCCGCAATCAAGCCTATCACAGCCACTATTATAACGGGTATAAGTATTTCCATACGCTTAACCCCCTATTCCCGCAAAGCCCAAAAACGAAAGCGAAACGAGCGACGCCGCAATAAGGGTTATGGGCAAGCCCTTTAAAAATTCGGGTATATCGGCAGTTTCAAGTCTTTCCCGAACGCCCGAAAACAAAAGCATTGCAAGCATAAACCCAAGACCCGCGCCCAATGCGTTGAAAAGAGACTGAACAAAACTCAGCCCGTTTGTAATGTTCAGCATTGTTATACCGAGTACGGCGCAGTTTGTGGTAATAAGCGGCAGATATATGCCAAGCGCATTATAAATCGGTTTTATGTATCTTTTAAGCACAATTTCTATAAGCTGAACTATTGCGGCTATAACAAGTATAAATACTATCGTTTCAAGATATGTGTAATCGGGCGCTAAGATAAAATGATAAATAGGCCACGTTACGGCAGTTGAGACCACCATTACAAGCGTTACCGCAATGCTCATTGAAAATGCGGTTTCGGTTTTTTTGGAAACGCCCAAAAACGGACATATTCCGAGGAATTTCGACAATACCATATTGTTTGTAAGAATTGCCGCCAGAAGTATGGAAGCAATCGCCGTGTTACTGTTCATTTACCGCCGCCTCCTTTTTAGCCGAGCCGCAAACGCCCTTTGACGGACAAGCTTCGCAGCCGAGATGCTCGACAGGCTTTTTCCCGTTTTTCCTTGCTAAGGCGTTGGACGCCGCAACAAGTATTCCGAATACGAAAAATCCGCCCGGCGGCAACAGGAATATTATCATCGGGTCAATAAATTTTGAGGTTATCGGCAAAGAAAACAGTGTTCCCGCACCTAAAATTTCCCGTATTGCCCCCATAAGAGTCAGCACGGCGGTGAAGCCTATACCCATACCGAGACCGTCAAGCACGCTCGGCAAAACCGAGTGCTTTGACGCAAACATTTCCGCTCTCGCGAGAATAATACAGTTTACAACTATAAGCGGAAGATATATTCCGAGCGCCTTATCAACAGACGGCAAAAACGCCTTTACAAGCATTTGCACAACGCTTACAAATCCCGCAATTATGGTTATGTATGCAGGTATACGCACCTTATCGGGTATAATATTGCGAAGCAGTGATATTGCAAGATTGGAGCATACCAAAACGAGCGTAGCCGAAAGCCCCATCCCTATGCCGTTTACCGCCGCCGTTGTAACGGCAAGCGTCGGGCAGGTACCGAGTACCAGTCTGAGCGTCGGGTTTTCCTTTATAATTCCGTTTGTAAAGTAGCCGAGATATTTTTTATTCACCGTCCGTCACCTCCGCCGTATTTGTGTTGCCGGAAAGCTTTTCAAATTCGTCAAGAGCTTCATTAACGGCACGGTTTACCGCAGTTGAGGTAATAGTAGCTCCCGTAACTGCGTCAACCTCGTTTTTCTCGCCTTCGGCACCGTTTTTAAGCAGTGAGACGCCCTTTTTCTTGCCTGCGTACTGCGAGTAAAAGCTTTCCTTCGCGGCGTTTTGCCCAAGTCCCGGTGTTTCGTTCGAAACATCGAGTATTGCGACCGATTTTACCGTTCCGTCGGGATTTACCGCCGTCATTACGGAAACATCGCCGCCGTAGCCCTTAGCCGAGGTCTTGAAGATGTAGCCTACGGTCTCTCCGTCCTTTACCGCCTCGTAATATTCTGTATCGGAAACGGTAACGGTACGGAAGTCGTCTGCCGTTATAAGGCTTGCCATAGCCTTTTTGCTGTTTTCTTCCTCAAGCCTTGCTATCTTTTTTACCGTGATTTTATTTGTAAGAGAAAGCGCCAGAGGAATTATAACGCAAATCGCAAGCAGCACGGCGGTCGGCTTTATAATATCAGTGCTGTTTTTCTTTAAAAAATCAAAGAGCTTATTCATTCCGCTTTCTCCTTTACAGGCTTAATATATCCGAAAGGCTTTGAGAGCGTAAAACGGTCAATATACGGAACCAGTATATTCATAAGCAGAATTGCATATGAAACGCCCTCCGTAAGAGAGCCGAATTTCCTTATTACAAATGTCACGATACCGCAGCCTACGCCGAAAATTGCCTTACCGGGCAGTGAAATCGGGCTTGTAGTATAATCCGTAGCCATAAATACCGCACCTAAAATCAGTCCGCCGCCAAGAACCGAAATCATAACGCTTTGACCGAAAACCAGCGAAAGCAACGTGACAGTACCTATAAAGCAAGCAGGTATTACGGGAGATATAATTCGGCGTATGACAAGATAAAGACCGCCTATCAATAGCAAAAACGCGGAGGTCTCGCCTATCGAGCCTGCGTGCATACCGAAGAAAAGCGTCTTAAAGGAGTATGTAAAGGATGTTGTCCCGTCCGCATATAAAAGCGGCGTAGCAGAGCTTACGGTATCCGAAATAGGCTCTGTAAACCTTGTCATAGAAGCAGGGAACGAAACCAAAAGCATTATACGGGCGGCAATAGCAGGATTTGCGAAATTGCACCCTATTCCGCCGAACATCTGCTTTACAACTATAATTGCGAAGATACTGCCTATCGCCGCCTGCCAAAGCGGAAGCGACGGCGGCAGGTTCATACCGAGAAGAAGTCCCGTTACAACAGCCGACATATCCTTTACGGAATTAGGCTTTTTAAGCGCCTTATCCCACAAAAATTCACTCAATACCGCAAATCCGACGCAGGTAATAAGCACCGCCGCCGCCTTAAAGCCGAAAAGTATACAGCCGTACACCGCGGAGGGCATAAGCGCTATTACCACATCAGTCATAATTCCGCAAACGGTCTCCTGATGTCTTATATGCGGCGATGAAGAAACATTCAGCATTTCCCTCATTGCGGCTTCCTCCTTAGCTCTGTTTTTGCAAGGCGCATTACCTGTGTAAGCGGCCGCTTTGCGGGACATACGAACGAACAGCTTCCGCATTCCATACAGTAATTTACATTTAGCTTTTCAAGCCTATCCGCCGCGCCGTGATTAAGCGCCGCGTCAACCATTGACGGGTAGAGCCTCATAGGACATACGCTCGCGCATCTTCCGCAGTGAATACACGGTCCTGTTTCAGGCTCTTCTATTTTTTCGCTCATAACGGTAACGGCGTTGTTGCGCTTTTCTATAACCGCGTCCCTGTCGCACACATCCACGCCCATCATAGGTCCGCCCATTATTATTTCCGCGGCGTCGTCCGTAACTCCGCCCGCAAATTCAAGCAAATCCGAAATTTTGGTTCCTATCGGCACTATAACATTTTTAGGCTCCTTTACGGCAGTGCCGTCTACCGTTATTCTTTTTGAAACAAGCGGCATACCCGTAGAAATAAACCTGTAAAGCGTTGCGACGCTTGTTATATTCATAACTATACATCCGACATCGCTCGGCAACTTTCCTGCCGGAACACGCCTTCCGGTTGCCGAATAGATTATTACCTTTTCCGCTCCCTGCGGATAGCTTGTCGGCAGCTTCATAAGCTTTACTGTGTCGTCCGTATCTCTCTCATCCGTCGCGACGGTGTAAAGCTTTGTTATGGCCTTTTCCTTATTGCTTTCAATACAGATGATTACCTTTTTTATCCCGAGCTTTTCCTTTAACAAATAAACTCCGTTTATAACATCGTTATAGTTCTCAATACATTCTCTGTAATCGCTTGTAATATAAGGCTCGCATTCCGCGCCGTTAATAATAAGCGTATCTATATTACCGTCCTTGACCGAAAGCTTAACGCTTGTGGGGAAGCCTGCGCCGCCGAGACCCACAAGTCCGCACTCTGCGGCGGCTTTTGCTATATCCTCGGGAGCTTCTATCGGGAAAGGAGCGAGCGACTGATCTTTTTCCATAGCTCCGTCCGACTCTATTACAACGCATGGCACCTCGCGGCCGCCTGAGGTTATGTTACCTACCGACTTGACCGTACCGGATACGCTTGAATGAACCGAAGCGCTGACAGCCCCTGCCGCTTTACCTATAAGCGTACCCACAAATACCTTGTCACCGGGCTTTACAACAGGTTCAGCCGGAGCGCCTATATGCTGAAGCATAGGTATTTTCACTTCATCGGGTGCGGGCATAATTACGGATTCGGCATCTGCCGTATTTTTTAAATGCGGCAGCAGCATACCACCGTGAATACGCTTCACGGGGCTTAATATCCTTTCCTTCCCCATAACAATTCTCCTTTTGCAAAAAATTGCGGCTTACAACCATATGATACAATATATATTTATGATTTTCAAGAATAATTTTGCACCGAAAAACGGGGCTGTCTTTTGACAACCCCGTTTGAAAATTTATTACCGTTAATCGGCAAGCTGATATTTTTCCTCATACATTCCGTAATCACGGACAAAGGCTCCGCCCTGTGAATTTTTGATTTTCGCAAGGTACTTATGCGCGTCAAGCTTGTCCGATGTAAGCTGTACGGTATAGACCGCAATGTTAGAGCAATGGTCAGACACACGCTCGTAATTAGTAAGCAGATCGGTGAACACGAAGCCGAGCTCAATAGTACATTCGCCGTTTTGAAGTCTTGCGACATGACGGGCTTTAAGCTCCTTATTAAGCTTGTCTATTACCTGCTCAAGCGGTTCTACATGGGATGCTGTTTCCGCATCGTCATCTATAAACGAATCAACCGCCATATTAAGTATTTCGGTCACGGCAGAGGTAATAACGGAAATTTCTTTTCGTGCCTCTTCGGAAAAATGAATGTTTTTATTATGCATTTCCTCCGCAACCTTGCAGATATTAAGCGCATGATCGCCTATTCTCTCAAAATCGCCTATGCTGTGAAGCATACGGGCTATTGCGTGGGACATATTTTCCGAAAGCTCGTTATTGCTGAGCCTTACAAGATAAGTCCCGAGCCTGTCCTCATATTTATCGATAAGCTCTTCGTTTTCTCTTATAAACTGTGCCGTAGAGGAATTATATGTTGTAATAAGGTCTATTGACTTAAGTAACGCGTCCCTTGAATGATTCGCCATCTCGGCTGTAAGCCTGTGACATTCGGACACCGCAAGCGCAGTGTTATTGAACAAACGCTCGTCCAAAAAAACGGTATGCGTTTTATCGTTGCTGCTCTTAACCGTAATTTCGCAAAGCCTTATGACCAGCTTTTTGAACGGTATAAGAACTATTGTATTGAGAAGATTGAAAAGGGTGTGAATTATAGCAACACCGAACATAGATACCGGTTCTGTAAGAATTTCTGTACCGGCAAACCTTAATATGTAAAGAATTATCATACATACTACAGAACCGATAACATTTACATAAATATGTAACGCTACAACCCGTTTGGCGTTTTTATTTGTTCCGAAGCTTGAGAGCAATGCGGTTATACAGGTTCCTATATTAGCGCCCAAAATAAGCGGTATCGCCATTTCATAGGTGATAGCGCCGGTAAGCGCCAATGCCTGTACAATACCGACGGTAGCCGCCGAGGACTGAATAATACCGGTAAACAGTACAGAAATAAGCAATGCGACAATCGGACTCTTAAATGCGGTAAGAAGACTTTGAAAGCCCTTCATTTCCTGCACGGAGCTCATGGAATTACTCATAAAATCCATACCCGTCATAAGGATTGCGAAGCCTATAAAAATAAGTCCTATATTTTTCTTCTTTTCTTCCTTGGAAACCATCCTGAAAAGTATTCCCACAAAAGCAAGAAGAGGCGCAAATGTCATCGGCTTTAAAAGGGTGAAGAAAAAGTTGTCTCCCCCTATTCCGGCAAGGCTTAACAGCCACGCCGTCAGCGTTGTGCCGACATTTGAACCCATTACAACGCCGAAAGTGTCGCAAAAATTAACTATTCCCGAGTTTACAAGTCCCACAAGCATTACGGTCATTGCCGAGGAGGACTGAATGGCTATCGTTATGCCTGCACCGAGGAAAAAGCTTAAAAGCGGATTTCTTGTCACTCTTTTAAGCGTTTGTTCAAGCGAACCGCCCGCAAGATTTTCAAGTCCCCCCGACAGCATAGACATTCCGTAAAGGAAGAATGCCAAGCCGCCGAAAAGCTCCGCCACCATTAAAAGTATCTGAGTTGAAGTCATATTTTTCCCTCTGTTTTAAAATTTCACAGCCTCTGAAATATAATTCTTCAGCTCATTTATCGGAATACGTTTTTGCTCCATAGTGTCTCTGTCACGAACGGTAACACAGTTATCCTCAACCGATTCAAAATCATAGGTAATGCAGATAGGAGTGCCTATTTCATCCTGACGGCGGTAACGCTTACCGATTGAACCGGCGTCGTCATAATCAACCATAAAATCGCCCGCAAGCTCGGAATAAACCTCGCCTGCCTGCTTTGCAAGCTTCTTTGAAAGCGGAAGCACCGCCGCCTTAAAGGGCGCCAGAGCCGGATGGAAGTGAAGCACGGTTCTTGTATCTCCCTTTTCATCGGTCTCCTCGTCATAAGCGTCGCAAAGGAAAGCAAGCAAAACGCGGTCCGCACCGAGGGAAGGCTCTATAACATACGGTATATACTTTTCATTAGTTTCGGGGTCAAAATAATCAAGCGGCTGACCCGAATGCTCCGAATGCTGCGTCAAATCATAATCGGTACGGTCGGCAACTCCCCACAGCTCGCCCCAACCGAACGGGAAGAGAAATTCAAAGTCGGTAGTGGCTTTGGAATAGAAGCAAAGTTCATCCTTATCGTGGTCGCGAAGTCTCAAATGCTCCTCGTTAATTCCAAGGTCAAGCAACCACTTGCGGCAGAAGCCTCTCCAATATTCAAACCATTCGAGATCCGTTCCGGGCTTGCAGAAAAATTCAAGCTCCATCTGCTCAAATTCCCTTATACGGAAAATAAAGTTTCCAGGGGTAATCTCGTTACGGAACGACTTTCCTATCTGAGCTACACCGAACGGTATTTTCTTTCTTGTTGTACGGGCAATATTTTTGAAGTTTACAAAAATGCCCTGCGCCGTTTCGGGGCGGAGATAAAGTGTCGAGGTGCTATCCTCGGTAACGCCCTGAAAGGTCTTGAACATAAGGTTAAACTTGCGTATATCGGTAAAATCATGAGAGCCGCAGTTGGGACATTTAATTCCCTTATCCTTAATGTACTGCATCATTTCCTCGTCGCTCATAGCGGCGGGGTTGTCGTTCAGTCCGTTTTCGGCAACATAATCCTCTATAAGCTTATCGGCTCTGTGGCGTGTTTTGCAGGATTTACAGTCCATAAGCGGGTCGGAAAAGCCGCCCAAATGACCTGAAGCCACCCATGTTTCGGGATTCATAAGTATGGCGCTGTCAAGACCTACATTGTAGGGAGATTCCTGAACAAATTTCTTAAGCCATGCCTTTTTAATATTGTTTTTAAGCTCAACTCCCAACGGACCGTAATCCCACGAATTTGCAAGTCCGCCGTATATTTCACTGCCGGGATACACAAAGCCCCTGCCCTTTGCAAGCGCTACTATCGTATCCATGCTCTTTTTAGAATTATCCAAAATTATTTCCCCCAATGAACAGCCGAGCGCCGAAAATTTTCAGTACACCCGTTAAAATCCAAATTTCTACAAATAATATAGTAATGGAAATTCGCCTAAAAGTCAAGACTTAACTTGACATATTAACTTATATGAATTATACTGATAACATAATTACAGTAGGAGGGTATCAAAATGGATAACGGAAAAATTCAGCTCCACAATGTGGACTTCGATGATTTTATAAAAGCTATTGACGAGTGCAAGGGCGATGTTTATCTTGAAACTAAGGACGGCGATGTTCTTAACCTTAAATCAAAGCTCTGCCAGATGTTGGGTCTCAGCACCATACTCAGCAATTCCGAGGTTACCGAGGCCACTATCCGCTGCACCAATCCGGACGACGAAACAATGCTTTTCCGTTTCAATCTCTACGGCGAGATGCCTAAGGAAAATAAGTGAGGTCCGAAATGGCTGAAAACAAATTCTTAACCTATAAAAACAAGCCGCTTGTAAAATGCGGAAAGGAAATTTATTACGGAGATATGTCAGAGCCGTATGTGGTTCGCTTCAGCATAATATCCGAGAAAAAAGAGGGCAATGAAACAATACCCGAAAAGGTTGGGGTTGACCTTTTAAAAAGCGATACCCAGCTTCCCGAAAAGGACAGAATTGCCAAAAGCACCGTAAAGGATTCTTTTTACGACGCGCTTGATGTGGGCTTTATTTGGCTTGAAAGATTTTTAAAGGCGTAATTCAAAAAGCCGCAATCCTTAAGGATTGCGGCTTTTTCATTTGTCTCGGCAATACCGTTTGGCTCCGATCTATCTTGAATTTTTATTGCGGTACATTTGCTTGTCGGCTGATAACACTGCGTCCGAAAAGCTCATTTTATGCGGTTTAAACACAGAGTAACCGACGGCGACCGTCGGGATATTACCGTCCGATTTTCCGCAAGCCAAAAGTCTTTGCTTAAAGGCCTCATTTAATTTGTCAATATCGGCAGAGCCCGTATGCCTGTCAATAATAACACAAAATTCGTCTCCGCCTATTCTGTAACAAAGGCCGTATCTGCCGTAAACAGCCTTTAAAGCATCTGCAACAGCCCGAAGACAGCTATCCCCCGCACCGTGACCGTGGTTGTCGTTAATGCTTTTAAAATCGTTAATATCAAACAGCAGAACTGTCGCGCGTCTTCGCTGATTCTGAAATCTGCTTTCATATGACCGACGGTTTAAAAGCTCCGTAACAGCGTCTATTTGTAAAACCATATTACAGTAATAAATATAAAACAAAATCATTCCTATCGCCGCCGTAAGCCAAGCTGTTCTTAAAGAACCGTCAATTTTCTGAATCAGTACGCCCGTAAAGGCAAAAAACAATATCATACCAAGCGACACATTATTGCGGTTTTGAAAACGGATACCGGATTTTACTGCCGTGCACACAAGCAATATCACTCCGGACAGGATAAATAAACAGTATATTCTGTAAAGGCTTCCCCTGCAATAGTTGTTTTGCCCGTCGATATAAAAAACCGTTCCGAAAGGCAACGAAAGTATTTGGAAAATCGCATTGACGGCGGCAGAATAAAAAATCACTTTTTTCGGTATTCTCGGGTAAACCGCGGTCGAGAGGACAAACGGAATAACCGGCGTCAACAAAAGCTCCGTTAATTTTACCGCTGTTTGAGCAGAGCGCTCCGTACCGCTGAGCAGTATACTCGCAAATTCACAAATATCGCATACCATAATCATAACAGAGGTGATTATAATCCTAACCTTAACCGATTTTGCCGATGTTTTGTTTTTTATCACAAGAAAAATAAGTATAAGCATCGACAATTGCGTAATTACCGAAGATATAATGTAATTTTTCATTTTTAGAACCTTTTGCCGGTACAGGCAATTCGTTGTAATATTTCTAACCGTATTGATTATTTTACCCCGAAAAATCAACAATAAAATTTTTTTGCCGAATTTATGCGGTTTAAATACGGCATAAAAAAACAGCCCGCTTATAACGGACTGTTTTTGGTGGAGCATAGCGGGATCGAACCGCTGACCTCTACACTGCCAGTGTAGCGCTCTCCCAGCTGAGCTAATGCCCCGAACAAAACATATGATACCATAAGCAATTAAAAATATCAAGACTTTTTTTAATATAAATTCGGTTTTTTGCAAAATTGTTTTAATCGGGCGTTCAACTGTTATGCGAAATAAAAAAACGGGTTGCCGCAGGGCAACCCGTCAATTTTCCGATTAAAATTAAGCTTTGATTTTCTTAACCGAAACTACTGCGGCGCCAACGCTTAAAGCGAGTACGGCAAGTGCTATCGGAGAAGAAGTATCGCCTGTCTTCGGAGATGTACCGTTCGGTTCAGAAGCGGCAACATCGGTAAGTAAAACAACTTCGCCGAATTCAGCAAATACGCCCTTAACAATTCCGTTTAAAACGGTGGCCTCGATCTTAACAACCGTACCGTCAGCCTTCTTAAGGAGTAAAACCGCTTTGGTGCTGTCCTTTACACCCGGAACACTGAACTCAACTGTTACAGGGAATTTAACGGTGCTGCTGTCGGCTGCGCCGATTATCTTGTGGTCTGCAACCTTAAGGTTTTTGTTTTCCTTCTGGAGATCCGTAATTACGCTGTCAAAAGCAGCTGTGTTTCCGGTTGCGTTTTCAAGCTTGATGCTGATATCCTTGTTGTCAGCGTCCTTAGCTGTTACCGTTGTTACGGTTCCCTGCTCTTTCTCCGGAGACGGAGCAGCCGAGACGGTTGCGGCAAAAGCCGTAAGCGCCAATGCCAAAGTAATTACTGTTGCTAAAAGTTTTTTCATAATGATTTTCCTTTCATTTGATTTATTGTTTTATATAAAATACATCCAAAAGCAATTCATAAAGCTGTGTTTCATCTGCGGTAAAGGTCTCATAGGTGCCATCTGAACCGCTTACACCCTCAACCCCTCGGAAATCAAAACCTGCCTTAAGTGCCTCAGATGCAAGATATGCCGCACTTGTCGCATCAACATTTGTAACCGTATTTGAAGATAACTTGTTATACATTTTGACCGGAAGCGTCAAATCCTTCAAAACTGCCTTTTTAGCCTGAGCCGTAAAGCTTTTGATAAACGACTTCTGTCTTTCAAGCCTCGGAGCATTGCTATCGCCGCGATACCTCAAATACGGTAACACATTGCTCCCCGTAAGAGTAATATCAGCACCCGATTTAAACGCCGGATTGACCGCAGTCATATTTTCGCTTATACTCACGGGCACCCCGCCGACGGAATCCACGATATCCTTTAATGAATTCATAAATATCGTATAATAACCGCTTATCGGGACACCGTACAAGAAGCCTGAAACTGCCTTGACCGTAAGCTCTGATGACTGTTTATCATCGCTTCCGTAAGTATACGCTAAGCACAGCTGCTGTTTTGAAGTGGCGAAATAATCGCCGTTTATATCATAAGAATCTACATTTGCTATTGTATTTCTTGATATCGAAATTACATTTACCGACTTGCTTTCGGAATCGAGCGAAACCAAAAACAGTGCGTCCGCCTGATGTTTTTTTGATGCGCCCGGCTGCGGACGGTCAACACCGATAATAAGTATATTGACCAGCTTGTCGTTATAATTATAAGCGGCACCGTTATAATAAGCATCCGCGTCATCAGGTAACGACTCATCCCCCGCCGCGGGCAGCTTAGCCGAATCGGGATTGAGCTTTTTCCTGAGCTTATTTTCGCCGATTTTAAGTACGGCAAAATATGCGGAAACCGCAACCACAACAACAGCAAGCAATACTGAAAAAACAACTATAAGTCTTTTGTGGGTATTTTTCTTAAGATGTTTGTTTTCGGCTGTCATATATCAAGACCCCTTGAACGAGATAGCGTTCTTCAGTCTTACCGGTACAGGTGGAAAGTGTTATTATTCGGTCGTCGGCAGTTACCCCTGTCTGCGAGTCGAAGTATGAACTCATACCCTTGTTTGAAAAAATATCGGAAATATATTCTTTTCTTACCGACTCGTTTGTAAAATCATAAGAAAGAAGTATATGCCTGTCATCCACTATATGCGCCGCAAAAATACGGTATTTCATTATTCTGCCGGGCATATAAATGTTGATTTCCCTGTTTTCGTCGAAAAAAGTTCTGTTACGGTATTTTCTGAGACTGCCGAACATACTGCCGTTTTTCATATTATGTCCGTATATAACGGTATTGAAATCGGCAAAATCCATATCGTTATAATCCTCGGTATAAATTGCGCCGTAAGCGGACTTTTTATTTTCAACAGTATGTGTAAGATAATATGCGTTATCGTCTGCTCTCCTGAGTATCGGATAATCAATCACGGTTCCCGGAATATTTATCCAAGCATATATATCCGGATTGATTTTTTTTAGCTTAACAAAATCCACCGGAGGCTCGACATATGCCGTAGTATTTCCGGAAGCCGAATCAGACGAGACATACGCCTGTGAACGCAGCTTATCCGTATTGTCCGACCGCATTGTCACGATGATATAAGCTCCGCTCGCAACAAAGCAAGCTATTGCCAAAATCAAAACTGTTACCCAAACCCTGTTGCGTGACCTTTTCGTTATCCTACACCTCGCAAATATGCAGTCGTCAATTATACATAGATTATACTATCTGAGACTTGAAAAGTCAATATCAATAATATAAAAAAATTTTAGGATTAAATCGTTATTATGCATATACCGAATAATCGGAGCAGGAATTTTCCCGCTCCGATTATTTATTCTGATATTTTGTTCCTTCTTAAAAGCTTTGAAAGCAGTTGACCGCACAGCTCACAGGTCAAGGTCTCTTTAAGCAGTAACAGCATAATCCCGTATATTCCGAAAAACAAAATTGCTCCGACAGCCAAGCTCCAAAAGGCACTGAGACTTAATACCGTTCTGAAAAGCACGGTAACGGCAGTTCCGGCAAAAAGGGAAATGAATATTTTAAAATATGAAATACTCAATTCCAAGCCTTTAATGTCTTTTCTTAAAGCACGGTACTGGACAGCCAGTACAACAAACTCCGCCGCAAGCGTTCCTATGGCGGCTCCCGAGGATGCAAGAGACGGTATTAAGGCGGAATTCAATATAAGGTTGATAACAGCGCCCGCTATTTCAGAATAAAGCACCTGTTTTTCACGCCCTAAAGGCACCAAAACCTGTATTCCGAGTACATTTGTTATTCCTATAAGCACTATTGTCGGTGTAATTATCTGCATAGGCAGCTTTGCCGGCAGAAACATACTGCCCGACAGAAGTAAAATGCTTTCGTTTGCGAAGATTATAAAGAACACCATAAGTGGAAGTGAAATAAGCAAAACAAAATTCAGCGCTTTTTTTACAAGCGTATAAAATTCGTCCCATTTTTCTTCCTCCGCAAGGCAAGACATACGCGGCAAAAGCACCGTTCCGAGCGATGTCACAAGAGAACACAGTACGTTTTTCACCTTTACGGCAGTGTTGTAATAACCGACATCCGTATCGGTTTTTATAAACCCAAGCATAACCGTGTCAAGATTGGTGTAGATTGTAGTTGCTACCGACATTGCGAAAAAGACCAATATTGCCTTAAAGTGCCTTTTTAAATTGTAGCTTCCGAGAGGCCTCAGATATACAAACCGCCTGAGCCTTATAAAATTCAAAAGGCTTGAACCGGTTGCTGCCAATATCGATATTCCGCCGTAAGCTATATAATCCGAACGGGTACGGACAAACGCAAACATAGCCGCCACGGATATAAGCTTAAACAGTATCGATACCGTTGTTATATAGGAATACTGCTCAAGCGCCTTGTACAACCATTCAACACCTATTGTATTAAACAGTATTGTAACGCCCATAACAAGGAACAGCGTTTTTTCTTCCCTAAGCCTCGGCACAGCCAATAAGGACGCCGCAAATACAAGATAAACTATTGCAGTCATAACAAGATTTATAATCATTATTTCCTGCATAGTACGGGAAAGCTTTTCCTTATCGTCCCTTACTCTTGCGCATACGCTTATTCCGTATGTGGGTATACCGAGCTGTGCAAACATCGAAAAGTAATATACAACGGATGTTGCAAATGAGACCTTTCCGATGTTTTCGGGTCCCAAGACCCTTGAAACATACGGATAAGTTATAAGGGGGAAAATGAATGCCGACGCTGTGAGTATGGCATTCATTATAAAATTAAATTTTGTGGAATGTTTCATATTTCTTCTTTAATTTGTGCTTTACTGCCGTCATTCGCCGACAGTATCAGGCAAAGGTATCCCAAGAACAGCCAGAACAGCGCGGTGTTAGGCGTCTGTTGATAGAACATAGTCCCTTGGAACATCGCGCTTACAACCAAAGAGCATACCGCAACCGTACACACAAGCACCGCGGGGAAATACTTTTTGTCCACTGTCCATACATTTCTGAAGATTTTTACAACGCAGGTTACTGCCAAAATTAAAACTATTAAAATTCCCGGCAGACCCTGAGAAACAAAAACATTCAAATAATCGTTATCAAGCGTATTAAATTCCCACAATCCGTTTGATACCATATATGAATCCGGATAATTTTCCTTTGCATACGGCAAAAGACCGTTAAATGAAACTCCGGTCAAAGGCTTATCAAGCGCAATGTTTATTCCGGTCTCCCAGATAGCAAATCTGTTATTGCTGACATTTTCCTTAATATCGTAGCCTCTGTTTACCACATATTGGTTGAGCTTTGTGTCGGTATCGGTGGGATCCTCGGTGTCTTTACTTTCCTCCTGCGATACTATAAAGGCATTATAACCCTTTTGGATAACCTTGGGCAGTGCCGCTCCGACAAATGCGACAACGGCAACAGCAAGTATACAAACGGCTTTTTTGAATACAGCCTTTTTACCGTGTTCATCGTGATATTTACGGAACAAATAGAAAAACAGAGTGAAGCCGAGTACACATCCGGCAGTAACCATACCGTTTCGCGAGTCGGAAAGCGCAATGTAAAAAACCATAACCGCAATATCAAGAGCGAGCAATACCGTTACAGCCTTCTTTTTGAAGAACCACATAAAATATCCCGAAATAACCACGGAAATACAGCACATAACCGAGCCTAAATTAGGATCCTGAAACGCTCCCCAAAGTCTTCCGAAGAAGAATCCCGAAACAACCTCATAATTGTTGTTGTTCGGGTCGCGGTATGACATTCCGTAGCCGGTTATTAGCATACCGCAGCTTATAACAACAAGCAGGGTGACATACGCCAAATACATACCGAAAATAAGGCGCAGCTCCTTTTCTGCTGTTTCGCGTTTTCTTTCGGGGTCGTTAAGGAACAAAATCAAGAAATAAAAGCACCATAAAACAAAAACAACTATGCTCTGTTTATTAAAATACTGCATATTGGTTACGGTTGAAAAAGCATAGCTTACCAAAAGCAGCAGCACCCAAATAAGACCGTAGGATTTAATAAATCTCTTTACGGACAAAAGTCTCCAGAGTATAATTACCCCACCGAACAAAAATGTCACATACATCATAACCGATACAATCGGTGTTCCTGAGGTTAAATTGCAGGTTCCCAACATCAAATAAACAAAAAACAGAATTTTGAATGATGTTTCCGACTTATTTCTCAAAGTATTGTCAGAAATAATATTCATACTTAAACATCCCCTCTAAGCGCCAAGTGCCGCCGTCAAATATTCACCGTTTCTGATTTTTTTCGAGACACGGATGACATTTGCATACATTTCTTTATATTCCTCATCGGTTATACCTCTGAGCCTTTCGGGTATTTCATCCGTAGAAGAAACCGTAATGCCAACGCCGTTTTCCTCTACAAATTTTGCAAGTGCCGCTTCCTTCCATATTATAACCGGAAAAACCGAAGCCAAATACAGGGATGTTTTATGAGGATTATTATATCTTAAGTATTCGCCGTAAGCGCCGGTGCAGGTCTCGGCACTGCTTCCGTCCCAAATAAGCCCGAAGCCGTTGCAAAGCTTGTACGGCAAAATATCCGCAGGGAAAGAACCGTTGTAATGCAGATTTTTCTTATCGTTTTCCTTATAATTCACGCCGTAAAGCTCAACATTTATACTGTCGGGGAGACTGTAAATGTACCCTGATTTATTCTCGTCGAGATTTCCCGCAATTATAACCGTATTCGGCTTTTTTAAGGCTCTGTTCTCAGCAAGCTCGTCCACCGTAGCTCCGTCCTCGGGCGGAGCTATAAGGTAATCGAAAATTCCGAGCACCGTCGTCGGTGTTTCAATCCCCAAAGAAGCCGTGAATTTTTCCATTTCGGGGTTGTGAACTATAAGCCTTGAGCTTTCCCTGAGAGAGCCTAATTCCTCTATTCTCATTCTTACCTTTTGCTTAAACGACAAATTCTTGTCCTTTATCATTCGCAGCACCTCAAGGTCGTGAATAAGCGAGATTATTTCAACTCCCCTGCTTTGCAATTTCTTGAAAAGACGGCTTATCAGCAGATAATTATTAACAAGCGGCAGCTGTATAAACAGCGTATCCCCTGCCTTAAGAGATGAGAGCGCCTGCTTCCAAAGCTTTCCCGTCTTTATATGTGCGCTGATTTTTCCCGCTACGGAAGCGGATTCCCTGTCTGTCGCTATTCCGGTAATTTCAATAGCTTTAAAGCCCGCCTTTTCGGCAATGCTTGCCGCATCGGCTCTTGCCTTATTCCAAGCCGTTCTGTCTGCTTTCGGCAAACGCTCAACAACATAATATTTCATCACAAATCTCCGTTTTTAAATCATTCTTCTAAATACTTTTTCAATTTAAGCAAATCATCTGTTGGGTGCTTTTTATCGTAGCCCGCCTTGATTATGTCCTCAAGACAGGATTTTCTTACAAAATTCTTTAAAGACAAAATTTCGTTTGCCCATACCGTATCCGAAAGCTCCAAACTTAAAAAACGGGCATTTTCCGTTATTCCGGTTTCCCTTGAAATATTGTCGGATAAAATACACGGTAATCCCGAGGCCTGCGCCTCCAGCGCAACAATCGGCAGCCCCTCAAAAAGCGAGGGAAGAAAAAATACATCCGCGGCCTGCAATATCTCGCTTATATCACCGCGCTTGCCCAAGAACATTATTTTTTCCGAAAGTCCCTTTTGTTCGGCATAGCTGTGCACTTCATCGTCCATTTCGCCGCTTCCGACGCTTATCATTACAGCGTTCTTATCGTTTTTTGACACTTCCGCAAATATATCAATTACCCTAAACGGATTTTTCTGATATGAAAGCCGTCCTATATGACAAACCGCGAACTTATCGGCTATATTAAGCTCTTTTCGTTTTTTATCCCTCATATCGGCGGAATAATCATAATTCTCAGCCTCTATGGCATTCGGGATAACAACAGCGGAATGTTTTTTGAACATAAACCTTGCCGCAACCTCAGAGCAAGCCAGCCGCTTTTTTGTAAAAAGCAGAAGAAACGGTCTGCACAGCTTGTGAAGCAAGGCTTTATCCGTGTTGCCGTTATGGCTGTGCGTTATAACCGTTCTGCCGAACAGCCACGGTATAAATTCGGTGACTGCCGCGCCGGCGTCAAGAATATTAAAATAAATCTTTTTATATTCGGGGTGTTCCTTTAATACTTTTGCAAAGGCTCTCCAGTGCTTAAAAACGCCCTTACTCTTTGCGGGAATATAATAAATAACAGAACCGGAGCTTTCCGCTTCATCGGCATACGCCATAGTGCTGAAATCGGTCACAAAATCAAACGCAACCTTGCTTTTGTCTACGGACCTCAACAGATTCATAACATAGGTTTCAATTCCGCCTAAATTATCGGTCATTCCGTATACTAATATCCGCTTCAAAATACCCCGTACCTTTCATTTATCTTAAAGTATACACAATTCTGCCCATAGCAAGAGCCGTCGGGCAGTTTTTTTTAAGTATCGCCCATTTAAGAGCCTTGAAAACAATGTTGATTCCTTCGGTTTTCGGAAGCAGGTCTGAATAAAGCGGCATATCGCAGATTTGCCTGAACCATTGCTTTTTTTCCTTCCCGTTCATACCGGAAAGCGGGTTATTGTTTCTGCTTAACGCAGAAAGCGTATAACGCAACAATCTTCCGCCCAAAACCGAATATGTCTCCTCGCTCATACATCCGTTTTCGGTGCAAAATTCAACCATCGTTTCTATTCTTTTATAGCTGAGACTGAAATAATCCTTTGAAAAACGGTTTGTAATGCTCCCGTTTATCCGCTTATAATAATGATAGCCCGTGCAGTCAATCGTAACAAGGGTCGAAATGTGCTTGGCAAAGTCAAGATTAAAGAAATAATCCTCATAAAAAATTGCGTCGCAGAACCTCACATTGTTATTTTTTATAACGGACGCTTTATACAGGGAATTCCACTGATAACCGAAAAGAGTATCCCTTTCAAGCAAAACAGCAGCCTCGGCAATCGCCTTTTTGCCCTCATATTTTTTGTTTTCGGGCGCTATTTTAACAGAGGAAATATGCTTGTCCGAACGGTCAAAATGCTCCTCCGTAAGTCCCCAGACCACCTCGTCGGCTTCGCCGTTTTCGGTAGAGGCGTATGCCCTTTCATAAAGCTCGGGGTCTATAAAATCATCCGCGTCGACAAAGGTTATATACTCTGCGGCGGCTTCCCGCATACCTGTATTTCTGGCATTTCCGGCTCCGCCGTTTTTTTCGAGACGGATAACCTTTAAGCGGCTGTCACTCTCGGAAATTCTATTGAGAATTTCAAGACTGCTATCTTCTGAGCAATCGTCAACGCATATAAGCTCCAAATCGGAAAAGGTTTGGTTTAAAACGCTGTTTACCGCCGTTTCAAGGTATTTTTCCGAATTGTATACAGGCATAATAACGCTTAAAAGCGGTTTTTGGCTCATTTTACCTGCCCGCCTTTAATTTCGCGAAGGTCTTGGTATCGCCCGATTTTACTTTGGAAATAACCTTACCCTCAAGATAGGTAAGACCCGTATTGTTCCATTTTATAGGCATAAGCATTATTTTCATATATTTAGAATTCGGCTTTGCTGTCCTTACGGCTTTTCTTGCCCTTTCGGAAGAAATCATTTTTTTGATTTCCGCCTTTTTCTCGGCAGGCGAGAGCGTGCAATTCTTATTGGTGACATTTTCAATACAGCCGATTATTCTTTCAATATAACGCCTTGAAAGAAATTCCTCCGCTTCAGGAGAATTAATACCCCAGTAAGCGAACATTTCTTCAAGCCAGCCGTGCTCTTCCTCACGCTTTTCGTACATATCGCTTCTGTACTTGGCAGTTTCCGACTCGGAGCGCTTGCGTATAAAGTGATAATACTTCTTTGAAGTAACTGTCACACGCTCTATATCCCTTACAATGCTTAAATTGAACGGGAAATCATCCCAAAAGGTCTGCGGAAAATAGAGCTTGTTATCGAGAATATAGCTTGACAAATAAAGCTTGTTCCACGGAGTATAGAGCAGGTTTTTATCGTACAGCTTATAAGCGTTTTCCCTGAATTCTTCCTTTGTGTTATAAATTGCGTCGGGGCAGTACTGCTCCTGTACGAATTTTTCGGTATCGCTGTAATAAGTGTCGATATAATAACCGGCAACCACAAGCTGCGAATTGTTGCGCTCGGCAAGGTTATACATATCCTCAAGCATTGTAGGCTCGGTCCAGTCATCCGAATCCATAAAATACATATATTTGCCGACAGCCTTATCAATAGCGACATTTCTTGCGCTCGGCGCGCCGCCGTTTTCTTTGTGAATGACCTTTATTCTGGGATCCTTCTCGGCATATTCGTCGCATATTTCACCGCTTCGGTCCTTAGTTCCGTCATCAACACAGAAAAATTCCCAATCCGTGAGGGTCTGATTTTGTATGCTTTCGATTGCCTTGCCTACATAATCCTCAACGCCGTATACCGGCATTATTACACTTATCTTCACTTCACTCATTATTTGCCGAACTCCTTATCGGTAAGCTCAAGTGCCGAGGCAATGACCTTATCCATATCATAATACTTATACTCGGCAAGTCTGCCGCCGAATATCATATTCTTCTTTTCTTCCGCCAAGGTCCTGTATTTTTGGAACAAAGCGGTATTTTTTTCGTCGTTGACAGGATAATACGGCTCCATACCCTCTTTCCAGTCGGCAGGATATTCACGGGTTATAACCGTTTTATCGCTCTTTGCGCTTTCAAAGTGCTTATGCTCTATTATACGGGTATAAGGAATTTCACGCTCCGTATAATTTACAACCGCAACGCCCTGATGATTTTCCTCATCAAGAATTTCAGTTTCAAACTTAAGACTGCGGTATTCAAGCTTGCCGAAGCAATAATCAAACAACGAATCGAGCGTACCGGTATACAATATCTTTTCAGCCATACCGTCAAATTTACTGCGGTCGGAGTTATAATCGGTGTTAAGCATAACATCACAGCCGTCGAACAGCTTGTCCGTAAGTACATTATAGCCGCCGATCGGTATTCCCTGATAGGGATCGTTGAAGTAATTGTTGTCATATATATAACGAACAGGGAGACGCTTTATTATAAAGCTCGGAAGCTCGGTACAGCTTCTTCCCCACTGCTTTTCGGTGTATCCCTTGATAAGCTTGCGGTAAATATCCTCACCGACAAGGCTGATTGCCTGCTCTTCAAGGTTTTTAGGCTCTCCCTTTATTACAGAGCGCTGCTTATCTATTATTTCCTTAGCCTCGGCAGGTGTTCTTATTCCCCACATTTTACTAAAGGTATTCATATTAAAAGGCATATTGTACATCTCGCCCTTGTAGCAGGCCACGGGGCAGTTTGTATATCTGTTAAACTCGGCAAGAGAATTTACAAAATCCCAAACTCTCCTGTTTGAGGTGTGAAAGATATGCGCTCCGTATTTGTGTACATTTATGCCCTCAACATTTTCACAGTATATATTGCCGCCCAGATGCGGTCTTTTTTCAAGCACCAGACAGGTCTTACCGTTTTTGACCGCATGGTATGCAAACACAGCGGAAAAAAGCCCTCCGCCGACCAACAGGTAATCATACTTTTTCATATGGTTTCTCCTCACAATATATAATATGATAAATTATTATATCAATCAAAACAGTAATTGTCAATTAAAATCAGAATATCAGGGCTCCTCTTCTGCATCATTATCGCCGCTTTTGACAGCGTAATCCGACCGTATATCCCTTATCAGAGTAACCGTTACAAAGGCGCAAACAACGACCAAGATTGCTATTGCTCCGACAATTACACCGCTGTAACCGTTTTTTTGAGATTTTGTATGGTTGAAATCATCCGCATCAAAGCCCTCGAATATTTTATCCGCATAATCGGCATCCTTGTCCGCCGCCGTACAGACGGACAGTATAAACAGCTTTTTATTTGCGGCTGTTATATACTGACTGACGGTATAATCGCCGCCGCTGTCGCTTGAGGACAGACGGACCTTGGCGAATTTTTGACCGTTTTTGTCCGCTGTTTCGCACTTAACATTGCTTACGCCGATTATTTCCGGAATTACCGCGGCTATATTCTCATCCGAAAGATTTGAAAAATTTATTACGGCGCTCGAAAACTCGGTTTTCTTTACGGAAAGTCTTATCTGCTTTGTGTTATCACGGTTTACGGCAAGATATTCTATGCTGTTTTCCCTGCAATAGCCGATAAGCTCGTCCTCTGTAATGCCGAGAATTTCCGCAAGCTCCTTTTCGTTTTCACCTGACGAAAGCACCGTAAACTCTTTACCGGCGCTGATTTTAATTCCCGTCTCTGCCGCAAACACAGAGAACACCGACACCGCAATTACCGCCGTAATACAAATTAATCTCTTAAACAAACCAATCACCGCTTGACATTATTCTGCCTTTTTGCGGCAGTGAGCGTGTTGCGCATAAGCATTGCTATTGTCATAGGTCCTACCCCGCCGGGAACCGGAGTTATTGCGGAAGCCTTTTTACTTACTTCCTCAAAGTCCACATCACCGCAGAGCTTCCCGTTTTCACGGTTCATTCCGACATCTATAACCACCGCGCCGTCCTTGACCATATCCGTAGTCACAAAGCCTGCCTTGCCGACAGCCGAAACCAAAATATCGGCATTTTTACATATTTCCTTAATATTTCGGGTTTTTGAGTGACACACTGTAACCGTACCGTTTGCGTGAAGAAGCAGCATAGCCATAGGCTTTCCCACTATATTTGAGCGCCCGATAACAACACAGCTTTTCCCCTCGGCATTTATGCCCTCGTATTTAAGCATTTCCATTATACCGGCAGGCGTACAGGGCACAAAATCGTAATCCCCCGTCATTATTCTGCCCACATTTTGCGGATGAAACGCGTCAACATCCTTTTCGGGAGAAATTGAATTTATAACAAGTTTTTCATCTATATGCGATGGCAGCGGAAGCTGACAAAGTATTCCGTTTATGCTCTTTTCGGCGTTAAGAGTGTTAATAAGAGCTATAAGCTCCTCTGTTTTCGTGCTTTCGGGCATTATGTACTCCTCGGAAATTATTCCGAGCGCCTCGCAAGCCTTCTTTTTATTGGCCACATATATTTTTGAGGCAGGATCGTCGCCTACTATTATTACCGCCAATCCGACGGTGATACCCTTTTCTTTAAGACACGCAACCTCGTTTTTTACCTTTTCCTTAACCTCTGCCGATATGCGTTTCCCGTCAATTATTCTGCTCATTCTGTTCCTCCGTACCGTCTTTCTGTTCTTCGGCGTTTTCACCGAACACCCCGTCATATGCCGCATCGGCAGAGCTTTCCGCAAAGCGGCGGCGCATTACCGCAAGCGCCGCAACGCCCGCAATGCAAACCGCAAATGAAAGAAGGCATGAAACCTTAAGTTTTCCTATCATAAGGCTGTCGGTTCTTAAAAGCTCGATAAACCCTCTGCCGAAGCCGTACCAAACGCAGTACATAAGTGAAATTTCACCGCTGAAGCGGCGTTTTTTACTGAAATGATTAAGAATAAAGAATCCCGCGATACACCATATGGATTCATATAAAAAGCACGGATGGACAAGTCCCTCGCCCATCTCGGAAATTGTTTTTTCGCTCTGCATACCCCACCAACTGCTGCCGGTAAAAGCGCCGTACGCCTCTTGGTTTACAAAATTTCCCCAACGGCCTATGCCCTGTCCTATTAAAAACCCCGCGGCGGCAACATCAAACATATCAAGTATTTTGATTTTGCGTATCTTGCACATTACCGCTCCCGAAACAAACGCGCCTATAACTCCGCCGTAAATGGCAAGTCCCGCAAATCCCGATGATGTTCCGAAGCCGAAAAAGTCGCCTATACCGTTTAGCTTTTCGCCGTCGAATATTACATAATAAGCTCGTGCGGACAGTATCGCTATCGGCGTTGCGACAAGTATTACATCAAGCATACGGTCGGGGTTGAGATTATACCGCCCCGCATTTTTAAGTCCGTATATCAACGCCAGCAAAAAGCCGGTCGCGATTATTATGCCGTACCAATAGATGTCCCAGTGTCCCTTGCCTATCGGTATTGTAAAGGCTATCGGCGAAAGCTTTAAATGTATTCCGAAAATAGTAACATTATAGCTCATAATCAGTCTCCGTTCGGTTTTACGACCGAAAGCACGGTCTTATTGCCGTCAAGCAGCATAAGCCGCTTAAACACATCCTCGGCGGTAACGGTTTTTAAATATTTGATTTCATCAAACAGATTGCTGTTTGACATTGCGCAGCTTACCAGCTGCATTGCTATCGCCTCGGTACTGTTGAATACACGTATTGCGTCCCCGTACATAGCGCAGCGCACTGCGGAAAACAGCTTTTTATCTATTCCGTCGGCCTTCAGGCGTTCCACCTCTGCCTTTATTTCATCTGCGACACGCTCGGGGTCTGACGATTCACCCTCAAATATCGTACAGGAATATCCTCTTCCCGTAAAATACTCGGTGGAGAATTCATCGTTTATAAGCCCCTCGTTCACAAGCCTTTTATAAAGCGGAGAAGCTTCGCCCGCTATGATTTCGAGAAGAATTGAGGTACATATTTTTTCCTTCACGGTTCTTTCGGGAGCATTTACCGTTTCCTTATATCCGAAGCAGAAAATCGGCTGCGCAACGGAAAGCTTTTGCTCAACAAACGGCTTTGATATTTCGTCCGGCTCCTCGGGGTCCTCTCTTGTTATCGAAAGCGGTTCGGTTTCCTTTACGCTTGCGTTTATCTGTGCCAAAACCTTTTCGGTATTTACATTTCCCGCTATGCAGATAAACATATTTGACGGATTATAGAATGTATTGTAGCACTTATAAAGCAGCTTATCGTCTATTTCCGCGATTGACTCAACCGTACCGGCTATATCAATTCTGACAGGATGGTTTTTATACATCGCAAGCAGCATATTAAACATAACGCGCCATCCGGGGCTGTCGTCATACATTTTAATTTCCTGACCGATTATGCCCTGCTCCTTCTGCACGGTTTGCGCCGTAAAATAGGGCGACTGCACAAAATCAAGCAGTATTTGCAGATTATCGTAAAATCTGTCCGAGCAGGAGAAGAGATAACAGGTCTTGTCAAACGAGGTAAAGGCGTTTGCGTAGGCACCTGTTTCGGCGTATTTTGTAAAGGCGTCTCCGTCCTCACTCTCAAAAAGCTTATGCTCAAGAAAATGAGCTATGCCCTCCGGCACACGGGTCTCCTCGCCGTTTACCGAAAAGCAATTATCTATCGAGCCGTACTTAGTTCCGAATATTGCGTACGCGGAGCTGTACTGCGATTTTTCGAGAATATATATTTTAAGTCCCGAGGGGTGAACCGCCTTGACATAGCTTTCCCCGATAGCGCTTTCAAAATATTGTTTCTGCATTATTCTGCCTCCTGCGGTAAAAGCTTATAAACCGTGTGGAGCTTTACTCCGTTCGCGGTATTAATAATATCCGCCCGTGTAATTTCGGAAATCCTTTCGGCAATATCCTCGGGAGAATAAAGCTCCTTATTGTACGCCTTAACGGAATACCATACATCAAGCGAGTTTTGACTGTCGTTATAGGTCGAAAGGGAATCCCTTATGCTTTTAAGCGACGATTGAAATTCGAAATCCGAAAACTCACCGTTTTTTACGGCAAGGAGCTGTTCGATAACCGCTTGCTCCGTTTTATCGGCATTTTCCTTTTCAACGCCGGACTCAACCAATAATAAACCCTTTGTTCTCAGCGCCGAAGCGGAGCAATAATAGCAAAGGCTCATTTTCTCACGCACATTTGAGAAAAGCCGTGAATACGGTCCTCCGCCGAAAATATCCGTCATTACCATAAGCGAAAGCGACTCGGAATCGTCTCCGAATACAGAAGAGGAAAATCCCATTACAAGCTTGCCCTGCTGTACCGGCATTTTTTCCGTCACGGTAACCGGCTCGGGTCTTGCTTCGGTCGGTTTATTTTCAGTGCAATCGGTTATATTGTGCCTTTTACAGTCGGTAAAATTGCCTGCTATATCGTCAAAGAGCTTAACAGGCAGTGCCGCGCCGATAATTATTATCCTGATATATGCCGTTTCAAGCATATTGCGCCATGCGGTAAGCAGGCTTTCCCCCGTGATTTTTTCCACATCTTCGACGGTTCCGCATTTGGGAATCCCGTAAGCCTCGCCCTTGTACATTTCTTCAATAAGACGGTTTTTGGCATAAATACGTTTTTCGCTCATTTCACCGTTTATATGCTCGATTGCCTTGCGCTTTTCTCTTGCAAGATCCTCTGCGGCAAACGCTCCGTTCTCAGCCTTAGGCGAAAAAATAAGGCTTAAAAGCATATCTATCGCCTGCTTCAGGAGCGATTCGCTTTCAAAGGTAAATCTATCGTTTATAACCGATATGCGCATTTTCAGAATTTGATAGTCTCCCGTCTTTTCCGCCGTTGCGTCAAGCCGTGCGCCGTAAAGCTTATCAAGCTTGTAATTAAGACGGGAAAAATCGGGGTATTTCTCTCCGCAGGTGGTAAGCATAAACGGCAATAAAGCATATTCCGCCACAGTTTCTTTTTTAAGAGGAAGATAAAAGTTAAACGAGACCGATGTGGTGTTAAATCTTTCGTTCTTGACGAAAATACCGTCTACCCCGTCAGCCAATCTATATAATTTTGCAGACATTTAATACCTCCGAAATACATTTTTGCGGTAAAAATCCGCACCGCCGCTGATATAATTTTATTATAACATATTTCTCATAAATTTACAATTTTTATTTGCAGCAGAATAGTATACAAGCCGATATACATATTTTTTAATATACATATAAATAAACCTGCCGTCGCTTACGGCAGGTTTAAAGGAGAGAAACCGTTATGAAATTTCTTATAATAACAAAAAAGCAGCTTATGCTGGCGCTGTGCGCGGTCGCGACACTTGCGGCAATAGTCATAGGCTCAGTATCGGTACGGGCAAACACAGACAGGCGTCTGCCTATTTACTGCGTTGAAACAGAGAAAAAGCAAATCGCTATTTCATTTGACGCGGCGTGGGCGAAAGGTCAGTTAAGATACTGATTTTCACGGACTTTTTTCCTTATATAAATAATAACATTTTTTTCGAAAAAACACAAGCCTAAAGGATGAAAATTTCACTCCTGTTCGGCTTGTGTTTTAAATTATTTTTTCGGGACTGATATAAGTCTTTTCAATTTTAATCTGAAGCTTCTTCTCCTTTTCAAAAACAGTTATCGATTTAATATAGGTTTGCAGTATTTTTCTTGTAAGCACCGATAAATCCTCGTTTGTAAGCCCCTCAATCAAAGAATTTTCCGATATTTTAAGGCTGTCGGGCTTTCCGTTTTTCTTCTCAAGTGCTGAAATTGCTTTATTTATTCTTTCCTGCTCTTCGGAAAGTCTCCTTACCTCGGCATCCGCCTCCTCCTCTGTAATAACTCCGTTCACCGCATTTCTTATCCACACCCTTTTTTGCTCCTGCAATTTATCCGCGGATTTTCTGTAATTGCTTATTTCAAGGCTTAAATCATTTTCGGAAATCCGTTTTTTATATTCTTCTTCTCTCTGCCTCAAGGTATTAAGTCCGTCCCTATACAGCTTAGCGTCGTTATACAGCTCTTTCAGGATATATTTCGAAAGCATATCCTCACCTACGGTATGCCGGGTGCAGGCATCCTTGCCTAACTGACGGTATTTTGAGCAAATATAGTAAATTCTGTCACCGCTTTTGTTCTTAACAAGCGCTTTGCCGCAATCGCCGCATTTAATCATTCCGGCAAACAATGAAATATTCTCAAAGTTTATCGTCCTTGAGCTTCTTTTGAGCAACCCCCTTGTAATTTCAAATTCGTCATTGCTTATTATAGGCTCATGGGTATTCTCAACAATAAACCATTTATCCTCTTCGATTTGCTTCGTTTTTATTCTTATATTATCATTATCGTCAAAAACCTTGCATTCTCGGTCAAACTTTGAAAGCTTGCTCTTTCCCTGAACCATAGCTCCGGTGTAAATTCTGTTGTGCAATACCTTATTTACGGTAGAATAGGTCCACTGGCGTGTGGAATCAAGCTTATTTGCGTTTTTATAGTTAAAGCCGTTAAGCTCTTTATAAAGTGACGGGCAGGGTATGCCGTCACGGTTTAAATCTCTCGCAATCGTAAGCTTGCCTTTACCGTTTAAAAATTCATCGAAAACTCTTTTCACAACTGCCGCAGCCTCCTTATCAATTATAAGATGGTTACGGTCGGTCGGGTCTTTTTTATAACCATAGCTCGGAAAAGCTCCGATAAATTTTCCAAGCTCCTGCTTTGAACGGACCTCTGCCCTTACCTTTTCGGAAATATTCTGCGAATAAAACTCATTAAGCAATATTTTAATCTTCATTTCAAGTCCGTCAAGGTCTTCGGCGCAGTTATAATCCTCGGTGATTGAAATTACATTTACACGGTACTTGCTTATAAATCTGTTTATTGCTATTGTCACACCGGTTTGCTCTCTCCCAAAACGGGAAATATCCTTTACCAACACCATATCGAATTTTCCGGCGGCGGCGTCTTTTTCGAGTCTTATAAAATCCTTTCTGTTAAAATCCATACCTGAAAATCCGTCGTCGCAATACTCGCCCACAAGCATTAAATCCGGATATTTGTTCACGGTTCGTTCCACTATTGCCCGTTGATTGACTATTGAATTGGAAGCTTCAAATTTTTTATATTTCCCCTTTGAAACATCATCCTTTGAAAGTCTCAAATAGGAAACAGCTCGTCCCTTTAACTCTGTCATTTTTATTTCCCCCCTAAAGGTCAATTAAGATTTTATAAGTTCAAATGTGAAACCTGTGATGTCGGTTTTACTTTCTCAACTTCATCCTCGCACTTTATACCGATCAGCTTTTCTGTAATTTCTAAGAATGACGGAGCGTTTTCATCATCGCTGTATGCAAAAATGAACTCAATTTCCGCTGAACTCAATAAAATCACTCCTAATACTTAATAGGACTAAGGAACCTTAAAGCATTCTAAGGCTCCTATAAAATTGTATTCAACAAAAACTGTTATAATTTCACTTTTTGCATATTAAATCGGGAAGCTGAATTAAAATCAGTATATTGAAATCATTTTTTCTTTTTAAAGGTGTCAAATTTTCAAAAGAGTAATTTAAAAACGAAATAAATATTCTATATATAGTAAAGGGAAGTCCCGTAACGGGACTTCCCTTATAGCTTTTAACCGAGCAATATCAACCTTGATATCTTTCTCGGTTTCATCTTTTTATTTTCCGATTATCAAACAATTCTGAAGATTGCCGGATTTATACTTCCGTCAAATGGAACTTGCAGGTTCCGAAATCTCCCTGTGGGTAGTTTATCGGTATTCCTACATTCATAAGCGACGCTCCGCTCAGGACAAGGTTCTTTTCTTCAATTTTATATTTTTTATCCTTGTCAAGCCCTTGAAATTTCACACGCTTTACTTCAGGATTGGGACGCCCCATTCTTCTGTATGTCAAAAGGATTGCCTTTGATTTATCCTTTGAAACTACCGAAACCGTAAAATAATTCGATGTATTCGGGTCGTCAATTCTGTAAAGATTGCCGTCAAGTATCAAATCCGAACACTTTTTATACTCTTCAATCTCTGTCTTTATGTTTTCAAGCCCCGTTTTATCCATATCGGCAATGTTAAGCTCATATCCCGTGGCTCCTAAGTGTGCTATATCCGCCCTTGTTTTCATAGGAGTGTTTCTTCCGGTCTGATGATTTGGGCATACGGAAACATGACAGCTCATAGAAGACAACGGATAAACTATTGATGTGTTGTACTGTATCTGCGTGCGTTCCTCGGCATCGCTGTCGTCCGATGTCCATATCTGCGGGAAATAATAAAGCATAGCAGGATCAAATCTTGAGCCGCCGCCCGAACAGCCCTCAAAAAATATATTCGGATTGGCGTTTACTATTCTTTCGCATATATCATAAAGTCCCAATGCATATCTGTGGAAAAATTCGCACTGTCTTTCGGTAGCTCTGCCGAGCGAATAAAACTCAGTCACATTACGGTTGTAATCCCACTTTACATACTCGATTTTATTTTCTTTAAGGACGCTGTTTACAGATTCGACTATACAATCTCTTACCTCACTGCGTGTCAGGTCAAGCATAAGCTGATTTCTTGACAGGCACGGCTTTCTTTTCGGTATTTTTATAGCGTAATCGGGGTGCCTGCGGTAAAGCTCGGAATCCTCGCTTATCATTTCAGGCTCAAACCATAAGCCGAATTTCATTCCCTTTGAATGAACATAATCTATTATGGTTTTTAACCCTCCATCAAGCTTTTCTGTATTTTCATACCAGTCTCCGAGGCTTCTTTTATCGTCATTTCTCTTTCCGAACCAGCCGTCGTCAAGCACAAATGTATCTATTCCAGTGTTTTCCGCCGCGTCAACTATTCTCATCAGCTTTTCATTATCGAAATCGAAATATGTAGCCTCCCAGTTATTTATAACAACAGGGCGCTCTTTATTTACAAAACGCCTGTTTATAAGGTGATTTCTGTAAGCGTTGTGGAACTCTCTGCTCATACCGCCTATACCGTCCGCAGAGTATGCTATTACAATTTCCGGAGTTTCAAATTCTTCGTTTTCACCTAGCAGCCAAGAAAAATCAAAGTCATTTATTCCGCCTGTAACCTGTACTTCACCGGAGGAACAAACCTCTGCCTTCAATACATATGACGAAGAATATATAAGGCTGAAACCGTATGCATTACCTGATGCTTCGGTAGTTTCCGGCTCTAATACCGCTACAAACGGATTAAGCGTTGCGGACGATGTTGCTCTTTTTGAATCTATTGAAGATACACCGTGATGGAGAGGATATCTTTCGGTATGTCTCTCTGTAGCCCATCCGCCGTAAAGAGACAGCATATCATACTGTCCAGTGGGAAGACCGAGTGCAAAAGAATATGCGCGCAGCAATCTGACAGGTTTGTTGCCTTTATTTTTATATATCGCTCTTCTTGCGATAACATCCGCGTCATCATAGACAGTATAATAAAGGTCTGCCGCAAAGTCCGTAACGGAATCCTTTAAATGAACGATTAAAGTCTCTCCGCCCTCCATAGACGGCATACCTTTAATCTTCGGCTTTTCACTCAGTATTTCATAACCGTCAAACAAAAGCTCGCATATTCTGTCCCCCTCGGGGTTTTGCACCTGAACGGTCGGTTCTTTATAATCTCCTATACCGAAAAATGATATTTCCGGACTCTTTAGATTATATGTGCATTTTTGCGGAGGAACCGCCTCAAAAGAAAATCTTCCTTCAAGCGCTGTATATCTTATATCGTCTCTTCCGATTTTTTTGCCGAAGTATAGGTGCTCTAAATATCCGCAGTTATTTACAAAGAACGAATAGGTTACATTCTTTCCTTCTAAGTAAAATATTTTTGTTTGGTCATTAAAAAATATTGACATGATTTTCCCCTTATCTGAACTATTCCGCATCATTTCCGCAGGTTCTTTTTTCGTATGTAAATACAATAAAAATTTTTCATTATAATCATACAAGGATATTTTGTTCTGAGCAGAATTAATAAAACACTTATTTTACAGTAACCGCGAAACAAGGCGCTGATTAATAACAGTTGTACACCGATTTATAAGTATATCAAAAAACATTGCTCAAAACAACCATTCACACAATTTTTAAAGAAAGTTTATTTTCGGTCAAACAATCCGCACCCAAATATATTTCAAAATCTCCTTTTTCCACTGTGTAATTACCGTCCGGCAAATAGTAGCCCAATTCGTCAAATCCGATTTCAAATTCCACCGTTTCCGAGGTTCCCTTGGCTATAAAGATTTTTTTGTAATCCTTAAGCTCCCTGAAAGGACGCATAAATGTACCTACCAAATCATGTATATAAAGCTGAACGGTTTCTTTTCCGTCGAAACTGCCGGTATTTGTAATCTTAACGCTGTACTTAAGCTTTTCTCCTGACTTTAATTTATCTAAAGCTATCTCGTTTCTTTCCGCCTTTAAATCAGAATATGCAAACTCAGTATAAGATAAACCGTATCCAAATTGATAGTATGGTGTAGGAACACTATCTTCATAGCTTACATACGGCAAATCGTTATAATAACAATTAAAACGAGTTTTAGTAGTATTATAATATAACGGAATATGGCCAACCCGACGCGGAAAAGTTATCGGTGTTTTACCGCTCGGAACAGTATCGCCAAATAGAATATCCGCGGCGGCAGCTGCGGTTTCCGTGCCGGAATGCCATGCGTAAAGAACGGCATCCAAATCGTCTGCCAGTCCTTCCATCGCGATAGGTCTGCCGCAAAATATAACGCCCACAACCTTTTTGCCCGAAACCTTTGCTTTTCTGATAAGTTCCGTTTGAGCGGCCGAAAGGGTTATATCCGAAAGCGACCGGCGCTCTCCTGTCACCAAATGGCTTTCCCCCAAAGCCAAAACAACAACATCGGATTTATAAATGAGTGAGGAAGAATTATCATAAAGACCTGTACGGTCACTCGCAATTAAGAGGTTTTCTCCGGATTTTTCAAGCATTTTTTCATAAAAAGACGATGTATCCTCCGGTTTGCCGTCTATACACCAACTACCGAGCAAAGCTCTCCGTTCATGAACAAACGGACCCAGCAGCGCAACCTTTTGTTCTTTTTTCAAGGGAAGAACTCCATCGTTTTTAAGAAGCACCATAGATTCGCTTGCAAGCTTATAAGAACATTTGATATGCTCATCTCTTTCAACCGCCGGCATTTTACAATAGGGATTTTCAAACAGGCCTTTTTTGAATTTCAGTTCTAAGACAAGCCTCACGGCATTATTTAAAGTCTCCTCGGTAACGCGCCCTTCATTTATAAGCTCCTCAATATGATTTAAATAACAACCGTCACACATATCTATTTCTATTCCTGCATTTATTCCCATTGCGGCGCTTTCTTTTCGGTTGGAAGTAACTCCTTGCAAAGCCAAAAAGTAAATTGCTGCCCAATCGGACACAACTAAACCCTTAAAGCCTAAATAATTGCGCAGAATTTCGGTCAAATAATATTTACTTCCCGAAACAGGTTCACCGTTAATATCATTAAATGAGGACATAACAGTATCGGCGCCGGCCTTAACTGCCTCGCGGAATGCGGGAAGATGATAGTTAAACAATGTGTAGGGCGAAATCTCTGTACGATAATAATCTCTGCCGGCCTCCGAAGCGCCGTAGCCGATAAAATGCTTCGGGCAGGTAATCAGGGAATCCTCATTTGCGATATTGCCGTTTTGAAATCCCTCTATAATAGCCCGTGCCATTCTTTTTCCTACCAAAGGATCTTCGCCGGGTCCTTCTATAATTCTTCCGTAACGTGGATCATGACACATATCAAGCATCGGTGCGAACGTCCAATGAATACTGTCAGCCGCCGCCTCTTCGGCTATGTTTCTATATGCCTCTTTAACAAGCTCCTGATTAAAGGAGGCTGCCATGGCAAGCGGAACAGGATAAACTGTTTTGTGTCCATGGATAACATCTCGTCCGAAAAGCATCGGTATCCCATGCGGGCCTTGTTTAACGGCTGCTTCTTGGATACGATTGCAAATAGATACATCAACTGCTGCCTGTTGGTCGTTGCCGGCAGTCGCAGAATCCGCAAGTATCATTGAACCGATTTCGCCTTTTGCGATTCTTTCCCTAACCTTCTCAAACTCTTCTTCTGTTTGTGGGGTAACAATCATATTGAGCTGACCGATTTTTTCTCTTAAGGTCATTTTACTGATAAGTTCATCAATTTGCTTTTTATATTTGGCCATAATAAAAATCTTCTCCGTTTATAATGTTAACATCCAGGCAGCCATCTTGCTTTCTTCACTAAAAGTTTTGCCGGCGGAGGCATAATCCGTAAGAGTCATTGTTCCGCCGTTTTCAAGAGGCGCCGCTACCTCCGTGATATGCTCATACGGAGCAATATCTTTAACAGGCTTTATTACATCAACAAAGCCCTCATCATTTACCTTAACTTTAACAGGGACATCCACGCTGTAACCCAAGCGATTGTCTTGAGCCAAAACAATAGGACCTGTTTGCAAGGCTATATGATTTTTGGCTTTAGGATCCTCTTCATCGTATTTCGGTGTAATAACATCCTGTCCCCAAACAACATTTGTCATAATAATCTGAGAACCGTAAGGGATAGGATAAATTGCTTTTGTCCGCATATCAAAATTTATTTTGATTACATCTCCCGTTTGCCAGGTTCGCGAAATTTTAATATACTCTCCGTCGCAGCAGCAATTATTGCCGTTGATTTCAGCCTTGGTTTTTAAACTCCAATAAGGGTTTCTTACCTTTATATCAAATTTTTCGGGAATACAAGCAATTTTAATTTTCACTTCGCCGTTTTTCGGGTATGCTGTATCAACAATAAATGTAATATCGTTACCCATAGGAGTTTTAGCTGATATTTCACTATCCGTAAATAGATTTAAAATAAACCCATCCCTATCGCGCATCAGTATCGCTTTCGCAAACAAACCCAATCCCGCAGATCCTATACAAGCACAGCAACCGTAATAATTCCCTCCCGACATAACCTTAAAACCGGCAATTTCGTTTCCTCTGGTTCCCGCGGTCAACGGACTGTAACTGTCGAACGGCAAAGCCTCAAGGTTAAGCTCGGGATGCTTTTGAAACAAGCTCGGTTCAATAATTCTATCGGTATTTATTGCGCCGAGATACGCATTGTAAAAAGATATTTCAAAAGCATCCATGTATTTTCTTTCGCCCGTAAGACAAGCCAATTGATACATAAATTTCATTAAGGTCACGGTAACACAGGTTTCCTGACCGGTATAACCGTTTGTAGTATTAGCCTGCCGCACCGTTGAATGATCGAAATATTCATGAGTGCATCCGCAACCACCTATTATAGTGAAATCACTTTCTAAAATTTTATTGGCAAAATTAATAACGGCGGTTTTGCAATAATCATTTCCTGTCACTCTGTAATACTCTAAAAGCCCTTCAAAGCATGATATCATTTCATATGCCTTGGTTATAGGATATTGATAAGGATAAAGTTTATCGTTATAAGCCAAATCAAACAGATTTGCGACGGATGTACCACCCTCCTTAACTATATATTCCGCAAAGTCCAAATACCTGCTTTCTTTTGTTATATTATAAAGCCTTACAATCGGTTCCAAAATTGATGAAGAGTTAAGCCCTCTCCAATGCTTTGTGGCAGTGTTGATCGGTATCTTACCGTCACTTGCAGGTCCTATTCTTTCTATAATATAATCGACCTGCATTATAAGCGAATTTACAATTTTTTCGGAAAGAGCTGTATCGTCTGTAATTTCAAGGAAGTACAGCAAGCCTAAAAGCACATATTTTCTTGACCATAAATCCCAACCGGTAAATTCAACATTCTTAGGGTAGGAACTTATACGGCCGTTATTTTCTGCTGCGCTTAACATATCTCTTACCGTGCAGGTCAAAATATCATACAGCTTTTGATTTTTGGTCGCAGCATAAACAAAGCAGGCACCGCGCATCATTTTTCCCCAATATTCGCCGCGCCATCCGTTGTCCGTGTCTGAATGCTCCTTGAACTGATTTACAAATCTATACCAAAGCTCAACCCGTTCTAATTGAAAGGCGCTGATAAAATCCAGTTTTTCCTGTATAAATCCCTTGAATTCATAATTGTTATTAAAGTCTGTAAAGGATCTATTAAGCTTCGCTTTGTAATTTCCGCTGTAAATCATTACCGTCTACTCCTCCGGCTCTTTGTAATCCTCTGTTATTTAACAGTAAGATACCTTATATTAATTCTTTTTTACTTTTTTCAACACAACAATGACAAATGCCGCGCTTATACAAGCTGCCAAAGCTATTACACCGACTACGGTTAGATTAAAACCGTGTTTTTCAATTTCTTTTTTACTGTTATCGGCAATAGAAGTATACTCATATTTAAGTTTTAATTTCATAACGGTATCTTCTTTAAGGGATACTTTGCCCAAAATATGTTCTTTGCCATCGGCGTCGACAGCAATAATTTCGTAATATCCGCCTTCAAGATTATTAAATTCAAAATATCCCTCGGCATCGGTTACGGTTTCCATATCATTGATTCTGACAGAAAGATTTTTCACAGGTTTTCTGTCCGGTGTGTAAACATTAGCATGTATGGCTCCGTTTGGAACGTAAATATTGTTTTCAGAGGTTATGGTGTTACTTTCCGTATCGGAAATCACCTTAACGGTAAGCTTATCCAAATGTTTCAGTTTGGCAGTATAACCGGTGTAACAAAGGCTGCCGTCCGCACCCACGATATAGAGATCATAGTCGCCCTCCGCAACATCCTTAAAAATGAATCTGCCGTTCGAATCGGTGTGGGTTGTATATTTTGTTTCGCCCTCAAGCACTAATTCCGCACCGGAAATCGGATTGCCTTTTTGGTTGACAAGAACACCTGAAAGCTGACAATGGGTTTCTATATCCTCCGAGCTCCACCATATTCCGTCATTGAAACGACTGTCATTATCAAAAGGAATAGTTTTTTCAAGATCAAAGGGCATAACCTCGATATAGCCGTTATCATTAGTATAACTGCTCAATCCATAACCCAGCTTACCGGGCCAAAATTGATCATAGCACCAAATCCAATTATTCAGTCCGTCGGAAAAATTACCGTTCTCGAACAGATTTCTTTTTTGCGGATCCGCTTTGTCATAAAGCTTGAAATCAAACGCATAAAAGCTTTCACTGGCATCAACACGGATACTGAACTGAACATTAATGCTTAAATCTTCAGGCATTGTAAGCTCAAATCGGGCGGTTTTATTATTCTCATAGTTTTCATCAACAACGGTTTCCTTAGCATATGCGCCGTTAATGAACGGAGTCGTCTCACCGTATTCCGAAACGCTGACACGCATACCGAATTTTGTTACTGCGGAATACTCTAAAATATAAGTATGACCCGGTTTGATTATATTCACAAAGCGCTGGTTCAAACCGCTGTAACCGGTTCCGTTAACCACATAAATCATGTTGCGGTTGCCCGTAAATTCCCCATCCGGTATTTTAAACTTGGAAGCGTCATATCTTTCGACATTTACCTTAAAATCACCGGACTTGTATTCAAGACTGCCATCCTTGGGAATACCATACCAGTTTTCTATCCAATTATTAAGACCGTCGGTAAAATCAGCATTTTTAATAATATTGACATCCGGCTTATCTACATCATAGAGATTGGGTTCGGCGATATACATCTCAGCTCTCTCTTGCGGATAAATTGCCAAAAAATATTCTCCGCTTTCGGAATCATGGGTAAAACTAAATGTATAATCATAAATTCCGTTATCCGCTAACTCCCAGTCAATCTTGCGATTATCCTTAAAGTGTGTAGATTTAACATATACATACCTGCGGTTATTTGAATCTATTTGTTCCACCTTGCGAATAGCAACATAATACAGGGTGCTCTTACGCTCGGCTGAAATCTTAACCTTAAATTTATAGCTCTTGCCTTTTTCTAAATGAACATTTTGTCCCCATGTATAATCCTTATCTGAGGCATTTGAGATATGCATCATCTTTGAACCGTAAATTACACCGTTAATATCACTGGAAACATCGTAAACTCCCGCCGGAACAGTTAAAATACCGTTTACCGATGCAATCTTTTCTCCGTTTGCGCGGTTAGTTGCATAAACCTCGCCCGTGCTAACCACTTTAAATACACCTTCGGTATCGGTGACTTGAAGCATAGCTCCCGAAAGATCGGTGTACATAACAAATACACCGTCTTTGGCATCGGCGTTTATAACGGCATCATCAATCGGGAAGGTCTTTTTAATGCCGTTATTTAAAACAATCTGCAGTGCGCCGTTAAAGGTCGGCTTTGAGGAATTGTCAAAACCGAATACGCTGTTCAGTCTTGCTCCGTTAACAGTAATGTTAACATCACCGTTATAAACGGTTTTTCCTCTGAACGCGATTCCGTGAATATAGTTGTTTCCGTTCAGTGTAATATCCGCACCGCCGGATGTGATTTCCTTATTGGACTTAGAAGCATTTGTACCTATTCTGAACATATAGGATTTCCATTGTTCACTGCCGACATTTTCAATATTGACGACATCCTTCTTGTCGGTACTGCTTGTAGGACCGATAAAAATCGTACCGTTAACGCCGTTTGAGGTAATATTCTTAATATTGACCGTATTACCCTCAGTATTGAAATAAAGTTCATTCTGAGGCCTGCTGCTTGCCATATTACTATCAATTATAACATTACAGATAGTAAGCTCACCGTTGGCGGATATACCGTTAGCCGACCAGCCTGTGTAAGGAATGAGTGTTCCCAAATCATTATTATCCGCCGAAGTAATTGTAACTGACTTCGTATGCGGATAGGTAGTAAGCTCTACTCTTCCCTCAATATAAATTGTACCGCTTTCCGAAGTTGAAAGCTCAAGCTGTCTCATAGCCTCTTTAACGGTTTTGAACGGATCTTCCTTAGTACCCGAATTATCATCGTTACCTGTTTCGGAAACATAATACGCATTATTGTTGTGCCTTGTAAAAGTTTCCTGATTATAAGCAGTCAGCTCGACTGATAATCCGTCGTATTTTAAGGTGTTATAAAATTCACTGCCGTCATACTTGGTTGCTGTAACGCTTGCGGCAGGGTTGGAAGCATGAACATTATACTTTGCACTCCAATCATCGCTCAAACCTTCGCTGAAGGATGCATTTTTAAGAAGATTTTTGTCAGGGTTGGAATTTTCAACAAGTGACATATCTGCCACAAAAAAATCCGCCTCTTGTTTTTCACGAATACCGAATCCGAACTGACAGATTTCGGTTGCCTGTTCATATGTAAACTCGTATGTGTACTCAAAAAGATTGTCGTCTAACTTTTTCAGAATCAGAGGCTTAACTGCGCTTCCCACAGAACCGTGCGTACTGTTATACCAAGTGGCAAGATTATTATTTTTAATCTTGCGGACACCTAAATAAAATGAATCATTTTCCGTGCCGGTAAAGGTTCCTTTTTTAACAAACAGCTTTAATTTTGCCGTATAGGTCTTGCCCTGCACAAACTCAAGTCTCTGACCCCAGTCGTCATCACCGTCAGAAACAATATGCATCATTTGCGCATCGGTTATAGGCAAGGATTTGATATATGTAACATCATATTGACCTTCCGGTACAACCAATTTGCCGTCCTTTCCGGAATATATAACTTCATTGGTAGCTAAATTGGTAGCCTTGGCATAATATACCGTGTTGCCGTCATACTTAACCTTAAATGTACCCTTGTCAGCGGTAGGCTCCAATCTTCCTCCGGTGTTATCGCTGTACATATACCATTCTCCGCCTTCCGCAGAGATATTATCCTTAATATCGGTACGCATTACAAATCGGTTGAGTCTTCCCTCCGGATTATATTTGGCATTATTATTAAGAATAAGAGTGAAGGCTCCCTTAATATCAGGCTTTACAGAATTATTCTCCAAACCGAAATCGTAAACGCACCCGCTGTTAAAGGTTATATTTACATTTCCGTTAAATGTACTCTTCTTATTATGAAACATAAGACGGTACAGATAAGAATCCGTGATTGTAAGGTCTAATCCTCCGCCTGAAACACTTGCGTTTTGACCGGGATCTCCGCCGATATAGAATTTAACTGAACGATTCTTATTTTCACCCAATCCGTCAAGTTTCACAACGCTGACTCTATCTGAATCAGCCGACGGACCCATACGCAAGCCCACCGGAACGAGCGATTCATTGCCATAATTTTCCGGAACGGTAATATTCTTAAAAGTAACCTCATAACCGTCGGTTACCATATAGAACGATTTGCCTATTATAAGTTTTTCAAAATTTACAGGTCCCTGAGGCGAACAACCCAAGGACTCGCCCAATACCGATAAATTATCAGGATCGCTTGAAGTGACGGTTATGGGTTTTGTGTGGGGAGCAGAAGTGAAATTATTATTCGCACCAATCAGCTTAACCGTACCGGATGAAATATTATCATTTGATTGTATTACAGATATTGCTTTGCTAATGTATTTAAACGGATCAAGAGGACCGCCTGTTACACCTGAATTGTCGCTGCCGTTTGTTCTGTCAACAAAATAGACATTTTTCTTAAACATGTCTTCTATATAATCAATAACCTTAACCGACAATTTATCCGTTGCATTTTCGATTGTCACACCGTTGTTATGACAGCCTGTAAACTCTATTATGTTATTCTGACTGTCCTTAATTATACGGTGGTCTCTGTTGGCAAAATTTAATTCCTTGGCATAATTTGTGTGTAACCAATTATTAGAAATTCCCGATGAAAAATCCGTGTTTTTTAAGAGATTATCTTTACCCGTACCTTCCGTAAGCTTTAAATCGTACAGATAAAACTTTGTTTCGGTATTATCGTTGAAGCTTGTGTTTACGCACATTAGATACTGCGTTGGGTCGCTGTCTTTGACAGAAAATGTATATGAATAAGAATAATATTCTGCATCAACTATTGTATTGCTGTCGCCGTTTACGAATTTATTGTTGTTATAAGCGTTATTTGCGCTGTTGAAGCTTCTGAAACCGATTTTAATATTATCAGAAGCGGAATTGCCTGCAAATTTGCCCTTTACAGAACGAAGCTTGTAGGTAAATGTATATGTTTTCCCTTGTGCCAATGTAATTTTTTGACCGAATACACTGTCTCCCATAGTAGAGATTTCCAGCATTTTTTCGCCTTCCCCTGCCTGAGCCGAAGAAGGAAAACCGATAGTTAAAAACGAAGAAATTATCAAACAAATCGAAACCAACAATGCGGTAATGCGATTTTTTTGCTTGTCAGAACCAAATTTAAATTTATTATGCATCTATTCCCGGTCCTTTCTTTAGAATAAACGGGGTAAATATTAACTATTTCTTCTGCATTTAAACAAGATGCTTCCAACACAAGCCTGTGTTGTATTGCATTACGCTTTTCTGCGGGAGGCGGAATTCAATCCGCCTCCCGTTGATTGGTTTTAGCTTAAAAACACTATTTTTTTTCGTAAGTTACTGTATCGTCGACAGTACCCACCTTGGCTGCAAAAACATCTTTGTCTAAAACAGAACTTATATTGATATTCTTAAATGTAATACCAAAACCTTCTGTTATAGTATTTGTGAACTTCTCTGTAAATACCAGATTAAACTTTTTACTGCTGTCATAACTTTCGATGGTGATCTTTGACAGTATATCTTTGTTGCTCGGAGTAAATATCGTAGCATTGTCAACATCTAAGGAATCGTATTTACCGTCATTATACAGTTTAATTGTTCCGCCGCCCTCGCCGAGGAATTCGGCAGCAGCCTTAAAATTCTTGCAAACCTTTGCTGCAACATCAGGAATATAACCTGTCGGGCTTACATAAACAATCTTGTTTTTACTGTCAGTATCAACATATTTGGTTACCTTTGCAAATTCATCAGTATTAGAGCATTTAAACTGTGTAACGGTGTCCTCTGTAACCTTGTCTACGAAACGAACAGCTTTAACATAGATTTTATCATTCGAGTCAAGATCTACTGTTTGTGTACCGAAAGGACGGAAAATAAACTGCCTGATGTAGTAATCATCGTATACAAATTTTTCCGTATCCCCACTTAAATCAATAATGGCAGTCGACCAGCTGTTAGGTGTAATGTTTACATCCTTGGTCACAGTGGTATATGCGTCCTTAATCTTATCTGCGCTGTTATGCGGATAAAACTGCCAAGTCATTGAAGAAAATGCTTTCTTTCCGGAAGCTGAATCGTGTTTATAATAGTAATCTATTATCATATAGCTATGAGTCTTAACATTGGTAGAGCCCACCGGAAGCATACTGTTGTACAACGCCGGAGAGTTCGGAGCAAAAGATGTACTGTTAAGACCTATTTCATAAACATTAGAGTAACCGTCAAAGCTTGTTGATCTCTTTGTCTCGCAGTAATCATGACCGGTCATTGCCAAATTTTCCGCGATTGCATACTCGTAACCGAATTTATCCTCTACAACCACAATGTTATTTTTATCCGGATAATCGGCAACCGGTAAAATAGGCGAATTTGTTTCTTCGTATGTATTATTGCTGTTTACATAAATATATCTGAATTCGCCGGTGCCTCCGACAAGCTTGCAAACCACAAGCCATTCCTTATCTGTCGATGCGGATAGACCCGCTTTCTTAAGATCGGCTGCTGTAAATGCCTCGCTTGAGCCCGAATAAGCACCGTTTTGATACTCAAGAACTATTTGACCCTCAAGCTTTAATTCGTTATTATCATCGGGATCATAAATCTTATACTCCAAAACGCCGGTCAAGCCCCTTGTTTTATAAAAAGCCAAAGCATTACCCTTAAATTTAAAGCCAAAATGAGCATTAAGAGAACCGGATACCAAAGCGCCTGTCTGTGTTCCGAAATCAGTTGTCCCCGCTTCGGATTTTTTCAGTTCCCAACCTGTGTAGCTGCCATCAACATCATCAAATCCGGCCTCAACGAAGTCAACATATTTACCGTAAAGCTTCAGCTCATCGTCAGACACGAATGTTTCCTTATTTGCATAGCTGAGATCGTACGGATTATATTGATTGAAAATGTTTTTTCCGTAAAGCTCGTCATTCAACTGACCAATGATATAATCCGCATAAACCTTATATCCTGCGGCTGTAGGATGAACAACATCGGTAAAGTATTTGCGCCATACACTGTCACTGATACTGGCAGGCTTATTATCGCCGTAATCATTCATTACTACGCGCCACATTTCTTTACCTATATCAATCCAGTAGATGCCGTAATGGTCGGCAACCTCCTGCTGATAATTTCTGCGGGCAAAGCTGTTGGTTTGCCAATTATTTCTTCTATCAAAGTCGGTAGTGAATATAGCTATTATCTGCATATTAGGATTGGCGCTGTACGCTTGCTGGATAAGGGATTCATAATTCCTCTGTGTCTGTTCCTTAGTCAATGCATCGTATTCATCATTAATAGCAAATTCAATAAACAGAACATCAAGCTTTTCTAACGGAAGGTCATTACTCATACGATAAGAACCGTGGAAGCTTCCCGTTGCGCCTACCGAAGCATCATGTTCCTCAACCTTAACCTTTTGGCTAAACTGATCTCTGAGCCATCTTCTTACAATAGCTCTCCAAGAAAGATATTCTCTGTCGGTATCAACTCCTGCTCCGTAGGTTACGGAACCGCCGATAAAGCCGACATCCAACTGATCCTGCTGCTGAACGGCAGCGGCTAAATTTTGAAGCTTAGAGGTTTGCGGTTTGGCAATTTCTTTCACATCAATGCCTAACAAATAGTTTCTTAAAATTATTAAATCAGCCTCATCAACGCTTCCGTAGCCGTTAATATCAGCAGTAGATGTAATTTCCATCTGACCGTTTATCATCATATTTACAGAGACTAAGTCCCTGATGTCAATGCTAAAATCTCCGTTAGCATCGCCTTTGTTTGCCCAAAAATCATCGGGAGAAATATATGTTACCTCGTACTCGCCGTTTCCCGGAACGGTCAAATACCCATTTTCTGATAAATAACGGGTGTTATAGTTTTCAGCGCTCTTGTCGCCCACTTTATAAGCAACCGCAATTTTGTCTCCGTCGCCCACAACCTTGAACTTACCGGGTGTTTCGGTTAATTCGAGGCTATATCCCGGCGTATCATCACTGTAAACTATCCATTTACCATCGGTAGGCTTAATGTCATTTTTAACAGTATCCGCTATATGATAGGATGTTACGGTGTTATTGTTCAAAAGAATTTGCATGGCACCGTTAACAGTAGGAGCATTATGACCGCCGTCAAGTCCCATTTCACCCTTAAGTGTACCGCCGTTGACAGTAATATTAACATTACCGTTAAAGGTGTTTTGTTTGAAGAGTACGCTGTTCAAATAAACATTTTTGCCGACGGTCATATCAATACCGCCAAAGGTTTTATCTTTACCGTTACCCAAACGAACCAAAACGCCGCCGTTGTAGCTGCCGTCCTTATCTAATACATTTTCTTCAAATACAAGTGTATTGGTAGCCCCATCGCTTAAATAAGCATCGCCCATAAATACAGTTTGGGGAATTACACCGTTTGCCCATGTTACATCTTTGAAAATTACCTTTCGGCCGTTAACATTAATATTGAATTTGGTCTGAAGCTCGACACCGGTAATTATCGTCTCGCCCTTTGCACGGAAATTTTCAGCTTGCAGTTTAGCAGTTGTTCCGGACTTGGAAGTTATTGTAACCGGTATTGAATGTTTAAAAGTAGCGCTGTCGCTTCTTGCGGTGTCCAAATTATATACAGCGCCGTCTGCACCGCCGTCAAGATAAATTGTACCCGATTTGAGCGAACTGTTATTTACAATAGTATTAAAAGCCTTTCCTACTGTTTTAAAGGGGTAGGCTTCACTGCCGTTATAGTCGTCATTACCATTATCGGAAACATAATATTCATCGGAGCTATACGGCTCTGTGCTTGCATTTATATAATTTACATCATAGCTTCCGGAATCTAACTTGACAGTAGCGCCGTCCGTTGTGATTGTGTCAACTATCTCATCAGTGCCGGTTTTTTTAATTACTGCTTTGTAATCGTTATTAAGGTTAACCTTAAATTCACCTGCCGTAGCAGTCGTTTCAAAGCTGCCGTTGGTATCCTTACCGTAAATGAACCACACACCGTTTTTAGCAGTAAAAGCTTTAACATTATCATCGGGCGCAAAATCAGAAGCGCCTGTATTATTATTAAATATAAATTGCAAAGCCCCGTTAAAGGTAGGTGCATTTGTGCCTACTAACCCGATTTTAGCCGAACTGTTGCCATTGTGAATTTTAGCGTTGTTTCCGCCGTTTACGGTAATGTTCACATCACCGTTAAATGCAGCGGCATAAAATGAAAAGCTTGAGACCTTGACTCCTGAGCCTATTACAAGGTTTACTCCCTGATAATTTCCGCCGGTGCAACCACCGATACGGAGAAGCGGGTTAAGCCAGTTATTATCACCTGAAAAGTCCTCTAATTCCATTACCTGTGCCGTTGTAAAACTTGCACCTGAGTAAGAATCACCAAGCCGGATCTCGCCACTTGTCTCACTATCGGCGCCTTTTATTCTTTTACAGTTTTTAACAGTGACCTTGTTGCCGAAAGTATGTATTTCAAAGCTGCGGGTCAATTCAAGATTTTCAAGCGTCAAATCGCCGGTGGCACGGGAAAATGCTTGAGATGTCACCTTGGCGGTTGCCGTTCCCTCCATAGTAGTAATTTTTATGGGGAAATTATGCTTTGCGTTATTATCCTGACGGGTATATACATAATAATTATCAACATATCCGTCATTATCGGTATCTGACTGATTTCCGTCAAGATAAACGGTACCCGCGGTAATGCCGTTAATACCGATCAAATGGGATATTGCTTTTTTAATTGTAGCAAACGGTTTTTCTTGTGTGCCGTCGCCGTTTGTATCATCGCCGCCGTTTACCGAAACATAAACGCTGTACTCGGAGCTGGCGCTGGTAATAATTCCCGCACTCAAAAATGCTGTTAATATCAACGCACACGACAGCACTAATGCCAACAATCGTTTAGCAGGTTTAATCGAATTGATTTTTTGTATGTGCTTTTTCATTGTCTAAAACCCTTCCTCTATAATTTATTTTTAGTTCGCCTTTGGCAAAGGATGCCAATAAGTCTTGATTATTCTCACTCCCATTTCTTTATACAGTAGTGCCTGTAAAGGAAGAACACCGCACTGATAGCAATCAAAACTATTGAAAAATAAAACCAAAGCATTGCCGAGCTTAATCCATAATCCTGAGCTGTCATTTTAGAATAAGCAACTGTCACAAGCTTATTGTTCATATCTGTAAATATATCTATCATCGTGTAAATCAATACCAACGAAATAATACTTCTCAGGCTTGGGACTGTGATGAACCAAAATTCCTCCCACTTATTGGCTCCCTCAATTTTGGAGACTTCATAAAATGAAGCCGGTATACTCTGTAATCCCGCCAAAAAGAGAATTATTTGCACACTGCAGCTCCAAACAAGGCTCATTGTTTTTTCCAAAAGAAAAACCATAACTGTTGAAAAGAACTCGGGCAGCTTAAGCTCACCGATTATACCTTGATAATCAATAATTCCCATTCCGCTTTCGCCTGTTCCTATAATAGGCAAATATATGGGACCCTCTTCCATACGCTGCATAACAACCGAACCTACAATAATGGCAGGCAAGAAAAAGACTGCTCTTACAACTGTTCTGCCCTTGAATTTTTGATTAAGAGCCACTGCGAGAATAAGACTTAACGCAATAAGTACGGGCAGTGAAAAAAACACATTGCCCAAAGCATCTCTTAAATTGTTTACATAGTCAGGATCCGAGTTTAAAATCTCGTTGAAATTTTTAAGCCCTACAAAATTTGTGACAATTTCCCCGGGAATAATTTCAACCTTTGAAAATGCATAAATCAAAGAACTTATCAACGGGAAAGCAAAAAAGGCAGCCAAACCGAAAATCCAATGAGATACGAATATAAATCCGTAAGCTCTGCGTTTAGCTTCAATGCCCTTCGGCTTTTTTTGTTTCATATACTCACCTCCGTTATAATTCTTACAGGCTGTGTCCTGAATGTTACTGATTTGATTTTTTTAATTGTAATTTGCTTAAAAATATTACATTTTCAGCTCCACTGCGACCAGCCGGACATCGTGATGTTCTCACCCGCGCCGGTTTCCTTGCCGGAGCTGCTGTCGTCCTTCTTTTCGCCGTCGC
>ERZ808266.63-NODE-63-length-46572-cov-7.273814_pt1 | contig 46572 bp, 35 predicted proteins | sample MGYA00521278_ERZ808266 | MGnify/ENA primary metagenome ERZ808266 (study PRJEB31516, sample SAMN03275591) | gut metagenome | biome: mammalia-associated habitat; material: feces | host: Papio cynocephalus | place: Kenya | collected 2012-08-02 ... | reverse complement strand
AGAGCCCAACAGATACTGGGTTATATACACTCTCTCCATTTGCTGAGAACTTATACCCATCATACCATCGCTTTACTTCTTGAAGATATTCTTCTCTTTCTATGTTTTGTTCTTTTATTGCTTTATCTATGTATTCACTAAAGTTCTCTTCTAATTCTTCTTGAGTATAACCTAGCATTGTTGAGTATTCGTCAGACATTGAGATATCTACTAGATTATTCATCGAAGAGAAGATACTCATCTTTGAGAACTTCGTTACACCCGTAATAAAACAAAACCTTATATTTGCACTAGAAGCCTTTAATACTGAATAGAATCCTCTTAAGACCTCTCTTATACCTTCTATATTTTCATTGTTAATATTGTTATTTAGAAGACTATCATATTCATCAATAAGGACTACAACCTTCTCTCTCTTTGATAGTTCAATAATCAAATACTTCAATGCTTCGTTGTAAGCATAATCGGAAGAAAAAGTTACTCCATAATTTCTTGCTATTTCAAAAATAGAGTTTCTGATTTGTCTCTTTAAATCATTCACTTCAGAAAACGTGATATCACTAAAATCTATATGTATAACAGGATACCCTTTCCAATCATAATCTGTACTATCTATATAGAGTCCTTTAAAGAGCTCACGCTTACCTTTGAAGATTGCATCTAAGGTACTAAGTGTTAAGCTCTTACCAAATCTACGAGGGCGCGAAAGAAAGTAGTATCTCTTTCCTTGTGTTATTAGTCTATACAAATAAGATGTCTTATCGACATAGAGATTATTGCTTTGAATTAGATCTTCAAAAACTGAATAACTTGTGTCTATCCTCTTCATATTGATTCTCCACGCTTTCATAATAGCACAAAAACAAAATCCATATCAAAAAATAAGCCTAACTTTTTTAAAGACCCATGTTCGTTATTTAATACACTACTTAAAAATGAAACAATACAAGACTTTTTAGTATAACAATAGACATTGGATAGTTGCTTGCTCAAACGGCGACAAACATGATAAGTACAAAACTCAGCTTAAGAACCTTAAAGTATTAACTAAAGAATAATCATAATGTAATAGTAATCGATAGCTTCTTCCTTTCTTTAAAGCTTTTCTTATATGTGGAAATGTTAAAGAGGATATAACACTGAAATGCAGAAGTATGTCTTAATAAAATAACTGTGGTTACAGAGAAGACCAAGATTATAGTCTGTCAAAACAACTCTACTTGCCCCTTTTTAGGACAATTATCTTAAACTTCTAGTAATACATGAGTACTACTGTGGATAGATCGTCAGACTTCACTGCCAAAAGACGACAGAACAGACTTAAAAAGCTATCTAACGATAGAATGAAAAAAGGAAACCTCACCCTTAGCTACTCTTAGGATGAGGTAGTTCACAAAGAATTTATTTAATAGAAACAACTTTATAGTCTTCTTTTTCAACAGCTTGCTTAAGCTCTTTGTCACTAACTGCTTTGCTTAGTTTCACATCTACTGTTCCACTCTTGCTATCAGCTTTAGCATCGACTACTCCATCGATATTCTTAAGAGCATTTTCTACTCTCATTTCACAGTGATGACACATCATACCTTCAACAACCATTTTCTTTTCCATTTTCTCTGTCTCCTTATCTGATAAACTTGTAGTTTTTTTGATTTTACTCTTTTTATATATTTTAACAAAATTCAATCTCAATGCATTACTTACAACACAGAATGATGACAAGCTCATACTTAGTGCGCCAAACATTGGATTAAGTTCCCATCCAAAAAGATGAATAAAGCATCCAGATGCAATTGGAATTCCGATAACATTATAGATGAAAGCCCAGAATAGATTTTCATGGATATTACGTAATGTTGTTCTACTTAGCTTAATGGCAGCAGGCACATCGGAGAGAGAATTCTTCATTAAAACAACCGACGAAGAATCAATTGCTATATCTGTTCCACTCGATACGCTAATACCAACATCTGCTTCAGTAAGGGCAGGAGAATCATTTATGCCATCTCCGACCATAATTACATGACCATATTTTTTGAGCTTCTTAACTTCATTAGCCTTATCTGTTGGTAAAACATTAGCTATTACTCTCTTTACCTTTAAATCAGAACAAATAGCTTTAGCTGTGTTCTCATTGTCTCCTGTAATAACGACAACATCGAGACCCATATTGCTTAACTCTTCAATAGCATCTTTTGAATCCTCTTTAATTGCATCAGAAAGAGTAATTAAACCTAAAAGCTCTTTATTCTTCATGACATATACGAGGGAAGCGCCTGTGTTGATAGCTTTAGCTTTCATCTCATCTAAAGAAGATACATTTTCAATGCCCATCTCTTTGATATAGTTTTCTGTTCCGCAATAGATTTTGTCACCATTAACAACTCCTTCAATACCCTTTCCAGGAACAACAGTGACACTTTCAGAAGAATAACTCTCTACCTTTTTTTCTTCTTGGTATTTAATAATAGCTTTAGAAAGAGGATGGTCACTCTTAGCTTCGATACTTGAAGCATATTTTAGGACTTCGCCTTCCTTACCCTTTTCAACAGAGAAAACATCCTTAACAGAACTATGTCCTGTTGTAATAGTTCCTGTTTTATCAAGAGCAATAATACGAGCCTTCCCTAGTTCTTCTAGGCTTGTTGCATTCTTAAATAAAATACCATTTCTAGCACCAACACCACTACCAACCATGATTGCAACAGGAGTAGCTAAGCCAAGTGCACACGGACAAGAGATAACAAGAACACTAATTCCACGAGCAAGGCTATAGCCTAAATTTCCCTTTGTTACTAATAACCAAATAGCCGTAGTAACTAAAGCAATAGCCATAACAGTTGGGACAAAGACTGCAGAAACTCTATCAGCAATCTTGCTTATAGGGGCTTTCGTTGCAGCTGTCTCTTCAACTGTTTTTATAATTTGACTCAATACTGTTTCGTCCCCTACTTTATCTGCTCTACAGACTAGATATCCAGATTGGTTTATTGTTGAAGCATATACTTTACTGCCAACACTCTTCTCAACAGGAAGACTTTCTCCAGTTAACGATGCTTCATCAACAGCGCTAGAACCTTCTAATACAGTACCATCTGTGCAAACTTTTTCACCACTCTTAACAATAAAAACATCGCCTTTTTTAACGTTTTCAATAGGTGTTATAACTTCTTTTCCATCAACGAGTAGTACCGCTTCTTTGCTCTTTAATTTCAAAAGTGATTTTAAAGCGTCCGTTGTGCGACCCTTACTTTTTGCTTCAAGTGTTTTTCCAACAGTAATAAATGTAAGAATCATACTTGCTGATTCAAAGTAGAGGTTATGAATATTCTTCATTGCGCTACTCATTTCCCCAATACCCATCAAGTAAGAAGCATCTAAAAGCAGATAAAGTGACCATAAAAATGATACAGAAGATCCTAAAGCAACAAGAGAATCCATATTAGGTGATCGATTCCATAACGCCTTAAATCCAGAAATAAAGAAATTCTGATTAATTACCATAATTAATGAACATAAAACTAATTCTATAATTCCAATTGAAAGGTGATTCTTAGTAAAGAAAGAACCAATTGGCCAATGCCACATTAATACGCCCATGGAAAAATACATCAGAACTAATGATAAAAAAACTGAGACAACCAACCTTTTTACCATTTTAGGAGTTTCTGTATCTTCTAGTAGCTTCTCATCCTCATTACTACTCTTCTTATTATCTTTACTTTGAGACTTTGCTTTATAACCTGCATCCTCTACTGCTTTGATAATATCTTCATCCTTGCAATCACCTTCAACAGCCATAGAGTTTGTTAAAAGAGAAACAGAGACACTTTTTACGCCATTTACTTTTGATACTGCCTTTTCAACTCTATTAGAGCAAGAGGCACAACTCATTCCACTAACAGAAAACATTCTCATCTCATTAACCTCTCGATGATAGTCATCGTTTCATCAAATATTTCCTCTTTTCCTTCTTTAATATCACGTGCAACGCATGTTCTTAAATGTTGAGATAGAATCTCACGTTCTAAAGAAAGAAAAGCTTTACTAACAGCCGAAGATTGCATAAGAATGTCGACGCAATAACGGTCCGTCTCTATCATGCTTTTTATTCCTTTTATCTGACCTTCTATTCGACTAAGTCGATTCAAGAGATTTCTCTTTTCTTCTTCACTACGCTCTGTACTTTTATTTTCATTACAGCAAGGACATCCCATATTTATCTCCAATACCCCTTAAGGGTATTTTTAAATATACCTATATGGGGTATATAGCGTCAATAGAAAAATTGCATTAAAGCAACATTTATGCTACTCTCACTAACATGGACGATTCGCTTATTAGAAATATAGGCATCATGGCACACATAGATGCAGGAAAGACAACAACTACAGAAAGAATTCTCTTCTATACAGGAGAAAATCATCGTATTGGAGAAGTAGATAACGGTGAAGCTACAATGGACTGGATGGAGCAAGAACAAGATAGAGGTATAACTATCACATCTGCTGCAACAACATGCTATTGGCATGATCACCAAATTAACATTATTGATACTCCGGGCCATGTTGACTTTACAGCTGAAGTTGAAAGAAGTTTACGTGTTCTTGATGGTGCAGTTGCTGTTTTCTGTGCTGTCGGTGGAGTTGAACCTCAGACAGAGACAGTTTGGAAACAAGCAAATACCTACTCTGTTCCACGTATTGCATTCGTCAATAAGATGGATCGCCTTGGCGCTAATTTCTATCGTGTAATTGAAGAAATGAAAAAGAAGCTTGGCGCTAATGCAGTTCCTCTCTTCATTCCTGTTGGAGAAGAAAGCTCTTTTAGAGGCGTAATTGATATAATAAACGGTAAATACTTAACATTTTCTTCTCTCGACCAGGGAACAACAATTAACCAGGAAGATATTCCAGAAGAATACATTGAGAAATATGAGGAAGCAAAAGAAGCTATGATAGATAGTCTCTCATCTTTCTCTGATGAAATAACTGAACTCTACTTTGACGGCAAGGAAATCCCAACATCTCTTATTAAAGAAACAATAAGAAAATGCACAATTGAAGAAAAGATTGTTCCTGTCTTTGTTGGTTCTTCCCTAAAGAATATTGGAGTTCAAACTTTGTTAGATGGAATTGTTGACTACCTTCCATCTCCTTTAGATTGTCCTCCTGTAGAGATTATTAATGCTAAAAACCCAGAGAAGAAAGAGAAACTCTCTCACAATCCTAATGGGCCATTAGAAGCATTAATCTTCAAAATCCAAGTTGACCCACACTCTGGTCCACTATGTTTTGTCAGAGTTTACTCCGGCACACTCAAAAAGGGAGTATCTGTCTACAATATAAACAAAGGAAAGAAGGAAAGAATCAATCGTCTTGTCAGAATGCATGCTATGAGAGAAGATGATTTATCTGAACTCAAGAGTGGTGATATTGGTGTAATTATTGGCTTTAAGCTTGCACAAACTGGAGACACTATTGGTAATGAAAACCACCCTTACTTGTTAGAGAATATGGTCTTCCCGACCCCTGTAATATCTGTTGCTATTGAACCTAATACAACTTCTGACATGGATAAGCTCCAAAAGGCATTAGAGATATTAGCAATGGAAGATCCAACCTTTACATACAAAGAAGATAGCGAAACAGGACAACTCCTTATCTCAGGAATGGGAGAATTGCACCTAGATGTTCTTGTAACGAGAATTACTAAGGAAATGAAGGTTGATTGCAGAGTTGGTAATCCACAAGTATCTTACAGAGAAAGCATTAAGGAAACTGTTAGTGGAACTGAAGAATACGACAAGGTCATTGCTAACAAAGAAAACTATGCTAAGCTTACACTAACTGTTTCCCCTTCTCCTGAGAAGAGTGGCAACAGCCTTACAATAAGTGCTAAGACTAGAGATATCCCTGAAGAGATAATTGATGCTATTAAAAATGGAATCAATGGTGCTTTCAACAGTGGTATTAAATATGGTTATGAGACAACAGATATCCACGTAGACATAGAGGATATTGATTACGACCCACTACGTGCATCTGTCTTAGCTTTCTCTAGCTGTGCAGCTCTCGCTTTTGATAAGCTTTGTTCTAGTGCCAACCCAGTAATTATGGAGCCTATCATGACTGTTCAAGCATCTGCTCCTAGCGAATACATTGGCGATGTAATCTCATCTATCACACAACGTGGTGGTATTGTAAGTAGCATGGAAAGCAAAGCTAGTGGCGATACTGTCATTGCAGAAGTACCTCTTAGAAAGATGTTTGGTTATACAACCGTACTTCGTTCATCAACTCAAGGAAGAGGATCATTTAGCATGGAATTCGACCATTATAGCGAAAAGCCAGATGGATTAGGGTTCTAAGTTAACTTAAAACTTATAGGGTAAGGTTGGTGCTTCAATCTTACCTTTTTTTTATTTATCACTGAAGAAATACCTCTTTTTTGGGCTCAAAATCATTTTTCTTTTGATTATTTTAAATAAAAGAAGAAAAGACTTAAAAATATTGCATATTTTGAAAGTTTCTTTTGACAACTAGAAAGACCACCCTTTAACATATTTGAGTATGCTTAATTACAAATAAAGGAGGTAATGATGAGCGTTGAAACAAAAGAAATCAGGAACATTGCTGTAGTAGGACACAATGGAACTGGAAAGACAAGTCTTGTTGAGCAGATGCTCTACTATACAGGAGCAATCGCAAAAGCAGAAAAGGTAGATAGTGGTAAGACAGTAAGTGACTATACTGAAGAAGAAATTTCTAGAAAAATTTCAGTACATACTTCATTAAATTCTACACAGTGGATGAATAAGACAATCAACATTCTCGATACCCCGGGTACAGCAGACTTTGTTGGAGAAGCAATTTGTTCATTCAGGACAGCTGAAGCAGCTATCATGACAGTTGATGCTAGAGATGGTGCTCAGATTGAAACAATCAAGCTTTGGAGAAGACTTGATCAGAGAAAAAAGCCAAGAGCTGTATTTATTAACAAGATGGATAAAGAGAGAGCAAACAGCAGAGATGTTCTCGATAACCTTGCAGAAGAATTCCATTCTAATTTTGCTCCAGTAACAATCCCTATGGGATATGCAGAAGAGTTTAAGGGTGTTATTAACCTTATTGAAAATAAAGCTTATTTTTTCAAAGAAAACGGTAAAGAAGAAGTAACTGACGTTCCAAGTGAATACGAAGAAAACGTTAATACATATAGAGAAGAATTAATTGAGAAGGCAGCAGAGGGTTCTGATGACTTAATTGAAAAGTACTTTGAAGAAGGAACTCTTAGTGATGACGAAATCAGACGTGGTCTTAGAGAAGGCTTGAAGAATGATTCTGTCGTACCTGTATTTGTCGGCGCTTCAGACAAGGGCAGTGGAATAACATCTCTCTTAAACTTCATTTCTAACAACTTCCCTTCTCCAGAAGGTATCTGCGAATACATCATTAAAGAAGATGGTACAGAAGAAAGAAACTACCCTATCGGAGCTAAGAGCGTTGCTGAAGCATATTGCTTCAAGACAACTATTGACCAGTTCTCTGGAAAGTTAAGCTTCATCAAGGTTGTTAATGGCTTTGTTGGTCCAGATACAGACCTATATAACAACGAAGAAGGAAAGAAAGGAAGACCTGGTAAGATTTATAGAGCTTTAGGAAAGAAGCTTATCGAAATTGATGGATTAAACGCTGGTGATATCGGAATCATTACAAAGTTTGAACCTGCAAAGACTAACTCTACTCTTGTTGGCGATGCTCAAGATAAGATTAAGTTCATGGCTCTTAAGCTTCCACAGCCAATCTATGAACTTGCTATCTCTGCTTCAGATAAGAAGAGTGAAGATAAGATGAACGATGCTCTTCATAGAATTACAGAAGAAGATTTAACTTTCGAAATGAAGTTCAACGAAGAGACTAAGGAATCTATCATCGGAGGTATGGGTGAACTCCATATCAACATGATTCTCGATAAGATTAGAGAAAAGCAGAAGATCCAGATTAATACTAAGGTACCTAAGATTGCTTATAGAGAAACAATTACAAAAAAGAGCGGTCTTAGTGAATACTCACACAAGAAGCAGTCTGGTGGACATGGACAGTTTGGTAGAGTTGTTATCGAGATTTCTCCTATTGAAAGAGGACAGTACTACTCTTTCGAAAACACTGTTAAGGGTGGAGCTATCTCTAAGGGTTATGTACCTGGAATCGAAAAAGGTATCCACGAAAAGATGGAAGAAGGCTTCTTAGCTGGCTATCCTCTTGTAGATATCGGAGTCAACCTTATCGATGGTAAGGAACACCCAGTAGACTCATCAGAAATGGCATTCAAACTTGCAGCAAAGGGAGCTATGGATGTTGCTCTTGCTAAAGCTGGATGCGTACTTCTCGAACCATATTGTAAGCTTGAAGTATTTGTTGACCAGGAATATCTAGGAGCTATTCTCTCTGACCTTTCAGGAAGAAGAGGAAGAGTTCTTGGACAGGAAGATATGGGTCACTTAACAAGCGTTAAGGCTGAAGTTCCAATGGCAGAACTACGTTCTTATGCTATTGACCTTAAGAGTATGACACAGGGCTCAGGTTCATTCGAACTTGAATTTGACCACTATGAAACTCTTAATGGAAAGCTTGCTGATGATGTTATTGCAGAAGCTAAGAGAGAAAGAGAAGCTCAAGAAAACGCTTAAAGAATAGACTTAAGTTAATGCCCTCATTTCGAGGGCATTATTTATTTAACACAGAAACTAAAGGAGCTATCTCACTTTTTTTCAAACCAAATTTCGTTGATTTGGTAATCTTTGTTCATTCCCTTTTGCTCAAACTTAGTTAATGGACGCCATGCAACAGGAGGAGCAAAATCGTAGAAAGGATTGAAAAGCATGGGCTCTGTGTGAACAAGTTCTAAGACCTCGTTAGCATACTCTTCCCAATCTGTAACAATGTAGATATAACCATTCTTCTTTAGCTTAGTTGCAAGAAGATGTAAGAATTCAGTATTAATTAATCTTCTTTTATGATGTTTCTTCTTTGGCCAAGGATCAGGGAAGAATATATGAAACCCTGCAATTGAATTGTCTTCTATCATATTTTCAAGAACATCAATGCAGTTAAATCTCATGATTCTAACGTTATCAATATTGTTACTGCCAATTTGAGATAGGAGCTTAACAAAGCCTTTTAAATAAACTTCAAGCCCTAGATAATTGTACTCAGGCTTAAGAAGAGCCATTGAAGATGTCACTTCCCCATTACCAAAACCTATTTCAATAATAACATCCTTACTGTTGCCAAAAACATCGCTAAAGTTTAATTTTTTCTTCTCAAAGAAGAGTCCATATTTAGGCATGTATTCTTTAACAATCTCTTTCTCTTTTTCTTCTAGAACATTATTGCGAAGAACATAGCTTTTAATAGTTCGCTCTTTTCCTTCTCTTACTTCAATCTTGCTAAGTTTTTCAAACAAAGTCTTATCTTCATCCATTTATTCCAATCTCCTAAGCGTTTCTAAAATTAACTGAGCCTTATCTTTTAAGGAAACTGTTCCAGTCTCTATCGTTAAGTGGTTAAATCTCTTTGGATCTAGCTTTACTCTTCCATTAGAAAGCGAAATTAAAGATACAACCTTACTTGGATTAAGAATTGCAACTTGTGCAAATTCTACATCAATAATACCTCTATATTCTTTTAAAGAAGTAATCATAAGTTCTCGACAAACAACCTTTATTTCAGCTATGCAGAATAGATTCTCAACCTCTTCACTCATCGTGCCATAACGCGTGTCTATCTCACTCTTTAATGCATCGAGCTGTGCCAAATTCTTAATAGAAGAAATCTTTTTGTAGAGCTCAAACTTCTGAGAAGGATCTTTAATATAGCTATTAGGAATAAAGCCAGTATAATCAAGCTGAACAAGAGGCTCTATTGTCTCACTAGTCTTTTCTTCTGTGATTCTAGATATCTCCTCTTCAATAAGCTTCAGATACATATCGAGACCAACAGCTTCTAAGTGTCCAGACTGTTCACGTCCAAGAATATTTCCTGCTCCTCTGATTTCCATATCTTTCATAGAGACTTTGAAGCCAGATCCTAGCTCTGTGTTTTCACTTAAAACCTTAAGTCTCTTGATAGCATCGCTCTTTAAGAGTCCTCCATCTGGGTAGAAGAGATAGCAATATGCCTTTCTATCACTTCTTCCAACTCTTCCTCTTAGCTGATAAAGTTGACTAAGCCCTAATCTATCGGCTCTATCAACAATAATCGTATTTACATTTGGTATGTCGATACCGTTTTCAATAACAGTAGTTGAAACTAGAACCTGTACACCCTCATATATAAAGCGATGCATTACATCTTCCATTCTCTCTGCATCCATCTGACCATGAGCATATTCGATGATTGCTTCAGGAACTAGGCGTTTGAGACTCATTACGACCTCTTCTAAGTCTTCTACTCTATTGTGTAAATAGAAGACTTGGCCACCTCTCTTAAGTTCTTGAGTGATAGCATTCTTAATAAGTGTAGTATCTGCTTCGCCTATATATGTATCAATAGGAAGTCTTTCTCTCGGTGCTGTTGTTAAAAGAGACATGTCTCTTACTTTTAAGAGTGACATATATAGCGTTCGAGGGATAGGAGTAGCAGAAAGCGTTAACGAATCAATATTATGCTTCATCTGCTTAATCTTTTCTTTATCCTTAACACCAAAGCGCTGCTCTTCGTCAACAATTAAAAGTCCAAGATCTTTGAAAACAACATTCTTTGACAATATCTTATGGGTACCAAAAAGAATGTCTATACTACCGTTCTTCACCCCTTCAAGAACCCTTCTATTATCTTTAGCAGATACGAACCTTGTAGAAAGACCACTCTTAACAGGAAAATCTTCAACTCTCTTTAAAAAGTTCTCATAGTGCTGCTGAGCTAGAATAACAGTTGGAGCTAAGAAAGCAACTTGCTTTCCTCCCATAATTGCCTTAAAGGCAGCACGGAAGGCTATCTCTGTCTTTCCGTATCCGACATCTCCACAGACTAAGCGGTCCATACATTTGTCGCTCTCCATATCTTTCTTTATCTCATCAATACACTTTAACTGATCAGGAGTCTCTGTAAATGGGAAAGAAGCTTCAAAGGAGACTTGCCAATCGGTATCTTTGCAAAAAGGAAAACCATGGCTTTGCTGTCGCATAGCATAAAGATGGACCAATTCAGAAGCAAGTATTCTAGCATTTTCTCTTGCTTTCTCTTTTTTCTTAGACCACTCTTTTGATCCCATCGTATCAAGTTTAGGTGGGCGTCCATCATTACCAATGTACTTTTGAACAAGGTTAGCTTGTTCAATTGGAACATATAAAGCTTCACCTTGGTTGTATCTAATCTTGATATAGTCTCGCTCTGTTTCTCCGCTTTTTACTCTATCAATCTTTTCAAATTGACCAATACCGTAATTAATGTGGACAACGTAATCTCCAGGCTTTAGAGAAACAAAGGAATCAAGAGGTGAAGAGACAGTTTCAACGAGCGTCTTTGCTCTTTTCTTGCGTCTGCCAAATATCTCTTGGTCAAGTATTACAGCAATCTTGCTTCCAGTAAGCATGAAGCCAGATTCTATATCTGAAACAGAGATATCGACATCAAGTGATTGTAAGACACTATCTAAACGCTGCTTTTGTATAACAGTTGGAGCTAAAACAAAGATCTTCCAACCATTTTTTATCATAGTAGATGCTTCGTCTTTAAAGAAGGTGACATTGCCAAAATATGAATGAGAAGGTTCCACTCCAAAGTGGAAATACTCACTCTTCATAATTTCATGGATTACAACGCCCTTCTTTAAGGAAGAGAAGAAATTTGGCCAAGAGAAGAGATATTCGTCTCTCGCAATCATATAGCCGTTCTTTCTGTATGCTTCTCGCTCTCTGTCTTGTGCTTCATTCATTAGCGCTTTATACGAAGCATCTGTCTTTTCTTGTGACTTAATTATGAAGTAATCATTATCTCTTAAAAGAGTTGAGATACTAATTATGTCGCTCTTTTGAATCTCTTCCTCTCCCATAAGTGGAACAGAGAGTCGACGAATGCTATTTTCATTAATTTGAGTTATAGAATTAAAAGAGACTATTCTCTCTATTTGATCCCAATCAAGATATACTCTGTAAGGTTTCTCACTAGAAAGAGGAAATACTTCTATAACTTCACCCTTAATGGCAAATGTGCCTTCTTCTCTAGCTTCATTTACGCGATAGTAGCCAGAAGAAGCAAGAAGAGAAGAGAATTTCTCTACATCTAAAGTATCGCCAGAAGAGAGCGTAAAAGAGTATGAAGAGAGTGCCTTTTCACTTAAAAAAGGAGAGACAAAAGATCGCAGAGAAAGGACAGCTAAAGCTTTCTTGCTTTCAATGAAGCGTTCCTCACTTTTCTTTCTATTACAATTTACTTTTTTCTCTATAAACTCCGAATAGAGCATTCTTCCGTCAGAGGGAATAAAAATAACAGGATATCCCTTTACTGAAGAAAGGGTTTCATATAAGGCTTTAGCTTCATCTTCTGTTGGACAAATGACAATAGTACGTCCTCCCCTTTTGTCTGCACATAGTTTGATAAACTCTGTAAGGGGATAGTAGTCTAGCTCATCACACTCAATGACTTGATCACTGTTATTTAAGTATGTCTTGTAAGCTTGGCTACTCTTGATATATTCTAAGATTGCGTTTTCAAGAAGCATATTTAAAGAGAACTATAACAAATTATTAAGGTGTACTTCAATGTTACTTAGTCATTCAAAATTCGAAATACTAAAAAATGAGATAAAAGAATGTGGGGATTGGGCAAAAGAAAAACAATCATCACTTTCGGTTAGATATAAAGAGGATAAATCTCCTGTAACAGAAGTAGATATGACAATATCACACAAGATAATAGCCTTAATAAAAGAGCTATTTCCCGAATGCGCAATTATCAGCGAAGAAGAGATAACAGAGAACAAAGAAAATGCGCCATATACATTTGTTTTAGATCCAATAGATGGAACAGATATGTATTCTCAAGGTCTTCCTTCTTTCTGCATAGCTCTTGGCATATTAGACTCAACCTTTAATCCAGTTGGAGCAATTATCTATGCCCCGCGCTTTGGTAAAGCAACAGATAAAGGACTCTTTTTATCGCTTTATCCTGGAGAAAAGCCTTTCCTAAATGGAAAAGAATTAGAGCTAGAAAGTAGCAAAAGCGAGATATATCAAATAACGCTCTCTTCCTCCTTAGTTAAGCACATAGACTTTACCAACTATGAAGGCAAAATAAGAATGTTTGGCTCTCAAATATTGCAAATAGTGGCGCCTCTAATCTTTATGAATATATCATGCTCAATTAGCGAACCTTGTTATATCTGGGACTACTCAGCGTCTCACGCAGTAATCAAGTCTCTTGGCTATGATTTATATAAGCCAAATTTAGAGCTTTTTACTTATTCGAACTCTTTCTTAAAGCGTAATCGTGCAGAGTGTGTTCTATATGGAGGTGAAAAAAGCAATGTTGAAAAGCTTATTCACTTATGTCCACTTAGGAACAGTAATGAGAGAATAATCCACTATTGAAAAATAGCGTGTTAAGTCATTTACAAAGCTATCTCTTACAACAAGAGTTAAATTAACGTCCTTTTTAGAGAGAAGCATTTTTATTGTGCGAGAAAAGCCCCGCCCATCCATCTCCATTTTTCCGCATTCATCTAAAATAATAGATTTGCCTTTTGGCTCAAGCAACGAAGTATATACTTCGTCAAAAAGAGCCTCGTTTACATACCAGTTCTTCCACTTATGGGAAAAAACAGGACGAGGAGACAACAAAAGCTTTTCTTCCTTTGTCGAAAGATTTAAAAGAAAGTATTCGTCAGCTTTATGCAGTGTCACATAGCCAATGTATGTAGGATTATGAGAAAAGAGAGAAAGAGCGTATGTTGTCTTTCCACTTCCCTTCTCCCCTGTAATTATCTTACAACTCTTCATCAAAGAATGCCTGGAGTACAGAGTAAGCTTGTAATGAATCTTTACGCTTAATAATAAAAGTTAGGACATTAAGAGTAGAGACAATTTCATAGATATTAATGTTTTCCCAAGCAAGCTTACGCGTTGCTAGGTATGTTATACCAGGAGTCTCTAAGAAATTGTTATCCTTAAATGAAATAGTTAAAGCAACCATATCGAGCTCAGAGTTAATAACATTTTCATTTTTAAGTATTCCATCTAAGACATCTTTGTACTTATCTGAGATAGTAACAACAATTTCGTAATCACTAAGGGATATATTAATAAAATCACCATTCTCACTCTTAATTATGTTATATAGGTTTGGAATGTTTGCAATAAAGGAGTTAGAACGCTTAATATTTACATCATAAATATTAGTCTTCATTGAAATTTCGAAGTCAATCTTATTCTTTTTCTTTTCAATATGATTTAGTTTCTTTAAATCTTGAGTATATCTTCTAATCGCCATTACTATTGCGGCACTAGATACCTCTGAGCCATAAAGAGCTTCGACTTTCGGTTTAATAAAGACGGCTAAGTTAGAGTATGAAATAACCTCTTGGATTAACATTTCCGAAATAAACGGAGAACGATTGATTATTTCCTTAACATAAAAAGCAACACTACTAGCCATAAGAAACCCCTTTACTGTTATAAAATTAACTGTATGTTATTAAAAAAACATAAAATTAGCAAGAAGTAACATAAAAAGATGATATTCCATTGTAAAAAAATTGATATACTAAAGCTATGAATTGTCCAAAGTGTGGTTCTGACCACGATAAAGTATTAGAGTCTCGTTCAAACAAAGAAGGAACAGCCATTAGACGTAGACGCCTATGTCTATGTTGTGGCTATCGATTTACTAGCTATGAGCATATCGAAAGAAAGCCTATTGTTGTAATAAAAAAAGATGGGAAGCATCAGACATTTGAACTTGCTAAAGTTGAAAGAGGAATTAGAACCTGCACTGAAAAGCTTCCTATAGAACAGAACGAAATCGAAGATACCTTAAAGGCCATCGAAGACGAAGTATACTCTATTGCCCAGAACAATAAAAACACTATAACAAGCATGGAGATTGGCGAGACTACGCTTAGGCATTTATATAAAATGAGCCCAGTAGCCTACGTCCGTTTCGCCGCAGTCTACCGAGCTTTCGATACCCTCGATCAATTCATCCATGAAATAGAGGAATTAACACACTAGAGCCTCTGAACATCGAACCACTTACCTGTCTGACTAAGATTAATTTCGTCATTTAGATGCTCAGGCTTTAATATTTCATTAGCAGAATCTAGTGAGAAGTTATCTGTCATTCCTGCTACATAGTCGATAATCATACGCTTATCTGTCCCCTCTTTTTCCATATAAACTGGGTACATTTCGCTAATATGATTATAAAAACCTGCAGCAAGCATATTCTTTTCATCCGCATAGCCTTTTTCATTTAAGTGGTATGAAGAATAGAGATCTTCCAAGTAATCGATGATTAAATTTAAAAGTCTAGAGAAATAACGAGTATATCCATTAAGAATCTTAGAGCGATAGATGTGTTCATAATTAAATGCACTCATAAGTTCTACAGCTTCAAATACTTCATCTGAAAAGCCAATTCCAGTCTTGTTATTAGCTCCAACAATCAAGTCGTTGATAAGAGAGGTAATAATCTGACTATTTGTACTTCCAATTCGTTCTCTAACAAGCTCCGGAAGCTCTTCGTCTTTGATTATTCCGAGTCTGCAAGCATCTTCGAAATCTCTACCTAAATATGCGATAGAGTCTGAAAAGCGAACAACAACGCCTTCATATGTTGTAGGAATAAGGCCTTGCCTAGAATGAATAGTATCAAAATCTTTTATTTCAAAGGTGGGAATCATTCGCTTTTTAAGGCTCTCGCCATTATGAGAAACAATGCCATCTCTTACTGCATATGTTAAGTTTAGGCCTTTGCCCTTATTAGCAAGAAACGTAATTACTCTTAATGAGTTAACTTCATGCTCAAATGGAGGAAGTCCCCTCTTTTGTGACAGATCTGAAACTATCTTTTCTCCTGTATGACCAAAAGGAGTATGGCCTAAATCATGGCCCATTCCAATGGCCCATGCAAGTTCGGTATCTAGACCCAAAGGGCGACAAATTGTCGATGCAATAGAAGCAACATGTAATACATGCTCCATTCTTGTGCAAATATGATCATTGCTTGGCGCATAGAATACTTGAGTCTTATGCTTAAGACGCCTAAAAGCTGATGAATGGATTATAGCTGTCGTATCACGAAAATAAGAGCCGCGAATATCCTCTTTTCTCTCTTTTTCCCTCTGTTCAAGTAACGTTGAAGAAATCTCATTTATTAATTTTTCCACTTCTTGAGCCTCACTTAATAATATATAATACAGGAATAGGAGATAAATGTGTTAAATTTAATTGTTCCATTACTAGCCCTACTACTTTCCTTTTTATCTTCTCTTGCTTCTCTACGTTATTTTTTAACAAGAAATGGTCGAATATATTGGATTATACCCTTTATCATCTCAATTATTCTTTTTTACCAAAATCTAAGAGTCCTTCTCGATTATGCAGATACTCTCTCGCCATTTCCTCTTACTTTTGACACGGTTCTTCCTCTAGTCTTATCAATACTTTGGTATGCTATGATTCAAGCCTTCCATTTCGCCTTAAAGACAGAGCGTGAATACAACAAGTATGTAGAGGAGTCTAGAAGGACATACAATGAGGCTCGATTCATTAACCTTATGGAAAAACGCAAAACTAAAAAAGAGATTGAAGAAAAGAAGAGTGAAGTTAATAACAAGCCAAAGGAGATTCACATTCCTCTCTATTCATTTCCACCTGAGAAAAAGTAGTTTTTCTTTAGTTGCTTTTTTGTTAAAATAGCAATTTGAAAAAAATGAAGAATATCTTTTTTGTAGGCTTAAAACATTCTGGAAAGACACTTTTTTCTCACATCGTTGCCTCTCACCTTTCTTTAAGGTGCTTTGATTTAGACGAGCTTATTTTAGACGATATAGATCTTTCTATTAGAGATTTCTATAAAAAATATGGCAAAGATGCATTTATGGAAAAAGAAAAAGATGCATACAACAAACTAAAGAAAAAAGAAGATGAAGGCTACATTCTTTCTTTAGGCGGAGGTGTTTCTGACAACACTCCTCTTATGGAAGAGCTAAAAAAGGATGGAGTAATTGTCTATTTAGAAAGAGAGGAAGAAGATATGCTTCCCTTCATTCTTAAATCTGGTATTCCTCCCTTCCTAGATAAAGATAATCTCACCTCTTCTTTTCATGATCTCTACGAAAGGAGAGATAAAATATATTCTTCCTATGCTTCTTTAATCATTGAACTCGGAAGATATGGAGACAAAGAAAAAACAGCAAAACTCATAATAGATAGGCTCAAGGAGAATGGTTATGTCTAATAATAGCTTTGGTCGTTTATTCTCATTTACAACTTTTGGCGAATCACATGGAGAAGCACTAGGCGTTGTCATAGATGGTTTTCCATCAAATGTTAAGATTGATTACAGCCTTATTAGCGAGTTTTTGGCACGTCGACGCCCCGGGCAAAGTAAGGCAACAACACAGCGCCAAGAAAAAGACGAATACAAAATCCTCTCTGGCGTATTTAATGACCATTCAACTGGCGCTCCTATATGTGTTGTTGTATTCAATACAGATCAAAGAAGCAAAGACTACTCTAATTTAGAGCACTCTTTCAGGCCAGGTCATGCTGACTATACATATTGGGCTAAATATGTAAACCGTGATTACCGAGGAGGCGGACGCAGTAGTGGCAGAGAGACTCTCGCTAGAGTTATTGCTGGCGCCTTTGCTATGATGGTACTGAAAAAATACAACATTTCAATTAATTCTTGTGTATCATCTATCGGTGAAATTGAAGCTACTGACTATGAGTTTAAGCCACCTTTTGCTCCTCCTCTATTTGCTCCTGAATGCAAGCAAAAAACACTAATGGAGGCAAAAGTGGAGGAAGTTAGAAAAGCTGGTGATAGTATAGGTTCAACAGTAAGGTGTGTTATTTCAGGTCTCCCTGTTGGACTTGGAGAGCCTACCTTCGATAAGCTAGATGCCATTCTTGCACATGCGGCTTTCTCTCTTGGTGCAGTTAAGGGTTTTTCTCTAGGCTCAGGCTTCAATAGCTCTAAAAAAAGAGGAAGCGAAAACAACGATGAGATCTTTATAAAAAATGGAAAACCGTACTTTAAGACTAATAATTGTGGTGGAATCTTAGGTGGCATATCGAATGGAGCAGATGTAGACTTTACAGTCTTCTTTAAGCCAACCCCTTCAATTAGCCTTCCTCAACATACTATTAACGATAGAAAGGAAGAAGAAGAGCTAATTGTTACAGGACGCCATGATCCAGTTATTGGTCCAAGAGCAACAGTTGTTGTTGAAGCAATGAGTGCTTCTGTAATACTAGACTCACTTCTTATATGGAAAAGCTACCAACATGAATAATTACGATAGACCATTAATGGTTCAAAGTGATAGGACAATGCTACTTGATGTCCATTCGCCATCATTTGACGAATGCAGAAAAGATATTATTGCTTTCTCATCTTTGATTAAGAGCCCTGAACATATACACACATATAGCCTTACGCCTCTTTCAATTTGGAATGCAATATCTTCAGGAAAGACGGAAAAAGATATCATTAGCGCATTAAGAAAATGGTCTAAATATGAAATAGATGACAGAGTTCTATTCTTCATTAGCGACACATCATCGCGCTATGGCCTAATTGAAATGAAGGAAAATGATGATAAGTCATACCTTTTAAAAGTAAAGAATCATAGTGTTGCTATTTTATTAAAAAAAGATAAGACGCTTTCACCTCTTCTTTCATCTTCAGATAAAGAAGACTGCTTCACATTCGATAAATTGAATAGAGGAACAATTAAGGTGCTTCTTATAAAGCTAGGCTACCCAGTTGTTGATTCTATTCCATTAAAGCAAAGTGACTTTGTCGACATAAAACTAAATGAGAGTTTGTCTATCAGGCCATACCAAAATGATGCACTAAAGGCCTTTGTTGACGGGGGCTCTTATGGCACCGTCGTCCTTCCTTGTGGCAGTGGTAAGACTATTGTTGGCCTAATGGTTATGGCAAAAGAGAAGACAAAGACTCTTATTCTTTGCCCTAATGTTACATCTGTTCATCAATGGATCAGAGAGATAACAGAAAAAACCAACATCAAAAGAGAAGATATTGGCGAATACACAGGTAGCGAAAAAGAGATAAAAGATATAACAATTTGTACCTATCAAGTTTTAACCTATTCGGTTAAAAGTCCAGACGAAAAGAGCGACGAAAAAATATATCCTCACTTCAATATTTTTAGAGAGAATAATTGGGGACTCACTATTTACGATGAAGTCCATATGCTTCCTGCCCCTATTTTCAGGATAACAGCGGAATTCCAATCAATAAAAAGACTGGGCCTTACAGCAACGCTAGTTAGAGAGGACCACAAAGAAGAAGAGGTTTTCTCACTTGTAGGGCCGAAGAGAATAGATATTCCTTGGTCTGAATTAGAGAAAATCGGCTTTATTGCTAAAGCTTACTGTCATGAAATTCGAGTTAGCTTAGATAAGGAAGAAGAGACAGAATACGCACTCTCTTCTCGTATCGACAAGTTTAAAATTGCATCGCAAAACAAAAACAAAATGGCGGTTGTTGAAAAATTACTAGAAGAGCATAAAGACGATAAAGTGATTATAATTGGCCAATACTTGGATCAGTTACAATACTTAAAAAAGCGCTTTGACTATCCTTTAATTACCGGCAGTACGTCCAATAAAACAAGAGACGAACTATATAATAAGTTTCGTAATGGAGAGATAAAAACACTCATTGTTAGTAAGGTTGCTAACTATGCAATAGATCTTCCTGATGCCAATGTTCTTATACAAGTATCTGGAACATTTGGCAGTAGGCAGGAAGAGGCCCAGAGACTAGGAAGAATACTTAGGCCAAAGGAAAAAGCAAGCCACTTTTATACTATAATTACAGAGTATTCCGTAGAAGAAAATGCTGCATTAAATAGACAGAAATTCCTCTCTGAGCAGGGCTACAGCTACACCATAGAGAAAAGAGGCTAAGATGAGCAAGAAGAGTAAGCTTTCTTTAATTACGCCAAAAACATCTGAAAAGCTTCGCTATTCATTCTTCCATAAGGATGGAGATATTAGCTATTTAAAAAAGCTCGGGCTAATTAATGAAAGAATTGAACTTACAGATGATGGTAAAAAAGTATTCTCTTTCTACCCATTCTATGGAAAAGGGGAAGAGAGACGAGAGTATTTTCCTTCATCAATTTTCTCTTACATCTTTACTCTTGTTTTAGACGATGAACTACAATACAAAAAAAGTACTAACTACCCTAACCTATCAACATTGTTTCCGTCATATGATGAGAAAGAGCTCAGTTATTTTATCAACCTAATTCTTTCTTCGCTTATAAAGATTAATGTTTTGTACATTGAAGATGATAAATATAGAGCTAAGACAAATGTGATAAAAGAGTTCATGGACTTAGAAACAATAGATCGAGTTACATATCTTCTTTCGCCTCTCCTCGATAGCGATCTAGTTAGTGTAAAAAAAGCGCTATCTCTAGTGCGCTACATAAACTCATTATCAATTAATGATTGGAAGAGAGTCGAAGACGAAATCTTCTTTCTTACTTCTCTTCGTCTTAATTGGGATATCTTAATAAAATGCTTTCTTCTTACACAAAAGGATAATGCATTAACTAGCACTATTCTAGAAGAAAAGAAGGAAGATAAAGCTGTAGTGGGCTCAGATTTTTCAATCACTTACTCTATCTTTAATGATAGCAGGATCTTCTTTTTTGCCTCTCCTATAAGAATGGAAAGCATTAGAGAATGGCTAATAACCAAGTCTTCTATAAAGAGAGCCTTAGATAACAATTACACCAAAGACGAAATCATCTCATATTTAGAAAGCATCGCCATATTCCCAATTAATACTACCGTTATTAGTAGAATTAGTGACTGGGTTGATGAATACAAAGCAATAGAGATTACTAATTGTACTCTTTTGACAGTCTCTCAGCGTTATATTCCCCTCTTTTCTCTTCCAGACATTTTAGAATATGTTATTCAATCGCCACTTCCGGGCTACTACATAATGAAAAGCGAAGGCGAAAAGAAATGGCGTAAAGCACTTTCATCTTATGGTATTGAAATGCTTCCCTCAACAAAAGGAAATAAGTTTTCTAAGGAAAGAGAGGAAGTAACGCTCTCTCCTATCCCCCCAGTCTATCCTTTACCAGAAAGGAGAGAAGTACCATTTTGCGAGGAAGAATTTAACGCTCTCCTTTCTAAAACAAAGAATGAATTAGAGAGAAGACTTGTTTTATTTAACTTAGCTTTCTCTTACCCTATCTCATATACACTAATTGATGGCCTAGACTACACAAAAAAGAAAAAAGAAGCAGAAAAGGCAATTCTTTCTTCCTCTTCTCTTGTTATTGTTGACATCGCTTTAAACTACTACTTTGTAAAACCAAATAGAATTGTCGACGACACACTCTACACAGATAGTGGAGAGTGCTTGATATCAAGAATATGGAGCATTGGCATTTGCGACAGCGTTATTCTTGAAAAGGATTTAAATCCTTTGGATAGTGATAGCCTGTAAATGCCTCAAACTGTAGTTTTCCTTGAGAGAAGAGCATATCAAGTCCAAAACGTAGCGAGCATCCCTTCTTCTCAGCTTCCTTTAAAAGAGCAGTATATCTTGGTTCATAGATGATATCATAAACAATTTCTTTTCCTGTAAAAGAGAAGTTAGGAATAGGATTATCTTTTTCGCTATTTAGACCAACCTTGGTTGTTTGTACGATTAAATCTGCCCAACCTTCATATTTCTTAGCATTTTCAAGACTATCATATTGAGAATTGCTTTTTCTTGCTAAGTCATGGGCCTTTTCTACAGTTCTATTAAGAATAGTAACCTTAACACCTCTATTAGTTAATGCCCAACAAATTGCATCAGCAGCACCACCTGCGCCAAGTACAAGCGCTGTCTTAATCTTTCCGTTATCTAAGTCATTTTCAATTGGAGCTAAGAATCCATAGTAATCTGTATTGGTTCCCTTCCACATATTAGGGACTCTAATAACAGTATTACATGAACCAATTTGCTTTACTTCACGAGTAATGTTACCAAGGTATTTCACTATATCAACTTTAAAAGGAACAGTGACAGAGAAACCTCTCATTCTTAAAAGCTCAGCGAGCATTAAGAAGGATCTAATTGACTCAGCTAAAAATGGAACATAAATCGCATTGTAGTTTATTCTATGGAAGCCTGGGTTATGTATCATAGGAGATAGAGAATGACCTACAGGATTTCCAACAACGCCATATATACCTGTTCTATCATCAACCCTATCTGCTCTATATAGCTCTTTTAAAGACTTGACGCTAATCATTCCTGGAGCAATCGCTTTAACAGAGCAACCAAAGGTTAAAATAGAACCCATTTTTTTATAGAGAATTCTAGTACAAACGCCCCATTCTCCCATACCTATAACAATCTTAGGAACATCCCTTAGTTCGTTATTAATTCTAAAGAGCGTAATAATGTCACTTGTAGAACGAGGAGTTACAGCAATCTTTGCAATATCGCCACGCTTAGATAGAGACAAAATGTGGGAGAAAATATCTTCCGGTACCCCTTCAAAATCATGAAAGGATCTAATTATCTTAACACCCTTCTCTCTAGCCTTCTCTTCAACATCTGTTTTTTTGACATCATCTTCGATATCTACATAGCTAAAATTACCATTTTCTAGTGTAGATATTAAAAGGTTTCTTCTTGTTCTTTCTTGTCCCTTGGCTTTACCACCATCAAGGACTCTTCTACAAGTAAGAATAACAGGAATATCAACAAGAGAAGGAAAACGATATGCCTTCTTCACTTCCTCAGGAGAGAGTAAATCCAACCTCAGTTCACAAATATCTATATACGGTCTATTATCTCTGACTTCCTTAAGATTATGCTCTATGGTCGGTCCAGATAGTGTTAGGCAAATCACTCTAAACTCCTTGGCTTTCAATTTTAGAACAAATAGAAATTACATTCAACCTCAAAGATAATTGCTACTTCCACTCTTCATCTAGAATCGTTAAACTTTCTATGGTGAAAAAATGAAGAATTTACAGGTGCAAGAACTAAAGCTATCTTTCGGAGATAGAGAAATATTGAAAGACATCTCATTCAACATGAATGAGAAAACTCGAGCTTGTCTATGTGGTGCAAATGGATGCGGAAAGACAACCCTCCTTAAAGCATTAACAGGTATTATTACTCCAGATAGCATCTCACTCTCCATAACTAAAAACTGTCGTTTTTCATATCTAGCTCAGTCAAATGTTGATTTGGGAAACAAGACTATCTACCAAATAGCTGAAGAAGGCTATAAGAGATTTGAATCTATTGTTGAAGAGATTGATAGACTTGGAGAAAAGACAAATGGAGACGAGAAAACAGCTTTAGCTGCAGCTGAAAGAATTGGAGAGTTACATGACGAATTGATTTCGTCTGGCTACTACAACAGAAAGACTCGAATAGAGACAATTCTTTTAGGCCTTGGTTTTGCTACTTCAGATTTTATTCGTCCTAGCACTGAATTCTCTGGTGGCTACCAAATGAGAGCAGCGCTAGCTAGAGTTCTAGTAGAAAACCCAGATTTTCTCTTTCTTGATGAACCTACAAACTACCTCGATATCGAGGCCCTAACATGGCTAGAAGGCTACCTTAAAGGCTTTCCTGGTGGACTCATGGTTGTATCACACGACCAAGACTTTCTAGACTACCTTGTAAATGAAGTATATGAACTCTTTGATGGCAAGCTTACACGCTATAGTGGAAACTATTCAAAGTATTTAGTACAAAGAGAAGAAGAAATTGAAGCACTAAAGAAAGAAGCGAAAAGACAACAAGAAAGGATAGAGAAAACTGAAGAGTTTATTGAACGCTTTCGATACAAAGCAACAAAGGCTAAGCAAGTACAATCTAGAGTAAAAGCATTAGAAAAGGAAGAGCTAATCGAGGTTCCTGGACACTTAAAGAAACTCCATTTTTCATTTCCACCCTGTCCTCACTCAGGTAATATCGTACTAAAAGTCGAAAATCTCTCGAAAAGCTATGGCGAGAATATAATTTATCATGACTTTTCATTTGTAGTAAAAAAAGGTGAGCGCTTAGCCATTACTGGCCGTAATGGTAAAGGTAAGTCTACTCTACTTAGAATTTTAGCCTCTGCAGATAAAGAGTATTCTGGAGAAGTAAAAGAAGGAGAAGGCGTAATTAAGGGCTATTACGCCCAAGAAGCAGAGTCTACTCTTATTGATTCAAATAATTTAATAGAAGAACTACAGAGAGTTTCAACTGTTTCAGATGAGCCAAGATTACGTAACCTCTTGGGAGCTTTCCTTTTCTCCAATGATGATGTTTTTAAGAAAGTTTCAGTTTTATCTGGAGGAGAAAAATCACGCCTTGCGCTACTAAAGATATTAATCCATCCATCTAACCTTCTCTTATTAGATGAACCAACTAACCATCTCGATATTAATTCAAAAGACATGCTTCTTGAGGCTCTCGAGAAATATGATGGGACTGTTGTATTTGTCTCTCACGATAAGCACTTTATTAAGAATCTTGCAACTCGCATCCTCTATATCTCAGATAATGGACCAATCTTCTTTGATGGGGACTATGAGTACTTTGAACGTAAGCTTGAAGAAAAGGAGGCTCAATGGAAGGTAGAAAGAGAAGAGGAAAATAAGAGTAACGAAAAGGAAAAGAAAGAAGTTTCCTCTTATTCTGAGATGAAGGCGAAGAAGAATAGAATAAACATTCTTAATCGTGAAATGGACAAGATAACAGAGAGAATTGAAGAAGTAGAAGCCCTCATAAAAAGTAAAGAAGAGGAAAGCTCAAGAGAAGATGTCTACTCATTTAGTGACAAAATAAAGAAAGTATTAGACGAAAAAAAGAAAGCAGAAGAAGAAAGAGATAGACTTGAAAATCTTTGGCTTGAAAAGGAAGAAGAAAAGGAAAGTTTATTAAATGAATAAAGTTATAGAACCAACATCAGATCAACTCCTCTTTTCATCCCTTTGCCCTACTCTTGTCCTTTGCTCTACTTCTCCAAATAGAAAAAAGCTTTTAGAGTGTGGGGGCTCTTCTGTCTCTGTCTTTTCTCCTCTTACTGACGAAAAAACAGATGGACTAACGACAGAAGACGCAATGAAAAAGAATGCTAGAGAGAAGATAGAATGTTATCTAAACTCAAAGGAATTTGATCCATCTCAAGTTGCTATTAGTGCCGATACTCTTGTAGAGATAGATGGCCTCTTACTTGGAAAGCCAAAAGACAAAGATGACGCATTTTTAACTCTTTCTATGCTGAGCGGAAAGGTACAAAAGGTATATACAGGCTGTGCCATCTTCATTCCTGAAAGTGGACTTTTTATCTTTTGTGATAGTGCTCTTGTTAAGTTTCATTCTCTTTCAAAAAAGGAAATTGAAGATTATATAGAAACAAACGAATGGGTCGGAGCTGCAGGTGGATATCGAATACAAAAGAGTGGATATACTCTTATCCAGTCGATTACAGGCGATTATTTTACAGTAGTTGGACTTCCACTAAAAAAGCTTATTCAAATTATCCAAGAAGCTCGTCGTAGTGCTCCAAGCCAAGCTGTAAAATCTTCGTAATGTGGTCATCCGATAGACGATAGATTATATTTCTTCCGTCTTTTCTAAATCTAACTAAGCGAGATGCACGAAGTAACTTTAGCTGCTGCGAAACTGCGCTTTGGCTTATTTTTAATGCGTCAGATATTCCATTTACGCCACTCTCTTCTTCTTGCCAAAGATAAAAGAGAATCCTTAATCTTGTTGGATCTCCAAAAACTTTGAAGAAATCTGACATATCTACAATTTCTTCGTCTGTAATTTTTATATCTGCCATTTGCACCTCAATATGACTTTTTATTATAATAAAACAATATATAAGTGAAAAGTGACGAATAGGTAAAAAGAAATGACTATAGATAAAGAAAAAGCAAAAATAATTCTAGAAGATGACAAAGTATTTAGTTGCAATGTAATTCATGACAATATGGGCTCAAAGAGTCTAGATATTTCAGGTTTAAGAAAGGAAACTGGCTATATTACATATGACCCAGGATTCATGAATACTGGCTCATGCATGTCATCAATTTGCTTTGTGGATGGAGAGAAAGGCATTTTGCGCTATCGTGGCTATAGCATTGAAGACTTAGTTGCTAAATGTGATTTTATTGAAGTAGCATACCTCATGGTTAAGGGCGTTCTTCCAAACAAAGAAGAGCGAAACAAATACCAAATGCTTCTTAATAGACATAGCCTCCTTCATGTCAACATGAAAGAATTTCTTCGTGCCTACCCATCGGACGCTCATCCTATGAGTATCCTTGTTGCGATGATTGCATCTCTATCTGCTTTTTACCCAGAGTTAGAAGAGAGAGATCCAGAAGAAAATATCGACTTAACTGTTACAAGATTAGTCTCAAAAATGAGAACAATCGCTGCATATATCTACCGCCAGATGAATGGACTAGAATTCATTGATCCTAAGTATGAATATTCATATTGCGAAAACCTCTTAAATATGATGTTTCATACTTCCGTCAATGGTTATGAGCCAAATCCTGTTCACGTAAAAGCTTTAAACCAACTCTTAATCATCCATGCAGATCATGAACAGAACTGTTCAACAACAGCTGTCCGTCTTGTTGGCTCTTCAGAGGCTAACCTATACGCTTCTGTTGCTGCAGGATGCTGTGCTCTTTGGGGACCAAGACATGGGGGTGCTAATATGGAGGTTATGAATATGCTTACAAAAATTAAGAATGATAACCTCTCAATAGATAAAATAATTGAAAAAGCAAAGGATAAAAATGATCCATTTAGACTTTCAGGTTTCGGTCACAGGGTTTATAAGACATTTGACCCAAGAGCAAAAATTGCAAAGAAGATTTGCCTAGAAGTCATGGAAACTACGCATGTTCATGATTCTCTTTTAGATATAGCAATGGAGCTAGAAGAAAAGGCTACTCATGATGACTATTTTGTTTCTCGTAACCTTTATCCCAATGTAGATTTCTATACAGGAATAACATTTAGAATGCTTGGTATTCCAGCTTCTCTTTATACTGTTATGTTTGCACTTGGCCGACTTCCTGGTTGGATTGCACACTACCTAGAATGGAAGCATGACGAATACATGAAAATTGGACGCCCTAGACAGGTTTATACTGGTTATCCACTAAGAGAGGTAACTCCAATAGATGAACGCTAAAGCTATTGTTTTTGATTTCAACGGCACTCTATTTTTTGATTACAAAGAGAACTTAGATGCATGGAATATTATCTCTAAAAAATATAGAGGTAGAGAATTTTATAGCGAAGAGTATGACTCTTTAATGGGGATGACAGATCCTTGTGTTGTAAGAGCTATGAAAAACGATGTTTCAGATGAAGAGGCTTATCAAATAGCAAATGAGAAAGAAGAGCTTTATCTAAAGCTCTGTAAAGAGCGTAAGCTTACTCTCGTTAAAGAAGCTGTCGAGTTTATAAAATACGTTCAATCCTTGTCTATAAAGACAGCAATTGCATCATCTGCACCTAAAGGGAATATGGAGTGGTATTACAATAACCTAGGCTTAGATAAGCTTTTTAAAAGGGATGAGATAATATGTGATCCTCCTGGATTAAAATCTAAACCAGAACCAGATATCTTTCGTCTTGCTCTTAAAATAGTAGGCATTAGTGCTGAAGATGCTATTTGTTTTGAAGATTCTCCTGGTGGCCTTAAAGCAGCACTTAGAACTCCTTTTAAAAAGACTATTGCCGTTCTTTCTCCTGGAATGAGTGAAGAAAAACAATGTGCTTTTGTTTCCCCTATTTCTTGGTCATGTATTCTTGAGCATAAAGACGAAATAATAAAGCTATGAAGATTGATAAAATCGAAATTAATGAGATAAAAAAAGTAAATTCTATCTATGAAATAGCTAGAGAGTATATGAAAGAAACTAACAACCCAACTCAATGGGGAGACAAATACCCTCCTCTCTCTCTTATTGAAGAAGATATTCTCTCTAACCGTCTCTATGGAGTAAGAGACGATGATAGTTCTCTTATCGCAGTCTTTGCGATTTCTAATGAAGAAAAAGCTTACGACAACTGTAACTTTTGGCATAGCAATAGTCCTTATATTGTAATTCATCGTGTTGCTTCAAATGGTAAAATAAAGGGAGTTACTAAGCTTATCTTCAACTATGCTTTAACAAAATTTAATTACATTAGAATAGATACACACAAAGACAATAAAACAATGCAAAATGCTCTTATTTCTTACGGTTTTAAAGAGTGTGGAATAGTGTTTTACGAAAGAGATAATAAAAAAGAAGAAAGAATTGCTTTTGATTACTTTAATACTAATTCTTTGTAGGTAAAATAATTAACCAAAACTTATATTATCTATTTTCTTCCTTTATTGATAAAGATTATCAAAAAGATTAGTTTTGTTTGATTTCAAACAGACATTAATAGCAGTTTGTTTTATTTTAATGAGAATAATTATCATTAAATGGAGATTAAACTATGAAAAAGACAATTCTTACTATTTTACTTGCTCTTTTGTTACTTATTCCTGTTTTTGCTGAAGAATCTCAAACAGCTAGTGGAAGCGAGGAGATTACACTTAAATTAAATCTTGCCTTTGATCCTAAATACTATTTTGGTGTTACAGCAAATAAGCTTACAGGAGACGAAACAAGTATTTCAGCTTTTGATAATGAGATTACCTTAGAAAGATCAACAGAAGATGCTTTAAAGTTGAAAGAAAGTTCATCTGAATTCTATTTTTCTTATGTATTTAAAGAATTTGAAAATGTCCAGATGACTTTACAACTTAGTGGTGATTTAAAAACTGAAGGTGGCAATGATGAAACAAAGAAAATTGCTTATAGCGTTAATTTTACAAAAACAGGTTATAATGATACTTCAGATTTACAAGCAATTCCATCAAGCGATAGTGACAAACATACTCTCTGTAAATTTAATGCAACAGATAAAATTGGAGACATAGAAAGAGGTTCTATAGGATTTAAGATTGCACCAACAGATACAAACATTGAAGGAAAAGTAAAGGGTAATTATTCTACAACACTAACACTTTCAATTGAGTCATTTTAAAAAAGGCTATACACATGAAAAACAAATTAACTTTAATTCTATTGCTAGTACTTTCTGTTAGTTTGTTTGCAACCGTTTCTGAGAGCAAGGATATTAATTTGTCTCTTGCTCTTGATGTTCCAGATAGTATTTCTATCAAAGTTGAATCCGCTGACGGAACTTATTCAGACCTAGGTAAAACTGTTTTATTAGAGTACTATAAGAATAATGACTCTGAAGTTTATTCAAAGTCTTTTTTAATTGATATTAGTACAGTAACGAGCAGTAATGTTTCAATAAGTTTGAGGTCTGAAGGACCCCTAACATATAAAGATGACTACATCGATTATGATTTGAATCTCTATCACTCAGAGCCAAGTCAAAGTTCTGATGGCAAATTGAAACTTAATAAAGACAACTATACTTCTGGGGTTGAGTATTATCGATTGGAAACTAATGGAGTTATAACTCAAAGTAATGTAAAAGGTTTATTTTATGTTACTATTCCACGTAGTGATGTAGTTATGCACTTTGGTGGAGTATATCAAACAAAACTTATTGTAGAAATGAAGACAATAGAATAATAAATTTACTTATTGGAACTAAAGTTTAAAGCTGCTTTTTAAGGCAGCTTTTTCTTTAAATTATTGTCCAAAAGTGTCTTATGTTCATATCTTTAGCACTTCTTTCTCCATGTGTTCCAAGAATTTTATACATTCTATGGCATCCGTGGTCTGGAGCAAAGGCTAAGGCTGTTTTATGACCGTTCCAAAGAGTTTTAATCTCTTCTCTAAGGAGACAATATGTATCAATATTCTCTTTTAAGGCTTTAAGTGAAGGCTTCCCTTCTGGAGAGAAGCGATGCATTGCCCAATCATAGTTTCCATTGTAGAGGACTATAAGATCATATTTATCTTCCTTGATGAGACTTATTGCCTTCTTATTACATTCTTCTTTTGTCTTGTAGATAAAATAATCGATGTTTCTATTCAAGAATATTTCAGATATAGAATCGTTAGCTGTAGAAACAATAGCACACTTCTTTCCACTCTCCGGAAGAAGGTCAAAGATTGTAGTGCATTTTAAAACAGGCTTAGTGTAGGTCATAATACCATGCCTATTTGGCTCTAGACCAGAATACATAGAGGCAAAGCATACAGGTGTTTTAGGAGGATATACAGAGAGCATCTCTAAATTACAGGTTGCTTCTTTTGTTATAGGAGCAAAACTTTCTCTATACGCTTCATATATCCACTCAGCAATAGCATCAGGGTTATACATAAAGACTCTATCACATTCTTTATATTTCACAACCTCACTAATGCTAGGTGCCATCTCTAGGGGAGAATCGCAACCTAAGAGATTTAGAATAGTTGAAGCAACTCTCTCAATTGATATCTCATTAAAGCCATCCATTTTATACCACCTTAATAAGAGAACCTAGCGTAGCAGCAATTGAACCAGCAACTACCAATATTTGGAAAGGAAGTTTTCCCCATACTCCACATATCTTGCTCTCCCCTATCCTTCTACGTGAAATATTGTAAGTACAAATAACACCTAAGCCTGTTAGTACTTGCACTATTCCAGCGAGCCTCGTAAAGCCAACAAAACCTTCTAAGCCTAATAGTGCCAAAACTAAACATGGGAAAGAAGAAGCAAACCAACTTATTTTGTTATTCCAACCTGTCTTTTCACTGACAATATCTCTAAGGTTTAGGGTATTAGCCCAAAATGAAGTAGATAGAGCTAATAGCGAGAATAGGTAGCCAACAATACCAACCCAGCCTCCAAGCTTACCTGATAGGTCGACAAGTGCACCATTTTGGCTAATATCACCACCCATTCCAATAAGAGTCATTAGCGTGATAATAAAGACAAGCAGTAGGTTTATACCAGTCCCGAGCCCTATTGCACCTCTAATCTTTCTTACGTCTCCATCTACCCCTTTTACAACTTGAGGAACACTCATTACTGCAGAAAGCGAGAAAGAAACCATTGAATACAATGCAAGTAAGTTAGAAGAAGATACAAAGTGAGACGGAAGTGGATTTGTTCCTTTTATAAGTACAGATACAAAGATTATTCCTATTACACCAACCATAGAAAAGACAGAAATCTTTTCAGCAATTCCTACAGCCTTCATTCCAAGATAAACAACAAGAGTTGCTAATAGATAGTATAGTAGTTGAGAAAGCCTTGGGGAAAGAGAAAACCAAGATGTAAAGACAGCTCCTCCTCCACTAATAAAGCCGGCAACATTAACGAGGACAGAAAAGCCCATAATCAAGAAGGCTACCCAACTAAGAGCAGAGCCTATCTTCCCTTTGAATAATTCCTTCTCAAATATTGTTATAAATTGTGCCCCTCTGTTGTTAAGGCTAAGTTCAGCTATCATAAAGTGTAGTAGCAAATTAACCCCATAAACAACAACCATGATAACAATAAAACTAGACCAAGAGTTACGTGAAGCAAGGTATGGCACAGCTAAAACGCCAGATCCAACTCCATGACCAACGATAATACTTGTCGCTTCTAAAAAAGTTAATTTGCTTTCACTTTCAATTGTTTTCATGTAAACCTCCTTTAGAGGGCGAAAACCCCGGCGCTTGCACCGTGGGTTGTTGATATCCTCACTCATTAATCTCTTGCATCCTCTGTTACTTGCACTTTAACTCGTCCACTTAAAATATCTTGGTAGTCTTTCAGGTTCTTCTCCAAAAGGGTCGGAATATCTAAAGAATAAGGGCACTTAGTTTTACATCTTCCACACTTAATGCAAGATTTAATTTTCATCATCATCTCTTGGCCCTCTTTACTCAATTGAGATTGTGATGGAGAGCGTCTAATAAGCTGAATCATTCTAGCGCATTGATTAATTTGAATGCCCATTGGACAAGGTAGACAATAACCACAACCACGACAAAACTCTCCAGATAGCTCTTTTCTATCCTTTTCAATTAATTCTTCAATTTCTTTATCAAGCTTCGGTGGATTTGTATTATAGCTGAGCCACTCTTTTAATTCTCTTTCTCTCTGTACACCCCAAATAGGAAGAACATTATCAAATTGATTCATAAAGGCATAACAAGCCTTACTGTTATTCAATAATCCTCCACATAGTCCTTTCATGGCGATAAAGCCCATATTGTTTTCTTTAGAAAGTTTAACTAGCTCTTTTTCTTTTTCGCCAGAGATATAAGAAAAAGGAAACTGAAGTGTTTCATAGAGTCCGCTCAAAATGGCTTCCTTGGCGCAATCTAAGCGATGATTAGTAATTCCTATATGTCTAATCTTCCCTTCTTTCTTTGCTCGTAGTACCACTTGATAAATCTCGCTATCTTCCATTGGACAGAAAGAAGGATTATGAAATTGGTATATATCAATATAATCTGTTTGGAGCATCTTTAGAGAGGTCTCTAAGTCCTTCTCTACGCCCTCATGGGTAATAGATGCTGTCTTTGTTGCAATGAATACTTTGTCTCTTATTCCTTTTAATGCTTTGCCTAGCTTTTCTTCACTATCAGAATAGGCGCGAGCTGTATCAAAAAAGTCGATACCATTATCATAAGCTAAGCGCACTAAATAGATTGCATCCTTTTCTTCTAAACGTTGAATTGGTAGTGCTCCAAATCCATTTTTGCAAACATTAATTCCAGTCTTACCAAGCGTAACTCTATCCATTATTGTCGTCCTTATTCACTTTGTTTTTGTTTTATCATAATATTCAAATCTATGCACTCAATAAAAAACAAACTTATTGGCGATAAAGCCTTTTATTCTATGGTTCTTGCTATAGCTCTTCCTATTATGATTCAAAATGGGTTTACCAATTTTGTATCTTTACTAGACAACTTAATGGTGGGTCGAATAGGAACAGAACAGATGAGTGGCGTTTCTATTTCCAATCAGCTTATCTTTGTTTTCAATCTTTGCATCTTTGGCATTGTAAGTGGAGCTGGAATTTTTTCCTCTCAATATTTTGGCAAGAAGGATAATGAAGGAATTAGACTAACAATACGTTTCAAACTTATTGTTGGAGCCTTTTTTACTTTTATTGCTATTGTCATATTCATCTTTTTCGGAGAAGAATTAATTAGTCTCTTCTTAACAGGAAGCGAGGATGGTGGAGACTTAGAAGCAACGCTATTATATGGTAAAGAATACCTTATAGTAATGCTTTTTGGACTTCCTGGATTTGCTCTTAGCCAAATTTATGCATCAACTTTAAGAGAAGGTGGAGAGACAGTTCTCCCGATGAAGTCTGGTATCTTCGCAATTCTTACTAACCTTCTTTTCAATTACTTTCTTATCTATGGAAAGTGTGGTTTTCCGTCCTTAGGAGTAAATGGTGCTGCTATAGCAACAGTTCTCTCAAGATATGTTGAATGCTCAATTATTATCATTATTTCACATAAAAAGAAAGAAAAGTTCTCTTATCTAGAAGGACTTTATTCTACATTAATTGTTCCAAAGAAAATGTTTATAGAGATTATGAAAGCAGCGGCACCATTGATTATGAATGAAACAATGTGGTCTCTCGGAATGACAATGCTTGCCCAAGCCTACTCTACTCGAGGTTTAAATGCTGTTGCTGGATATAACATATCATCAGTAATTATCAACCTGTTTAATGTAACATTTTTAAGTGTTGGCTCCGCTATAAGCATTATTGTTGGTCAGCTTCTGGGTGCAGGAAAAATTGAAGAAGCTGTCGATACTGACCGTAAGCTTATTGCCTTCTCTGTCTTTGTTGGCGCTATTACAGGAGCTGTGATGGCTTGTGTATCACCATTCTTTCCTCTTTTATACAACACAAACGAAGGAGCAAGGAGAATTGCTACAGAGTTAATTTTAGCAGAAGCAATATGTCTTCCACTCTTTGGCTTTAAAAACGCAACATACTTCACTCTACGTAGTGGAGGAAGAGTATGGATTACAATTCTGTTTGACTCAGCCTTTATGTGGGCTGTTGGAGTTCCAACTGCTTACATTATTAGTAGATACACTTCCCTTTCTGTTGTTCTAATTTTCCTTTCAGTACAGGCCTGGGATTTACTAAAATGCATTCTCGGCTTTATTTTAGTTAAAAAGCGTATTTGGGTTAGAAATCTTGTTGAGTGAAAAAAGAGAGAAGAAGCTTCCCCCATTAAACTATCTTCTCTCTTATTATTATTTTAGAACAAAAAATTAAAAAAATAAAAAAATTAATTTTTTGTTAGTGCATCATAATGAGCTCTTATTCTCTAATAACTTTTCCAGGTTCTTCTTTCACAAAAATCAACAGCACCTGTTTATAATCTTTCTTCTTTTTTGTAACTCATACTTATTTCATAGGTTGAACTTTAGTTTCTATAAAGTTTATTTCTTCCTCAGTCAATCCATACTTTTTATAGAGTTGCTTGTCGATTTCTGAAATAGTTTTTGTCCAATCGATATCAGAATTCTCCGTAAAATCTTGAAGCGGAACATTAAAAAACTTATCTTTAGTTACATCTTGAGTAATCTTTAATGTGCCCAACAATGCCCTAAACAGCTTTGTCTTTATATACTTGGATGTACAAATTGCCTCATTCTTTGTAGCAAATTTACCAATACTAACAAAGCTTGCTGTACAACCTTCATTTGGAAAACCAATTTCAGTAGAAGGAATTGTCTCTCCAAATGTTCCAGAACCTATCGCTTTAGGAATAAAAACTTTAAAAAAACCAAAGTTATCTGGGACTTCGATGTATTCGTTCTTTATCCACATTGTTGTTCGTTTATTGGATATCAAACCAAATATCTGAATATAATTCGAATCTACTGTAGAGATTTTGAATAATTCAGGGAACATTTCAAACGCATTAGATCCCAATAAATATCTGTGTCCTTTGCTAGGTCTAGAATTAGCCCAAGGATTTTCTTGATATAATTTCTCAGTTAATTTATATAAATCCCTTGGATATATAATAGAGGATATAGAATCGAACTTATTTGTGACTACCTTCTCTAAGATTGACTTCATTTCTTTATTAGGCAGAAAAGTCCCAATTGCACCAAATTCTTTCTTTGAATTCCAAAGAGTTATTACAACACCGCCCTTTATATCTACCGTAGGAAATATCTCAGAACTATCAGGCCAATATTGAACTACTCTAAAATGTTCATCATTTAGAATTTTGGCATTCCATTCCTTTGGTGTTTTTCCTGCATTAAATAAAAACCTTGCAGGGTGAATGAACGTACCTTTTCCACAAATATCTCTTGCAACATCAATAAACAAATGATAAATAGGGTCAGCACCTGTTCCATTTCCTTCATTGACGATCTGATATGGTGGATTTCCAACTACTGCATCAAATTCCATCTCTTTTATTCCTTTAAGTCCCCAATAGCTTGGACTCTTGATTTTTTTAACGACATTGTCAGACTTATTCTTAAACTGATTTATTAGATCTTCAAAATGATGAGTATTACATTTTTCATTTCTGTATCCTATGAGAGTACGCTTTGTAATTGACTGAGCCATAGGTGTCTTACAAACAACAAACACATTCTCTTTTACAGCTTCATCCCAATACTTATAGAGATCTTCAATCTTGTATTCAGCCTCATCTTTTTGTAATCTAGCTCGATATAAACTGTATGCAACATAAAGTGGATAAAGACCAGATTTGGAGTTAATTTCAAGAATCTTCGCATTAACATTAGATAACGTTTCTTTTGTAATTTCACCGTTATCAACAAAACGAGGACTGTCTACCATCTCATCGTGTTTCTCTTTGAAGAAATCATAGCCACCAAGAGTTTCACCAAGATGTAAATTAACTACCCGCCAAGGAGTGAGGACTGTTTCCTTGTCTGGGTTTTTAAAGGTATTAAAAATCTCTGCTATCTTCTTAATTCTCTCCGTAGGAGGTAGTTCGTCAGCTGCTTTTACCTTCCTTCTAATCTGATTACCAGCCTCAATGAAGATATCCTTATCATAGTATTGAATGAAGTCATTAAAGATTGCTTTTGTAATTCCTTTTGGCATGAATTCTTCCCAAGAAATGTCATCAATCATATCAGCAAAGCTATTTATTGTGATATCTTCATCAAAACTTCTATCTGAACCATAAATCAAAAGAGGAATTCTAATTGAAATGGAACGAAGTATAGAAATTGCCTTTCCTTTTTCTTCTCTCGCCTTTTTTAATCGTTCTAGTCTTTCTTTCTCTTCTTGACTTAGCTCTTTTCCTCCCTTCTTTTTACTCTTCTTTTCCAAATCTTCAAGGTCTTCAAGTTCTTCAGAACCTAAATCACTCTTGTTTATTTCTATAGTTCTCTTGATATCAGAGGCCTTAGACTCGCCAACAATTTTCTTCAAATTTTCAAACTTTTTTAAATCAAGTTCTGTTAGTTTAAGTAGTTCATCATTATAGAGCTTAACATCATCAAAGCCGTTCTTAGCAACACGAGCAGCATAAAATCTCTTGAGTTGCTTAAGCATGGTATCAACATCATAAGTTCGCATCTCAGAACCTTTAATTGCGATAACAGGACAGAAATTAAGGAATTCCCTCATTTTGCCTTCAGATTCTTTATCTCTTTTCCCTGGCCTTATGCCCAACTTACCCGCTTCTGCAACCATTTGTAGAGTTCTATCAGGTGCAAAGTCAAAGACATAGCATTTATCTTTAATCTTCCCATTAATATTTGCAGGAGTCTGAACTCTAAAGATTGTTTGAAGATAAGAAGAAGCTGATGTGGAAGAGCTACCACTTAGCATCAAAACAGCAGTCCAAGCTGGTACACTTACACCAGTAGTTAATCTTCCACAAGAAAGAGTTATGGTATAAGTCTGTTCTGGGTGCTCTCCAATGGAATCATTTAATTTTTCAAGTGCAGATTTAAATTTTTTTTCATCTTCACTATCTTCTTCACCTGCAACATTGACAATCTTGAACATGCTGAATGGAGAATTGGATTCTTCCATCAATTCTTTTAATGCCTTTGCTTCCTTAACTCCAGGAACCATCCAAAGTGAATGATTAAAGTATTCTTGAAATCGTTTCTCAGAGAATGGGTAGTTAGAACTTACATCTTCTTCGCATAATCTTTTTAAGAACTGTCTAACATCCTTTTCATGAACAAATTTACCCACACAAGAGGCAGAAGGTAATGCTCTGCCATCATCTCTCAACTTACCAGTCCAAACTCTGAAAAACTCTCTAAAATTAAAAGCCTTATCTTCAATATCTTCATAGTATGGGAATGCTTCAGCTATATCATATGTATAGATGTTTAACTGGGGGAGACCTTCATATGGATTACTATCACCAAAGTGACGCATATCCCATTCAGTCTTCTCTCTTTGTTCCATGATATAGTCCCAGGTGTAGGTTTCATCATCCTCAAAGTCGTTGATAATATTGAAAGGAGTTCCAGAGAGATAAATAGCCTTGGTTTTGCCCTTGATAATGTTCTTTATTACATTATCGCCAAGGAATGTTCTTGTACCTTCATGTGCTTCGTCAATAACTACTAAATCCCAATTAGTATCAAAGACCTCATTGTTCTTATTAAATTTTCCCCCAACTCTTTTGGAACCTCTAAGATCTTGGATAGAAGCAAAGTATATAAAAGGATTCTTTCCTTTAAGACAAGAAACAAGAGCAGAAGATGTATTCTCTTCACTTTCAGAAAGAACTCTAGAACAATAAGTGTAGTCTGTATCACCGAAGATCTTATCAAAGTCTTCATGCCAAGATGCATTTACAATTGGTCTATGAGTAATGATGATGGACTTTTTATATCCAAGCTGTCTGATAACTTCTAGAGCACTAAGAGTCTTACCAAAACGCATTTTAGCATTCCAAAGCATCTTGTTGCCATTTTTCCTGAATTTCTTAACAGTACTATTTATTGCCTCTTCTTGCTCTGGTCTAAATACAATTTTCTCTGCCTGTTTTATTATCTGCTTTCCACTAAGAACTCTTTGATTGTTCTTTACACAAGTAATAGCATTCTTAACGGTTTCAACATTAGTATAGAACCATTCATCACCACTATTCTCTCCTAATTTTGCTTTTTTGATACCAGAGTTTTTAAGAACTCTGTGAACATCTGCATCTAGGAAATACTCAAGATTATTCTCATGTTTAGGATTGTGATAAATAGCCAATTCAGTATAAAGAAGTCTATATTGAATACTTGCAGTTTTTGTATAGGAATTAATTCTTTCTTTGGCAGCTTGATTCAATTCACTACAATTTGGAAAAAGTTTATCTACAGATGTTGTTGTTTTTAAAGTGGCTTTTCCAACCTTAACATATCCTCGATGAAGGGTATCATTAATTTCAAAAACATAGATCAAAACGTAGGAATATCCACTTGAGAAATCAATGCTTTTAGAGTCCCTAGTCATTCTTTATCCCCCTTTATTAATGATAAAGCAGTAATAACTCTATTTTCTTTCCAATCCTTAATTAAACACTGAACGCCATTATGTTTATTGATGTCTTCATTCTTGCAACCTTCACATGGTGTTATTCGTGTAGTTTCTTCACCAAACAAATCTACTTCTGTTTCTATAACTTCATGACAACTTTCGGGTACCACAAACTTAATGCCATCCATCTGCCAAAGATTCCAAGATACAATCTCAGCTATCTCTTGTAACTGATTCAAAGAAGGATTCTGACATTCAAAACTCTCTCTATAATAATCGATAAAAGTCAAGATAAAATTTTCTCTTGCTAGAAGGAGATTATCTCCTTGCCATTCAAATCCATAAGTGCTTTGATACGCTTTTTTTACCCATTCAAACCACTCTTTTTCAGTAGTAGTGTTCTCTTTAACAATACGAAGTTTTCTATCAAGCAACCCAATTCTATCTTTTACTTCAATAAATTCACCACTAGTTGTGTCATATCGAGATACTAGATAAGGTGCCTCTCCACAAGTAATTTCCAAACGATTAGAAAGAACATAATCCTTCCAAGTCTTTCCAGTTTTTGAAAACTCAATCTTTTTGTTATTTGTTTCCCAAGTAGTACCTTTTTCCAAGTTAAACACAGCATCTCTTTTAAACCACTGAGTATCTATCAAATTGTTTTGCTTATTGCAAATCCATGAAGGAGTAAAGACCTCTGCCTTTTCTCTTGAACGTTTAATCTGCTCCTCAGTAGATTTTTGGACACGAGGTCTTATCAGACCTTTATGTTCATTGGTTATTAAATCAATGTTGATTTCGTTCTTAGGATCATAGGCATAACCATTTGAAATATAGTTATCAGTCATCCATAAGATATTCTTTTTTGTAGAATGGTCATAAAGAAGAGTTTTTAGTATGGAAGGTGCAGTATGAAAAAACTCATCTTCCCTAAAATCAATCTCCTCTAAGTATGTGTCATCCATAGCTTCTCCTATGTTCATTACTGATATCATTCTTTTTCTTCAATATTATAACCGATGAAAGAGAAGCTATGAAAAAAATTATTTTTATCAACCAAAAAATCCTCAAAACTTGAGCCTAAAAGAAATTGTTAATTTTTTGTTAGTGCATCATAATGAGCTCTTATTTCTTTGATAAATGAAAGAGTATCAAGAGTCTTAACGCTTTTGCCACTCTTTGTTACACCGTTACTGATTAATGGATAAAGATCCTTTGTGACAAAACCATCTTCAATTGTCTCTAAACTTGCTTTTTCCATTTGGTCTGCCCAATTCTCTAAGTCTTTAATGGAATCAAGCTCACCTCTTTTTCTTAGAGCACCAGTCCAAGCAAAGAGTGTTGCCATGCAATTAGTGGAAGTCTCTTCTCCCTTTAAATACTTATAGTAATGCTTTGTAACAGTTCCATGAGCTGCTTCGTACTCATATTTTCCATCAGGAGAAACAAGCACGCTTGTCATCATTGCTAACGAGCCAAAGGCTGTAGATACCATATCTGACATAACATCGCCATCGTAGTTCTTTAGAGCCCAAATAAAGCCACCATTACTTCTTATTACACGTGCTACTGCATCATCAATTAGGGTATAGAAGTAAGTTAAGTTCCTCTCTTCAAATCTTTCTTTGTACTCAGTCTCATAAATCTTTTCGAAAGTTAACTTAAAGGTTTCATCATACTTCTTGCTTATTGTGTCTTTAGCACTAAACCAAAGGTCTTGATTAGTTTGAAGGGCATAGTTAAAGCATGAGCGAGCAAAAGAAGAGATAGAGGAATCCTTATTGTACTGTCCCATGAGAACTCCACCGCACTCAAAGTCATAGATAGTCTCTCTAAATTTCTCCTCACCATCCTTGTTTGTAAAAACTAGCTCTGCCTTACCCTCTTCTTTAACTCTGTACTCAGTTGCTTTGTAGATATCGCCATAAGCATGACGAGCAATTGTTATTGGCTTAGTCCATCCTTTTACAACAGGCTCTATCGACTCTGTAACAATTGGGGAACGAAAAACAGTACCGTCAAGAATAGCTCTAATAGTACCATTAGGGCTCTTCCACTTTTCATGGAGAGAATATTCACTCATTCTCTGTTCATTAGGGGTAATAGTTGCACACTTAACGCCAACGCCTAGCCTCTTAATTGCATTAGCAGCGTCTACAGTGACTTTATCTGATGTTAAATCTCTATTCTTTAATCCAAGGTCATAGTACTCGGTTTTAAGATCTATATATGGAAGAATAAGTTCATCCTTTAATTCTTTCCAAATAATACGAGTCATTTCATCGCCGTCTATTTCAACTAGCGGAGTCTTCATATTAATTTTCATTTAGCTCATCCTTTATTTGGTTTAATCTGCCACCCTTCCTTAACATATCTTTCTGGATTTCTGATGCAAAAAGAATAAGAGGAATCTCTATTTTTTTTGTTTCATCAATAAGAGTAAACTTACCCTTTTCAAGTGAAGAGAATGTATTTTCAAGCTTTAAACAATCGCCTTGACTGAGTTTCTCATAATCCTTGCTGTCCTCAAAAATTAAAGGAAGAATACCAAAATTACATAGATTAGCTTGGTGTATTCGCTCTATAGAAACAGCAATAACAGCCTTAACACCAAGATACATTGGACAGATTGCAGCATGCTCTCTGCTTGAGCCTTGGCCATATGAAGAACCAGCAACAATGAAGCCCTTCTCCCCTTCATTTTTCTTCTCTAAAGCACGCTTAGAAAACGTTGGATCAACAGGTAAGAAAACAAACTCTGAATACTTTGGAATATTTGACCTATACTTCAAGTATTGACCAGCTGGCATAATATGGTCAGTTGTAATCTTGTCGCCAACCTTGAGCCAGAGAGAACCAGAAATAGTATCCTCTAACTTTTCAGACTTTGGTGGCTCGCCAATATTTGGGCCTCTCTTTATCTCACACTTTTCATTAGATGGGAAGATAAACATTGAGTCATCAACAGCCTGCTCTTTATATGGATTAATATCTACTAAAGATGCATCACACTCAAGTGGAGATGCTATTTCGCCTTTAAGCGCAGAATATGCTGCAGTTTCTGGGCTAACGAGATAAACAAGGGCACTCTTTGTACCACTTCGTCCCTCAAAGTTACGATTATTTGTCCTGAGAGAAACGCCATCTGTTCCTGGGGATTGGTGATTACCAATACAGAAGCCACAAGCGCTTTCAAGAATTCTTGCGCCAGCTTCTATTAGCGTTAAAAGTGTACCGTCTTTAGTAATTGACTCTAAAACAGCCCTACTTCCAGGAGCAACACCGAAGCTTACTTGACTTGGAATTCTTTTACCTTTGAGAATTCTTGCAACCTTTCTTAAATCGTAGTAAGAAGAGTTTGTGCATGAACCTACCAAAACTTGATTAACCTTTATACCTTCTAAGCTCTTGATTGTCTTTACATTTCCAGGAGAATGAGGTGTGCTTGCCATTGGCTCTAAAGTAGAGAGATTAATTTCAAATACTTCATCATATTCAGCGTCAGCATCGGCAGAGAGTTCTCTCCATACATCTGCTCTTTTTTGTTTTGTTAAGAAATCTTTTGTTATCTCATCAGAAGGAAAGAGAGAGGTTGTAACACCACATTCTGCACCCATATTTGTTATTGTTGCTCGTTCTGGAATAGAGAGTGTTTTTACGCCTTCTCCACCATACTCAAAGACTGTATTAACATTGCCCTTAACACCAAAGTGCTCTAAGACCTTTAAAATAACATCTTTAGCAGAAACAAAAGGTCTAAGCTTTCCATTAAGCTTAATTAAGACAACACGTGGTGCTATTAAAGAAAAACCAACTCCTGCCATAGATAGAGCTACATCTAAGCCACCAGCACCAAAAGCAAAGGAAGCAACAGCACCACTTGTTGGAGTATGAGAATCAGAACCAATAAGAGTCTTTCCAGGACAAGCAAATCTCTCCAAGTGGACTTGGTGACATATTCCATTACCACAACGAGAGAATACTACCCCTTTATCCTCAGCAACTGTTCTTAAATACTCATGGTCATCAAAGTTTTCAAATCCAACCTGAATTGTATTATGATCAACATAACTAACAGCAAGTTCATTGCGAACTCTCTCTAGGCCAAGCGCTTCGAACTGAAGATAAGCCATAGTTCCTGTTGCATCTTGCGTCAAAGTCTGATCAACCTTGATTTCAATTTCATTACCTCTTTTTAATTCACCTTTCAACAAGTGTTCTTCTAGAATTTTGTAGCAAAGAGTTTTTTTCATTTTTTATTTTCCTTTTTGTAAATCTACAACAAAACAAAAAGGATTGAAATAATAATGAAAAAAAAAGTGCCATCAAATAAAGATGACACATCGCCTTATTTTGTTTTCTCCGCTATATAGCGAGCTATATATATGCCAGAAGCAGAGGCATGGGAGAGAGAATGGGTTACACCGCTACAATCTCCTATTACAAAGAGTCCCTTATGCTTTGTTTCTAGGTTATTATCTATAGCAACCTCCATGTTATAGAACTTAACTTCAACACCATAGAGGAGCGTATCATCATCAGCAGTTCCCGGGGCAATCTTATCGAGAGCATAGATCATCTCAATAATGCCATCAAGGATACGCTTAGGTATAACAAGAGACAAATCGCCAGCTGTAGCCTTGAGCGTTGGTGTTATAAAGGCCTTTTCAATTCTCTTGTCTGTACTTCTTTGCCCTCTAATTAGGTCACCAAAGCGCTGAACCATAACACCACCGCCAAGCATATTAGAAAGCCTAGCAATAGATTCACCATAGCTATTTGAGTCATTAAATGGCTCTGTAAAATGTTTTGAAACTAAAAGAGCAAAATTGGTATTTTCTGTCTGCTTGCTCTTATCTTCGTAGCTGTGACCATTAACAGTAACAATGCCATTGGTATTCTCTGTAACAACAGCACCATATGGGTTCATGCAGAATGTTCTAACTCTATCTTGGTATTTTTCAGTTTTATAAACAATCTTACTCTCATATAACTCATCTGTTATATGTTTGAAAACAAGAGCTGGAAGCTCTACTCTAACACCAATATCTACACGGTTTGATCTTGTTTCAATGCCAAGATCTTTAGAGACGCTCTCCATCCATTTACTGCCACTACGTCCAACGCTGATAACACAATCTGTGCACTCAAATTCACCTTTATTGGTTATTACTTTGTAGCCATCATCTATCTTCTCAACCTTTTCTGCTTTAGTTAGGAAGAAAAAATCAACCTTATTAGAAAGATAATTATATAGATTGGTTAAAACTTCATAGTTAATATCTGTACCAAGGTGTCTTACAGATGCATCTAAGAGATGGAGACGATTGCGTAGGCATTCTGTCTTAAATGCAGTATTTGTTGTGGAGTAAAGTTTAGTCTTATCTCCACCATACTGACAATTTATTTTATCGACATAGTTCATTAAAGAGATAGCTTGTTCTTTTCCTACATATTCGTGTAAGTTGCCACCAAACTCATTTGTTATGTTGTACTTACCATCAGAAAAAGCACCAGCACCGCCAAAGCCATTCATAATTGCGCAAGTTGAACAGTGGATACAACTCTTGATTTTAACGCCATCGATTGGGCATTTTCTCTTCTCTAAAGGATTACCACATTCAATAATAGCAATTTTCATCTTTGGCTTAAGATTTATTAACTCGTAGGCAGTAAAAATACCGCCAGGACCAGCACCAATAATTAATACATCATATTTCATAGACCTCTATTCTAGCCAAAAAGAAAAGAACTAAGCAATCTGTTTTTGGGGAAAGAATAGCGCAGCTAAAAATGAAACTAACCCTATAATTGCTACCATTATTACAAGTGCATTGAATGATAAGTATTGATAGATATAGCTACCAACAAACGAGCCAAATGTCGTTCCTGCTGTTATTAAGACCTCATGAATAACCATTCTCATATGTCTATTGCCATTTCCTTGAGCTGAATGGAAGATGCTGAGGTTATAAGAGAGAGCAAATACAGCGCCGTAGAGGATAAAAAGAAAAGCTAAGCTTATCTTTGTTTTAAAGAAAATAAACAAAAGAGTTAAAAGAGAAAAACAGAGAGAACTTAGCATTATTGGCCATCGTCCTTTTTGCCACCATTTAACACGCGAAAGAACAACAAAAAAGAAAGCCACAGCTATTCCCCTATAGAAGAGAAGCCTTCCACATAGAGATGAGGAAAAATTAAGAGTATCAAGGCCATACTGAGGGAAAACTACCATTAGCATTGAGTAGCCAGTGTAAACAGCAAAGATAGCGGCCCATGAAGGATAGCGCAATATGGAGGGTTCTTTATTACCCTCTACTTCGTCATCATCTATATCTGTTTTTTTCTCTATGTATGGCGAAGAAAAAACAATAGCAAAAGCAACAACTAAAGCCAAAACGCTATTATAAAAAGCAAGATAATATGAAAGAGGAACTAACAAACCCGCAACTAAGTTTGCAGGACCTACACTACTAGACCAAGAAAAATTAAATGACGAAATAAGCTTGTTTAACTCTTTTTCGTCAGGAGTTGATGTTATCCAAGTCTCCATGTTTGTCCAAAGTAGAGACTGAAAGAGGCCATAAAGAACTAATAGAAAGTACAAAATCCATAAACTCTTTGTTATAGGAACAAAAACAAGACTGAGAGCCATGCCAAGTAACGAAGCTAGTACTCTTTTCTTTCCATTAATTGATCTCATTACATAAGGAAAGAAGAGACAACCCAACAAATAGACGATTGGAGTAATGGAAGAAGCTATGCCTATTTGAGCACTATCAAGAGATAAACTCTTTAAATAGAAGACCAATACTAAGTTGAATTGAACTATAGAAAACTGGGAAAGAAATGAAGAAATAGATAACCTTTTATATGGAACACTCTGTTGCATTTAGCAATATTATTTTTTTAACACATTATGAGCTAGAATTCCCCCACCTCTATAGGTGGTGGGATGAATTGCCTTTGCACGATGTCGATTAAATAGCAAGTTTTTCTAATTATACCATTTTTGTGATATAATATAAGTATGGGTAAAGACGTTAGATTAGTCAAAAACAAAGCAATTAAATACAGGCTATATCCGACAGAGGAGCAAGCTACTCTCTTTCTTAAGACCTTTGGTTGTTGTCGTAAGGTCTATAACCTTATGCTTAATGATAAGATTGAGAGTTACAAACTAACTGGGAAATTTATAACAGTGACACCTGCTATCTATAAAAATGACTATCCATACTTAAAGGAAGTAGATAGCCTTGCTCTTGCTAACGTACAGTTAAATCTACAAGGTGCATTCAAAAGATACTTTGACAAGAAGAATAAGCGAAAAAACAGATTTCCTAAATTTAAATCAGCAAAACATACGAGAAGAGCATATACCACAAACAATCAAAATGGTACTGTCGCTATTATTGATAATTCTATTAAGTTACCTAAGATTGGAAGAGTAAAAGCTGTTATACATAGAAGGCTTGATGATAGTTGGAGAATTAAGAGTGCAACTATATCTAAAGATGGAGATGGCAAGTACTATGCCTCTGTGCTCTTTGAAACAGAAGAAAATGTCGTTAGAAGAGTTGGTACATTTGATAATGCTATTGGTTTAGATTATGCCTCCTCGGGTCTTTATATTGATGATAAAGGGAATGTAGGTAGTGACCATAAATACTATCGCTTAAGTCAAGAGAAACTAAAGAAGGCAGAGCATAAACTATCTCGAAAGCAAGGCTCTAAAAAGGATGAGACGAAAAGTAATAACTATATTAAGCAACTCCATAAGGTAAATAGAATCCATAAGCACATATCAAATCAGAGATTAGATAATCT
>ERZ808266.62-NODE-62-length-46817-cov-4.621381_pt1 | contig 46817 bp, 46 predicted proteins | sample MGYA00521278_ERZ808266 | MGnify/ENA primary metagenome ERZ808266 (study PRJEB31516, sample SAMN03275591) | gut metagenome | biome: mammalia-associated habitat; material: feces | host: Papio cynocephalus | place: Kenya | collected 2012-08-02 ... | reverse complement strand
GACTTTTTCATCGGTGTCAGCGTCAGGAACAACAGCCACAACATAAATATACCTGCCGTCATACCGTCTGTAAAATCCGGCAAATATTCTCCTGTTCCGTTGCCTGCCCATACGCTCACCTCTTAATGATTCTGTGAAAGTATTTTATCATATTCTCGGAAACTTTACAATGTCTTTACCAATTATGAAATTCAGTAGAAGAATTCCTTTTGCCATACTGTATTTTATTATGATTCCAACACCGGTGTGTATTCGTACACTTCCATCATCAGCCGAGCCGCCAACCGAAATCCAGTTGTGAACGCCTGCAGTTCATGTTTATCAGAAATCTCTGCTTCCGCATTTTCGAACTGCTCAAGCAGGCCTTTTTGGTGTTCTGTGAGAGCAGCTCTGAGATTTTTTTCGTGCCGTATGGCATTTTCGGTTAATTCACTGTTATTGCCGCCGTTCCATAAAGCGTGTTCATGCGGATGTATGCTGCCATAATAAAGTTTTTCAAGTATATTCACGATTTTCACCTCTTTCCAAGCCAAACACCATACCACAATCGGTGTCATAAGTCCAGCACTTTTTTGGAAGAGTTTTAAATACCGGATTTCTCCTATATTTATCAGGATATTTATAAAAATCCTGTAAACCTCATTAGTTAAAATTGCAAAATAAGATAGAGTTCTTATTTTTATAAATCTTCGTTTTTTAGTGTGTGAAAAGCCGTGTGCTGCTGCACATAGGGCTTGGCAAAAATATTGTGCGGCAGCATACTGTAAAGCCTCAATGCCCAAAAAACCATATTCATTTAATTCAAAAACAATATAAAAATTTTGCATTAAAGTATTCAATATGCACAATGCGCAAACTGCGCAGTTGACAGTTTGCACTAAAATGTTTTATAATATTGTCAAATCAAAAAAGCAAATTTGAAACAGACAATGGCGCCTGATAATAAAAAGGTGCGGTTGTCTGCTTTTTTATATTATAAAAGAAACGGAGCGATAAAAATGAACGAAAATTCAACTGAAATAATGCTTAAAAACATCGGTATGGAATACGATAACGGCGTTACGGCGCTTACAAATGTAAGCATTGATATTAAAAAGGGAGAATTTATATCGCTCTTGGGTCCGTCAGGCTGCGGCAAAACTACACTTTTAAGAATAATTGCCGATTTGCTGAAGCCGACAAGCGGCGAGGTCACCGTAGGCGGTGAAACACCTGAGGCTGCACGCCTTAAAAGGAAATACGGAATTGTTTTTCAAAGCCCTGTGCTTTATGACTGGCGAACCGTTAAGAAAAATGTAATTTTGCCGATGGAGATATTAAAGGTTCCGAAATCTGACAGAGAGGAACGGGCAATGCAAATGCTTGAGCTCGTCGGGCTTAAGGATTTTGCGGACCGTTATCCGAAGCAGTTATCGGGCGGTATGCAACAGCGAGTGGGAATTGCAAGAGCACTTGCGATTCAGCCGGAAATACTTTTAATGGACGAGCCTTTTTCGGCACTTGACGAATTTACCCGTGAAAAGCTGCATGAGGATCTTCTGCGAATTTGGAGAAAAACAAATAAAACAATAGTATTTGTAACGCATAATATAGCTGAATCTGTATTTCTTTCGGACAGAGTTTGTGTTTTGTCACCGCATCCGGGCAGACTTTCGGCGGTGATTGATATTGATTTGCCGAGACCCAGAACGGCAGAGATAAAAGACACGGCGGAGTTTACCGATTATGTCGCGAAAATCAGAGGAAGCTTTGAGGGAGTGTAAAAAATGAAAACCCTTAAAAAAATCTACAACGCAAAATGGTTTATGCCGATTTTGTGGACGCTTATTATTATAGCGATTTGGGAACTGTTTGCTACGGTTGTGGAATTTACCGAGCGTTCACCCGAAAACTTTTTACCGCACATCGGCGGAATAATAAACTCGGTAATATCCGCAGAAAAAATTAACGGAACACAGACTGCGATAGGTATGGTGCTGCAAAATGCGGGAGCAACGCTTTCCCGTGCCGGTATAGGTTTTGCCGTAGGAACGGCGCTCGGTTTTATATTGGCACTCTTGATGAGCCTATTTGATACGATTGAGAAAATTGCTTTTCCGTACCTTATGCTTATTCAAATGATACCGGTTTTAGGTTTGGCGCCTATCATATTGGCGCTTACCGGCGATATTGCAAAAAGTCGGATTGTTATCGCCGCGATATTGACCTTTTATCCGGTGGCGGCAAATACACTTGCGGGATTCAAATCGGTACAAAAGGAAAAGCACGAGCTTATGTATTCATATGCGGCAGGTGTAGGGCAGTTTTATTTTAAAACTATGTTTCCTGCCTGTTTGCCGTACTTTTTTACAGGGCTTAAAATAGCGGCTCCCATGGCAATTACCGCATCTATACTTGTTGATACCTTACAGGGCGGCGTGGGACTCGGATGTCTGTTATCTCAGTCTCTTAAAGGAGCTATGACAAGATATGTTTTTTGGCAGATCATAGTGCTGAGCGCTGTGATAGGCGTTTTGAGCTTTGTTATTATCGGATTTATAGAAAAGCTTATCTGCCGTCACAGAGAGTAAGGAGGGAACAAGAATGGTAAAAATGAAATTGCCTGCTAAACCGCCGCACAGCGGCGTTAAAGCAGTAATTTATCCTGCGGCGTTCGGCGTTTTAATTATAGCCCTGTGGCAGGCCGGAATATTACACAGACTGCTTAATACAAGCACGGTTATATTGCCGGTGCCGACTAAGATTATTGAGATTATAAACGATAACGGTACGGCGATTTGGCAGAACACCAAAATCACGCTTTCAGTTATAATACCGGGGCTTATAATCGGTTCTGTAATAGGTTACATACTTTCGGTCTTGGCTTGCTTTTCGCCGCGCTTCGGCGGTACGGGACTGACTGTTATTGCGGCGGTAAGTGCCGTGCCGATAGTTGCTTTATCGGCAGTTATGCTCCAGTGGACAAGGAGAGTGAGCACCGATGTATCGGTAAGGAGCTATGTAATGAAACTGCTTATAGTAATTATTGTAAGTATAGCTTCTATGACGCTTAACGCATACAGAGGACTTACGGAGTTGCCGCCTTTTTCGCTTGATCTTATGAAATCCTATGCGGCAAAAAAGTTCACGGTGCTTTTTAAGTTAAGGGCGCCTAACAGCATACCATTTGTGTTTACTTCGCTTAAGGTGAGCGTTCCGGCAAGCGTTATGGCGGCATTGGTGAGTGAATACTTTGCTGAAAAGGTCTGCGGTGTAGGCAGAATGATAAGAGAAAACATTTTAAAGGCACAGTATTCCACAGCTTGGGCTTATATAGCCGTTGCGTGTATTATAGGCATTGTTTTATTCGCCGCTTTATCGGCGGCAGAAAATTTGGTAACAAAAAAGCGGCGCTGAGCTTTTTTATTATATAAATTGCATATATTGGAGGTAATTGAAATGAAAATGAGAAAATTTGCAGCGATTGCTTTATCGGCTTTACTTACGCTTTCCTTTGCGGGATGCGGAAGTAAGGGTAAGGAAGTCTCGTCCGGAGCCGATATGACAGACGAGGAAAGAATTGTTTCCGCAGCGAAGGCGGGAATGGTAGGAAACTGGGGACTCGGCAACGAGTATGAAATTCAGGCGTTGCTTGCAAAGTACGGACAGCCTACCGATTATGTAAGTATGGATTTTACCATGGACCAGTTTGATACCGACGCTATTACTTTGGCATCGGCTATGACATATAACGAGCTCGGTCTTGTTAAAAACGATTATGACGGCGGCTACGGCTACGGCGACACTGTCGGCACGATAGACATGAACGATCAGGGCGTCGCAATGCTTGAGGATATGATTTTCTGTACCAAGGATTTTGCGGCAAAAAATCCCAACACGGTACGCGCATTTGTTTCGGCTTCTCTTAAAGGGTGGGAATACGCATGTGAACACCCTGACGAGGCGGCGGAAATAGTTTACAAAGCAGGTTCCTCGGTTTCTTCGGCTCATCAGGCTTATATGGCAAAAGAGGTTGTAAAGCTTGTTCAGACAGATACTAAGGGAAATACCGTTACAGATTACGGACATATGGACGATGAAGCATTACAGCAAACGCTTGACCTTGCGAAGAAATACATAAAGCTTGACGATAGCACGGCTTCCGCAAAGCTTTCGAGCCTTACGCTTGATGACATAAGAAACGCCTCGTTCCTTACAGGCGACCTCGGAGCCCCCGAAAAAAAGAATGTTTCAATTCAGCTTAAATGGCTGCCGCAGGCGCAGTTTATGGGCTATTATGTTGCAAAGGTTAAAGGCTATTACGATGAAGTTGGACTTAATGTTACTATCACCCCCGGCGGCGGAGATATCGGCGAAACAACGGCGGTTGCAGGCGGCACGGTTGATTTCGGTGTAACGTGGGTTTCAAACCTTATCACCGCAAATGCCGGCGGAATGGACCTTGTTGATGTGGCACAAATATATCAGCGTTCCGGTCTTGTACTGGTTTACAAAAAGTAAGATATTTGGGTTAACACGGTGAAAACCGTGCTAACCCAAGGAGTTCAACGAAAGGATATGGTTTTATGGATCTGCTTATTAAAAACGGAACGGTCGTTACGGATTCCGAAATGTTTAAGGCGGATATTGCGGTAAAGGACGGCAAGATTATCGCTGTTGCTGGAAATATTGAACCCGAAGGCGGCACGGAAATCGTAAATGCGGAAGGAAAGCTTGTACTCCCCGGTGCTATTGACGCACACACGCACCTTGCAATGCCGTTCGGCGGGACAATATCGTCCGACGATTATTTTGCCGGCACAAGGGCTGCCGCCTGCGGCGGTACCACAACGGTATTTGATTTTGTTTTGCAGGATTTCGGCGAAACAATGGTTGAAGCGGTTAAACGCCGTGACAAGCTTTGCAAGCCGGTGGCGGCAGTTGATTACGCTTACCATGTTGCGATTAAAGATGTAAGCGGAGATCTCATCAATTCAATAGACGAGGCTGTCGAATACGGAGTTCCCTCCTTCAAGGTGTTTATGGTATACGATTTCGGCGTTAAGGACGGTGTTTTCTATCAGGTGCTTGAAAAGGCTAAAAGCGCAGGCGCACTCATTGAGGTTCATGCAGAGAACAACGAAATGGTCAATATGTTTACAAAAAAATTCCTTTCCGAAGGCAAGACAAGTGCATGGTATCATTACCTTTCAAGACCTGAATTTGTTGAAGCCGAGGCGGACGAACGGGCAATCCAGTGGGCAAAATCGCTTAACGCTCCGCTTTACATCGTTCATCTTGCGAACAAACAGGGTGTTGAGGCAGTGACGAAAGCCCGTGACGAAGGCTATGAGATATACGCCGAGACCTGTCCGCAGTATCTTGAATTCACCTGTGATGTGTATAAACGGGAGGACGGCAGAAACTTTGTATGCTCGCCGCCTATGAAGGGTGAGGAAAGCCGAAAAGCCCTGTGGCAGGCAATAAAGAGGGGCGACATTGCAACAATAGCGACCGACCACTGCCCGTTCCAATCCTACGAAAAGGATTGGGGAAAGGATGATTTTTCAAAAATTCCCAACGGTTGCGCAGGGATTGAAAATATGTATCCGTATATGCTTTCGGCGGCAAACAAGGGTGAAATAAGTTTCCCGAAGGCAGTTGAGCTGTGTGCGGCAAATCCGGCAAAAATATTCGGATGTAAAAACAAAGGCTCGCTTGCGGTAGGTAAGGATGCGGATATTGTAATTTACGATCCTACCCTTGATTTCACTATAACAAACGATAAAATGCATTCCGACTGTGACCACACAATTTGGGAGGGTGTAAAGCTTAAGGGCTATCCCGAAAAGACCTATTCAAGAGGACGCCTTGTATTTGATAAAGGCGAATTTAAAGGCGAAAAAGGCTGGGGCAAATTTGTCAAATGCTCGCTTAAATAATTTAACCTCTACATTTTGTTTTAAGAAGGTGAAACAATGCTTGATATAAATAAAGAAGCCGCAAGATGTCTTTTATGCGCCGATGGCGTTTGCGACAAAGCGTGCAAAAACGGATATAAACCGGCTGAAATGATACGCTCCGTTTTTTTTGAAAACAGCGAAAACGCCGCAACCCTTGTTAATAAGTTGGTTTGCAGTAACTGTCGGGGAGACTGCGAAAGCGCCTGTATACATTATGACGAGCCCATAAGAATCAGAAAAATGGTTAAAATGCTGCCCGAATGCAAAAAAACAGAATTGAAGGATTTATCCATAGATTTTTTGGGAGTTCATTTTGAAAATCCGTTTATTCTTTCTTCCTCGATCGTTGCCGGCAGCTATGAAATGTGCGCCAGCGCATTCAAAGCCGGCTGGGCGGGTGCGGCGTTTAAAACAATAGGCTTTTTAAAGCCTCGTGAGGTTTCTCCGAGATTTGATGTTTTAAACAAGGAAAGCACACCGTTTATCGGCTTTAAAAACTTAGAGCAGATTTCCGACCATGATTTAAGCGAAAATTTAAAGGATTTAAAACGGCTTAAAGAAGAGTTTCCGAATAAGGTTATAGTAGCGTCGATTATGGGAAGGGACGAAAAGGAATGGACGAGATTGGCCGAACTTGTAACCGAAGCTAAGGCTGATATTATCGAATGCAATTTCAGCTGTCCTCAAATGTGCGGCAAGGGGCTTGGCTCCGATGTCGGACAAGACCCGGAGCTTGTGGCTCGGTATACGGCGGCGGTAAAAAGAGGCACAAACTTGCCGGTGCTTGCAAAAATGACGCCTAACATCGGGCATATGGAAATACCGGCAATAGCCGCGGTAAGAGCAGGAGCGGACGGAATTGCGGCAATAAACACGGTCAAAAGTATAACGGGACTGACTTTAGACTGCAAAAAACCGAGAATGGATGTATCGGGCGAAAGCGCCGTTTCGGGTTATTCCGGGAAAGCCGTTAAACCGATTGCGCTCAGGTTTATAAGCGATATGAAGCACAACGCCGAATTGAAGGATATACCGATAAGCGGTATGGGCGGAATTGAGACTTGGCACGATGCGGCGGAGTTTATGGCGCTCGGCTGCGGAAGTGTTCAGGTAACCACAGCGGTTATGCAGTACGGATACCGTATCATAGACGATTTATTGAGCGGCTTATCACTTTTCCTTTCCGAAAACGGTTATGAAAAGCTTTCTGATTTTGTCGGTACAGCGCTTGGTGAAATAGTTTCCGCCGATAAGCTTGACCGCAACAGTATCGTTTATCCTTCCTTCAACAAAAGTAAATGTGTGGGCTGCGGAAGATGTATGATTTCCTGTCACGACGCGGGGCATCAAGCTCTGACGCTTAGCGATGAAACGCTTAAGCCAAGGCTTGACCCGAGAAAATGTGTCGGCTGTCAGCTGTGCGCGCTTGTATGTCCTCTCGGATGTATAGGTCAGTCAAAAAGAATGGAGCTAAAGGCAAGCGGATATTAAAAATGTGGGGTGACGCAAAATGGCGATAACCATGCTGAAGCTTTGCGAGGACGCAAAGTCAAAATACGATATGGAGCTTGTTGCGGGCAAAAACGGTATAGAAAACACCGTCAGATGGGTTCATATGGTGGAGGACAGAGAGGTCCCCGACTTTCTGCACGGCGGCGAGCTTATCTTTACAACGGGTATAGGCCATATCGAAAGTGACGACCGTATGCTTGAGTTTACCCGTAATCTTTATGCGCACGGCGCCGCAGGGGTTGTGTTCAATATAGGACCGTATATCAAAAGAATACCGCCCGATGTTATAAGCTTTGCAAACGAAAACGATTTTCCGGTTTTCACCTTGCCGTGGAAGGTACATATAATTGATATTTCTTATGATTTTTGCGGCAGAATAATTGAAAACGAAAAAGCGGAAATGAGTCTTATGCAGGCGTTTAAAAATCTTATTTTCGCACCCGAAAAGGAAGAGGAATACTTGCCCGCAATGCAAAAGAACGGCTTTAACGCCGCAGAGCGTTACAGAGTATTTGCCATTACATTTTACGGTGCCGACGGCAAGGAAATAACATCGCCGCTCTATTCAAAAAACAAGATGCTGTTATGGTGTATTTTTGCAAGATCTGATTCGCCGGCGGCAATGTTTATATATACCTCACGCCTTATTGTTGTAAAACAACGGTGTCCGGAGCATTGCGTTGAACGAATACTTGCGGCGCTTGAAAAGGCTTTCAGGCAAAGCAAAACAAGCTATAAAATAGGCATTTCGGACGATGGGGCAGGTTATCTTTCCGTACCTTATCTTTATAAACATTCGAATGCTGCGCTTGTTACGGCAAAATACGAAGGCTCTGCGGCGACAAGATATGACGATATAGGCGTAAACCGTCTTATACTTGCGGTTGAGGATAAAGCCGTATTAGAAACTTACGCAAATGAGATTCTGAGCGCGATTATTCGTTATGACGAGGAAAATAACACCGACTGCACCGAGCTTTTAAAGCTTTATATAGAGTGCGATTGCAGTGTTAACGCAGTGGCGGAGAAAAGCGGAGTTCACCGAAATACCGTAAACAACCGCATAAAACAAATAAGGGACCTTTTGGGCAGTACGCTTACCGAAAAGAAAAAGGCTGAGCTTGTATTGGCATTTAAAATTAAAGATTTAATTAAGTTTATTTAACGGAGGCAATTTAAAATGGATGCAAAAACTATTGTAGAATATCATAAAAAGTATAATTTACAGTCTTGGTCAAAGCAGGCGGCAATTAACCCGCTTCCCATTAAGGACGCCGAGGGTATATATTTGTATGACTTTGACGGCAACAGATATACCGATATGTCAAGCCAGCTTGTAAACCTTAATGTGGGGCATAAAAACCGTCAGATAATTGACGCCATACGGGAGCAGGCGGAAAAATACTGTTACATAGCGCCGTCTTACGCAAGCGAGCCGAGAAGCACCTTAGCCAAAATGATAGTTGACCTAATGCCTGATAATATGGCAAAGGTGTTCTTTACAAACGGCGGAGCGGACGCAAACGAAAATGCGGTAAAAATCGCCCGTATGTATACCGGCCGTCACAAAATATTTTCAAGATACAGAAGCTACCACGGCTCAACCTACGGTGCCGGCAATCTTACGGGAGAGCCGAGGCGTTATCCGCTTGAACCGGGTGCTCCGGGTTTTGTAAAGTTCTTTGACCCTTATGTTTACAGAGAAAAAATTAAGTTTGATTCCGAAAAGGCAGCAGCGGATTATTATGTTGCAAAACTCAGGGAACAGGTTATTTACGAAGGACCCGACAGCGTAGCCGCAATAGTTGTGGAAACCATTACGGGTTCTAACGGCGTAATCATTCCGCCCGAAGGGTATTTAAAGGGCGTCCGCGCTATTTGCGACGAGTTCGGCATTATGATGATCTGCGACGAGGTTATGGCAGGCTGGGGCAGAACAGGCAAAATGTTTGCGTTCGAAAATTTCGGTGTTAAGCCTGATATTGTTTCCTTTGCAAAGGGCGTTACCTGTGGTTATGTTCAGCTTGGCGGCGTTTGCGTGTCAAAGGATATAGCGGCATTTTTCGATGACCACCTGTTATCCTGCGGACTTACCTACAGCGGTCATCCGCTTGCCTGTGCTGCCGGCGTTGCATGCTTAAATTATTATAAAGACGCAAACATTCTTGAAAATGTCAATAAATCGGGTAAGGCTTTGGGCGAATGCCTTGAAGAAATGAAAAAAACACACCCGAGCGTCGGCGATGTACGGTATATCGGTCTTTTCTCGGCGGTAGAGCTTGTAAAGGATAAGGAAACAAGAGAACCCCTTGTTCCTTACGGAAAAGACCCCGACGGAATTATGGGCAAGCTTATTGGCGAGCTTAAAAAGCGAGGATTTATGACCTATTCGCACGAGAATATGATTATAGTAGCACCTCCGCTTATTATAACAACCGAGCAGATTAAGGAAGAACTTAAAAAGCTTGACGAGGTGCTCTATATTGCGGATGAAATTATAGGTAAGAGGTGACGGATATGTCAGGCGGACATTACGATAACATAAAAAACGCAAATCTGTTTGATTGCCTGAGCATATCGCAAACCCGTATAGTGCCGTCAAATTTAAGAAATGTACCCGCCGGATATTCGGAAGTGCCGCTTGTGTTTCATTTAAAGCCCGAAACGGTAAAAAAGCTTACCTTTAAGGTGCCTTGGGGCGGTGTTGTGTACGGGTTTATAAATTCTGCCCATGGACTTCGGGAAAAGCTGGGACTTAGCTCAAATATAACGGATGTTGCAATTTCAGATTGGGACGGCAGGTTTATGCTCATATTTGAGACCGAAAATGAAACGGACTCAGTTGCTTTTAATGTTGAAGAGAAAGATGTTATAAAGCTTTTAAACGAATGCCGCAGACCGACAGAAATGTAGAAGGGATGAACAACTTATGTATAAATGCAGTGAAGAACGAATGAAGGATAAAATAGAAACCTTTTCAAAATACGGCGATGCCGGCCACGGCGGAATAACAAGATATTCGCTGTCGGATGCGGCAATTAAGGCCCGTAACGAATTTGTAAAGCGGATGACTGCGATAGGAGCAACTATTGAAACAGATGATGTTGCGAATATGTACGCAACAATTCCGGGCTCTGATCCTGAAGCTAAACGGATAGTAATGGCGTCGCATGTAGACTCGGTTAAAAATGGCGGTAATTACGACGGCATACTGGGGGTTATGTCCGCTATGGAGGTGCTTGAAACCGTAGTTGAACAGAATATACCGCATAAGCACCCCCTTACCGCAATGATATGGACAAACGAGGAAGGCTCACTTTATCCGCCTGCTATGATGTGTTCGGGCATTGTTTGCTACGATTATCTACCGGAAGATATTAGGCAAAAGTTTAAATACGAGGATATGCTTGCAACCAAAAGTATGTCAGACCCAACAAAAACATTCGGTGAGGCGCTTGATAAATCGGGTTTTAGGGGAGAGCGGAAGAACCGCATTTCTCCCGAAAAATATCAGTATATGTTTGAAACACACATAGAGCAAGGCCCTATCCTTGAGGATAACAATAAGGATATCGGCGTTGTAGACTGCGTTCTCGGTATGTTTAACTACCGTGTAAAATTCTACGGTCAAACCGTTCACGCCGGCACCTTCCCGATGCCGAAGCGCCGTGACGCTTTGTATGCCGCTTCAAAAGCACTCTGCTATCTTCACGAGGAGATAGATAAGCTTGCAATCCCGGAGCTTGTTTATACCACCGGCGAGATTGTCTGCCACCCCTGTGTGCATACTTGTGTGCCGGACTATGTTGACTTTTCGATAGATGTCCGTCACAAAGACCCCGATGCGCTCGCTAAAGTGCTTGCGGTAGTAAAAAGCTGCGGCGAAAAGGAATGGGCAGGATGCAAATGTGAGGTCACAAAGGCTTGGAACAGAGATACCGTTTACTGGGATAAAAGGCTTGTCGGCTATGTTGAGGAGTCGGCAACCGAATGCGGCATACCGCATATGTCAATTCATTCGGGTGCCGGTCACGATGCGCAGTTCGCCTCATATATGTTGCCAACAACTATGATCTTTGTTCAGTCTAAGGACGGACTTTCCCATTGTGAGCCAGAGTTTTCCTCGGTCAGGCACTGCACCGAGGGAGCAACGGTAATGCTGGGAGCCGTGCTTAAAGCGGATAAAGATTGATTTGAAAAAATGCCTCTCCCGTGTTAGAATTACAGGAGAGGCTATTTGATGAACGAGGGTGAAACTTATGTCACGGGAATTTTTTATACCGAAGAAAATAATTTCTGGAAACGGCGCGCTTGATGCTGTCGGCACAGTTATTAAAAAATACGGCAAAAAGGCGCTTATAGTCACGGGCAAAAATGTCCGAGGTCTTGAGTGCTTTTCGGCTCTTTGCAAAATGCTTGAAGATAACGGTTTGTTATACACCGTATTTGACGGAATAACAGGCGAACCCGACGATACGATGATAGCGGCAGGCGCTAAGAAATATAGGGGTGAAGATTGTGATTTTCTTATTGCGATAGGCGGTGGTAGTCCTATAGACTCTATGAAAGCCATCGCAGTAAATGTTTCGGGTGAAAAGGAAATATGCGATTATTACGGTGAGGTAATTGATATTAAATTGCCAAAAATGATAGCGATACCCACGACTGCCGGAACAGGCTCGGAGGCTACGCAGTTTACCGTTATAACCGACACCAAAAGAAACATAAAAATGCTTCTAAAGGGAGCGGTCTTAGTGCCTGATGTTGCGGTGGTAGACGGCAGCTTCGGCATTTCCGCTCCGAAGTCTGTAACAGCGTCAACCGGACTTGACGCGCTTACTCACGCCATAGAGGCGTATACCTCCCGCCGTGCTCAGCCGCTTACCGACAGTGTTTGTATATCTGCCGTAAAACGGTTATTTAAATATCTTCCTGTTGCATATGCAAACGGAAACGATTTGACGGCGCGAAACGAAACGGCAATCGCCGCGCTTGAAGCAGGTATCGCTATTAACAATTCCTCCGTAACCGTTGTTCACGGAATGAGCCGTCCGATAGGCGCGCTTTACCATGTGCCGCACGGACTTTCAAACGCAATGCTGTTGTATAAGTGTATGTCCTTTGCGCTTGACGGGGCTGTCACCCGTTTTGCGAGCTTGGGCAGAGCAATAAATGCGGCTGACTGTAAGGCAGACGACAAAACTGCCGCGACGGCTTTTTTGGATGCAATCGGTGATATTTGCAAAAAGCTTAAAGTACCCTCGCTTGCCGAGTATGGCATAGTTAAGGAGGATTTTTTCGGCAATATAGAAAAAATGGCAGATGACGCGCTTGCAAGCGGAAGCCCCGCAAATACGGCAAAAGAGGTTACCAAGGCGGATATTATAAACATTTATAAATCGTTGTTTTCTTAATATCGGTTTGGAATTAACAACCTTTCACCGAGGCAGCGTTACCATCAGGTTCTAATGGTATCAATACCGTGCAGGTTCAACTCCTGTTATCCGCACCAAAAACGGCAGGTATCTAAGGATACTTGCCGTTTTTACTTTTTCACTCTTAATCAAGCAAATGAAATGATGCTTGAGCCGCATATATCCTTTGGTGACATTGCTTTTTTTAAAAATTTATGCTATTATACAAAACGGTGATTTCAAATGATGAAGGTATGTATAATAACAGGCGCAAGCTCCGGAATAGGCAGAGCTGCCGCCGAAAATATGTTAAAACTCGGATACAGGGTATACGGTATTTCCCGTCACGGCGGCGACATTGACGGCGTGGCAGGTCTGTGCGCCGATGTAACCGACGAGCAAGAGATTGTCAAAGCCGTTAATACGGTTATGGCGGAAGGCGGCCGCATTGATGTGTTGATAAACAACGCAGGCTTCGGCATATCGGGAGCTGCCGAATTTACAGAGACCGAAGAAGCCGAACGGCAGTTTAATGTTAATTTTTTCGGGGCGGTCAGAATGTGCAGGGCGGTGCTGCCGATTATGCGAAAGCAGGGCTTCGGGCGCATTGTAAACATAGGTTCGGTTGCCGGCGATATTGCCATTCCTTTTCAGAGCTTTTATTCCGCCGCCAAAGCGGCGCTCTGTTCCTACACGCTGGCGCTTATTAATGAGGTGCGTGAATTTAATATAACCGCGGTTTGCATTGAGCCGGGCGACATTCGCACCGGTTTTACTGCGGCAAGGCATAAAAACACCTGTGGAGACGATATTTATAACGGAAGAATTTCACGCTCGGTGGAAAAAATGGAAAAGGACGAGCAAACCGGCATGTCGCCCGAGGCTGCCGGAAAATACATAGCCAAGATTGCTTCAAAGCAATCAAGCAAACCGGTTTTAATTATAGGTGCGCAGTATAAAGCCGTGGGACTTTTAAAAAAGCTTTTGCCGCTCTCCCTTACCAACCGCATAGTCGGCGCTATTTATGCAAAGTAATGCTTTAATCAAAATGCCCGAAAAAGGGCGGTGAAAATCGGATATGCGGATATTATCAGCTCAAAGCCGTTGCTTATACGGTTTTGAGCGTTTTTTGCTTGTTTGGGGCGATATCATACCTCGGTGGTCCTGTCGGTCATATTGTTTTTTTACAGCTCTGATTTTGGTGTGGGCTCGTACACCTCCGACATCAGCCGTGCCGCCAACCGAAACCCGTTTGTAAACGCTTGCAATTCGTGCCTGTCGGAAATTTCCGCGTCAGCCTTTTCGAACTGTTCGAGCAGGGACTTTTGCCGTTCTGTAAGGGCGGTGCGCAGTTCTTTTTCAAGACGGACTGCATTTTCTATTAATTCGCTGTTATCACTGCCGTTCAGAAAGCTGTGTTCGTTCGGGTGGATATTGCCGTAATAAAGATTTTCAAGTATACTCACTGTTTATATTCCTTTCCAAGTCAAATAACATATTTGTTGCATTTTTAATAGCTTGTATTTACAGACTATATTCTACATCATATATGATGTAATGTCAATACATAATTTATGATGTATGATATAATCGTTTAGTATACCGAAAAGGAGTATAAAAGCTATGAAAAAATATAATGAAATAATAAAAGATTTAAGAGAAGACAGAGAACCGAAACTAAATCAAAAGGAAGTTGCAAAAATTTTGGGAACGACACAGCAATATTACAGTGAGTATGAAAACGGTAAGCGCCCTCTGCCGATAGAACACTTAAAAACCTTATGTACCTTTTATAATGTTTCCGCCGATTATATTTTAGGACTGCCTGAAAATATGCCTTTTCCGAAGCGTTAAAAACCACAACAGCGGAAATTTTGGGTTTTTACGCAAAAATTGTCGAAAAAGCTTGCATATATGCAAAATAAATGCTACAATAGTTAAGCAAATAAAAAAGCTAAATGAAGTATGCAGGAAATTACGGAATGTAAATATACACATCCGTTCCCGAAGGAGTAACACTCTCAGGTGTCGCAAAAAGCGATGAAACTGTATGCGGATAGCTCTCCGGAGAAGTCCTGTTCAGGATGCCGAAGGTGCAAGGCGCAAGCCAATCTCTCAGGCAAAAGGACGGAGTAAAACTGATTACATATGCCCCTTTGGGCTTATTTCAGCGTACAGTTCGGAGTTAAACGGTAACCGTTTAGCTCTTTTTGTTTGCGTAAAAAAGCTTTAGGGGGAATTTTAATGTGGGAGTCGTTTATTGAAACGGTAACCAAAGTAAACGATTGGGTAAACGGCGTTGTATGGGGCTGGCCGATGATTGTAATGATACTCGGTACGGGCATACTGCTTACCGTTCGCACAAAGGTGCTTCAGGTAAGAAAATTCGGGGAGTCGCTCAGCTCCACAATCGTACCTGTGGTAAAGGGCATAGGAAAAAAACAGGGGAAAAGGGATAAAAATTCCGTTTCGCAGTTCGAGGCGTTTTCCGCCGCAATATCAGGCACTGTCGGCACGGGTAACATTATCGGCGTAACCTCCGCTATTCTTACGGGAGGTCCGGGTGCCGTAATGTGGATGTGGATATCGGCGTTTGTCGGTATGGTTACAAACTATTCCGAAAATGTTTTGGGTCTTTATTACCGCCGTAAGGAAAAGGACGGAAGCTTCAGCGGCGGCGCGTTTTATTACATTGCATACGGTTTAAAGCAAAACTGGCTGGGACTTCTTGCGGCTGTTTTCTGTCTGCTTGCGGCAACCGGTATGAGCGGTGTGCAGACCAACAAGATAACAGGCTCGTTTATATCCGTTCTGAACACGGATGAAACATGGGTAAAGCTCCTTATAGGCTCTGTTGTAGCGCTCTTTGCCGCTGTTGTAATTATCGGCGGAATAAAGCGCATAGGCAGAATAGCGTCTATGCTGGTTCCGTTTATGTCGGTGCTGTTTATAGTAATGTCTTTTATTATAATCGGTAAAAATATCGGAGCGGTTCCCGAAACCTTCCGCCTTATATTTTCGAGCGCGTTTTCCGCAAAGGCGGTTGCGGGCGGTGTCGGCGGATTTGCTTTCTCGCAAATAATCAAAAAGGGTCTTGCAAGAGGTGTTTTCTCAAATGAAGCAGGTCTCGGCTCTTCCGTTATAGCGCACTCTGCGTCCGAAACAAGAGAGCCTGTAAAGCAGGGGCTTTGGGGAATTTTCGAGGTATTTTTCGATACATTCGTAATCTGCACGCTTACCGCTCTTGTGGTTCTCACCACCAACATAGGAAACGGCTCTTACGAAAACGGCTCGTTTTTCGGTACAACAAATGCCGCGGGCGAGTTTGTGGGCGCTTCGGATTCGGCAACCTCTTTGTCGGCGTTTTCTTCAAACCTCGGTACATTCGGAACGGTCACATTCCTTATAATTCTGCCGCTGTTTGCGTTTACCACGATACTTGCGTGGTCCTATTACGGCGAAAAGGCAATGGATTTTTGCTTCCGCAATACTTCGGAAAAATCAAGAAAAACCGCGACTATGATTTTTAAGGTGGCGTATATTCTGCTTATCGTTTTCTCGTCTCTTATCGGCTCGGATTTGATTTGGGCGCTTGACGATACCTTTAACGGTCTTATGGCGCTGCCGAACCTGATTGCGCTTGTGTTACTGTCGGGTCAGGTTGCGAGGATAACCAAAAACTATTTTGACCGTAAAAAGGGCAAGGATGTAGAGCCGATGCTTTCGGCTTACCCCGAGCAAAACGAGGAATTCAAGGCGCATATTTCGAACGAAGATTAATAATATCTATAATAAACGGGCTATGTTTTAGGACATAACCCGTTTTTTCATATATTCAATGTATCCAGATATTTGCAGGCGGCTGTTGCGGCAACCGCACCGTCCGAAACCGCGGTTGTAAGCTGGCGGAGCTGCTTTGTACGGCAATCACCTGCCGCAAAAACGCCTTCTGTCTGTGTTTTGCAGTCCTCGCCCGCTTCTATAAATCCGTATTCGTCAAGCTTTACAATGTCTTTAAACGCTTCGTTCTGCGGAATCTGACCTATCGCCGTAAACAAGGCGGAGATTTTTAATTCCTCCGTTTCCCCGGTTTCGGTGTTTTCAAGAGTTACGGAGGAAAGCGAGCCTTCGCCGTTGAGCGAGGTTATTATGCGGTTAAGCTTGTAAAAAACATTGCTTTTTTCCTTTAGCTTTCGCACTTCTGCGTCAGCCGCTCTGAAGCTTGCTCGCCTGTGAATTACGGTTACGCTTTTGCATATGTCCGATAAAAACAAGGCGTCCTCCACCGCGGTGTTTCCTCCGCCGTAAACGGCGGCATCCTTGTTTTTAAAAAACGCTCCGTCGCACACGGCGCAGTAGGATATGCCTTTTCCCGTAAATTTTTCCTCGTTTTCAAGACCGAGTTTTCTGTGCTTCATTCCGGCGGCTATTATAACGGCAAGGCATTTATGCTCGCCCGAATCGGTCGTTACCGTTTTAAGCTTTCCCTCGCTTTTCACCGAAAGCGCCGTTTCAAACGAGGTTTCGGCACCCGCCGCGGCGGCTTGCGACAAAAGCCTGTCCGACAGATCAAGTCCGCTTATGCTTTTAAAGCCGGGATAATTTTCAACCTCGGGCGAATAGGAAATCTGTCCCCCGAAGGAGGTGTTTTCAAGCAAAAGCACCGTCTTTCCGGCTCTTGCGGAATAAATCGCCGCTGTGAGCCCCGCGGCTCCTCCGCCTATAATTATTATATCGTAAATTTTGTTTTCCGTAGTATCTCATCTCCCGAAAATATAAGAGCTTGCGTTTCTCCGCCTGTATTTTACCACAAAATTCGCGGCGTTACAACAAAATCGGATTTTAAAGCAGTTTGCACTTGATTATCTTTTCACAATGCCTTATAATATATACTGTATAGGGGGGGACCGCAGATGAATCTTGATAAAATAATCGCGGTTCGCACCGGTAAAACGGTGTATAAGGATTCCGACCGTGTTATTAAGGTATTCGACAGCGACTATTCAAAAACCGATATTCTGAACGAGGCTTTAAATCAAGCTCGTGCCGAGGAAGCGGGGCTTAGTGTTCCGAAGCTCTACGGAATTGAAAAGGAAGACGGCAAATGGGCGATAGTAAGCGAATATATAAGCGGAAAAACCGTGGCTGAAATAATTGCGGAAAATCCCGATAAGGTCAATGAGATAATAAAAAGATTTGCTGAAATTCAGATTAAATTACAAAAAAACGGCTCTTTGCCTTTTCCGAGACTAAAGGATAAGGTTGAACGCAGAATAAAACATTCGGATGTTGATGACAAAACAAGAGCAAGGCTTCTTGAAACGCTTTCGGACTTTCCCGAGGGGCACTGTCTTTGCCACTGCGATTTCAGTCCTACAAATGTTATTATAGACAAAAACGGCAATCCTGCCGTGATTGATTGGTCGCACGCCGCAATAGGCGCCGCCGAGGCGGACGCGGCGTCGGCTTATCTCAGATATTTATTTATTGATAAAAAAACAGCCGAAAAGTACCTTGATTTTTACTGTGAATGTGCAGGAAAAAGCAAGGAAAGTATATTAAAACTCATACCGATTATGGCGGCGGCAAAGTCCGTAAGTCGGTATGCTTCTGAACGCAGCTTTCTGCTCGGATTAGCAGTTATATAATATTTTAACGGAGGAAAAAATATGAAGGTAACGGTATGTATCGGAAGCTCTTGCCATCTTAAGGGCTCAAGACAGGTGGTTGAGGCTTTGCAGGGGCTTATAGCCGACAACGATTTAAAAAACAGCGTTGAGCTCGGCGGAACCTTCTGTATGGGCAACTGCCAGCAGGGGGTATGCGTAACGGTGGACGGCGAGCTTTATTCCGTATCGCCCGAAACAGTGGGTGAATTTTTCGAAAGCAATGTTTTAAGCAAACTGAAATAACCTTTATTAAGGATTGTATTTATTATGTCAGAGTTTTTAAAGCTGAAAAAATCTAACTGTAAAAACTGTTATAAATGCATCAGACACTGTCCTGTCAAGTCTATCCGTTTTTCGGGAAATCAGGCGCATATAGTCGGTAACGAATGTATATTGTGCGGTCAGTGCTTTGTTGTCTGTCCGCAGGACGCCAAGGAAATTGCGGGTGAGACCGAAAAGGTGCAGGTGCTTATTAATTCGGGCGCGCCTGTTATCGCAAGCGTTGCGCCGTCCTTTATAGCAAATTACGACGGCGTGGGTTTTTCGGCTCTCAAGGCGGCTCTTAAAAAGCTCGGCTTTGCCGATGCGGAGGAAACCGCCGTCGGCGCTACAATAGTAAAACGGGAATATGAGAGACTGCTTAAGGAAGAACACAGGAAAATTCTCATTTCGTCCTGCTGTCACTCGGTAAATCTTCTTATACAGAAGTATTATCCGTCGTGTCTGCCTTACCTTGCCGATGTTTTGTCGCCTATGCAAGCGCATTGCGAGGATATAAAGAGAAGAATTCCCGAAGCCAAAACGGTGTTTATCGGTCCTTGCGTTGCCAAAAAGGACGAGGCAGGCTACTATACCGGCATTACCGACGCGGCGCTCACCTTTGAGGAGCTTACGGAATGGTTTGAGTCTGCCGGAATTAAGCCCGAAAAGGAGCTTGACAAAAACGACGAAAGTCTTGCGAGATTTTTCCCGACCACGGGCGGTATTCTTAAAACCATGCAGAAAAATATGCTTCCCGATTACACCTACATAGCAATTGACGGCGTTGAAAACTGTATGGCGGCGCTCCACGACATAGAGGAGGGCAGTATAGAAAACTGCTTTATAGAAATGTCGGCGTGCGCAGGCAGCTGTATCGGCGGACCCGTAATGGAAAAATACCACCGTATGCCGGTAAGGGATTATGCGGCGGTTGCGGACTATGCCGGAAAGAGAGACTTTAAGGTAGAGCAGCCGAACGAGCTTACGCTCCGTAAAACCCTTGAGTTTATAGGAAGAAAGCTGCCCTATCCGTCGGAGAGCGAGATAAGAGAAACGCTTAAGCGTATGGGCAAGCCGAGAAAAGAAGACGAGCTTAACTGCGGCTCCTGCGGGTATAATACCTGCCGTGAAAAGGCGGTTGCTATAATACAGGGCAAGGCGGAGGCTTCAATGTGTCTGCCGTTTCTTAAGGAAAGGGCGGAAAACTTCTCCGATAATATCATCAATAACACGCCTAACGGTATTGTTGTGCTTAACGATAAGTACGAGGTACAGCAGATAAACCGAGCGGCGCTGAAATTAATGAATATTCCGAGAGAGTCGGATGTTATGGGCGAGCCCATAATAAGAATTCTCGACCCGAAGCCCTTTATGGATGTTCAGCGCACGGGAAAGGCTATAAGGGACAACAAGGTATATCTTGCCGAATACGACCGATATGTTGAGCAGACGATAGTGCTTGACAAGGAGTACAAGGCGCTTATATGCATTATGCGTGATGTTTCCGATGAGGAAATTCAGCGCCAGCGCAAGGAAGAGCTTAGCCGCCAGACGGTTGAAACAGCCGACAAGGTCGTTGATAAACAAATGCGCATAGTTCAGGAAATAGCCTCGCTCTTGGGCGAGACTGCCGCCGAGACCAAAATAGCGCTTACAAAGCTTAAGGAGTCGATAAACGATGAATAAGCTTTGCGCGGATATAGGTTACAGAAGTATTTTTCACGACGGCGAGGAGCTTTGCGGCGACCATGTCGATGTAATAGAGCAGGAGGATGGCTCTACCGTTGTTGTTTTGGCGGACGGGCTCGGCAGCGGAGTAAAGGCAAGCATACTTTCTACTCTTACCTCAAAAATAATATCCACAATGATTGCCGCGGGGCTGTCGCTTGAGGACTGTGTGCAGACAATAGCCGCAACACTGCCCGTTTGCTCCGAAAGGCATGTGGCGTATTCAACCTTTACCATTATGCGTATTGTGGACAGCAATGAGGCGGAGCTTATACAGTACGATAATCCGTCGGTTATACTTTTGCGCGACGGCGAGGAATACGATTACCCGAAAACCGAGCTTAATATTGAGGGCAAGAAAATTTTTCAGTCCCGAATAAGGCTTTGTGAAAACGATGTCTTTGTTCTGATGAGCGACGGCTGTCCTCACGCCGGAATAGGGACGGAATATAATTTCGGTTGGCAGAGAGAGGATATTGCTGAGTTTATGAAGACCTTTTATTCGGTCGGTTACACGGCAAAAACCCTTTCGACAATACTGATAGACGAGTGCAACCGTCTTTACGGCGGAAAGCCCGGCGACGACGCTACCGCCTGCGTTGTAAGAATACGCAGGCGTGAGCCTATGAATTTGCTTTTCGGTCCTCCCTCAAACAGGGATGACTGCGATAAGATGATGTCGCTTTTCTTCTCAAAAGAGGGGAAGCACATAATATGCGGCGGCACTACCTCCACGATTGCCGCAAGGTATCTCGGCAAGCCTTTAAAGCCGAAGCTTGAATTTATAGATAAGGATGTTCCCCCTATCGCGGAAATCGAGGGCGTTGACCTTGTTACAGAGGGCGTTATAACCATAAACAAGGTGCTTTCGTACGCTAAGGATTATCTTAACGACAACGAATCCTATTCGCAATGGGGAGTGAAAAGAGACGGCGCTTCGCTTATATGCCGTCTGCTTTTTGAGGAAGCGACCGATATAAACTTTTTCGTGGGCAGGGCGATAAACCCCGCTCACCAAAATCCGGATCTTCCGATTAATTTCAATATTAAAATGCAGCTTGTTACCGAGCTATCCGATTGCTTGAAAAAAATGGGCAAACGGATAAAGGTCAGCTACTTTTAATTTATATATTATTTCGCCGCAGGGGAATAAGCGGCAGTAAGGAGCAAAGTTTTGAGAAAATTCGATACCAAGGTACAGCATTTGAAATACAAGGTTCTCCGTGAGGTGGCACGGGAAGCCTGGAACGGAACTCTTACCGAGAATATGATTGATATTCCGAAAAGAATTGTTCCCGGAAACGAGCCCACAATGCGTTGCTGTGTTTACAAGGAGCGCGCTATTTTAGGCGAGCGTATTAAAATCGCAATGGGCGGCGACAAGGAAAACCCGAATGTTATCGAGGTTATAGAAATAGCCTGCGACGAGTGTCCGATGGGCGGCTACGATGTTACCGAGGCCTGCCGCGGATGTCTTGCTCACCGCTGCGAGGACGTTTGCAGAAGAGGGGCTATTTCTTTTGATAATCAGCAGAAGGCGCATATCGATAAAACAAAGTGCGTGGAATGCGGACAGTGCGCTAAGGTCTGCCCGTACAGCGCTATACTTAATTTCAAGCGCCCGTGTATGATAGCCTGTAAGGTAAACGCCATTTCAATGACCGAAACCAAGGCGGCTTGCATAGACAACAACAAGTGCATCTCCTGCGGAGCGTGCGTTTATCAGTGTCCGTTCGGCGCCATTACCGATAAATCGTTTATACTTGACGCCGTTGAAATGCTTAAAAATAACAGTGAGCACAAGGTTTACGCGGTTGTTGCCCCCTCAATCTCAAGCCAGTTTACATACGCAAAGCTCGGACAGGTAGTATCGGGTATAAAGGCGCTCGGCTTCCATACGGTGGTTGAGGCGGCTCTCGGCGCGGATATGGTGGCCTATGCCGAGTCAAAGGAGCTTGCCGAAAAAGGCTTCCTTACAAGCTCCTGCTGTCCGGCATTTGTAAGCTATATCAAGAGCCAGTTCCCCGAGCTTGAGGAATTTGTTTCGCACAACCTCTCTCCGGCGGCTACTATTTCAAAATACATAAAGGAGCAGGAGCCTGACGCCAAGATTGTATTTATAGGACCCTGCACGGCTAAGAAAATGGAGTTCCAAAAGGAAGAGGTAAGACCGTACATAGACTGCGTTATTACCTTTGAGGAATTGCAGGCTTTGTTTGACAGCCGCGACCTTGAAATCACCGAAATGGAGGAGGGCGTGCTTGATAACGCTTCCTACTTCGGAAGAATATTCGCACGCTGCGGCGGACTTTCGGACGCTGTTGCCGAGGCGTTAAAGGAGCAGGGTATAACCGATTTTGAGCTTAAGGGAGTTTCCTGCGACGGTATCGAGCAGTGCAAGGTTGCCTTGCTTAAGGCAAAGCGCAAGCTGTCTGACGCTAACTTTATTGAGGGTATGGCGTGTATAGGCGGCTGTATCGGCGGCGCAGGATGTCTTACTCACGGCGAGAAGAATAAGCTTCAGGTTGATAAATACGGTATGGAGGCGCACGAAAAAACCATAACCGACGCAATCAGCCAGCTTGCAAAGGTAAAATAATTTCATTTATACCGACCGCGGTTTTTCCGCGGTCGGTTTTTCGTGCCGTAAAATTAACAAAATGGTTATAAATATCGTGTTCGCCGTGCTTGAAAAAAGCGCGCTTATATAGTATAATAAATTGATTAGTGTATAAAGGAGCAGTATGATTGACTAAGGCAGTTTTGAATATAGAAGCTTACGCCGAGCAAAACGCTTATGCCGACCGTGTAAAAACACTGGCGCTTAAAAAATACGGCAAACAGCCGGCGGCGTGCGTTGTAACCTTCGGGTGTCAGCAAAATGTAAGCGATTCGGAGCGGCTTAAGGGTATGCTTGTTAATATGGGCTATTCTCTTACCGAAAACGAGGAGGAAGCGCAGTTTATCATTTTCAATACCTGTGCCGTCCGTGAGCACGCTGAGGACAGGGTTTACGGCAATGTGGGAGCGACAAAGGCGCTGAAACGCAAAAATCCCGATATTATCGTGGCGGTCTGCGGCTGTATGGCGCAAAGGCAGAGTGTTGCCGATAAAATCAAACAAAGCTATCCGTATGTCGATATGGTTTTGGGCACGCAGGTACAGCACAGATTACCCGAGTTTATATACAGGCGGCTGTCGGGCTCGGGCAGAATTTTTGATTTGACACTTGAAAACGGCGAAATCCCCGAGGGCGTTCCGATAAAAAGGGACGGAACCTTTAAGGGCTGGCTGCCGATTATGTACGGCTGTAATAATTTCTGTACATACTGTATAGTGCCGTATGTCAGGGGCAGGGAGCGCTCAAGAGAGCCGGAGCAGATAATAAACGAGGCAAAGCAGATGATAGCCTCCGGCTGTAAGGATATTACGCTTTTGGGGCAAAATGTCAATTCCTACGGCAAGGGCGAGGAACACGGGCTTAACTTTTCGGGATTGCTGAGAAAAATCAATGAGCTTGACGGCGATTTCAGGATACGCTTTATGACCTCGCACCCGAGGGACTGCACAAAGGAGCTTATAGATACTATGCGCGACTGCGAAAAGGTAAGCAGTCATCTGCATTTGCCGTTCCAAAGCGGAAGCGACAGGATACTTAAATTAATGAACCGCCATTACGACAGAAAAAGGTATCTTGAGCTTGTAAGCTACGCTAAGGAGCAAATACCCGATCTGTCGCTTACAACGGATATTATAGTTGGCTTCCCCGGAGAAACCTATGAGGACTTTAAGGAAACCATAAGCCTTGTAAGGCAGGTTGAGTTTTCATCGCTTTTCACATTTATATACTCCCCGAGAGAGGGAACGCCCGCGGCGGTGATGGACGATCCCGTATCACGGGAGGAAAAGGGCAAGTGGTTTTCCGAGCTTTTAAAGCTTCAAGAGGAAATAGCGGCGAAAAACGAGCCTCGGCTTGTGGGCAGGACCTACCGTGTTCTTTGCGACAGCGTCGGAAGCGAGGAAGGCTGTATGTCGGGGCGAAATTCCGGCACAGCGGTAATTGAGTTCCCGGGCGGTAGGGATCTGCTCGGCAGCTTTGTTACGGTTAAAACAGAAGAATACACAGGCACATTAAAAGGTAAAATTATTTGAGAGGAAAAGAATTATGAATGTTATTGAACAGGCGAGAGAATTAGGAAAAGCAATACAGAAGGACGAGCGTTTTATACGCTACGCAAAGACGAGACTTGCAAATGACGATAATAAGGAGCTGCAGGATTCGATAGGTCAGTTCAACCTTACCCGTATGGAGCTTGACAGAGAGGTAGGCTCTGACAATAAGGACGAGGTTAAGGTTATGGAGCTTAACGAAAAGCTCCGCAAGATATACAGCGAGATTATGTCTTCACCGGCAATGACCGAATACAATACTGCCAAGGCTGAGCTTGACACAATGGTAAACGAGGTCAATGTGATTATTTCAAAGAGTATTGACGGCGAAGACCCCGAGACCTGCGATACTACCTCAGGCTGTACGGGCAGCTGTTCGACCTGCGGCGGATGCCACTAAACGGAATTTAAAATTTTGCGGAAGCGGGGAAGTTAAATGGCTGAGATGTCTCCTATGATTAAGCAGTATCTTGATATTAAGTCGCAGAATGATGACAGTATACTGTTTTTCCGAGTAGGCGACTTTTACGAGATGTTTTTCGACGACGCTAAAACGGCGTCGGACGAGCTTGATTTGGTTTTGACCGGCAAGGATTGCGGACAGGAAGAAAGAGCGCCTATGTGCGGTGTGCCGTACCACAGCTGTGAAGCGTATATAGCGCGGCTTGTCGAAAAGGGACACAAGGTCGCGATCTGCGAGCAGGTTGAGGACCCCGCAACGGCGAAATCTCTTGTAAAGCGTGATGTTATAAGGGTTATTACGCCCGGAACCGTAATCGAGGACGCCATGCTTGAGGAGGGCAGGAACAATTACCTTGCCGCCGTTGCCGTTAAGGAAACGGGCATAGGGCTTTGCTTTACGGATGCGTCCACAGGTGAATGTCATGTAACCGAGGTTCCGTCAGACAATATCGAATCGGGCGTATGCGACGAGCTGATGCGCTTTTCTCCCAAAGAGGTTTTGGTAAACGAAGCGCTTAAAACGGTCTCCCTGCCGCTTTGGGACTTTTTAGCCAAAAATCTCGGTGCCACCGTTACGGTAAGAACCGAGCGCAGCTTTGACACAAAATATACCGAGCCGATATATTCGGGCAATTTCGGAGTATCGGAGCTTGAGGGGCTCGGAATTGAAAGGGGCGGCGCCAAGGCGTCCGCTTTCGGCGCGGTAATAGAATATCTCTACGAAACCGGCAAAAGCACGGATATTTCGGTAAACAAAATTGATGTTTATTCGGACAAGCAGTTTATGCGCCTTGATATGACGGCAATACGCAACCTTGAAATTACCGAAACTATGCGTTCAAAATCCAAAAAAGGCTCTCTTTTGTGGGTGCTTGACAAAACAAGGACCGCAATGGGAAAGCGCCTTATGCGCTCGTGGATGGAAAAACCGCTTTTGAATATCACGCAGATAAATCTTAGGCAAAATGCCGTTGAAGAGCTTTGCGGCGACACGGTTTTAAGAGGCGAGCTTTCGGAGGGGCTTTCGGGCGTCCGTGATGTTGAGCGTATTATAACCAAAACGGTTTACGGTACCGCTTCTCCTAAGGACCTGTTGGCAATTTCCGCAACCGCGCACAGATTTCCCATAATTAAGGGTCTGCTTGCAAGCGCAAACTGCAAGCTGCTTAAAGAAATATATAACGATATAGATACTCTTGAGGATATTTCGGCGCTTATAGATTCCGCAATAAGCGAGAACGCACCGCTGACTGTAAGAGACGGAAATATTATCAAGGACGGATATAACGAAGAGGTTGACCGTCTCAGAAACGATATGAAGCACGGCACCGGCTTTATAGACGAAATTGAAGCGAGAGAAAGAGAACGCACCGGAATTAAGAATTTAAGGGTGCGCTACAATAAGGTTTTCGGGTACTATATAGAGGTCACAAACTCATTTCTTGATAAGGTGCCCGAGGATTACATAAGAAAGCAGACGCTTACTAACTGCGAGCGGTTTATAACCGAGGAGCTTAAGGGCATTGAAAAGCGTGTCCTTACCGCAAAGGACCGTATTGTACAGATAGAATACGAGTTGTTTGACGGCGTGAGAAAAAGGGCGGCGGCGGAGCTTAAACGCTTCCAGCAGACTGCCTCGGCAATAGCCAAAATAGATGTTTTGCGTTCGCTTGCGGAGGTTTCGGTAAATAACCGATATGTAAGACCGCTTGTAAACGATACGGGCACGGTAAGAATAATCGCCGGCAGACACCCTGTGGTCGAGCAGGTTATAAGCACGCCGTTTGTCGCTAACGACACCCTGCTTGATATGCAGGATGACCGCTGTGCCGTGATTACCGGTCCTAATATGGCAGGCAAATCAACATATATGCGTCAGGTGGCTATAATCGTGCTTATGGCGCAAACAGGTTGCTTTGTTCCGGCGCAGTCTGCCGAAATAGGTATCGTGGACGCAATATTTACAAGAGTCGGCGCGTCGGACGACCTTGCGGCAGGCAAATCCACCTTTATGGTTGAAATGAGCGAGGTTGCCGATATACTTAAAAACGCAACAAAGAAAAGTCTGCTTATTCTCGACGAGATAGGCAGGGGAACCTCCACCTTTGACGGTATGTCGATAGCCCGTGCCGTGCTTGAATATGTGAACGATAAGAAGAAGCTCGGCGCAAAGGCGCTTTTTGCGACCCATTATCACGAGCTTACCGAAATGGAAAATGAGCTTTCGGGAATTAAGAATTACAACATCGCCGTAAAAAAACGGGGCGACGATATAACATTTTTAAGAAAGATAGTAAGGGGCGGAGCCGACGACAGCTACGGTATAGAAGTGGCAAAATTAAGCGGCATACCGAACGAGGTCATACAGCGCGCAAAGCAGATACTTAAAAAGACCGAATCGGAAGGAATAGTTACTTACAAGACCGCCGCTCCCGCGGAAATGCAGCTGCCTATTGAAATGCAGCAGGCAGAGGAAATAATGGACGAGCTTAAAACGCTTGATGTAAATACGCTTACCCCGATAGAGGCAATGCAAATTCTTTTTGATTTTGCCAATAAAGCAAAATCAATATGATGAAAGGACGGTGTGAAAATGCCTAAAATAAATGTACTCCCGAAACAGGTGGCGGAGCTTATAGCCGCAGGTGAGGTGGTGGAACGCCCTGCTTCCGTTATAAAGGAGCTTGTTGAAAATTCCATAGACGCAAACGCCCGTAACATAACCGTGGAAATACAGCGCGGCGGTATATCCTATATCAGAATTACGGATGACGGGTGCGGTATAGCGCATGAGGATGTCCCGAAGGCATTTTTGCGCCATGCCACAAGTAAAATTTCTTCGGGTGTAGATTTAAACTCTATTTCTACATTAGGCTTCAGGGGCGAGGCGCTTGCGGCTGTCTCCTCCGTTTCAAGGGCGGAGCTTTTTACAAAGCCGCACGGAGAAGCTTTCGGAACTCATTATAAAATAGAGGGCGGTACGGAGACCCTTTGCGAGGAAACGGGCTGTCCCGACGGTACAACAATAATAATACGGGATATTTTTTACAACACCCCCGCACGAATGAAATTCCTTAAAAAGGATGTTTCCGAGGCAAATGCGGCGGCGGCTGTGGTAGACCGAATTGCGCTTTCGCATCCGGAAATTGCCTTTAAGCTTATAAGAGACGGCAAACAAACGCTTAACACCTCGGGCGACGGCAAGGTAAACGGAACCGTATACAGCGTTTTGGGGCGTGAATTTTCGGGTACGCTTATTCCCGTTAAGGGCACGCTTGACAGAATAGAGGTAGAGGGGCTTACCTGCAAGCCGGTTTCTTGCAGACCCACAAGAAATTATCAGTTTGTATTTTTGAACGGAAGACTTGTCCGTTCGGGAACCGTCACGGCGGCGGCGGAGCAGGCATACAAAAACAGCGCGATGATAGGAAAATTTCCCGGGTTTGTGCTGTATCTTACCGTTCCGTTTGACACGGTGGATGTAAATGTCCATCCGGCCAAAACCGAGGTTCGCTTTTCGGACGAACGCCGTATTTTCGACGCGGTCTATTCTGCGGTTAAAAACGCGCTTTCATCGGGGGATACAAGACCCGAGGTGAAATTAAAGCCGCCGGTATTCAATCCGTTTGAACGGCTTAAAAAGGAAGAGTATACCCAACAGCCGATAGAAAAGCCGACAGTTGCGGAGAGGATATACGGTACAGATTTACATAATAACACGAAGCATATACTCAGAGACGACAGCATACCGTCCTTTGTAAACAACTACTCAACAGTGGGTCCTCACGGCGAAAAGGTTGAAGCCGCCACGGAACCGCAGTATACACCGGCTCCCGTATATACGCCCGAGCCGCAGATTAAAGAGAAAACAACGGTTGACATAACAAAAGAGGAAGAAACCGAAAGACCTGAAATAACGGTGATAGGCGAAGCCTTTTCAACCTACATAATAGTGCAGATGGGCAGCAGTATTTTTATGATAGACAAGCACGCCGCCCACGAGCGTATAATATTCAACGATTTAAAAAAGCGCAATACCGTATCGCCGCAGGCACTGCTTACGCCCGTAACCGTAATGCTCGACCCGCAGGAATACGGGGCGGTCATTTCGAACATACCGCTTTTGGCGGAAATAGGCTTTGAGACAGAGGATTTCGGAAATTCATCGGTACGGGTTTTCACGGTTCCGTCCTCACTTACAAGGGAGGATGTCGAGGGGCTTTTAAGCGAGCTTGCGGGCAAGCTTCTTAAAAATTCCGCCGCCGAGGTAGAAAGGCTTGAGGATATATACCATACCGTCGCCTGCCGAAGCGCGATAAAAGCAGGGAATAAGCTCTCACCGCTTGAAATGAAAAAATTAGCCGAAAGGGTGCTTTATTCGGACGATATTATGTACTGCCCGCACGGCAGACCCGTAGCCTTTGAAATTAAAAGGCGTGAGCTTGAAAAGCAGTTCGGGCGTATACAATGAGCGGAATTAAAACTGTATTTATAGTAGGTCCGACAGCCTCGGGCAAAACGGACCTCGGAATAAAGCTTGCAAAGCGGCTTAACGGAGAAATAGTATCCGCCGACTCAATGCAGATATATAAAAATATTTCCATAGCCTCGGCTGTGCCGAGTGAAGAGGAGAAGGACGGCATAAAGCATTATTTGCTTGAATTTTTGGAGCCCGAATGCGAGTTCTCGGTTGCGGATTATGTATGTCTTGCGAGGAACGCCGTAAAGGAAATAAACAATATAGGGAAATTACCGATAGTTGTGGGCGGCACGGGGCTTTATATAAATTCGCTTGCGGATAATATAGCCTTTACCGATGAACCTGAAAACAGCGCGGTACGGGAGGAGCTTTCAAAGCTGTTTTGCGAGGTCGGCGGCGAAAAAATGCTTGAAAAGCTTGCCGAAATCGATCCGCGCGCGGCTGAAAAGCTGCACCCGAGCGATAAAAAGAGAATTATAAGGGCGTTTGAGGTGTATCGCCTTACAGGAAAGACCATAACCGAGCAAAAGGAAATTTCAAGAACCGGCGATAAAATAATAGACCCCTGCATTATAGGGATTACCTATCGGGACAGGGAAAAGCTTTACGAAAGAATAAACCGACGGGTTGATATAATGCTTGAAAACGGGCTTGAACAGGAGGCAAGGCAGGCTTATCAAAGAGCCTGCGGCGGAGCGTTTCAGGCAATAGGGCATAAAGAGCTTTTCGGGTATTTTAAGGGTGACTGTACGCTTGAAGAGGCGGCCGGCAGCCTTAAAATGCAGACACGCAGATACGCAAAACGCCAGCTTACGTGGTTTAATAAGGATAAGAGAATACATTGGCTTTATGCCGATGAAGAAAATGATATACCTGCCGCCGCCGAAAGGACGGTAAAGGAATTTTTAGAAAGGGAGGACGCCGATTGAAAGGGTCAAAAATACTTAAGGTATTTGCGGTAATACTGATTTCCGTTTTTGCGATACATCAGATAGTCTCTTCGGTCTATAAGCCGATAAAGACCGAATCGGCAAGCTTCTCAACCGTTGCGGACGGACTTGATGTTACGGGTCTTGTTATAAGAAACGAAACGCTTGTCAGATATTCCGCGGGCGGAGTAATGCACTTCATCACGGGGGACGGGAGCCGTGCGCCCAAGGACGGCGTTATAGCAAATATATACGACAGCGAATCCGCGTCCATTACGCTCAGCCGTATTGATTCGGCAAACAAAAAAATAGCCGATTTAGAGGAAATGCTGAGCTATAACGATTTGGAGGCGGCTGACCTTGACGTTATAAACAACAAGGTAAAGCAAAGCTTAAACAAGCTTGTGGTAAGCGGTGCAGACGGCAATTTCGAGAAGATTTCCGACTGCTCGGAAAACCTGCTTTCGGCGCTTAACCGCAGACAGGCGGCGCTGGGTGAAACGGCGGATTTTTCACAGCAGTTATCTGCGCTTAAAACGGAGCTTTCGGGTCTTTCGTCCTCTCTGCCGTCGCCTAAGGATACCATAAAGGCGGAAATTTCGGGGTATTTTGTATCAAAGACCGACGGATATGAGAATATACTTAAATGCGACAGCCTTGACAGCATAACTCCCGAATACCTAAAGGGAATAAAGCCCGAAGAGGTAGGCTCGGATGTTGTGGGAAAGCTTGTTTCGGATTACGAGTGGTATATAGCGGCGGTTGTGCCGATAAACGATTCCCTTAATTATAAAGATGGCGACGAGCTTACTATATATACCTCTGTAAAATCCTTTCCGAAGCTTCCCGTGACCGTTAAGAAGATAAACATTTCATCGGACTCATCTTCAGCGGTAGTGCTTTTTTCGTGTAATGATATGAACAGCGAATTAGCCTCTATGCGTTCCGCTCCTATGACGGTTGTTAAAAAAGAATACAGCGGACTTAAAATACCCAAAAGCGCACTACGCATTGTAGACTCAAAAAGGGGCGTATATGTTCTTACGGGTATGCAGGTAAAGTTTGTGGAGGTAAACATTATATACTCCGCGGATAATTATATGCTGTGCGAAAAACAGACCGATGACGAAAAATCGCTCAGACTGTACGACGATGTTATAGTAAAGGGGAAAAATCTTTATGATGGAAAAATTGTCAGCTGAAGAATTTAACAGGAATTATAAGGATGTTATGGGTCGTCTTTATGCTGCGGCGGAAAAATCGGGCAGAAGTGCCGAGGATATAACCCTGCTTGCCGCCACCAAAACGGTTGACGCCGATACCGTAAATTACGCAATAAAAAGGGGCATAACCCATATCGGTGAAAACAGAGTGCAGGAGCTGCTTTCTAAATATTCGCTCTTAAGCCCCGTTCACAGTCACTTTATCGGACATCTCCAAACCAATAAGGTTAAGGATATTATCGATAAGGTAGAAATGATAGAATCGGTTGATTCAATAAGACTTGCAGAGGAAATATCAAAGCAGGCAGGCAAGCGAGGGATTGTTATGGATGTTCTCGCCGAAATCAATATAGGCGGCGAACAGTCGAAATCGGGGTTTGCGCCGGAGGATGCAGAAAACGCCGTCAGAGAAATGGCAAAATTACCCAATATACGCATAAAGGGGCTTATGTGTATACCGCCTGTGGCAAATATGCCGGAAGAAGCCCGAAAATATTTCCGTAAAATGTATAAACTGTTTCTTGACATAGGAGCCAAAAACATAGATAATAGTTGTATGAGCGTTTTGTCGATGGGAATGTCCGGCGATTTTGATATTGCCGTCAGCGAGGGCGCCAATCTGGTAAGAGTGGGAACCTCGCTTTTCGGAAAGCGCAATTATAATTAAAATAAAAAGGAGCTTAAAAAATGGGACTTTTGGATAGCATAAAAAATATTATGAGCATACCCGATGAGGACGATTTTGACGAGGAGATAGAGGATGTAGAGGAAGAAAAGCCGGCAGATAAGCCGAGACATACCTCCTCATACGAACAGCCTCAGACAAGGCGTGAAGCTGCTCCCAGAGTAGTAGGCGGCGGAAAATCCAAGACCGTAAGCTTTAATCATTCCCAAATGCAGGTTGTTCTTGTAAAGCCCGACAGGTTCGAGGATGTAACCTCAATAGCCGACCATCTTAACGCAAAGAAAACCGTTGTACTTAACCTTGAAGCGGCAAACCGTGATGTTTCACGCAGAATTATAGATTTCTTAAGCGGTGTTGCTTACGCAAACGGCGGAAATATCCGCAAGGTTGCAAACAGTACATTTATAATTGTTCCAACGGATGTTGATGTTATGGGCGAGCTTATGCTCGACGATTTTGACGAGAACAAAGCATACTTTTAATGGATAATGATTTGCTTGAGGCAAGACTGCGTGATACCGCGGAAATTTGCGAAAGAACATCAAGACCTAAGTTTTTAGGCTTTCTGACCCGTGACGAAAGGGCGGCGGCAGAGCATATTTTAAAAAGTACCGACTGTCACACCGAATATTTCGGCGGGTACGAGGGAGCGGGAAGGGGGTTTTTGGGGTGTTTTCCCTATGCGTCCTCAAAATACGGCTTTCCCGTAACCGCAATCACCTTTTGCTTCAGAAAAAACGATACGCTCTCCCACAGGGATTTTTTAGGCGCGCTTATGTCGCTCGGCATAGGGCGTGAAACCGTGGGGGATATATTGACAGAGCCCGGAAGAGCGGTTGTGTTTGTCGCCGATGAAATAAAAAAGTTTGTTATTACGCAGATAAGCAAAATAGGCAATGTGGGCGTAACCGTTAAAGAGGGGTACGACCTGCCGCTGCCCGAGGGCGACAGATTGGCTGAATTTTCGGCAACCGCGGCGTCTGACAGGTTGGATTGCGTAATTGCCGCTGTTTGCGGAGTTTCAAGGGCAAAGGCTTGCGAAAAAATAGAAAGCGGTGCGGTAACGGTCAATTCCGCGCCTGCCTTAAAGCAGACCAAAACCGTTTGCGGCGGCGATGTAATTTCGGTCAGGGGCAGCGGAAGATTTATTTTGGACTCCCTTGAGGACAGGACTAAAAAGAACAGATTAATAATAAAATATAAAAGATATGTTTAGGAGGAATTAAAATGCTGTCAGCTGCTGAAATAAGAAATGTAAAATTCACCAAGGCCATGGGCGGTTATAAGCAGGAGGAAGTCGATGTTTTACTCGACAGAATAGAAACCGACTATAACCAGTTTGACCGTGTTATTAAGGAATACAAGGCGAAAATCGAGTCGATGAACGCTGAAATGGAAAGCCTTAAAAATTCTCAGAACAGTATTCAGAATGTGCTTTTGAGCGCGCAAAAGCTTGCAGATCAGATAGTAGACGAGGCAAAGCAGAAGAGCGCTGAAATTATCAACAACGCTCAATCAAATATAGAGGTTATCACCGCAAGGGAAAAGGAGCTTGCGACTGCCTTTGACATAAAGGCGAACGAGCGCAAGGCAAAGCTTGAAAAAGAGCTTGCGGATATGGTGAAAACCGCGGAAATTAAGGCGGACAGCATAAAGGCGGCGTCTGAGGACAGCGTTGCAAGACAGCAGATGCTTTACGATAAGGTTAAAATGGAAATGTCGGCCTTTAAGGCGGCGGTTTCCGCAAAGTATAAGGAGCATCTTGAAATGCTCAGAGCCTTGCCCGATACGGCTCCTATGGATCCGAAGCATATGGCTGAGGTTATCTCCGCCGCGGTTGATAAGGCACCCTCTGCCGAGAGCTTTATTGAGGACGCCGAGGTTAAAAACAATGTTAAACCCGAAGTGAAGCCGGAGCCTGCGGAGGAGAAGTCTGCCGACGAGGGCTTTAAGGTTGCGGACGAACCCGAGGAACAGGAAGAAGAATAAACCGGAGGTGTCGGTTTGGTTATATATATAGCCGCGGTTTTAAGCGGTCTTGCGGTTTTGGGACTGGACCAGTATACAAAATATCTTGTTTCAACTAATTTTGTTTTAGGAGAAACACGAGCGTTTATTAACGGTTTTATTGAGCTTAGCTATATTCATAATACAGGCGCCGCTTGGGGTATGCTTTCGGGTAAAAGGTATATACTTATTGCGGTTACGCTTGCGGTAATGGCAGTGTGTATAGCGCTGTTTGTAAAATACGCTAAGGGAAGCCGACTTATGCTCTGGGCGCTGACGCTTGTGCTGTCTGGCGGTGCGGGCAATATGATAGACCGTGTTTTCAGAGACGGCAAGGTTGTGGATTTTCTGCATTTCGAATTTTTCCCGTCCTTTCCCGTGTTCAACATCGCGGACTGCGCGATAGTGGTGGGAGCGGTGCTTTTGGCGCTTTATTTCATTATTGATATTGCCGCCGAAAAAAAGGAAAAAACCGATGAATAAAATCGAAACGGTTTGCGAGACCGACGGCGAGACCCGAATAGATGTCTTTGCCGCAGGCGCCGCAGGTGTTACCCGTTCAAGGGCGGCGGCGCTCGTTTCTGAGGGGCTTGTGTCGGTAAACGGCAAAACGGTCTCCAAAAGCTGTAAGATAAAAAAAGGCGATACGGTTTCAATAACCGTGTCCGACCCCAAGGAATACGATATTGTTCCCGAAAATATACCGCTTGATATAGCTTATGAGGACGAAGACCTTTTGGTTGTCAACAAGCCTAAGGGTATGGTGGTTCATCCGGCGGCGGGGAATTACAGCGGAACGCTTGTAAACGCCCTTATGTTTCATTGCGGAAGCAGTCTTTCGGGTATTAACGGGGTTATGCGCCCCGGTATAGTACACCGTATAGATAAAAACACAAGCGGACTTTTAATGGTGGCTAAAAACGATCTGGCGCATACGGGTCTTGCCGCTCAGATAAAGGCGCACTCGTTTATGCGTGAGTACGAGGCGGTTGTGTACGGCAATATCAAGGACGATGAGGGGACGGTGAACGCCCCGATCGGCAGACATCCGATAAAACGCAAGCAAATGGCGGTAGTAAACGGCGGCAGAGACGCCGTTACGCATTACAGAGTGATAGAACGGCTTGACGGCTTTACACATATAGGAGTAAGACTTGAAACGGGCAGAACCCATCAGATAAGGGTTCATATGGCTTATATAGGCCACCCCGTCGCGGGGGACGAGGTGTACGGTCCCAAAAAGGTTATAACCGAGCTTGGCGGACAGTGTCTGCACGCTAAAAAAATCGGTTTTATACATCCTCGGACGGGTGAATATATGGAATTTGATTCTCCGCTGCCCGATTATTTTAAAAAATTTTTGCAAAGGTTGAAATGAAATGGGTCTCTTTTCCGGCTGCCTTTTGGCGTGCGATATTGACGGAACACTGCTTATAAACGGAATTATCAATCCCCGTAATATAGAAAAGATAGAGTATTTTATGAACGAGGGCGGCGGCTTTTCACTTTCAACCGGAAGAACCGTAGGGGCTGTGGGTCCTGTGTTAAGCAAGCTTAAAAGGGTTTCGCCGTCCATAGTGTCTAACGGCTGTATGATATACGACTATGAAAACAAAAAGGTGCTGGACGAGCTTTATGTGCCGAAAAGCGATTATTTTATAGTAAAAAAGGTTCTTGATATGGGACTAAATGTGGGTATAGAGGTACATTCGGGCGATAAGGTTCTTACCGTCTTCAGAAATGCGGAAACAGATATACACCAAGAATACGAATGGCTTGAAAGCATTACCGTAAGCTTCGAGGAAGCGTCCCGTTATAAGTGGAATAAGGTAGTAATGATGTTTGAAGAAGAGGAAACGCTTAGTGCTGTTAAGGAAATGATTGCGGGCGAGGAAACCCAAGCTTCATTTGTTGATACCTCTGCGGTAATTGCGGGTAAAAGGCGAAGATATTACGAGCAGTTCCCAAAGGGCGTTTCAAAGGCTTCGGCACTTGATAAGCTTATTCAAATACTTAATATTAAAAAAGGCGGTCTTTTCGCGATAGGCGATTATTATAATGACCTTGAAATGATAAAAAAAGCAGATATCAGCGCTGTTCCGGCAGGCACGCCCGAGGATATTGAAATGTATGCCGACTATAAGGCGTGCAGCTGTGAGGACGGCGCGGTAGCTGATTTTATAGACTATCTGTCAAAAAAGAAAGGAATGATTTAATGGACGCTGCGGAAAAAAAACAACTTGAAATAACCGCTTGCAAGATCAGGATGGGAATTATAGAGGGGGTACACAGCGCAAAGTCGGGTCATCCGGGCGGCTCGCTTTCAATAGCGGAAATACTTACCTATCTGTATTTCAAGGCTATGAATATAGACCCCGAAAACCCTAAAAAGGCTGACAGAGACCGCTTTGTACTTTCAAAGGGCCATGCCGCTCCGGCGCTCTATTCCGCTCTTGCATACAGAGGTTATTTCGATGTAGAGCTTCTTAAAACCCTGCGCCATATAGGCAGTATATTGCAGGGACATCCCGATATGAAGCATATCCCCGGCGTCGATATGTCAACCGGCTCACTCGGTCAGGGTATCTCCGCCGCAGTCGGTATGGCGCTTTCCGCTAAGCATTTCGGGGATAATTATAAGGTTTACACCGTTTTGGGCGACGGTGAAATCGAGGAAGGGCAGGTTTGGGAGGCCGCTATGTTTGCGGGCAACAAAAAGCTTTCAAATCTCACCGCTTTTATAGATTATAACAATCTCCAGATTGACGGAACGATTGAAGAAGTAAACTCCGCCGCTCCTATCGATAAAAAATTCGAGGCGTTCAAGTGGCATACAATCACAATAGACGGCAATGATTTTGAACAGATAGAAGCCGCTCTTAAAGAAGCAGAGACCGTGGATAAGCCGGTTGCGATAATCGCAAAGACGGTTAAGGGCAAGGGCGTTTCGTATATGGAAAACGCGGTGAACTGGCACGGCGCCGCACCGAACGACGAATTGTACGAGCAGGCAATGAAAGAGCTTAACGAAGCCTTGGCGGCGCTTATTAAGGAGTGATTAAAATGGCAGAGATAAAAAATGTAGCAACCCGTGTAGGCTATGGCGAGGCACTTGTTGAGCTTGGTAAAGAAAGAGACGATTTCTTGGTTCTCGACGCCGACCTTGCGGCGGCAACACAGACCGGAATGTTTAAAAAGGCTTTTCCCGAAAGATTTTACGACTGCGGTATCGCGGAAGCAAATATGATGTCGATAGCGGCAGGCATTGCGGCTACGGGGAAAAAGGTAATTTGCAGCTCCTTTGCGATGTTTGCGGCAGGCAGAGCCTTTGAGCAGGTGAGGAACTCTATCGGTTATCCGCACCTTAATGTAATAATAGGCGCAACGCACGCAGGTATATCCGTCGGTGAGGACGGCGCTACCCACCAGTGCTGTGAGGATATAGCGCTTATGCGTACGATACCGGGAATGACAATTATCAATCCGGCGGACGCAACCGAGGCTAAAAAGGCGGTAAGGGCGGCTTTGGAGCTTGACGGACCCGTTTATATGCGCTTCGGCAGACTTGCCGTACCGGTTATTTTCGGCGATGATTATAGCTTTGAAATCGGCAAGGGAGTTCAGCTTAAGGACGGCAGCGATGTTACCGTTATAGCCACCGGTCTTATGGTAAACGAGGCTCTCGGGGCTTACGAGCTTCTTAAGAATGAGGGTATCAATGCCCGAATTATCAATATGCATACAATAAAACCGCTTGATAAGGAGATTGTTCTTAAAGCGGCAAAGGAAACGGGCGCAATAGTCACTGCCGAGGAGCATTCGGTTATCGGCGGACTCGGAAGCGCGGTAAGCGAGACCGTGTGCGAGGAATATCCCGTTCCCGTTGTAAAGCTCGGCGTGTACGATACCTTCGGTCATTCGGGACCTGCCGTAAAGCTGCTTGACGAGTTCGGCTTGCGTGCGGTTAATATAGCGGAGAAAGCTAAAAAGGCTATCGAATTAAAAAATAAATAAGCTTTTAAGGGGACGAGAAACCGCCCCCTTATTTTAATATGATTTTAAAGTTGTTTAAATAGTTTTCGGTGTGCTGTTCCGCCATATCGCGGAGCAGCTTTTCGCATTTTTTAAGCTCGGCTTCGGAAAACTCGCTTTCAAATTCTTTCTTTTTAAATTTGTATGCCTTTAAAAGTAAGTACGAATTTTTAAGCTCCTCAAGCGACCAACAGATTTCATCGAAATTTTCTTCATATAACATAATTAACACCTCGAAAATCATTATACAATAGCTTTAAGTAAATATTGTGATTTGGTCAATAATTGAACCCCAATAATAATGATTTAACACTTCGCAAAAGACAACATAATATATTATTGAGCACCGAAAAATTATTTGATTAATTAACAGCAATAAAGGCAAAAATATAATTAGCCTGGCGGACAAAACCGTCACTCATAAATATTTGCGGAGTGTGAAACAGTAATGAATATTAAGCGAGGAGAAATATATTATGCCGATTTAAGTCCGGTTGTAGGTTCCGAGCAGGGCGGCGTCCGTCCCGTACTTATAATTCAGAATGATGTCGGCAATAAATACAGTCCCACGGTTATCGCCGCCGCAATAACCAGCCAACGGGACAAGACCAAGCTGCCCACGCACATTTCGGTCAATGCCGACGGCTGTGGGCTTGCAAAGGACTCGATTGTCCTGCTTGAACAGGTAAGAACGATTGACAAACAGCGCCTCAAGGAAAAAATGGGAACGCTTGACACAGGCTCTATGGGGCTTGTGGATAAGGCGCTTTCGGTAAGCTTCGGGCTCGGCGGTACTATGTAATTAAAATACGCTCACACCAATAGGTGTGAGCGTATTTTTTATTCTCTTATTCTTTTTAAGGCGCCCTTTTCAAGCCTTGATACCTGCGCCTGCGATATGCCGATTTCCTCTGATACCTCCATTTGGGTTTTGCCCTGCATAAATCTAAGCGACAGTATGTGCTTTTCTCTCTCATTAAGGTTTTTTATTGATTCCTTAAGCGATATTTCATCAAGCCAGTTGCGGTCGTCGTTATTATCGCCGATTTGGTCAAGTACATATATAGTATCTCCGCCGTCCGAATAAACGGGGTCATAAAGAGATACGGGGCTCACTATGCTTTCAAGCGCAATAACAACATCCTCAACGGGCAGGTCAAGCTCCTTTGCTATTTCGCTTACGGTAGGCTCGCTCTGCTTTTGGACGGAAAGCTTTTCCTTTGCCTGCATTGCCTTATATGCCGTATCCTTAATGGAACGGCTCACCCTTATAGCGTTGTTGTCCCTGAGATAACGCCGTATCTCGCCTATAATCATCGGCACGGCGTAGGTTGAAAAACGCACATTTTGCGTAATATCGAAATTGTCAATGGATTTAATAAGACCGATACAGCCTACCTGAAATAAATCGTCGAGATTTTCACCTCTGCCCGTAAAGCGCTGGATAACGCTTAAAACAAGTCGGAGATTGCCGTTTATAAGCTCGTCCCTTGCGGTTTTATCGCCGTTTTTCACCCTTTTTAAAAGCGCTTCCTTTTGCGCTTCTTTTAAAACAGGAAGCTTCGATGTATCTACTCCGCATATAAAAACCTTGTTATTATACATATAAGGCACCTCCGTAATTACTATTAGAATTATTACCCGGAAGCGCACGGTATAAACTCATATTAAATTTTTTGTTTCGACATATTTCACTTGCATTCGCAATTATGAATACGGATGGGTGAATTAAAGACTTTTGGGTTTTCTGTTGAAAAACACCACACAGTATGCTATACTGTTATGAAGTAAAAAAATATTCAAATCAAATGTTGCCGCAAAGCGGCTTTTCAAATACTTTTAAGTTAGCTAAGACTAACTGAAATTTTAAAAAGGAGCGTTAAAATATGAAAATTTTGGTATTCGGCGCCGGTGTACTCGGCTGTAATATTGCAGACAGTATGTTCCGTGCGGGAAAGGATGTAAAATTGCTCGCGCGAGGCAAATGGGCGGAGGAAATACAAAAGAACGGCTTGAGGATAAAGAAGATGTTTTCGCCCCGTGTATCGGTCAGTCGGGTTCCTGCGGTAACAGAGCTTGCGCCCGATGATATTTATGATGTTATATTTGTTGCCGTTCGGTATACGCAATTAGAAACGGTTATTGATACCCTGAAAGCGAACAAAACCAAGAATATTGTTTTTGTGGGCAATAATGTGCGTGCGTCGGACCTTGCCGCGCTTTTTCCCCAAAAAAATGTAATGTTTGCCTTTACAAACGCGGCAGGACACAGGGAAAGCGACCGTGTGGTTTCGGTTGACCTGCATAAGATTACAATAGGTCAGCTGCAAGGCGCACACTCTAATGAAAAATTGATAGGTGAGATCTTTGCGGGGACGAAGTATAAGGTTACTTACGAGCCTGATATGGGAGATTACTTACTGTGCCATGCCGCGTTTGTAATTCCTGCGGTTTTTGCCTGCTATAAAACCGACGGCAATCTGAAAAGGGTCAAAAAGGACAATGCCTATCTGAACCGATTGATTGACGCTAATATTGAGGGCTACCGAGCTATAAGGGATACCGGACATGAAATTTTGCCGAAAGAGGACAGCGATTTTGAGGGCGCCGCTTACCGAAAGACCTGTTTTCGCTTTTTTAAGCTTATGTGCGCAACCGTTCTCGGGAAAATCTGCGCTTCCGACCACGCTATGAATGCGGAGGACGAAATGAGTGCGCTGAACAGGGACTTTAAAAAATTCTTAGATGAATCTAAAGCTGAATACCCTGTGTGGCAGGAGCTTGAAAAGGAGTGCGGGAGGTACTTAAAATGAAGGAATTAATTATAAAAACAATCCTTGAAGGATTAGGACTCGGTGCTTTGCTCGTATTGGGTTGTGCCGTCGGTATTCGTAAGGGCGCTGTCGGAATGGTACATCTTTACAGTGCAAGGGTACAGGAAAGATGTGTAAATAAAGGGCTTACAACGCATAAAAAAATCAAGAAAAACAGCTTGCTTTTTAAAGCGGTTTGTGTGCCCGGATATATCGCATATGTGCTTATCTGCACATATGCGGTAAACGGGGCAAGCGGTTTTCTCGAGGGATTTTGGCAAATGCTTGTCATTCTTTCGGTTATGAATCTTATTGACCGTTTCCTTGTAGACGGTTTTTGGGTGGGGCATACGAATGCTTGGGTAATTCCGGGCACCGAAGACCTTAAACCCTATATCACCGCAAAGGATAAGCGCAAAAAATGGGTTTTCGGTACAGTCGGTATGGCGGTCATAGCGGCGGTACTGTCGGCAATAATGGCGGTTATTCGTTAAATAGGAGGTAAATAAAATGCTGTTTGAAACATTGGGTGACAAACGAAATCCCGCTGTACTGTTTTTCCACGCTATGGGAGTGACAGGAGAGAGCAGCAAGCCTGTGGCAAATTATTTGTGCGATAAATACTTTTGTGTTTTGCCTACCTCAACCGTTTACTGCAAGGGGCAGAAATACATAAGCAAAGCGGATGAAGTGCGGCAGGTCGAGGAGTTTTTACAAGAACAGGGCGTGAAAAGCCTTGCGATGGTTGTTGCGTCGTCTATCGGTGCGGATTTGGCAATGTTTTTCTTAACACAAACAAATATACCAATCGGGCATATCTTTTTCGACGGGGGACAGTTCGCGCAAATCGGAAAAGGAACACGCAGAATTATGACGCCTTTTCTATATCTTGCCATAAAAAGTCTGTATCTGTCAAAAGGCGGAACGCTTAAAAAAATTATGTGGTGCGATGACGATGCCATAAAGCCGTATTTTATTGCCGCGGGTAAAGCGCTTAAATACGGAAATTTGCGCCGACAGCTTTCAGACAGCTTAGAGGATAAGCCGTTTCCGGCATTGCCCGAAGAAGTGCAAAAAAATACATACTTTGAATTCGGCAGTATTGAGGAACACCTTAAATACAGGGACGCTGTTATGAAAGCCTATCCTAAGGGTAACTATCCGATTTTTGAGGGCTGTAACCATATGCAGTATCAGATTAAGGACCCCAAGGGCTTTGCGGAAATGCTTCGGTCGATAACGGAAGAAAATACTCTGCCTGATATACCGTTTTTAAAGCTGTAAGTACAAGTAAAATGTGAAGTGTAAATGCTTCGAAAACAATTGCAGGGTTCAGCAGACTGTTTAGCGCCTTAAAGATTTTCTGTAACTCTTAGTTAATACAAGCTATGCGGAATATCTTTTTAAAAAATAAAAATTCCGAGCTTATTCAAATAAAGCATAATCAAAGCAGGCGTCTTTGACAGAATAGAACTCTTTTCCGGTATCAATATATTCCTTCATTTTAACAAGACAGGTTGCAATGGCGATTTCCTCGTCGGAGAGCCGTGAATACGGGAAAGGATTGGTATAAAGCACATTGCCGCCGCCTGTAATGTTAAAAAGGCACATTCCGTCAAGGCTTTCTTCGGAACCGTATGAATTTCGGTGAATTTCGAGGCTCTGCGGAACACCGTCCTTCAAATAGGCACAGGTGTTATTTACTATTTCGCCGTTTGTCCCCCTTATTATTATTTGTGACGAACGAATATCCGAAAAATATTGCTCAAACGAAAAATCGTATACGGCGGTTTTGTCTCTAAACTTAAATATTTTAATTTTTTCCTCTGACGGTATTACGGCAGGGGATTTTAAATATCCCGTGCGGCTGTTGTAACGGGTTATGGTGTCGGTGAGCGAAATTGAGGTGATTTTCGGCTGTTCAAAGCCTGTATCAAGGAAAAACCGTATAAGGCTTGCGGCGTGGTAATCGTGACAGCAGGAAAGCTTGACCGAATGTACTTTACCTAAAATTCCGCTTTCGATTATTTTTTTGCAGGCTTGATTTCTCGGCATAAAATGGAATTGCTCTGCCACCTGTACTCTGCCTGTCAGTGTGCCGTCGGTTACGGGTGTTTCGGTAAGCACGGGAATATCTCTTGCGGCAAGCGTTTTTATCATTCCCGATATATTATCCTTATTAACGCAGGAAACAATAAAATCAAAATCGGTTTTCAAAAGCTCTTCAAGCGAGTCGCATACTCTGACATTATATTTTTCCGCAAATTCCTTTTGTTTTTCGCTGTTGCGGATGTATATGCCGCTTACTGAAAATTCCTGCGGTAAAAGCTCAGCTGTTCTTAAATAAAATTCACTTCGCCAGCCGGCGCCTATTATTCCGTATTTGATTATAAAAATCACCATATCCTTTCACAGAGCAAAATAGACGGCAAATCACCCGCAAAGGCAACTTATCATACATTGCGACTGCGATACAAGCGTAAGCAGGTGGTTGAGCTTACGGATTTGCCGTTTTAAAAAGCTATTTGTTTAATAAAAAGGTTTTGCAGAGCTTAATTAATTCATCTTTTCCGGATATATTACATTCTTGTAAAATGCGTTTTATTCGGTATTTTACGCCGTTTTCACTCAAAAAGCATTCCTGAGCGATTTTTTCCATTTTTATTCCTTCTATAAGCTTTTTAATAATCAATCTGTCGGAGTTATTGCTTATATTAAGAATATGCTCAACAGTAAGCATATCACGCATTTCGCAATCAGTGTAAAAGCCGTCGTCAACCTTTACGCTCTGCAGCTTAATAGGCGAGGTTGGCTTTGATCGCTTGCTTTTGCTGTTCCAGTCAACCTTTATCGTTATGTTGGACATATAGGTATGAGCCTTTAGCTTTTCATAAATAAAAACTGCCGCTTTGCCGTAGTTTTCAAAGTTCATATTGATAGATGTTATCATATCGCGGTAATATTCCGAGAGCTTTGTTTCCGTACAGCTGAAGATTTTAATGCGGCTTAATGTTTCGGGGGAGCGTTCCTTTAAATGCTTTATGAGGGATACTGCGGCAAAATCATTTGAGCATATGATTGAATCAAATTGAGAGCAGATCGGAAAAAACTCTTCAAAGCAGTCGTTAAGGGAGCCGTTGTTTACAAAGACACGCATAGTGTCAAAGCTGTCGTCCTTTAATGAGAATATTTCATCAACTCTGCAGACATCAGAAAGAGAACTGGTGTTTATCCCGTACAAAGCTACATTTGATTTCCCGATAGCTCCTATTTCATCAAGTAAATATTTCATAGACCCGTTTATATCGGAGGAAACACAGCTGTAATTGCAGCCGGCAATACTCTCGGATTGATTACTGATAAGAATAGGCTTTATTCCGGAACTGTTAAGCTGAGACAAGGTATTTTTTATCCAAGTATAATTTGAAGCGATTATAAAAACCGAATCTATATTTTCGGGTAATGTATCGTACATTTCACAAAAGGTTATCCGTTTTTGACGGAGACATTCAGTGAGACTTGAATATAGTGTTTTGCACCACATACTTGTGCTGTAAGCCGGCTCGATAAGAATAGCAACCATCATATTCCTCCTGTTAAGATTCTTGTATAATAATTATATAATTAAATCCCTTCATTTGCAAACAAAAAAAGCATATTATATATACATATTTTTCTGTCTTTAATAAAATAGATTTCTTTGTTATAATTATATCAAATAAAAAACGCTTTGAAAGAGCAGAAAGCAGGGGAATAAATTTGGTCTGGAGCAAAGAAAAGGCATGGGAATGGTATAACTCACAGCCATGGATACGCGGATGCAATTTTATGGGAAGCGATTGCGCAAACCGTGTTGACCAGTGGCAGAGCTACGGCTTTGAAAATCGCCTTGAGACCGCAAAGAGGGAATTTTCGGCTGCGGCGGATCTAGGATTTAACAGTATAAGACTTATACTTCAGTTTGAGGTTTGGGACAAAGAGCACGACGCATTTATGGAAAATTTTGACCGATACCTTTCGGCTGCATACAGCTACGGAATAACATCAATGATATGCTTTGGAAACGATTGTGCTGTTCCGAAGGAAAATTATAAGGAGCCGGAGCTCGGCCCTCAAAATGTTGATTGGGGATGGCATGGCGGCAGGCGTTATTCTCCGCACGGCGAGCTTACAGCTTCGGGATACAGTATTCTTGACGATCCGGATAAAAATGCGCGTTTTTGCGAAATGGTAAGCGAGATAGTTACAAAATATGCGCACGATAAACGGATTTGCATTTGGGATATTTTCAACGAACCCGGAAACAGCAAGCGTGGGAATAAAAGTCTCGGATATATGGAGCATTTCTTCCGAATTGCCCGTGCCGCCGAGCCGGAACAGCCGCTTACGGCAGGAATCTGGCGTTCGGATCTTGTCATCGCCGGAGAAATGACGGAAATAGAAAAGCGTGCGGCTGAGCTTTCGGATATAATAAGCTTTCATTGCTATGAGACATTGCCCGATACGGTTGTTTTGCTTAATATTTTGGAAAATTACGGAAGACCCCTTGTATGTACGGAATGGCTTTTAAGAATAACAGGGCAAAGTGTACAGGATATTTTTCCGCTGTTCTTTTCAAAAAAAATAGCTTGCTATAATTGGGGCTTTGTAGCAGGAAAATATCAAACTTACGAGCCATGGAATATGCTTTGGGAGAAATATGACAGAGGAGAAAGGGAAGGCTTGGATTTTACTAAATGGCAGCATGATTTGCTCCGACCTAATCTTCGTCCGTATGACCCAAGGGAAACTGAGCTCATAAAACGTCTTTGTAAGGTGGCTGATAAAAATGCCGGAATAGAATAATGTGATTTATCACAGCCTTTTCGCCGGATGATAATTTGTTTTACACGGCTTATCAAACGAAAAACATCAGCATTATATTTTTGACCGATAGCTTCAATGTGTTAAGCATTGGACTGTCGGTTTTGTTATAATACGATTTAAGGTGAAAATAATGCGGTTCTGAAACAAAAAAGTATGTTGTTTTTTACAGCCTTTTTGGTCTTTTAAATTTATTTGTCTTATGTTAGCATTAATCCGAAAGGGGAGCTACTTTTGAAATGTGTAAAAGCTGAGCTAAATAAGGAATTGATACCTACCTACATACCCAAAAAGGCACACGAGCTGCCTATGTTTTTTGAAAACAAGCCTTATCAGGGCGCTTCGGGCAAGGTATACCCGATACCCTACTGCGACGGTATTTCGGACGAAAAAACCGATGTTGAATACGATGTATATACCCTTGAAAACGAATATGTAAAAACTCAGGTCGTACCGGCGCTCGGCGGTAAGATCCTTAGAGGGTTTGATAAAATAGGGAATTACGATTTTATTTATTACAACGAGGTTGTAAAGCCTGCTTTGGTTGGTCTTGCGGGTCCTTGGATCTCGGGCGGAATAGAGTTTAACTGGCCGCAGCATCACAGACCGACTACCTTTATGCCGCTC
>ERZ808266.61-NODE-61-length-46849-cov-5.598752_pt1 | contig 46849 bp, 37 predicted proteins | sample MGYA00521278_ERZ808266 | MGnify/ENA primary metagenome ERZ808266 (study PRJEB31516, sample SAMN03275591) | gut metagenome | biome: mammalia-associated habitat; material: feces | host: Papio cynocephalus | place: Kenya | collected 2012-08-02 ... | reverse complement strand
AAATGAAGATTTTTTCACCTCAAAGAACATTTCAAACAAATCAAAACAGCTTCTAGGAATCCATCCCACTTTAGGCTTGAGAACGGGGACAAGGCGATAGATGTGCCACATCGGGTTCAAGCCTAAAGGGTATAAAATGGCAAATTATGGACAGGAGAATATTCATCAAGATAGATGCCGGAGCTGTTGCCGACGGGGCGATGCCCACGTCTGTGGTTCTGCAAGCGGCGGAGGGTTCCGTCGGGCGACAGACTTCAAATGGTACCACAGCGGGATATTCGATTATAATAGATTCTGTGTCAAGGTCTTCAACGACAGGATCTTCTTTAGAACCAGGGGAAGCCGGCAAAGAGGACCTGCTTGTATGGTTTCTGGAAACCGGAGCTGCGGACTGGAACGGCGTGGATGAAAGAGGTGAACTGAGGAGACTTTCCTGCGTGCTTCTTGACAACCTCATCATGGAAGCCACAATGGGAATCGACCACGATGAGGATTTCAGAATATGCACACACTCAAGCGTAGGCACCGTTCTTCGGACAGCACACGTTCTTCAGAGTACAGGAAGGCTCAATGCGCCACAGGGTCAGCCAGTGTACATAATCCACATGGCAAGGACGCTCCACGGCACCCAGGCTAAGCTTGGCACCAGCCTTCCATCGCCTCTCCGCGCCGCCTAAGACGGACAGGAAGTGATCTTCAGAGGATGTTCAGCAGAAGAAATAGACAAGACGCTTAACAACAACACTTTATGAGACTCATCGGAAATGTTCTATGGCTCGTTTTAGGAGGCCTGCTGGTTTCCCTCGGCTACTTCATCGCAGGACTGCTTTACTGCGTGACCATCATCGGCATTCCATTCGGCTACCAACTGTGGAAATTCGGAGTGTTCTCGCTGTGGCCTTTCGGAACTAACGTTGTTGATGGCAACAACTCCGGAGGATGCCTCAGCATATTCATGAATGTGCTTTGGATCCTGCTGGGATGGTGGGAGATCGCGGCAACTCATCTCGTCTTCGGACTCATCTGCTGCATCACGATAGTCGGCATCCCGTTCGGGCTCCAGCATTTCAAAATGGCGCTGCTTTCCCTCACACCATTCGGCAAGACCTTCAGAGAGGCTTAATTCGCTCACAAAAACGGCCATAACGCTCGAGATGCCACCAAACTTCGTGCGTCGATTCCCATGTTATACTCACGAAGAGACTCTAAATAAGGCATCGGTGCGCCAAAGGGGCAATTCTGACGCACAAACTTCTTTGAGTCCCTATCCCCACTAACTGCGTGGTGCAGTTTTGACGCTCACAAAACCTTATCCTTTAAGCAGTTTACCGAAGAGGCCGAGGATGCCGGCTACGGTGTCCTTGTCGGGAACAGGGATGCGGAGCTCGGATTTCCCGGTTTCGGGGTCGGTCGCGACAATAACATCGGTGAGTTTTTTGACACCTTCCTCTGAACGTAATGTCTCAGCCAGGCCGGAAAGGAACGCCACGCCCTGACTGACAAGGGCTTCCGGGGCAATCGCACCACCTGAGACATAACCCTTTGCCGATGCTTCGCCATCCGCCTCATCGCCACTGCCTGTCCCAACCATTACGTCCACGGTTCCGTCATCATCAGTACAAATGCCTTCAGTCTCAATGTCCGGGTCCGGAGTCAGCGTCCCCTCATATTCAGGATTCGGGAAGCCGGAAGCCACTGCCGGAGTCTCCATCGGCTCGTCAAGGTCATCGGACTGGGCTGTCTCAGAAGGCGCGTCAAGATATTCGGAGACACCTTCCAGCACCTTGCCGAGGCGGCTGTCATCGAGCACTACGGTGTCATTGCCACCATCGAATATTCCTTCGAAAAGCGAAGATTTGAAATTGAGGGTGGAAAGCATCCGCTCCTCGAACGAGTCACGGGCGACCATATTGATGACCTGAATACTGCGTTTCTGACCTATCCTATAGATTCTGGCGATGCGCTGCTCCAGAACAGCAGGGTTCCACGGCAAGTCCAGATTGATGACAAGGGAGGCCACCTGAAGATTCAGCCCTGTGCTGCCGGCATCCGTCGAGATGAACACCCGGCAATCAGGGTCTTCCATAAAATCATCGCACAATTTTTTCCGCTTCTCCGACGGGACCATACCGTTCAAGGATGAATACCTGACCCCAGCGGAATCCAATTCCCCGGCAATCAGCCTTGTCATCCTCTCCCACTGGCTGAATATCACCACCTTTTCATCACCTGATTCGAACAGATCCTTGAGGATGTTCATAGTCTCCTCAACTTTGGTGTCGAACCGTGTCTTCTGATCAAGAATGAAAGTGCTGTCGCACACCATCCTCATCTGGTTGAGCATCAGCAGAAGCCTGCGGCGGTCCGTCTCGCTCAGGAAATGCATCCGCTTCCATTTGAACACAATCTGGGCGACAGCGGTTTTCCACTCATCGTGCATTTCCCTCTGCTGCGGAGTCATCGGTACAAACAGCAATTTGTCGGTGCGGTGAGGCATCTGAAGCGAGACATCCACCTTACGGCGGCGGATGAGGCGGGAGCGGATCTTCTCCGAGACCATATTCAAATTGCGGTAGGACAAGACCTTACCCGTCTCGTCACGCACCGTAGTTTCTTCGATGAACTTGTAGTACGGCCCAAGGCAGTACTGATCCACCAACTGCATCACTGAATATAGCTCCTCCAACTTGTTCTCCAACGGTGTGCCCGAAAGCACGATGGAATAGTCGGAATGAATATGTCTGGCTGACCTTGCGATCTGGGTGTTCCAATTCTTAAGCCTCTGGACCTCATCCATAATGATACATTCTGCGTACATCTCCCCTTTCATGCGCACATCCCGGTTCATCGCATGATAGGAGACAATCTTGTAGAACGCATCTTCCTTGTACATCTGGGCGCGCCTGATAGGATTACCTTCTATCACCACAGCAGAGGAATCGGTAAATTTCTCGATCTCCTTCTGCCACTGGTATTTAAGCGATGTCGGGCAGATAATGAGCACGGAAGACACCAGCCCGGACTTGCGGAGCAGTTCCGCCGCCCCGATGGCCTGGACTGTCTTTCCAAGTCCCATCTCGTCAGCGATGATGGACTTGCCTTTCTCAAAAGCAAAACGGATACCCTCTTTTTGGTAAGGATACAGGCTGGTTTTCAACAGGTTGTCCAAATCCTCGTCCGTCAGTTTGGACAGATAACCCTTTCGGTAATCCGAATCCTTAGCCTGTGAGATGTAATCCAACACATCAGGGTAGCAATGGAAATCAGGATCAATTTCTTTAGCCCTTACGATAAAGTTCTCAAGTTCCGTAACCTTGTCAGGAAGAGCGACACCATCCGAGGAGAAATATTCACTCGCAAGAAGCCTCATCGAGGCCCTCCTGACCGATCCTATCCTGATTCTGATTGTGCGATCCTCCGAATACGTCAGATAGAGCGATGAATATGGCGGCAAATCCCCCAGTTTTCCTTTTCGATGATCGGTGCGCCAGATTTTGACCGCCTCGATGTGCTTGCAGGTTCCCAACTGGTTGGTCCTGAAATCAGGGCACGAGCAGAAATTCCACTTGCTTGCCAGCCCTCTGTACACGACTTTATAGACATTGTGGCTGAGCGGATTCCTTACCTCATAAACTCCATACTGTCCTTCGTCTCCAGGTTGTCTCACAAGAAGGTTCTCCTTCTGGGCGGCCTGACGGCGCAGCGCGATCTGCCACTCCTTGGAGGTCAGATCCGACGGTCTCACGATGTTTGACAAACGTTTTTCCTTAACAGCAGGCTTCTTACGGGTTTTGCGAGGTGTTGATTTCATATTGATTGTGTTTTGATCATTAAAGATACCCTATCTTCACAAATAATCAAAACTTTCAACAGAAAACAAAAACGGAATTGCGCATTTTAACCCGACTTGTTCCCTTCGGTGTCACTTTCGGTCTCTTTTGATTCCCAAGAGAGCATCCTGCACCCTTGGGAGACGTTTGACCCACTTTTCGTCTCTCAAGGACAACAGGCCCGTGATACCAGTCATATTCTTCATTAGACAGCTCCGTTGCCAAAGCATTGCCATCAGAAGGAACCAGCATAACCTTATGCCAAATCCGTTTCCTTTGCGCCCGCCCCAAATCCAACCAAGACTTGGGTCCACTGTCGCGGCATTAATAAAAGTATAGCCGTAATGGTCTCCGCAGTCAGTCTTGAAAGCGTGACAGAAACCGGCCTTGGCACTGATCTCCATTGTGCTGGTTCTGTCAGATAGATACACCTGACGATCCGAAAACACTTGTCCGAAAGATAGCTGATTATCTGTGGGGATAAACGCTTTTTTGCAATTCCGCCCTGAAGACCATGTTAGAACTCGTAGAATAAGTTTAGTTTCGGCAACGCTGCCACATCATCCTTATGGATAAAGACCTGGGCGCCAAGATTTATTCCAAATCCTTTTCCTTTCCGACCACCCCAGATCCATCCAAGACTCGGCTCCACTGTCGCGGCATTCATAAAGCTATAGCCATTGTGATCTCCGCTGCCCGTCTTGAAAGCATGGCAGAAACCGGCCTTGACACCGGCTACCATAGTGTTCGATCTGTCAGACAGATACGCCCGGTAATCCGCAAACACTTGTCCGAAACGTGGCTGATTATCTGTAGGGATAAAGAATCCGCCTACTCCAGCACCTAGATAATGATGCTCATTGAACATGTACCCGTGTGATGTTTCAAAACCGACAATGACAAGATACTGATCAGTAAGAGTAACGCTTCCCCTATATCCGGCAGACCTCGGTGAATGTTCCTGCGCCGACATTGTCATAGCACCACACAAGGCAGTAAGCGTGATGATCAATCGCAAAAAACTCTTTTTCATGAAATGAATAATTTAAAGTTGATGCTAATGTACCCTAAAAAAGCGACATTATGATTAATGGGATGTATGAACAGGAACATTTATGTATCGAACAGGTATATTTGATGATTTGATACAGGATTTATCCTGAATATGACAATAAAATTCCGTTTCAGGTTGTCTTGGGATGCATTTACCGATTGTTTGTGTAAATTTGTGGAAAACATAACGAATGAAAGCATTGCAATATATTAAGGAAGGGTTCTTTCTAATGTGGTTGACATTCTTAAAACAATGGTTGTACCTCTCAGTAGCGGCATACGTCATTTATTCGTTGTTATGGAGTGCCATCTATGTCGGTCACGACGCTTGGTCCATAAATATAAACGGAATTTTCGTAGATTTCGGGTACTGCGCCACGTTCACTCTCACCAGTCTACTTCTCGAACATTTTTTGCTACACAAGAAACAGCCACAACGAACAACGCCAAAGAGGCTAATTATCAACGGTTTTCTAACAATCTGTCTAAATCTTCTGATTGCTGTTTTATATGAGACGTTTATCGCCGAATTTATATATAAGCCTGAAACAGATGACTTTTGGGGAAGTTTATATATTTTTTGCATCGTTGCCAGTTTTGTGGCCGAATTCCATGTGTTACGAGAATATACGGATATCGTCATCAAGCAAAAAGAGGAGAATCTTCTCTTGACCAAAAGACTTCTCAAATCACAAATGGATCCTCACTTTGTCTTTAACAGCCTTAATATCCTTTCGGGGTTGATCGAAGAAAATCCGGACAGGGCGGAGCGTTTTACCGTTTCTCTGTCAAGGATATACAGATATATCATCAACAGTCTTGAAAAAGACATCGTCCCTGTTTCGGAGGCGATGATATTCGCCAAGGAGTATGTGTCAATCCTGCAGACCCGTTTCCCGGCAAGCATAGATTTCAGTGACGGTGGCCTTGAGTGCCAGAGCGATGAAAAGATTCTGACGATGAGCATGCAGCTGTTGATAGAGAATGCAGTCAGGCATAACTGTCCGTCACCGGAACACCCGCTACATATCCGGGTGTTCAAGCGTGGCGACCGGCTTGTGGTGAGCAACAGACTGTATGACAATGGCCAATCATCTGCGTCCTACATTCCGGGCAACGGCATCGGGCTTAAGAATCTAAAGAAGAGATATTCAATGGAGTGTGGCAGGGAGCCTGTGATAAGCATAACCGGGAATGGCGACAAACGGTTCTTCGAGGTGAGCCTTCCAATAATCAAATCATTATGAAAGCATTGATAATAGAAGACGAGGAGATCAGTTTCCGCAGGTTGAGACGGATGCTGCAGGCTCTCAGACCGGATATGGAGATAGACGGACCTTTGACTACCACCTCGGAAGTCATATCAAGGCTTTCGGAATATTCCGGATATGACATTATCTTCTCGGACATAAGGCTGCGGGATCATGATGTGTTCGACGCGTTCCAGGCGGTGATGCCGGAATGTATGGTCATATTCACCACCGCCTATGACGAATATGCGCTCAAGGCGTTCAAGAACAACGGTGTGGAATATCTCCTCAAGCCTATCGAGAAAGAGAGTCTTTCCGCCGCGCTTAAGAAAGTTGAAAGCCTCGCCGGGCAGAAAGCGTTCAACAAGGACAAACTTGACACGGTCGTCGGTGAACTCCGGACTTACAGGGAGCGCATATTGATCTGGAAGGGAGATGAACTGATTCCGGTCAATGTGAAGGATATCCTGTATTTTTATTTTGATCAGCGGCACGTGTATGCCAAGTTGGCGGACGGTGACGCCAATGCCGTCCAGTTCACAATGAGCGAATTGGAGAACGGACTTGATCCGAGGATGTTCTTCCGGCTCAACAGGCAATACATCGCGAACATCGGTTCCATAGCACGCATAAGCCTGTTCTTCAACTCACGTCTCAGGATCCGACTCAAGGGATGTGACCAGCCATTGACGCTGAGCAAAGAGAAATCAGCTGAACTCCGTGAGTGGCTGGACAGATAATATATGTCCGTAAAAAAAGGGGACAACTCACTTTTGAGTCCATCCCCTTTTTTAGTTAATAAGAGCCCTATTTCTTCATTCCTCCTCCGATTGCAAGACCAACCTGTAAGCCAAAGCACTCATTAGCCTTGTCCTCAAACTGATAAAACAGCGTCAAACGCAATCTATTAAAAAATTCAGCTCCTACACGAGGCATAAAACAGAATGATCTCGATTTCCCATTTCCGACATATAGACTATATCCAGCCCTTTCAAGACTGGAATTTTCCTCAAAAAAAGCCACCCCGACACCGGCTCCAATGAACATGGACACAGATTGCCCTCGTCTGAAGTTATAATCAGAAACAAGAAGGACGTTCGCCGACAAATAGTTCAACTTTTCTCCAGCATACTTGTACTCATCAGAGGCAGACTCAGACAACGATTGCCTTCCCCATATCTGCCCTCTCCCCTGTATACCAATATCAACAGGAACGCTATGAAAATTATACCGTAATTCTCCAGCGAGACCAAGTCCCGGTCGACTCTCATCAAATATCATATTATGTGAAGCCCTTACTCCAGTAAAAGCCACTTCCCCCTCGATGGCACGCACAACGCTTTGAGCTTTCACATCAAAGCCAAATGCACATAACATCAGTGCCATACACATTACAATATTCCTCATAACAATCCAGCAAAATTATTTATGATTATTTCTTAATCAATCTAACCCCCTTTGTCTCGCCATTTTTTGTGGCAGCCGAACGTATTTCGCCTTGAATGAGTTTAGGGGACTCTAATTCTTGAGCTGAAATCTTGCTTAGCCATTCTTTTACATCATATTTCAAGCCAGGGACAAAATCTTTCACTCCTACTTTAAAGTGGAAATCACTTTCAAAATTACAAGTTATCTTCTCCTCATTACTTTCATGTATTCCATAAGGTCGAATTATCGTCCATACAACATTATCACAAACATATCTTATAGCTCCAACTTGTCTTGGATTCTTATCAAAATCTTTGTCAACCTGCATCTTAAGATCGATAACAGCCTTTAAATAATTTTCCGTAGCCAGAGATTTCAATTCTTTATCGGACAGCGGCTTACCCACATAATAGTCGACCGTTCCCTTGACGTTTGTGCCAGGTATTTTTTCAATGTTAGACCCAACAAAAATTCTGGTCGTCGGCTTAAATGTATGTGGATATTCAATAGCATATGGCAACTTGGATTTTAAAATCACATTACTCCAAATCAAATATAGATGATCTGCACTCTTTCCACTCCAACCTATAAGATTCTTTTTTTGGAATTTTGCCTTCGCGCCTATCGACGTGTGTCCCAAATAATTGTAATAATATAATTTAGTTTTCAAACGTCGGTTATTCGCAAATGAGACATTAAACGCCTTATTTCTGCCAAATAATGATTGTATCCATTTACCTGCCACTGTATGAGCATCTGTCGTATAGGAATCGAAAGAATCCCAATCAATATCCAAAGCCGCTATCCAATCATCATCAAGATTACCATCGGGCAATGCAGTAGAGCGCGTGTCGGTTGGATTTTCCTCTCCTGATCGTTCGTACTGCAGCCCTATAGCTACCGTACCATTGCCAAATGTATCATAAAGGCGAAGATTTGCACGCAAGTCCTTGCTTATGCTGTCAGATTTGCTGAAATCATAAAATCCGTCGCCGACTTCCGATACTTTCTCTTTGTAAACCTTGGCATACTCTTTCTCAAATGTATTCACGAGTTTTTTTGGCATACAGAATGTTCCCCTTGGAGAGACCTTATAAACTGTGTCATTCACAGCATACTCACCTCTGTAGTTCAATGCGGCAGCAAACGATTCTTCAGGCAATAGTGATTCATACCCTAAATCAGTATAAAGGTTAACATCGCCACCATCAATAACCTTACGCAGAGAATCCGGAATCTCAACAGACAGGACAAGGTCCCTATTTACCAGTGAAACCGGGATTACAGAACATATCGAGTTAATCTCCTGACTAGCAGTTCTAGTCGTGATACCTTCATTTGATTCTCTCACAAACTCGTTCAGTTCCTCAGGAGATGAGAACTCCATAAATGCAGTCGATATCGACATTGTTTCCTTTACAGGCAATACTTGTGAAATGCTTTCGTGTTTTTCGCAAGATCCGATTCCCAACAAAAGCAGACTCAAAAAAGTAAAATAATTAATTCGCATAATTCTAAAAGTTTAACAAAGTAAAAATATATTACCTGATTAAACACGAAAAGCAAATTTGAACGAAGTGTCCTTTTTAATGATTTAAGTGGAATTTATGGCGAATAACTATTCTGGCACATCAATACTTTGGAAAAAATTACCGCTTTAAATCGCCAAATTTCAGAAATATACGAACAGCCTTTGCCAAGGCAAAGATACCCTTTCTCCATCGAAATTCAAGGTACACAAAGTCAAACAATGTTGTCGGTCAAACAAGAATAATTGCCAAGAAAGGTCAATAAGTTGTCTAAATCTCGTAAAAATTCACAGATTTAGACAACCTATCCTAATTTTTCATCACAAATTTCGTCTAAATCGCTATATTAGCAAATCCCCTTTAGTTGATATTGACTAAAGGGGATTTGCTTATTTACTAATTATCAAGAGCTTATACTTCTCGACAATATTTCGGGAATCTGAAACCGGGGCTTTTCAAGCGCCCCTCCAAGTCCAAGTGTCAACTCTCCACGATGCTTGATACATCTTGACGGAGAATTGGTCAAAGTTGTCACTTCACCACGATCGATGTCATGTCGGACTTCTCAACAACAAGGGTTCCGGCGTCGATGGCGGCCTTTTGGGCGGCTGTGACGTAGACGTCCTTCAACACGCATCTTTCATTTCCATAGTAGTCCACATAAGCACGCTTGGCATGCAGATCCCCTAAGGCGGGACACCCGGTGACATCCACAGATGTCAGTTTCTCCCAAGAGCCTATCATTGACGAATTACTGTTCATCTTGATGACCTTGATGTTGTCTCCGGAAAAGGAAAGAGATGAAGCCACACTGCTGCCATACGCCGCAGTGATAATCTCCACCTCAGAAACCGGGCTGGATCCGGCAAGCACTCTCTCCAAATACTGAACCTGAGACATACTTACCTTCGTCAACAACCCGCAATCCGACACATTGACAGTACGGACACTTGCATTGGTGATTACCAGTTCCTCAAGCATAGGGAAACCTCCCAATCCATCGATAACCTCCACTCCTAAAGGCGAATATCCCGCAGACGTGATCGTCACTGCCTTTCCGACAAGGCCAGGCTCCAGCACCTCGCATTCTGTACCGGTTCCATCAGTATAAATCCATCCCATGTCCGCAAGTCTGCCACGAAGGACGGCATCAGAAATATTCGTGATCACAGGATTCGGATTTTTCTGCTTGACAACAATACCCAACATCGCCCTTGACCCCAGCGAGAACTTTATCTCATAAGACCTGCTGGCGACAGACTCATCCAAATGAATCTTGAAGGTTTTCTCCACGAGTCCGTCGTCTCCGACAGCCCCGTCAGTCACAGACACCAATTTCATCCAATCCGCCAATTTATAATCAGTCTCAATGTTTGTACGGATCTTGAACTCAATGTCCCGAGATTCAAGATTGTATGAGAGTGAAGACATCGAAGTCCCGACAGTGTCGCGCTGACGTTGTACAATCTTGACCGGAAGTTTTTTTTCACCGCCCTTGACGGTCAACACAGATTCACGGTTGACATATAGGCTGTTCTTTTTGACATCAATCGCCCTCGTCTTATACCCGAATGCCTCTGACTCAGTTCCCAGATCAATCCACATAGAGCCATTATCAGAAAAGGAATATTCCAGTTCTTCAACATTCGTTTGGAGTCTGATATAAGCGGTTCCGCCATCGGCGGAGAACGTCATTTCAGAGTCAGAGGAAAGTTGAAATTCCGGTTCCGACAATGATATGGCGACTATCTTTCTCACAGCCGCGCCCACAAAGACCTTAAACTCCGCCTTTCTGTCTGAATCCTTATCATTCGGAGCAGCCGTAAACGAGACTGTTGTCCCACTCACTCCTGAAGTTGCCGATGGCGCGACCCATTCGCTGATTCCTGCCATCCTCCAGTCTGCGGAACTGGTCACTTTCACATCCAGAGTTCCTCCTTCGGGACTGAATTTCAGAGTGTCAGTCGAAACGGAGATTTCCTCTACCGGTGTCATAGACTCTTTCTTGTCTGAGCATCCAATCAGAGTGGTCAGCATAGCAGCGAACAAAACAATGTATTTTTTCATACCCATTTCTTCTTATTAGTAACTTTTTGTTTCCAACGATTGAACCGATGGATAGTAAAATGTCGGAGTCACCAGTTTCGACCCGTAAAGTCCAACCGCAAGATTGTTCAAAGACTCGAATTGTCTGTGGCTGCCCTGATTGTCAGCCGCCCAAGGAGCGAACACCATATAATAGCCATAATCACTTTTCGCCACATTTTCCGCATCCGACACATAGATGGTACCGTAACGGGCCATCTCAGTCGAACGGCCGGAACAGTCAGCATTTGTCATGCCTGCCAATGGAACTCCTTTTGAGCCGTAGTTACCAACGGCGATGTCAAGCCATGTGCCTGCAGGGATTCCATCAACGTAATCGGTGCCCCCCATACCTCCCAGTTGATATGTTGTGACATATTTATCCGGCATCGCATTCTTGGTCTCAAACATCAGACGAGAGCCCGCATCCGAAGACAACTTTGTAAACAAAGGGTTACTGAGATCCGGACTCCTTGAGTACTCATCATCGAAGTTCACTCCGTCAAGGTTGTAGGCGTTGCACATCGCGGCGATTTTCCGGGCGAAGTCTCTCGCTCCGATTTCGGAGAGCTGGGCAAGTCCAGACTCATCGTGGTTGCCCAAAAGGCCGAGGAGCACCTTTATTCCATGCTTGCGAAGAGGCTGGATAACCTCTTCATTGTGAGCGAGGATGTACGAGACCTGAGGGTTAGTGTAGATGTAGACTTCACCTTTCTCCCTATCGTAGTTTATGTTGGCGGCGAAGAGAACCAGATAGTTCACCAGATAGCGGCCGTCTTCCATCCTCCACTGGAGGGCGTTCAGAGGGTTGGTGTCATTGACCTCGAAATAGAAGAAAGTCTGTTTCTCGCCAGGTTTCCTGTCGGCGAAACCGTCACCGGCAAGGTTCTTCACAAGATAGACGCAATGCGACTCGCTCTTGGAGATCGACACCCCGTCAGTGGTTGTCTCGGCCTTGAGAGGCAGAAGATAAGTCTGGTCAGCCTCGAAATCCACAGTGTCAAGCGCTGGAATCACGAGGTCCAATGAATATGAAGTCTTCTCATCCGGAGCCACCACAATCTTTCCTTCGTTCTGAAGTTTAATCCTGTCAGCCGGATAGAGTTTGAACGAAGTGCCGTGCGCCTCGTTATATTCATCAAGATAGTCCGCATCGAAGGAAATTGTCACATCGACACCCTTTTTCGGAGTCCTCGGGAGACTGAACTCCACAGTGGTCGAATAGTCCTTCTTGCGAAGTTCCACAATCGTGCCCGACTTTCCGTTCGAGCCGTCACGGACAGTCCCTTTGAGGTTGTCCACATTCTCGTACAAGGATTCATCCAGAGTGCCTATCTGAATGTCATCGGCACAGGATGTCAGAACAGAGCCGGAACACAGGGCGGCAAGCGCCAGAATATTCAAATATTGTTTCATTTTGATTTCTTTTAGATCTGTTGTTATGGGAGGGATACTTTTGTCCAATCCGGATTTGAGTCCACCGTGAGATCATTCCCGTTGACCGAGTAGTCCTTGATCTTGTTGCCAGCACCATCATCGAATTTCCAATAGGCGACAAGCCCCTCGGACGAAGGATCAACCGAGTAAAAGTGATTAGCCGAGTTGATTTCCTCGGCGGATAGAGCCCTGTTCCAAATTCTGGCCTCGCAGATCTTACCGTCAAGATAGCGGTCGGAACTGTAAGAATATCCTATCCAGAAGCAACGGGGCTTGCCAGAAGACTCGTCACTGTGCGCGGCGCCAAAATTCACTGTCCACATGCCACTGTTCCCCGCAAGTTTTTCCACACCGTTAAGATAAACCGTAACTCTTCCAGAAGCGAACGTCACAGCCACATGGTACCATTTTCCTGTCTCGAACTGGAGATCGCTGCTGGTAAGATTCCGCGAGCAAGCCACCTGAAGTTGGTTGTCAGGCACACCCGCGTCACCTACACGGAGAAGGAAGTTGCCCTCGATGCCCATAATCGTGGAGATCTGACGGCCGAACTTGTTGAAATTGACCATACACTCAAGTGTGAAATTGTTCAGATCATTTACAACGCTTCCGTCCTTCCATTCAGGGTACGCTCTGTTCTCCGCAAGGTCTGCCACCACATTGATGAGAGCAGCACCCTTGAACACATAATAGACGGTTGTTTTGGAACCGAGAGGCTCTATTCCCTGAATGTCAGTCAGTTTCACCGGCATAATGTACACCAGTTCACGGTCGAGCCGATCGAGATTCGTGAATGTGATCGAAACTTCAGGCGAGACGTTGGCTCCTTTGGAGATTTTCATCACCGGATCCGAGATCACGCACATCTCCGAAGGAAGGATGTTCGCTGTCTCGTCATAGTACGCCTGCTTGTAGGTGTCCAGAAGTTCAGGAGCCGCCACAAGTTTGGCGGTGATGTCACATTCAGCCTCAAGGGCGGTGCCGATGGTAAGGCTTCTTGTCACTTCAACCTTGGAACCGGTCTGTTTCACGAGAATCTCATCCGTGGAAGCCGAAGCGTTCAGATAGAGTTTGTTGTCGAAATGATGCTCGTCCATCTTCTCGCTCTCGGTCTGACATCCCGGCAGAAGAAGCGCGGAGGCCAGAAGGACGATGCTGTATTTCAGAATATTTTTCATTGTCATCATTAATTAAGCGGTGAAGGGTTCATTATCGAAATGGCCTTGCGGACATTAGGATAGACGAACTGGATGTTAAAATAGTCATTCTGCACATTCGAGACGCAGATGCCGGCCTTGGAGAACTCAGAGGTCTTTTGAGTTGCCCAATAAGCGGCTCCTGTGATGGAGGTCAACTGTACGCCATTGTCATCCGTGTCGATGAACGTGCCCCTGGTGTCTCCCGGATCAGTCAATGAAACTGTGGTAACACCGATGACGAACCTGTCTGAAGGGATATTCCCGAATCTCAACACCTGGTTCACAAGGTATGAGAAACCATAGACATTCAGTTGAGACTCAGCCGGAATTATGATGTAGTCGGCACCGGTCACGATTGACATATCCTCACTGAGGAGGTACTGAGGAGCACCTTCATAAAAGAACAGTGCGTCAGGATTATCCCTTCTCCATTCACGGATTCTGCCGAGGAAGGCTTCCTGACCCTCCAAGAGGGCAGGTTTGTCCTCATCCTTGACACTCAGCGGATTGATGCTGGTGAATGAGACGTTAAGGCCATCGTAGGCATATTCAGAGAAATATTCCAGCTGAGCGGCAACGGCATCCATCACGAACGGATTCTGAGCCACTAGTGTGTCGGCAGGGTCAGTCGGAGCGGGTTCCTCTCCCTCGGCCGGAGTGGTCTCGGGATGCTCGGCGTTCCACCGCTCCACGTAGGCCTTGTAGTCAGAGATGATGTCGGCATAACTGATCTCGTAAAGGACTTTCATCCCTTTGTCGGAACGCACCTCCGCCATCTCATTCTGAATCTCATCTCCGAGATTGTCAGGATTCATAAGGATCACATAGTCAATGCTGTCTGGGAGTGCGTTCAGATGCTCGGCCTGGCCTGACGGAGCGGTCGACTTGTTGTCGAACTTGCCGATCATGACCTTGTGGTCACTCTCACGGTAATCCCTCAGAGACTGGGTGTAACGCTCGTACAGAGCCGGATTGTCAGTCTTCAGGTCTGGATATTTTATCTTTAGGCTTTCCGTCTCGGTCCAATCGGAGCAGGACGCAAGCAGCATCGCAGTAGCAACCCCGAGAACGGCATTCGTCAAATTTATCTTTGTCATTGCAAATGAATATATTAGAGTTAGTTCTTGTAGTACGGGTTGTCAGGATTGCAGTCGAACCACAGACGGGTGCTCATATTGTCAGTTCCTCCGAGAAGCGTGCTGACAGCGGTCTGGTAATTCTCGGTGTTGGACACAGCCTCGTTAGTAGGATAAGGCATTCTTCTCGCGCCCTTGCGGGAATCCACAACACCATTGCTCTTGTTTCCGACGTCGGTGGCCGGGATAAGTGCCGGATAGCCTGTTCTTCTCCAGTCAGCCCAAGCCTCGTTGCCGAGCAACCAGTTGGCTATCCATTTCTGGATGATGATTCTCTCCTGCTTCTCAGCTGTGGAAGCGGCCTCGTCCCAAGCGATTGTAACCGTCGAAAGAGTCTCTGGGTAAGTGTTGGAGCCTGACGGATCCGTGTAGGTTCCCGGGACACTGGTGTTGTCGGCGATGTAGGCGGAGGCGTTGCCGACTCCCCACTGCTCGAACGAAAGCTCGATTCCCTTCTCGTAGAAATCCTTGGCTGAGCCACCCATATCGTAGCCGAACACAGCCACGGCCTCGGCCTCAAGGAAGGCGACCTCGGCGGCGTTGATCCAGCAGACAGGATCGTTGACCTGAAGTGTGAAACCGGAGAACTTGTGCCCGATCTTGCCCTGGTCAGGAATGATGATGCCTCTTCTCATACCGACATATTCATAGCCATCCCACTCGCCCTTCGTGAAGTAGGCGGCGCGGCGAGGGTCATTGTAGCCGTTCATGTAGCAGATGATGTCGGCCGCGACGTGAGAGTCTCCGGCAGAGGTTGTACACGGAGTGCCGTCCTCGTGGGTCTTCACTTTGTTATATTCAACAGCCACCTTGATCGGGTTTCCGTCAGTTCCCCATGCGGAAAATCTGGCATTCTCATCGTTGGAGGTGATGACTCCGACTTCATTCTTAACGGCGGACTCGGCCATCTCCTTGGAAAGAGTTGGATTTGCGTATGAGATGCGCATCGCAAGCCTGAGTTTCAGCGAATTGGCAAGTTTGATCCAATTTTCGACCTTTCCGCCGTAAACCGCGTCGGCATCGGCGGCGAAATTGTTGGTACGGTTAGGAAGCAGGACCTCAACGGCGTTGTCAAGTTCCTGGAACATGGCCTTATAGACATCCTCCTGAGAATCGTATGGCACACTGAGGCTACCGTCCTGACCGATTTTCGTGTAAGGAATCGGGCCGTAAGTGTCGGTGACCCTGTGCATGGCGGCCACCTTCACGATGTCGCCCACGGCAAGGATCACCGGATCGTCCGTAACCTGATGCAACTGCTTGTAGTTCGTGTAGATCACCGGGATGATCCTGTCACTCTGCATAAACACGTTCGTCCAATTGTCAGTCGGGTTGTAATTGGAGATGGTGTTTGAGAAGCCAGCGTTGGCATCAGCCATATACCCACCCTGAGTACCGCCGAGAAGACACTCGGTGAACTGGGTCGTGTTCACGTCCGGAGAGATCACACCGTTCGCGATTCCAACAAGGGAGGCGCGGATGATGTACCCGTCCCTCTGCATCTCTTCATCGGAGACACCGTACGGATTCCTGTTGATCTCCTCGTAGTTCGAGGTGCAGGCGATTCCGGCAAAAGCGACAACCGCCGTAGTGAATATTCTGAATATTTTCTTGTTCATTGTCATAGCCTCCCTTAGAATTTGATTCTCACGTTGAAGCCGAAGTTTCTGGTGCTCGGCATCATAAAGTAGTCGAGACCCGAATAGAAATTGGTGGTAGCCGAGGCCACTGACTCAGGATCGTACGGAGCCTTGTTGTAGATCATCCAGAGGTTGCGGCCCACGAGCTGCACCGTCAAGTCGAACAGACCGCCCATCATCTTCTTAGGGAAGGTGTAGCCGACCGAGGCCTCCTGAAGCCTCACGTTGGTCGCCGAATATGTATAATACTGAGGCACAGTGTCTCCCGAGCCGATGGCGGTGTACCATTTGTTCGCGTCAATGAGGTCGGAGCCATTGATGTAAACTCCACCGTTGTCACGCATGAGGGCGGAAGCCTCGGACACACCGTAATAGTCAAGCATAGCCTGCGTCCTTGAATATACCACCCCGCCAAGACGGGCTGCCACCATAAAGCCGAAGTTGAAGTTCTGGAGACGGAAGTCATTCCTCCACGCCATGTTGGCTTTCGGCAGCACGCTGCCTAATTTAATATATTCATCAATATCGGTCTTCCTGTCGGTGGCGACACCGCCGTTGGCATCGACGTAGATCTTGCCGTTGCTGTCCCTGACGAAATCGCTTCTTGAGTACAGGTCGCCGAGCGAGCCGCCCTCCTTAAGGATGAACACGGCGTTGCCGAGGCCACCCATCTCCATCGCCGAGATGTTCAAAGGCTCGCCGGTCACAGGGTTCTGGACATCCTTGACCAAAGAGACGATCTTGTTCCTGTTGGTGGAGAAGGTGTAGTCGCTGCTCCATCCGAAGAGTCCCCACTGCTTGTCGAAGCCGAGCGAAAGCTCGATACCCTCGTTCTTCACGTCACCGGACTGGATCGGAATCTCAGAATATCCAGAACCTGTGGAGATCTTAGGATAGATGGTCTGGTTCTTCGTGTGGGTGTTGTAGTAGGAGGCATCGAGGCTGAACCAATTCAGGAAACGCATCGAAATACCTGCCTCCCAAGAGTTTGTCCTCTCCGGCTTGAGGTTTTCCACCGGATAGGCGGTCTGGGTGTTCCAGGAGTTGCCTTTGTCCGGCCACTCGTGCATAGGGTTGGCAAGCCACCTTCCGAAAGGCACGCCCACTGAGGCCCAAGAAGTACGCAGTTTGACATATTCCAGCTGCTTAGGCATGTTCGGAATGATCTCCGACAGGACCACTGACGCGCCGACAGAAGGATAGAAGAAACCCTTCTGGCTGGAGCGGGGTCCGGCCAGTTGTGAAGGCCAGTCGTTACGTCCTGTGAGGGTCAGATAGTAGGCGTTCTTGAATCCGATCTCGGCCGAGCCATAGACCGACTGTGTCTGCTCCCTCCAGCCGGCCTGTCTCTTCACAGACTTCGACTGGCTCAAAGCGAACACATTGAACACATTGGGAATATTCTTAGACTCGGACGGGTCCACGCTTCCGTCGGCGATCGGGCCACGGAGAGAGAACAGATCGTAGCGAAGGTCGGAGATGGATGCGCCAAGGTTGCCGTGAAGACTCCAGTCATTCCAAGTCTTGTTGATGTCGAGAAGGACATCGGCGTAAACCTGCTTGTCCTGAGACTCCTCCTGCCCATAGAGACCGTTGGTGGAATATTCAGTGAGCTGGGTGTTGGTGGTGGCGTAGAACTTCTCGGTGTATTTGTTCTGCGAGTTGTCGATCTTCACGCGTCCTGAAAGGGTCATCCAGTCCGTGATGTCATAGTAGAGGCCGGCGCTGAGGTTATAGCGGTCCTTCTTGTTCTCGCGAAGGTTGCGATAGTTGATCCAGTACGGGTTCTGCATCGTCATTCCGGCATCGCCCACCGGCCAGTACTGAGTGTAGATCTTGCGGGAGGAATCCCACCTCTCGTACATAGTGATGTCGTTCCAGTCGTTTCCGCGAGGGAACAGGTAAGCGCCCACAACCGGGTTGTTGTAGGTACCCTGGTTGGTGGTGTTCAGGTCGTCCTGCATAATGTAGCCGACGGCCACGTCAAGTGTCATCTTGTCATCCAGGAACTTGGTGGTGTTGCGGAACGTGAAGTTGTACCTGTCGTAGCCGTTGTTCGGGACTATTCCTTTTGAGTTGACGGCCGCGGCGGAAAGGTAGGTCTGGTTCTTCGAGTTTCCGGTAGAGAGGGAAACACTCTCGGTTCCGGTCACACCCGTCTGGAAATAATCACTGCGTGGGTTGTAGCCCATATAGTTGGCCGAATTCAGTTTGTGTCCCCAACTGCGGATGATCGAACCCTCGCTGGAATTGAGGTCACCGGTTCCGTACCTGTCCTGGAATGAAGGCAGGACGAAAGGATTGAAGATCTCCGTGTTGCTGGTGATTGTGAGCGAAGTCTTGCCCTCAAGGCCTTTCTTTGTGGTGACAACGATCGCTCCGTTGGCGGCTGACGAACCGTAAAGTGCAGCCGCGGCGGCACCGGTCAGGACTGTCATCGATTCAATGTCCTCTGGGTTGATGTCGGCTATCGGGTCGATGGCTCCCCTGGAGTCGAATCCGGTTCCGGCATCCCTTGCGGATGTGTACATAGGAATGCCATCGATGACATAAAGGGCGTTGGAGGACTTGCTGATGGACTTCTCTCCACGCATCACCACTTTAGACGATCCTCCGACTCCGGAAGACGAGGCGTTGATGACAAGACCAGCCACCTTACCGTTGAGGGAATTGACAAAGTTGGCGTCCTTGTTGGCGAGAAGTTCCTCTGAATCAACCTTCTGCACATTATAGCTCAAGGCTTTCTCTGAACGTTTGATTCCAAGAGCCGTGACCACGGTACCTTCAAGGAGCACCGTGTCGTCTGTCATCGTGACATCGAACACGCGCTTGCTACCAAGAGGCAGCTCAACGGTAGTGTAACCAAGGCACACAAACTGAAGGATTTTCCCGGCCGAGAGATTCTCGTCATTCAGCACGAATGAGAATTTTCCGTCAGTGTCCGTGCTGGAGCCGTTGGAAGTACCTTTCACCAAGACCGCGACACCTGCCAGAGGGATTCCGGAGGCATCCTTCACGACACCCGTGACAGTACGCTCGCCCTGCGGGACATCCTGTTTCTTGGAAATATAGACGTTCACGCCTTCGATTTTCCAAGCGACCGGCTTCGCGGCGAAAAGTTGACCAAGGGCAGCGTCAATCGTTGCGTTGCTGACATTGACATCAACACGCAAGTTCACGTCAACCCCATCATTAAGGAACAGGTACTGAGACTGATTCTCAATGGCATCCATCACCTTCCCGAGAGTGGTGTTCTCCATCTTCAAGGTGATTCTTTGCTGGTTCTGAGCGTTGGCGCTGAATATGGTGGCCACACTCAAGACCAGGGCCAATGAAAAACGTTTCAGAGTTTGGATGAAACAAAAGTTAATCATTGATTATAATTTGATTATTAGTAAATTAATATAAGTTCGGTTATCGGATGGTTATGACATTGGTGTTCCTGTCATGTTCCCATTTGAAATCAGATGCCTTGGACAGCATCTCCAGGGCGTGGTCAACGCCATCGGAGACACGTACCTTTCCTCGTGAGTAGCGGATCTCAGGCATCACGTCACTGGCGATTTCGATTCTGACATTGTAAACATTCTCGAAGCGCCTCATAAGCTGATCGAACGGCAGATCCGTCAGGTTGACAAGACCGTCAGTCCAGCAGATCTCCGACACCGGATCAGACATCTGTGAGACAACCAGCCGCCCGTCCGCCATTGTCACAGACTGATCCGGACTAAGAATGATCCTGTCATTCTTGTCATAGTTGCTGATTACGCTCACCTTGCCACGGATAAGAGAAGTCTTGAATATTCCGCCATCCTCGTCAGCGACAACATCGAACTTGGTCCCGATCACCCGGATGTCAGATGCGAACGTGCTGACGGTGAACGGCCTTTTCTCATCTTTGGTGACATCGAAAAGCACCTCTCCGTCAATAACTTTCACATTTCTGGATTTTCTTCCGAAGACTGTCGGATACTCGATCTTCGTTCCGGAGTTAAGCCACAGTTTAGTACCGTCTTCAAGGGTGAGTTCCATTGTCTTGCCGGACGGCACATAAACTGATTCGGTGCTCTGGGCGATCCTGTCGATAGTCTGGTTCCTCACAACGGAAGCCGTGCCGAACATAACCAACGCCGCCACAACCGCCGCCGCTGAATATCTGAATATGACCTTGAATATTCCCGGACGTTTTTTGGCATTCTCCTCTCTTTCTGCCTTGGCCTTATCGCCGTACAAGATCATTCCCTCGAATATGTAGCGGGCATCTTTGTATTTCTTCAGACGGCTTCCGTCCGGATCGCTGGCCAACCATTCACGGACAGCGGTCTCCTCCTCTGGAGAAGACTTGCACCCGAAATATCTCAAAAGATCAAAAGTGTTCATTCTCTATCAGTTATGTTTAGTGGAAAACGTCCATATCTTCCGCTTTCACTAATATAGACACACAACTTGCGGATCTGGACCCCGGAAAACGCAATAATTATGTCTTTTCGGATTGTCATCGGTTGAGGAGAATTTTTGACCTGACCGAATAAAGATGCCAAATGAGAAAAAAAAGTATAACTTTGCAAGATTGATAACACACGCCAATTATGCCGGCAGCAGACATTACTCCTTCAGAATTCGGAAAACTGTTCGTAAAACACAGGAATAGTTTCATCGCGATCGCCAGATCCTACGTCAGGGATCAGGCCGTGGCGGAGGACATCGTGTCAGAGTGTTTCACCACGTTCTGGGACAGACTGGACAGCATCGAATTGAAGACAACTCCAGAGGCCTACATCCTGCGCAGCGTGAAGAACAGATGCCTGAACTGGATGCGGGACAATTCACGGATTATGCTAGCTGAAGGTTCGATCGACCCGGATGTGAATATGCGCGTGAGGACAATGCTTTCCGAGATCTCCATTCTGGAATCCGGAGAGATGGACGACATATTCAGCGCCGAGGTGGAGGGTATATTCAGAAAATTTCTCGCCGACATGCCGGAACTTTCTCAGAGAATCTTCTTGTCCAGCCGCTTCGATGATCTGACATACGAGGAAATCGCACGGAAGTACGGCGTGAGCCCCCGCAAAGTCAAGCGCGAAATCCAGAAAGCCCTTGAAAAACTCCGTGACTCGCTCAAAGACTACCTACCGATTCTGCTGCTTATGTGCCTGCATTGACGTTGTCCCCACCGGTCGCTGAACATGTAGAAGCGCCCACCACAAATCTACCGTGGCAAGCAAATAATTATAAATGAATATATTAACAGATTCCCTCCAGTCGATACCGACCAGAGGGAATCTTATTTTTAATTAATTGTCAGGAGCTTACGCTCCACAACCAAATTACTCAGCCTTGCCGTCTGAACCAAGAACGTCAACGATCTTGTGCTCGTAGAGCTTCTTCATCTCGTCGCGGGCTGGACCGAGGTACTTTCTTGGGTCGAACTCGGCTGGTTTCTCGACGAAGATCTTGCGGATGACGGCGGTCATCGCGAGACGGGAGTCAGAATCGATGTTGATCTTGCAGACAGCACTCTTGGCAGCCTCACGAAGCTGATCCTCCGGAATACCGACAGCGTCAGGAAGCTTTCCACCATACTTATTGATCATGTCAACATACTCCTGAGGAACTGAAGATGATCCGTGGAGTACGATAGGGAATCCAGGGAGCTTCTTCTCGATCTCGTGGAGAACGTCGAAAGCGAGTGGAGGTGGAACGAGACGGCCTGTCTTAGGGTCTCTTGTGCACTGCTCCGGCTTGAACTTGTAGGCTCCGTGTGAAGTGCCGATGGAAATCGCAAGTGAATCACAGCCTGTACGGGTAGAGAAGTCAATAACCTCCTCCGGCTTTGTGTAGTGAGACTCCTCTGCGGAGACCTCTTCCTCCACTCCGGCAAGAACGCCAAGCTCTGCCTCCACAACCACATCAAACTGATGAGCATAATCAACCACCTTTCTTGTAAGAGCGATGTTCTCCTCGTAAGGAAGAGCCGAACCATCGATCATCACTGAAGAGAATCCCATGTCAACGCAGCTCTTGCAAAGTTCGAAGCTGTCGCCGTGGTCAAGGTGAAGAACGATCTGAGGATGCTCCCAACCGAGTTCCTTGGCATATTGAACAGCGCCCTCAGCCATGTAGCGGAGAAGGGTCTGGTTAGCGTAGTTGCGGGCACCCTTGGAAACCTGAAGGATGACAGGTGACTTCTTCTCGGCGGCAGCCTGGATGATAGCCTGAAGCTGCTCCATGTTGTTGAAGTTGAATGCAGGAATAGCATAGCCACCCTTTACGGCCTTTGCGAACATCTCTCTGGTGTTGACCAGGCCAAGATCTTTGTATGATACCATAATTCTATGAATTTAGAAATTAATTATCTGTTTTTTCCGGCATCGGTTCTCTTCAAATGCCGTGCAAAGTTACGTTTAATTTTATAAAAATTTATATTTTTGTAATATTAATCGTTTAATAATTACGGCCATGAACATCGGTGATGATTTCAAGATAATTACTGACAAAACGACTGACGGTGTCAGACACATAACAGCGGTTCCGAGCGCTTTGGTCTGCTCGGCACAGATTGACTTTGACCTTATTGACGGGAAAATCCACAACCTTCATTACATCAAAGGCTGCGACGGGAACCTCCAGGCCATCGGAAGACTTCTGGAAGGTATGGACGCCCGTAAAGCAGTCGAGACCTTGTCCGGTGTCAACTGCCACGGCAGAGGCACCTCCTGCTCCGATCAGTTGACACGGGTGCTGCGGAAAGTAATCGGTTAGACAAACGACATGTTGACTTTTGCGGCGATGAGGTAAGTAGAAAGGGTGCATTCACCCGGATAGGACGCGAAGCGTAAGCACCCTTTCTACTTACCTCACCGCCGCAAACCTTAAAAAATAGAATGCCGCATCGACAGGCTCAGCGACCATATAAAAAGGATATGTAGCGGCGGCGGATGACACCATGGCGACCGACCTCAAGGATGAACGGCATGGAGGAGAGGTCAAAAGTGTCGAGAAGAACCTTGGCAAGATCCGGATTGGAGGCCATAATCTCATCGACGTTCACATCTAAAATCCTAAGACCCAAAGAATCAGCGGCGGCGAGTTCAGCCTTGCAGACCGGGCAGCCCTCGGTGTGGAATACTATATAACCACCTTTTCTGCGCAAGCGGTTCCAATTCCGAGTCCAGCCACGAGGGGAAGAGACGTTGACAACGCCGGACATAAGTTCCTTGGCATCCGGCAATTCCGAACCGACAGGCGTGCGGGAAAGCAGATCCTTCATCATGCGGGCAAGCCCCACGACCTTGAGGGTGTCGTCCTGAGTCTTCCATATCTCCGGACGCGAAAGAATATATTCATTGATGAAAAGCAAAGTACCTTCCTTGCAGGCTTCATCTCGACGTGAGGTCAGCCAATAAAGAAGGTCACCTTCAAGGTGTTTGAAAAAAGAGGTGTCCCCCTTGGCCAAAGTACGTGATTCCAACGCTTTAGCCATGGACATAACATTTGAATCCGCCGCAAAGAGCTTGTCCATCAAAGCAGCCGAAGCCTGGCCGCCATATTCATAAGCGGTGTCAGCGAGCACGATGCCGAGCAGCTGGTCCAGAGCGCGAGTGTCCATTCCCCTTCCGATGATGGTTCCTGAACGGTCAAGGAGAAACATCCTCGGAGTCTGAAGTACGCCGTACTTCATCTGGTAATCAGACAAGACCTCCGGATCCCAAAGATGTATGACTTTGGTTTTGGCGGCACGTATCCCGAATTTAGTCTGGCGCCATTCCCGCCAACTATCAGGGTCAGCGCCTGTGTAGATGGCATAAACATCGACAGGCCAATCTCTTGCATTGAGTTTTGCCCGCAGCAGGATCGTTTCCAACTTGCACTTGGAGCAGTCGGTGTCGTAGAAAAACAGCACCCGGTAGCGGCTCGCATGTCCTCCAACCTCAACCTTCTCACCATCAGGAGTCTCCATAACCACGGACGGCGCCGGCATCCCCAACAGCGACTGCCGGTTGAAGTCAGCATAGACTTTGGCGTTCAAAAGGACCTCATCCCCACCCATGTCGATCAGACCGGGAGCGAACCATTTGTCAGTGATATGGATAGCCACAGCCTCATCCCCCATTACAGGAGACTCAAGATAGTGGTCGTAAATCTTCAGGGCGATGTGGCGGCGCAGAAGCGAATCCTTGGCAGAACTGATCAACAAGTCACATTCCTCGTTCTTAACCTCTATTCTTTCCGGCTCCAGAGTGCGGAAATATTCCTCCAACCGTTCGTCCAACGCGGCCAAACGAGAGGAATCGACCTGTCCGGCGCAAAGGAATGACGGCGCCAGCCAAAGAAAAAGACCTATGAATATGCCTACAAAACGCCTCATCTCACCTCCGGCAGCACGACCCCGTCAGGAATGAATTGCGACAGATCACCGTGATGGCGCACCACATCCCGCACGGCCGAAGAGGAGATGTGTGAATATTCCTGGGCAGTCGGGATGATGATAGTGTCCACCTCCGGGGCCAGATGGCGGTTCGCGTCGGCGATCGCCTGCTCATTGTCGAAGTCGGTCATATTCCTCACTCCCCTGACAATATGGCGGACTCCGAGCTCTCGGCAGATGTCGATGGTAAGTCCCTCGTAGTGAATGATCTTCACTCCATCCATGCCTTTGGTAGCCTGACGGATGATGTCCTCGCGCTGCTCCATAGTGAAGAAACCACGCTTATCCTGATTGATTCCCACGGCCACGATGACCTCGTCAAAAATGGCCAAAGCCCGTGTCAGGATATTCAGATGCCCTGACGTGAACGGGTCAAAGGACCCAGGGAACAATGCTGTGTGATTCATTATAAACTCTTTGAATATGGAATGTTACCAGATTACAACTGCCAGTCGATCGGTGTCTTGCCTTCACCCACAAGAATCTCGTTCGTTCTTGAGAAATGCCGGCAGTCGAAAAACGCTCCTCTGGCAAGCGGAGACGGGTGCGCCGCCTCCAGCACATAATGCCGTGAAGTGTCGATGAGTTCCTTCTTACTGCGGGCGTAATTGCCCCACAACAAAAAGACAACGCCACTGCAATTATCTGAAATATAGCGTATGACAGCATCGGTAAACTGCTGCCAGCCGATTCCGCTGTGCGATGCGGCCTCACCGGAGCGAACCGTCAGGATAGAGTTCAGAAGCAGCACGCCCTGACGCGCCCACTTCTCAAGATTCGGACGGCCGCTCATCCTTATCCCCAAATCATCCTCAATCTCTTTGAATATGTTCTTGAGGGACGGCGGAGCAGGGACGTTGTCCGGAACCGAAAAACTCAGCCCCATCGCCTGGCCGTAGCCATGATACGGGTCCTGGCCGAGAATCACGACCTTCACCTGATCGACAGGAGTCAGTTCAAACGCCTTGAATATCTCCGGTCCGGGAGGAAAGATCACCTTTCCCTGAGCCTTCTCACCGTGCAGATAACGCACAAGCGCGGCAAAGTAGGGTTTGTCAAACTCACCTTGCAGCGCTTGCTTCCAACTTTGTTCTATCTTTACGTCCATAATGACCGCTAAGATAGAAATTAATCTTTGAATATGTACGAAACCACATCGTCAATGTTCTTGACGTAGTGGAACGACAGCCCTTCAACGTAAATCGGCTTGATGTCCTCGACATCCTTGCGGTTGTCTTCCGAGATCACTATCTCGGTCACTCCGGCGCGCTTGGCGGCGAGGATCTTCTCCTTGATGCCACCGACCGGAAGCACACGGCCCCTGAGCGTCATCTCACCGGTCATCGCGATTCCCGGCTTCACGGCCTCGCCACGCAGGGCGGAAACCATAGAGCTGACCATCGTTATACCGGCGGACGGTCCGTCCTTAGGCACGGCCCCTTCCGGAACGTGGACATGGATGTCCTTGGCTCCAAACTCCTCGGATGTCATTTTGGCAAGCTGAGGGTGAGCCTTGATGTACTGGTAGGCTATAGTTGCTGATTCCTTCATCACATCGCCTAGATTTCCTGTCATTGTCATGACACCTTTGCCTCCGCTGACCGAACTCTCCACGAACAGAATCTCACCTCCCATCTGCGTCCAAGCAAGGCCGGTGACGACACCAGGAGCCTCATTGCCTTTCTGAAGGTCATGAAAATTGGTCGGCAAACCAAGATATTCCTTCAGATGTTCTTTCTTGATTACTGTCGGATAGGGTTCACCCAAGGCAATCTTCTTGGCAGTCACACGGGCAATTTTTGCAATCTGCTTCTCAAGGCCACGGACTCCGGACTCGTGGGTATATTCATCAATGATCGTAGCGAGCGCGGCTTTGTCGATGCGAAGTTCCTTCTTGCCTATTCCGTGTTCCTCCAGCTGCTTAGGCACAAGATAACGCTTGGCGATTTCCATCTTTTCCTCAGCCAGGTAGCCGGTCACGTTTATCAGTTCCATTCTGTCGAGCAGGGCGGACTGGATCGTGGAGATGTTGTTCGCGGTGGTGATGAACAGCACATTCGAGAGATCGTAGTCGATGTCCAGATAGTTGTCGTGGAATTCCACATTCTGCTCAGGATCAAGGACTTCCAGAAGAGCCGAAGACGGGTCTCCCTTGTAGTCGTTGCCGACCTTGTCAATCTCGTCCAGAACGATGACAGGGTTGGATGTGCCGGCCTTGTCGATTCCGTTCAGTATACGTCCCGGAAGGGCCCCGACGTAGGTTTTTCGGTGTCCTCTGAGCTCGGCCTCATCGTGCATGCCGCCGAGGGCTATCCTGACATATTTCCTGCCCAATGCCTTGGCAATGGATTTGCCGAGACTGGTCTTGCCGACTCCCGGAGGGCCATAGAGGCAGAGGATCGGGGACTTCATGTTGCCTTTCAGTTTTAGGACGGCGAGGTACTCAATGATTCTTTCCTTAACAGTGTCAAGGCCGTAGTGGTCGCTGTCCAGAACCTTCCGGGCGTGCTTGAGGTCGAGGTTGTCCTTTGACATCTCGCCCCACGGCAGGTCAAGCATGAACTCAATGTAGTTGTACTGGATGCTGTAGTCAGGTGAGGAAGGGTTGTACTTTTCCAGTTTGGCCAGTTCCTTCTCAAACTGCTTTCCGACAGCCTCCGGCCATTTCTTGGTCTTGGCCTTCGCGCGGAACTTCTCGAACTCCTCCTCTTCGTCCATGCCTAGTTCCTCCTGAATGGTACGAAGCTGATTGTTAAGGTAATATTCCCTCTGCTGCTGGTCAATGTCACTCTTTACCTTCTGGTTGATCTCCTGCTTGATCTTCAGGAGCTGAATCTGCGTGTCAAGAACCTGAAGAAGTTTCATGGCCCTGACGGTGATGTCATCGATTCCGAGCAGCTGGACCTTCTCCATGAAATTCTCAATCTCGACAGTCGTCGCGATGAAATTCACAAGGAAGGCATAGTTGTCAATGGATTTGAGCGCTCCCACCGCCTCCTTGGGCGCAAAGGATGAGGACTTTATGATGACAGCGGCCTTCTCCTTGAGGGACTCCGCTATCATCTTGGTGCTGTTGTCGTTCTCCGGGATAATGTCCTCGATATACTTCACTTTCGCGGTGATGTACGGTTCGTACGACAGGACGCCATCCAGACGTATGCGCCTGACACCCTGAAGGATGGCGGTAATCGTGCCGTCCGGCATCTCCAAAACCTTCATGACCCTGGCCGCTGTGCCATATTCATAAAGATCGGCCTCGGTCGGATCCTCGACGGTTATATCCACCTGCGGAACCGCTCCGATGAAGGAATCGCGTTTCTCGGCCTCCTTGATCAGAATGATTGATTTCTGCCGACCTATGGTGACAGGGTAAACCATTCCAGGAAATATCACCGCGTTCCTAAGCGCGAGGACAGGCAGTGTGTCAGGAAGGTCACCGGCCTCCACTTTCATCTGTTCATCTCCCTGGACAACAGGAATTATGTTCACCTCCGCGGTCCCGGCCGGGAAGAAAATGTCCTTATTAATGTCTGTGTTCATAATGTTCTGCGTAAAAAAAACGTCATGGATTTTCCTGCCATATTGGCAGAAACACACGAGTCCAAGACGCGTTTTGGAATATGGTCAATCACCGTGCCAAAAAAATATGGTTAATTATTTATGTATATGATTTTGAATATTAAAAAAATAAGTCTATTTTTGCAACCCCAAACGAACTTTTGGGGTATTATTGGCAAATCCAAATAATAATATATTAGATTATGACAAAGGCAGAAATCGTAAATGAGGTTGCAAAGTCAACCGGAATTGAGAAAATTGCAGTCCAGTCCGTCATTGAGGCGTTCATGGACACCGTAAAGGGTTCCATCATCAGAAAAGAGCCTGTTTATCTCCGTGGATTCGGCAGCTTCATCGTAAAGCACAGAGCCAAGAAGGCTGCCAGGAACATCACCAAGAAGACAACAATGACCATCCCTGCACACGATATTCCGGCTTTCAAGCCAGCTAAGATCTTCGTGAACGCAGTAAAGGAGGAAAAATAATTTAAATTCTGTTAATTATGCCAAGCGGAAAGAAAAGAAAGAGACATAAGATGTCGACGCACAAGCGTAAAAAACGCTTGCGCAAGAACAGACACAAGAAGAAGTAATGCGCTTCTGTGCCTGCCATTTTAGCAGTCTGCTAGAAGAAAGAGGCTGACCGGAAGTGCCGGACAGCCTTTTTTTAGTTTTTAAAACAATTGGCGGAATCGCCAATTACCTGTTACCATTGTTATTTCCTTATGGAGTCAGAAAAATCAGAAAAAGATCTGATCGTCGATGTCACATCGACCGAGGTTCACATCGCGCTGATGGAAAACCATCGGCTGATTGAACTCAACAAGGAGTCCAGCAAGGGGCACAGTTTTTCCGTCGGGGATGTTTACCTTGGAAAAGTGAAGAAGATTCTTCCTGCGCTCAACGCTGCCTTTGTGGACATCGGAGACAAGAAGGAAGCATTTGTTCATTATCTGGATCTTGGGCTCTACTTCACATCGTTCGATGAGTTCGTGCGCAAGAGCAATCCGAACACTGATCTCGGAGAGTTGTATTCGAGCATCAAGATAGGGCCTATCCTTGAAAAGGAAGGACGCATCGAGAATGTGCTGAAGCCCGGACAGATGATGATAGTGCAGATCGTCAAGGAGCCGATCTCCACGAAAGGGTCACGACTGACAGCGGAAATTTCATTGGCAGGACGCAACATTGTACTGATCCCCTTCGCCGAGAAGGTGAGCATTTCCCAAAAGATTTCCTCCAAGGAAGAGAAAAGAAGGCTTGAGACTTTGGTCAGAAGCATTCTGCCCAAGAACTATGGAGCGATCATACGCACGGCAGCCGAAGGCAAGAACGCGGCGGTGCTTGTCGCCGAACTGAAGTCTCTGATCGAGAAATGGGAATCATCCTGGAAGAAAGTAGCCAAATCAAAGGGCATCCAACTGCTCTTCACCGAGTACAGCAAGACCACCACCATCCTCAGGGATCTTCTGAACGATTCGTTCTCAAACATCCATGTCAACGACGAGACCGTCTATGAGGAGATAAAGAAATATATTTCCTTGATTTCTCCAGATCAGGAAAAGATTGTGAAACTGTACAACGGCAAGGATCCCATCTTTGACCATTTCGAGGTCACAAGACAGATCAAGAGTTCGTTCGGCAAGGTGGTGCCGATGAAGCAGGGAGCCTATCTGGTCATCGAGACGACCGAGGCCCTGAATGTGATCGACGTGAACAGCGGGATCCGTGCCAAGACCGACAATCAGGAGGAGAACACCTTCGAGGTCAACAAGATCGCAGCGGAAGAGATTGCCAGGCAGTTAAGGCTCAGGGACATGGGAGGAATAGTGATCGTGGACTTCATCGACATGGAGTCTGGCGAGCACCGCAACGAGCTTCACAAGTACATGCAAACGCTCATGGAAAGTGACAGGGCAAAGCACAACGTGCTGCCTCTCACCAAGTTCGGCCTGATGCAGATTACCAGACAGAGGATCCGTCCGGTAACCGAGATCAACACAGCAGAGGTCTGCCCTGTGTGCCACGGCACCGGCAAGATTTCCTCAAGTGCTGTCATCGATGAGCAGATCGAGCGGAACATTGCCTACTGTGTGGAACACGGAAAGACAGACCTTACCCTCAAGGTCAGCCCGATTCTGGGGGCCTACCTGAAACGAGGGGCCGCTATGCTCTCGGACAAATCCTTTGTCGGGAAATGGAGGAAGAAGTACAAATGCCGGATCAACCTCGTGGAGGTGACCGACTTCACAGTCCTGCAGAATGAACTTTATGATGAGAAAGGGGACCGGCTTTAGGTCCCTTTTTCATGCTTAGCAGATTGGCGCGGCCGCTTACGACAGAGTCCGCGACCGGATGTCGTGACGCTTACCTGGAGAAACGTCGGACAATGGTGGCGAGGAGGATGAGGGCGGCCATCAGGGTGGAGAGGCGGCCGATGAAATCGCCATGGATGACAAAGAAAGTCTGCCTGTCATTGAGTCCGACCTTGCCTTTCAGAACCTCAGGCCGCCACCAAGAGGTGTGTGAGACCACCTTGCCGGACGGATCGATTATGGCAGAGATGCCGGTGTTGGCGCTGCGCGCGATCCAGCGGCGCGTCTCGATGGCCCGAAGCGAGGCGTAAGACAGATGCTGCCTGTAGCCGGGAGTGTCCCCCCACCATGCATCGTTGGTGATCACGGTCAAGAGCCGGGCTCCTTTACGGACATATCCAGTGCAGTACTCGCCATAGACGGACTCATAGCAGACCGCGCAGCCTACAGGAATCGTCTCCTTTACCACAGCGGTACCGTCCGAAGCGCGGGTATATTCATTGAAATGAAGAGGAGCGGCCTCGTTCTGGCCGATGCAACGACCCATCACGCCACCGAGCCAATCGTCTATCCTGCAGAAGACCGCGGGATACGGAGTCATCTCTACGGCGACGACCAGTTTACTTTTATGAAACACTTCCGGAAAAGAGAACGCATCCAGCATCAGGGCTGAATTGTGTGATTCCATCCAAACCCCATCCCCTGCACGGCGGGCTGTGTATGAAGGCTTCAGAGCCCTCTTCAGATATGTCCTGGAAGACGCTCCGACAAGAAGATTGGCGTTTGGATGCCCTTTGAGGAACGACGTGAATCTCTGAACGGAAGGGCTGGCCGAAGGGTCGTTTGTCACCACGTCTCCGGTAAAGGTCTCCGGAGCCAAAAGCAGTACGGGAACACTGTCAGGAAGATCCTCAAACTGACTGATCAACAGTTCGTTCTGTTCCTCCTGCGTCATTCCTCCGAACTTGTTGTACGGGTCGATGTTCGGTTGCGCGATGACAACGTCAAGAGTCTCGTCACAAGGCTCGGGATTAAGGAACATGGACACGACATGAGGGGCGACAAACAAGGCCAGAGTTCCCAGCAAGGCCGCGGACTTCGCCTTATGGTTGAATGTCATCCAACGTCCGTTTGCCAATGATTCAAGGACGCCGAAGACACTGAGGTTCGCCGCCCAGACAAGGAGCGAGCCGCCGAGCGTGCCGGTATATTCATACCACTGGATCCAGCCGGTCGTGCGCGCGAAGGCGTTACCAAGCACGAGCCAAGGCCAGCTGATCTGAGCGTCGGTAAGGTACCACCGCTCCCACGCGATCCAGGCGAAAGCGAGGAATATGTAAGGAAGCGCACCTCGAAGCCACTTTCTGCTCCAACGGAACAGCCCGAATATCAACGACATCTGGAAAGAGTTGGCAAGAATGGCGAATATTCCGCCTCCCACGGTGGCATTGCAGACCCAGAAAGTCGTGGCCGCATTCCATAGCACGAAACACAGGTAGTGGTACCAACAGAAACCCCTCATTTCATCACCTGTGGCGATATCCTCGGCCCACAGAAGCGGCACAAAGGCTATCAAAGACAGCCATCCAGTCCCAGGAACCAGGAACGGAACGCTGAGCAAAGCTGACGACAAGACAGTCAGCAGCAATATTGTCAATTTTCTGGACATAATCTTTGCAAAGATAGGCAATCCGTTCCTATTATCAAGGCACTGGCGCTAGAACCTGAATTCCAGGCCGAATGTGACCACGAAGCGGTTATCATGCGGGACCTTCACCCCGTCCTTCATCTCATAGCGGTGTGTCATCCGCCAGAAGGCGTCAATCCTCAGGATTCTGAATATATTCGTGATTCCCGCTCCCATCTCAACATACGGACGGTTCAGTTTTCCCATCTTCTCCGGGAACAGCATCACAGCACCGGATTTCTCATCCCCGACGATGCCGTTGTTCTGCCTCCGGACCGTACCGTAAGCCGCTCTCAACGAGACCACTTCCCTCCACTGAAGCCGTTTCAGCAAAGGAATCTTGCCAAGGAAGAAACCTTTGAAATTATGCTCCCAGAAGAACGTTGTCCATAGGTCGGAGGCGAACTCGTAGTAGTTCATGCAGTTGAATGCATATCTTGAGAACGTGTAGGTTCCGTTGCCCTCGTGAATCTTTAGCATCGGGTACGGCACCTTTCCCACTATCGTACCGGAACTCAGATTGAACTTTGACAGCCCAAGAGGCGGAATCGGCAGTGTGTAATGGATTGACATCTCGGGGCGGAAGTAGGAATATTCATTCTTCCCGATCCCTTTGGTCGATCCGATGAGATCCAGCGTCACCACCGGGTACTTCGAGTACATGTAATGCTTGTCGAACACCCCTCGGGTCACGATTTCTTCCTTCGAGAAACGGAGCTGGAGATGCGCCTGGTTATATCCGACCGAATTGAATATGTTCCCGTCGCGGGTAACCATCGGAACGAACGGATTCGAGAATATCCTCCGGCTCTCCAACGAAACGATCATATTGAAGTTCTGCGTCCACTCCTTCTGCCAGGAAAGGGCGTAGTCATTCACCATGCTCATCTTCTGACTGTTGGCCTTGGCCAGCACTGACGACATCAAACTTCCGCTGCCATAGACCGAAGGTCCTTTGCCCAACTGCATCACATCGTGCTTGTACGAGAGCGTCAACTTGCCGGTCGGCTGGTTGTTGAACATGTACTCAAACGTCCCGCCTCCCTTGAACGTCTTGTCCTTGAAGCCGTAGGCGGCGTATCCCATAAGCCTTACCCTGCGGCTGAGATCCTTGGTGGTGCGGACCCCCAGCTGGATTCTGTCTCCTTCCAGGTTGTTAAAACTATAGACGGAAGAATAAGGTCCGAAGCCGATGTACTTTGTGTTCAGAAAACCGTTGACAAGCATGTCCGCCAGCGCATATACATCCTTGTACAGAGGCACATTCTTGATGGAGTCAACCATATTGTAGATTCCCCGCTCCTTATCGCTCAAAGGAAACGGGCGCACGCCCTGCCAATAGGACTCGTCATTGTTGATGACATCCTTACCGGCCTGTACCTGAGCGCTCATGTCATCCTTGTCCTCTCTGTAGGTCGTGGCGAAATCAGGGTTCGAATAGTCAATCTGGCGGTTTCCCAGAAATGTCACGATCTTGGACGAGTCACGTGTCGTCGGAGAGAAATCCACATACATTCTGTCCTGCTTGTAGAACCATGTCGAATCAGGCAGGCGGGTGTTCACAACATCGATGGTCATGTCCCTGACCCAGTTCACGTTCGAGCCTTTCTTCAGCCTCACATGAATATCCCTTAGAGCATATTCGCCGGCATCTATGGACATTTCTCCGTCAAATGTCGGCGAGGACACCCACTTGGAAGGGTGGAAACGGATCTTGTAGGTCTTGCGGCCATCAATCTGAAGACTGTCGACAAGGTAGTAGTTGTAATATGTCATGCCGTTGGATGCCAAAGGTGACGGAATCTCCACCTGAAAGATGTTGATGTAGTTTTCGTAGAAATTCGTCTTAACGTACATATTACCTGTGAATTGGGCAAGGATCGGATTCTTGTCGACACCGGATATTCTGGTCGCCTTTATGACCTCCCTGTCGGAAGGCGGGTCCTTGCGGTGATAGTACCTGGATGTGGTCTCCGAGATAAGGACAGGAAGGAAAGGCATTCCCGACACAACGGACGTGTCCATATAGTCATAGACAAACTTGAAGTCCTTAGGCAGGAAACTGCTGATCATAGGGTTTTCAGGATTGGTGACATCCAATTCCATCTTGGTATAGACATCGCAGCTGTACAGCCTCCGCCTCTCTGGATTGTTCCTGGACTTGGCCTCATCGATTTTCTTGAGGATAGAGCGCATGTAGCGGTCGTCAGGTTTCACGAGTGCCGCGTTAAGTTCGTCGACAACCGGTCTGAGGGCAAAGTTGACCTCATTGAATCTATGCAGGTTCACCTTCACCACCTGTTCCTCATAACCCAGGATGGAAGCGGACAGAAGAGACAGTGTGTCTCTTGTTTCCAGGAAATAATAGCCGTCCAGATCCGCCGACACGCCGACAGTGGAATTTTTGAAATACACCCCGGCGAACGGAATACCTTCGCCGGTGGACGCATCAACGACACGCCCCTTCACCTTTGTGGCCTGAGCATTGGCGTCAGTAAAGGAAAGAATCGTCAGAATGATGGTTACAGATAGAGTTCCAAGTATGTTTCCGAAACGGGTTGTCATCATTAAGTCTCCAAAGACGGAATCATCGGATTCTGTCAATCTTCAGTTGCTGGATCTTGTACCTTCCCCCGCAGTCACTGACAAAAATCGTGACCTCAAAGACTTCGCCGCCCGCATTCAGAAAACCAAGGGCGTACTTGGAGTTTGACCTGGACGCGGTGTGACGGATTTCGAATGAACGAGGGGTGTGATTGTCAAAAAAGGCCTTCAGAATCTGCTTCGCCTGGTTCTTGCTGGAATCATTGGTTGTTGACATTATGGTGATCTCCAGATTGTCATCAAACCAAGCGGACAGTTTCTCGGCGTCTCCCATCCCAAGGTACTTCGCTATCGGCACGAAGACATCGTAATTGTCAGCGGCGGCGTTGCCGTTGACACAGGACAAGAGCACCGAAAGTGCCGTGAATATCTTCGCGAATACATTCATAAAGAGAATTATTTTTTGCAAAATCCGAGCCATGCCTCCTGGACAATCCTTTTTTTGAATATCACAACATCTTCATTATTTTTGCAGTGATGAAGATTTCTTTACTGGCAGTCGGAAAAACCGACATATCCTGGGTGCGTGAAGGCCTGGAGACATATTCCTCCAGACTGTCACATTATGTGCCGTTCACGATCTGTGAGATTCCCGAGTTGAAAAACACGTCCGCACTGTCGAAAGCGCAGATCAAGGACAAAGAAGGGGAGCAGATACTCAAAAACATAAAACCGGCAGACAGGGTTATCCTGCTTGACGAGCACGGCAAAGAGTACCGATCAATCGAATTCGCCGACGAGATCAGGAAGATGACGCTCGGCGGTGGCAAAGATATTGTATTTGTGATCGGCGGCGCCTACGGCTTCTCAGAGGCAGTCTATGCCAGGTGCAACGGAAAGGTCTCATTGTCGAAGATGACTTTTTCGCACCAGATGGTCAGGACGATCTTCACAGAGCAGCTTTACAGGGCATTCACCATAATCAAAGGAGAACCATATCATCACGAATGAAGGTCAAAAGGTTTGGCATAAAGAGTTGTCTGGCAGGAGTGTTTCTGGCGTCCGCCGTCATTCTTCTGTTCTTCTCGCTGTCCATCAGCAAGCTTCCCGGCAACACGGAAAGGGAGGCGGGCAAGGTCAGCAGGGCCGTCAGCGACAGAATGCACATTCTGGATGACTACATCGGGTCCGCCCTCACGGCTGACCGAAGGGTGTGGGCCGGGCACAATAACGTGCCGTCCGACATGGTCATCTACAGGTACATAGAAGACACTCTTCAGTCGTGGAGCAACCAGTTCCCGGTCAGGAACGACGACATCGCGTCAAGGATTGTGTTTCCGCGGCTCTCCAAGCCCGGAGAAAGCATTAACTCCCCGCTCGCCGAAGTCACTCAGGAGCCATCCTTCGCCAATTATGGGCAGAAATGGTACCTGGTGAAATCCGAGTCCTTGGGAAGCCGGAAGGTGATCGCCGGACTGGAGATTGTTGACTCGATGTCAGAAGACAGTCCGAACGGGGTGAACAGCAAACTCGGCCTTGGGCGGGGTTATATGATTGTCCCCCTGTCGGAAAGCAGCGGCTCCGCAGTAACATTCGATGGCAAACCTGTGTTCAAAATCATGTCGAGTCCTGTCTCGGGCCAGCCCGCGGCGACACACTCCACAATGATTTGGCTGGCGATAATCTGTTTCATCACCGCATCCCTTCTGCACCTGGCAGAGAAAAAAAGCATGAAACGGCTCCTGCTGGTTCTCGGAGGGCTCATGGCAGTGATAGCGGCCACATACTTCTGGGGAGAGAACATGAAGAACAGCTCAAGACTTTTCTCGCCGACGGTCTATGCCGACGGCCAGTTGTTCAATTCTCTTGGAACTGTGCTTATCACTGTCTTGCTTATCATACTGTGCATCGGCTGCACGTTCGTGACAAGAAACGACATATTCAGGCGCATCCTCAAGACAAGGCGTGTGAAGTTGTCCCTTTGGATCTATGCCATATTCGTGCTTCTTCTTACCACGGGCGTCCTGGTCTTCGTCCATGTGATATTCAGAAGTGTCATCCTGAACTCCAACATCTCACTGGAACTCTACAGGCTGAATGACCTCAACATATTCAGTCTGCTGGTCTACCTGATGCTGACAGGGCTGCTGATGACAGTCCCGCTTTTGACCCAGATGCTCATGCCGGCGCTCAAGCGCCTGTTCGGGATCAGGCACGATCTGTTCTCCGCAGGCGGCAGGACCGTCACGGCAGTCATTTTCGCCTCCTTCATGGTGATCATGGCCGGAACTCTGGGGTTCCGCAAGGAGCAGAACAGGGTCAACGTGTGGGCCAACAGGCTGTCAATAGAGCGCGACATCAGCCTCGAACTGGAACTCCGCCGCGTGGAAGACAAAATCGCGTCCGACCAACTGATCGGCACTCTCTCGGCCATTCAGAACAGCAACGGCATAATCCTGAACAGAATAATAGAAAGTTACATGCCGATGGCGGCGCAGGACTACGACATCGCGGTGGAGCTGTTTCCAGAAAGCGTAAGGGACAAGGGCGCGATAGCCTATTTCACCGAAATGGTCAGCCGAGGAAAGACGATTTCCGACGGCTCAAGATTCAGGTACTTGAGGGACGCAGGCGGCCACAGTCTATATGCCGGCAGTTTCGCCTACTATAACTACGGCAACGGTGTCACGATGATGCTCATGAGGGTGTCGCCTAAGTCAAACCGCGAGAACAGGGGCTATGCCCGCCTGCTGGGATATTCGGCCCCCGGGGACGTGCTGATTCCGGCAAGATATTCATACGCGAAGTATTCCGGCAAGGTGCTGACTTCCTACAAGGGAAATTATTCCTACCCGACAATCGTGGATGAAGACCTTGAGCACGAAATCGACGAGGCGGTTGACGGGGTGGTGCGGATGAACGGCTACACTCATTTCGTCAACAAGATCTCCGATGATGACCTTATCATTGTCTCCAGGCCGAAGACAGAGGATTTCTCCTACATCGTGGCCTTCCTTTTCCTGACTTTGGTCTTCTATTTCTGCCTCACTCTCATGACGCTCACCCGTGTACATCCGCGGCATCGCGAGAGCAACTACTACAAATCCAGGATCAACGCCGCAATGCTTCTGGCTCTAATCATGACGCTCATCACCCTGGCGGGTGTCAGTGTGCTGTTCGTCTACAGGAGAAACAGCGCCAACCTTAAATCCTCGATGGCGGACAAGGTTAACTCGCTGCAGACCCTGCTTCAGGCAAGATGCCGCTATGTCCAGGACTTCTCCGATTTCAGTTCACAAGAGGCGTCGATGATTCTGGAAGACATCAGCAACACGATGAAGTCCGACATAACCCTCTACACCACGAACGGCAAAGAATTCCGCTCCACCACTCCCGAAGTGTTCGACAGGATGTTGCTCGGTTCCAGGATGAATCCGGACGCGTTTGAAAGCATCATCTACAAAAATAAAAGGTACTACATAGGGAAGGAGTACATCGGAGCCAAACCGACATATTTCCTCTACGCTCCGGTGTTCAACGCGCAAGGCAAGATGATCGCCATCATGTGTTCACCGTTCACAGACGAGAGTTTCGATTTCAAGTCGGAAGCCGTGCTGCATTCCATCTCTGTCGTCACCGTGTTCATGATACTGCTGCTTCTGGCAAGGTTCATAATGGCCACGGCTGTGGACAAGATGTTCAAGCCTCTGTCCGAAATGGGGCGGAAGATGAATGAAGCCAGCATCAACAATCTTGAATATATCGTCTATGAGCGGGACGACGAGGTCGCGCGGCTGGTCAGGGCTTACAATCTGATGGTGCACGATCTCTACAACTCAACAAGGAAGCTCACTCAGGCGGAAAGGGACAAGGCCTGGGCGACAATGGCGCGTCAGGTCGCCCATGAGATCAAGAACCCTTTGACTCCGATAAAACTTCAGATTCAGAGGCTTATCAGGATGAAGAGCAACGGGAATCCGGCATGGGCCGACAGGTTCGATGAAATTTCAGTGGAGGTTCTCAAGCAGATAGATCTGTTGGCCGACACCGCCAACGAATTCTCGACATTCGCCAAACTCTACACCGAGGAGCCGGTGGAAATCAATCTGGACAACCTTCTGAAGGAAGAAATCGACCTGTTCGACAGCAGGGACAACATCAAGTTCTCCTACATGGGGCTCGACAACGCTTCGGTCATGGGTCCGAAACCTCAGCTCACACGCGTGTTCGTAAACCTGATCAACAACGCCGTCCAGGCAATCGAGAACGCACAGGCTGAAACTGAAGAAAAAGGATTGGAACCATTCCAGGGACGGATCGTGGTGTCCTTGCGCCTGTCCTCCAAAGATGGCTTCTACGACATCGTCTTCGAAGACAACGGTCCTGGAGTCAGCGAGGAGAACCGCTCGAAACTCTTCACGCCTAACTTCACGACGAAGAGCAACGGAACCGGCCTGGGACTGTCGATATGCAGGAATATTCTTGAAAAATGCAACGGCGAGATCTTCTACTCAAAGTCATTCACCCTCAAGGGGGCATGTTTCACCGTCCGCTTCCCTCGAAAATAAGAATAGATTTGTCAGAAAATCAGCATGACAGCGCTGAACATCAGGGCCGCGGCGAGAATCATGTCGATTATTCTGCCATACCTTTCCGTCAGGCTGTCAAGCGCGGAGCCCGCCACAAGCCACACAAGGTTCGCCACCGGGCCGGCCAAGGTCAGCATGGCCCCGACCTTGGCAAGTTCGATGAATGAACTTGAATATGGCAGGACGAATGTTCCCAATGCTGTCAGGCAGAACATCCAGACCTTCGCGTTGGTGACCTCTATGACAATTCCTGTCTTGATGGTGCAGGATTTTGCCATGTCCTCTTTCGACTGGCCGGATTTCACGACAATCATCACCGCAAGGCAGACCATATAGAGAGCGCCAGCGTAGGAAAGCCATTTGACGTAAGGGCCAAGCACATCTCCAAGGTAATGTGCGATCAGCACAAGAGTAGTGTCGATGAGCAGGAAGCCGATCACGAACCCCCACCATACCCGCATCGCATGTCTCCTTCCGAAATGGATTCCGGAATGGAACGCGCACAGGTTGGAAGGCCCTGGAGTATAACCGAGAGCCAGAATGTAAAGCAGCAATGAGGGCAGCATCTGTGACGGCATGATCGAACTTCGGTCGCTGAGCCTGTCGAAGCGACAACTATTAGTGAATTTCACATGTGCGGTCACTTCGACAGGCTCAGCGACCGCCTAACGTCTCACGAATTTAACCAGAATATTCAAATAATCCAAATACGCAAAAGAGACCCGCCGTCATGGCGAGTCTCCTTTGTAGTCCCAATAGGAATCGAACCTATATTTAAGGTTTAGGAAACCTCCGTTCTATCCGTTGAACTATGGGACCATTAGTTTTCTACCGAAGAGACTATTCCGCGCTCTTCTCGATGATCTGACGACCTCTGTAGTAACCGCACTCAGGGCAAATGTGATGATACATCACTGTTGCGCCGCAGTTAGGACAGGTAGCGAGAGTTGGAACCGGAGCGAAGTCATGGGTCCTTCTCTTGTCTCTTCTCTGCTTAGAGACTTTGTGTTTCGGATGTGCCATAGTTATTATTTTTTAATTTATTATTTCACTTTATCAATAAGATCCTTCAGAGACGCGAACGGCAACGAAGCATCCTTGCCTTGGGAATCCACACTCTGCTCATCTTCAGAACTCAGAAACTTCACTGCTTCAGGATTACATTCTCCTTCAGGATGAACCCTCTGGACCGGAAGTGACAGGCATACATAGTCATAGACTATCTGACCAAGGTTTAAATCCGCATCCGACTCCGGAAGCCAAACTATCTCCCTCTCCCCTTCAGCGGCATCACTGCCGTCAGCCGGTTCCAGGCCGAACTTGACACTCAATCGAAACCCTGTCTCGACCGGAATACTCAGATTCTCAAGGCATCTGTCACAAGCCACTGTCACATCACCGGTGACATCGCAGTCAACCCCGATGAAATGCCCCGACTTCTCAGCGTAAACCTCGACATCAAGATCCGCTGCCAGAATCTCTGAATTCTCAAAATGTTCAAAGAACGTCTTCCCTACCCTCCAACGAAATTCCTTCCGTCCTTGGGGCAATCCATTTATAGGAACCGTCAAATTATCCTCCATGATCCAGTAAACAGATTTAAGGGTTGCAAAGGTATAAAAAATTTTCCGAATATAAAATCTTTTCGTGAATAGTTTGACTATTCGTCATCACCGGAGTTGCCGGAACGCTTCCTGTCCATCGGGTCAAGAAGGATCTTGCGCATCCTCAGGTGATGCGGAGTCACCTCTACAAGCTCATCTTCACGAATATATTCAAGCATCTCCTCCAATGACATCTTCACCGGAGGTGGCAGCACAACCTTATCGTCGGAGCCGGCGGCGCGCACATTGGTGAGTTTCTTTGTCTTGCAGATGTTGATGTTGAGGTCTCTCTCCCTTGTGTGCTCGCCCACGACCTCACCGCAGTAAATCTCGTCACCAGGATCGATGAAGAACTTGCCCCTGTCCAGAAGCTTGTTCATCGAATATGCAATAGCGGTTCCTGTCTCAAGGGAAACGAGCGATCCGTTCGTACGATTCTCGATCTCACCCTTGTAAGGCTGGTACTCCTTGAACCTGTGGGCCATGATGGCCTCGCCCTGGGAAGCGGTCAAGAGATTGCTCCTGAGCCCCATAAGGCCACGGGTCGGGATGTCGAAGTTGAGCAGTGTCCTGTCTCCCCTCGGTTCCATGTGAAGAAGCGCGCCCTTCCTGCGGGTGGCAAGCTCGATGGCCGCTCCCACGAACTGCTCCGGAACCTCTATGGATAGATCCTCGATAGGTTCGCAACGCTGTCCGTTGATGGTCTTGTCCAGGACCTTAGGCTGTCCGACCTGAAGTTCGAAGCCTTCGCGGCGCATCTCCTCGATAAGCACAGAGAGGTGAAGCACTCCACGTCCATAGACCACGAACGAGTCGGCGTTCAGTCCCGGCTTGACCTTGAGGGCAAGGTTCTTCTCCAACTCCTTGTCCAGACGGTCTTTGATGTGCCTGGATGTCACGAACTTGCCGTCCTTGCCGAAGAACGGGGAGTTGTTGATGGTGAAGAGCATGCTCATCGTAGGCTCATCGATGGAGATCGGAGGGAGAGCCTCCGGATTCTCGCTGTCGGCGATCGTGTCGCCGATCTCAAAGCCGTCGATGCCGACCACAGCGCAGATGTCACCGCACTGCACAGTGTCCACGTTAGCCTTTCCCAGGCCGTCGAACACCATCAATTGCTTGATCTTGTGCTTTTCCACAACGTCATACCTCTTGCAGAGGCTGACCTGCTGGCCGGTCTTGAGTTCTCCCCGGGTAAGTTTACCGACGGCGATACGTCCGACATACGGAGAATATTCAAGGGAAGTCACCTGAAGCTGAGGGGTTCCCTCAATCACCTTAGGGGCCGGAATTTCCGCCAGAATGGCGTCCAGAAGAGGTGTGATGTCCGATGTCGGCTTCTTCCAGTCGTCAGACATCCAGCCCTGCTTGGCGCTGCCGAAGATCGTCTTGAAATCAAGCTGCTCATCCGTGGCGTTCAGCGAGCACATCAGGTCGAAAACCTCTTCCTGAACCTCATCCGGACGGCAGTTCGGCTTGTCAACCTTGTTGACGACCACGATTGGCTTCTTGCCAAGCTCAAGAGCCTTCTGAAGAACGAAGCGAGTCTGCGGCATGCAGCCCTCGAACGCGTCCACCAGCAGCAGCACGCCGTCCGCCATATTCAAAACCCTTTCGACCTCTCCTCCGAAGTCACTATGGCCTGGAGTGTCTATAATGTTGATCTTGACACCTTTGTAGGTGACAGACACGTTTTTCGCCAGAATGGTGATGCCTCTTTCCCTCTCGATGTCATTGTTGTCGAGAATCAGTTGGCCGAGATTCTCAGGCTGACGCACCAGATTGGCCTGATAAATCATCCTGTCCACGAGAGTCGTCTTGCCGTGGTCGACGTGCGCGATGAGCGCGATGTTCCTAATGTCTTGCATATGCCGTAAAAAAATCTTGCAAAATTACGGATTTCCAACGGAAAACAGAATATTTGAATGATATTTTTTGAATTTTCACAATGGATATTAACGAACCGCCATCATTATTGGCTATCTTTGCACTCATTAATAAATGTGTATATGGCGAACAAACTTTGGGACAAGGGATTCAAGGAGGACGAGAGGATAGACGCGTTCACGGTGGGCAACGACCGTGAGCTGGATCACGAGCTGGCTCCTTACGACATAATGGGCACTATGGCCCACATCACGATGCTGGAGAGTGTGGGACTTCTTTCAAAGGAAGATCTGGACAAACTGCTGCCGGCACTCAAGGAATTATATTCATCAGCCCGCAAGGGAGAGCTTTACGTTGAGGATGACGTGGAGGACATCCACTCGCAGATCGAGCTGATGCTGACGCGTAGGCTCGGGGATGTCGGGAAGAAGGTGCACACAGGACGTTCCCGCAACGATCAGGTCCTGGTGGATCTGAAACTCTACGCCCGCGCCGAAATCGAGAAGACAGTGCACAAGGTCGAATCGTTGTTCAAGACGCTTCAGGAAGCCAGCGAGAAGTACAAGGACGTGCTGATTCCGGGCTACACCCATCTGCAGGTGGCCATGCCGTCTTCCTTCGGGCTATGGTTCGGAGCCTATGCCGAAAGTCTCTGCGATGATCTCAGCATGATGAAGGCCGCATGGGAAGTCGTCAACCTCAACCCTCTCGGATCCGCCGCCGGGTACGGCTCGTCCGCTCCGCTGAACAGAACCATGACCACGGAACTGCTTGGCTTTGAAGACTTGGACTACAACTCAGTCTATGCGCAGATGACAAGAGGGAAAATGGAGCGGGCCGTGGCGTTCGCATATTCATCAATCGCTGAGACAGTAGGAAGGCTCGCGATGGACGGATGTCTTTTCTCCAGTCAGAATTTCGGGTTCATCCACTTGCCGGACGCGCTGACGACCGGCTCCAGCATCATGCCGCACAAGAAGAATCCGGACGTGTTCGAACTCGTGAGGGCGCACTGCAACAAGCTTCAAGGCGTGCCGAACACCATCCGCCTCATCACCGGAAACCTGCCGAGCGGCTATTTCAGGGACATGCAGATTCTCAAGGAGGTGTTCTTCCCGATATTCAAGGAAATGAACGATTGCCTCGACATCGTTGAATATGCAGTCCGTGGGATGGAGGTCGTCCCAGATGCGATGAGCGATCGTAAGTACCGCCTTGCGTTCAGCGTGGAGGAAGTCAACCATCTGGTGGAGAACGGAGTGCCGTTCAGAGACGCCTACCGCCAAGTCGCCGACTCAATCAGAAAGGGGACCTTTGAATATCACGGTGAGCTTCACCATACTCACGAAGGTTCCATAGGCAACCTCTGCAACGACCGCATCGCCGCCAAGATGTCACGGATCATCTACGGATTCGGTTTCGGGAAGGTTCATGACGCGGTTTCCTCACTCACCGGCATCGGAGACTCCATAACACCTACTTCAATGAGAATCTAGCCCCGAATGTCAGCATGAAGTCCAAAGGACGATCATTGTAGATGGTCTGGACATCAGACTTGTCATCGAAATGATAACTAAGGCCAGGCTCAACGTAAAGGCCGATGTTCTTGGCCAGGTTCGCCTGAAGACCGGCGGACGCATTCAATGACCAGAGCAATGGTTTGACATTCAAACTTTTTCTGGTGCCGTCACCCTGCTTCACTCCCGCCAAGGTCTCTGTCTTCACAGATTTGCCGGAGATGCATTTCTCGGCCATCCCTCCGCCACCAAGATAGAACGAAAACCATCTTGTGTCCACAAGAGAAGCCGTGATATTCAACGGAATCCCGACATATCTCAATGTCTGGTCAGTCTCGGTTACAGTACGTCCTGCCTCTGTGGTGAAGGTGCTGCGGAGGGTGGTCATCATGGCGCCGGTCTCAAGTCCGAATGTACCGCTGAGCGGGAAGTTGACAGTGAGCGCCATCCTGACCGGACGGCTGTGGTGAGAATGGGAAGTGACTGTAGAGCCGCTCTTCAAGTCCATCGGGGCCATTCCTCTGGTCTGAATCACCCCTCCATCCCCGACATGGTTGTTCGCATCGTCAAACAAACCGTTCGACGATGCCGGAGCCGAGCCACGGTAAAACATCTGAAGGTCGTACGAGCGTTCATCACTGACGTCCATGGAGCCGCCGGAAAGTGACACATCCAACGCTGCCTTTCCGCGTCCGGAAGCACGGGAGTCAGTGGCTGAGATATAGTCCGACCAATCCTCGCCGTCATGATCCGTCGAAACGGAGACAGATTTTTTCTCCGAGGTCTCTTCAGGTTTCACCGTCACCGGATTTTCTTCCGGCAGTTGGTCCTGTGGTACGATCCGGCTTACCTTCTCCCGAATCGTTTCTTCCGAAGCAAAAGGCTGAACCTCATCCGTCCCTGCTTCATGGGCAGAGATTTCCGTCACAAGATCCGGCTCGGTTTTATTGCCGTAAGGACGAGCCTTGGTCTGATGTTTCCGGACAGGTCTTGAGTCTGCCAACAGGGTTTCCGCGTTTGGTTTACGAACGATTTCCACAGAAGAGTCCCGACCTCCGTCATTGTTGACTGAAGAAGGTTGGCCGGAAGCCAGGGCCTCCTGTGACACATCATCCGGCTTATCTCCAAGAGATTCCGAAAGACGGAGTCCGGCAAACACGCCCAAAGCCACCACCGCGGCGGCAGCGACGGAACGCCACAGAATCGGCATCGCGACCACATGGCGTTTTTTCTCCGGGAAGACAGAAGGCTCGATGTCCTCCCACAGTCCTTCCGGCGCGGGCTCCTCATAGTCTTTCATTTTGTTTTGCAGGCCTTTCAGCCAATCTTTATCTTCCATCATGTCGTCTCCGTTCTTTTCTTATATTCATTGATCTGCTTTGCCAATATCGCCCTCGCCCTGTGGAGCTGAGAGGCCGATGTGCTCTCCGTGATCCCGAGCAACGCCGCTATTTCCTTGTGGCTTTTCTCTTCGAAGGCATAAAGGTTGAGAACCGTCCTGTAGCCTTCCGGCAGAGCCTGAATCATTTTCTGAATCACGTCAGGCGGGATGCCTCCAACATCAGGATCCACTTCCTCCTCCTTGTCCGGCAAGTCCCACTTGTATTCCACCGTGTCCGACCGTTTCCGCTTTCTGATGAGTTTCAGAGCCTCATTGACAGAAATCTGTCTCATCCACGCCTTCAACGAGCCTTCGCCCCGGTAGTCGAACTTGTCCAAAGACGAGAATATCTTCACGAAACTGTCCTGAAGGACATCACGAAGATCCCCACCGTCCGGCAGATAACGGGAACAGGTGGCCGCCAAATACCTTGAATAGCAGTCGTAAATCTGCCTCATCGCGGTGCGGTCACCTTTCCTTGCCTGTTCGACAAGAGTCTTTTCTATGTCTCCAGACAGTGTTCCCATCAATCGGAGAGGCTGTTATTTCTCTGGCAGAGCGAATCTGGAGAGATACTTCACTTTAGCGGTCTTGTCGCCATCGTAATCCTTCCAATGCAATGTCAGTTCCTGCCCATCCTTGACATCCTTGAGAAGATCGTCAATCTTGAAGGCGATCACACCGTCTGCCGGAGCGTAACCATCGTCGCCATTGTTGTCATGCCTCAAATAAAGGTCATGAGTCTCATGG
>ERZ808266.59-NODE-59-length-47080-cov-4.460840_pt1 | contig 47080 bp, 47 predicted proteins | sample MGYA00521278_ERZ808266 | MGnify/ENA primary metagenome ERZ808266 (study PRJEB31516, sample SAMN03275591) | gut metagenome | biome: mammalia-associated habitat; material: feces | host: Papio cynocephalus | place: Kenya | collected 2012-08-02 ... | reverse complement strand
CAGGAGCACAAGCAGGCTCAGAATAGTAATAAACTATAAACCTGCGTTAGCAGAGCTAAGACTTAGAAAAAGCACCCTGCGTTAGCAGAGATATAACAGCTGTTTTTTTATTATACACATTTAAAAGACATATTGCTGATTTTACTATCAAATGCAGGTAAAATACTTTATCAGCATATAAAAACGGGCTCGGGAGCATCAGCTCTCCGAACCCGTTTTTTCTGCTTGGCTGCGGTCTTTAAATAAATTCCACCTGAAATGCGCCGCGCACAATCTTAAAATAAGGACAACCGCTATACCTATAAGCATAGCCGCCTTTTCGCCGACGGTGTTCCACACCGCCATTGATACCACCGCCCCGATTACCGAGGCGCTGGCATAAAAATACTTAATAAAAATTCCGGGCGTATCGCCGGCTAAAATATCTCTTAAAATTCCGCCGCCCACGCCTGTAATAAATCCGGTTGAAAACACCAAAAACAGATGCTCGAACCCGTAGATATTTACAGCCTTTTTAATACCGACCACGGTAAACGCTCCGAGCCCTATCGCATCCATATAAAGAAACACAAGACCTTTAAGTCTGCCCCAGCTGTGCTTTGGAAAATATCTGTTTATAAAAAACATCAAGAGCGCCACCGCAATCGCGGTCATAACGTAAATCGGTTTTGTGAAAGCGATAGGGGGAACGGCGCCCAGTATAAGATCCCTTAAAATTCCGCCGCCCATTGCAGAAATAACGGCTAAAAACGAGACCCCGAAAGCGTCCATATGCTTATGCATACCCGCTAAAGCCCCCGAAGCCGCACACGCCACTATTCCTATCATTTCAAAAATAAACAAAACCCTATCGGTCACAGCACTCGCCTCCGCAAGCTAAGTATATCACACAGCGGAGTCCTTTTCAACACCGTTTATTTTACAAAGCCGCCTGCCGTCAGGACATATTCGGTATTAAATTTCATTGTAAATCCGCCGTAGATATGCTTTGTGAATTTTTCGGGGTCTTCGGAATTTGATTCAAACATATCGTAATGGTTAGGCACATTTACGGGCGCTCCGATTTTTTGAGCAGTAACAAGCGCCTCATTTACATTCATATTGCCGAGTCTGCCGTTGATACATATAAAGGTACAGTCGGGCTTGTATTTTGAAATTTCGAAAAGCCTTTCGTCAAAAAGCGTATCTCCGCTGAAATAGAGAGTTTTGTGTTCGGTTTCTATTATAAGTCCGAATGCCTCGACCGTATGAAAAGCCGAAACGGCGGTAATTGTAAAATCGCTGACGGTAATGCTTTTCCCCGTGCTAAGCGCCCTTACATTTTTTCTGCCGAGCCTTTCAAGCTCCTCTTTCCCCTCGTTTGTGGTTATATAAAACTGATTTTCGTTTATTCTTACAACCGTATCGGGGTCTAAATGGTCAAGGTGATTATGCGTGCAGATAACCGCGTCGCAGCTTATATCCTCGGGCTTCATCGGCAGAGGCAGTGTTCTCGGTCTGTTTGCTATGCGGTTAACGCTGTCTGACAAATAAGGGTCTATTATAATTTCGGTGTTTTCGGTTTTTAACACATAACCGCTCTGCCCCAAAAATCTTACCGTCATTGAACGCTTTTACCTCCGTCAACATAAATGCTCTGCCCTGTTATATACCGCCCCTCGTCCGAGCACAAAAGGCTTACTGTGCCGACACAGTCCTCGGGCGTTCCGTAAAAGCCGACGGGAATTGAAGCGGTAACCTTTTTTGCGTATTCGGGGTCGGAAAGAGCTTCGATATTACGGTCGGTATAAATAACGCCGGGCGCCATATTATTAACCGTTATACCAAACGGCGCCAGCTGGAGCGAAAGCGATTTTACCATATTGGTCTGCGCCGCCTTGCTTGCGGAATATATAAGCATATCGGGGTGCGGCTTTGCCTCTTGAACCGAGCCTACGGTTACAATTCTGCCCCAGCCCTTTTCTTTCATATTCTGAACCGCCGCCTGTATCAGCATTAAGGATGATACAAAATTGCAATTGAGCTGTTCGTGAACCTCGCTTAATGGTATTTCATCCCAGTGGTTGCGGTACTGGAGTGAGGCGTTAAGCACAAGCGCATCTATATTGCCCATTTTCTCAGCCAAAAGCGCGGTTTCCGCTGTATTGCAAAGGTTAGCTTTAATAACCACGGCTTTGCCGCCGTTCTTTTCTATTATTTCCTTGGTTTCCTCTGCCTTTGCCGTATTTCCGGCGCAATGTACGATAACCTCAAAGCCGTCATTCGCAAGCCTTATCGCTATCGCCCTGCCTATTCCGCGGGACGAGCCTGTTACAAGTACACGCTTTCCGTTTGACATTTTTGTTCACCTCAATTTAAAGTGCTGTCTGTGTATCGTTCGGGTCGCCGTTGCGAGCTAAATCGTATTCCTTTGACCAATCAAGGTCACGGTACTCCTCGCCCCTCGGGTCGGTCTTTATCCAGTCAAGGAGCATATCGAGCATTTCTTCCGTCCAGGTATTCTTATCTATCTGAGCGGTTGTGAATTTGCCCTGACAAATCATTTCAAAACCGAAATCGTCCTTAACGTGGGTCTTTGCCGCTCCCTCAACAACATCTGCCACAAGATGCGACGGTATAAACAGCACACCGCCGCCGGCACCGAACACGACATCGCCGGGCAGGCATACCGCGCCGCCGAAATTGGTTATATCGTTCCAGTCCTTCATAACAAATTCGCGTATCGGGGTAGGGTCAATTCCCCTGTAATAAACCTGAACATCGGGTACCTTTTTCATCTGCTCTACATCACGCACACCGCCCCAAATTACGGCGCCGCCTGTTTTGGTACGCTTTTGAAGAGCTGTTGTAAGGTTTCCGCCTAAGAATGTACCCTTATATATTTTATCATACATATCGCAGACTACAACATCGCGCTCGTAAAGATTGTCTATAACCCATTGGTTATAATTCCCCTGCAAGCCGTCCTCGGCGCCGCGCGCGAACTGTACATCGTGCAAATCGGGTCTTGTCGGGCAATAGGTGCAGGTCACGGCTCTGCCGACGAGCTTTCTGTCGCCGTTATGGAGCGTGTTAAGCGGATTTTCACCGCCACCCACAAACTGATGCTCGTAGCCTAACACAAATATAGGCTTCCAGACCTCCTCAAGTGTCATACCGTAAAGCGCGTCAAGATATTTATCCTCAACCTTCGGTCTGCCGTCGGGCAAACGCTCGCCCTTCCATAAAGGTGTTAACTGAATTATTTTTTCCCTGTCGTTAAAATTCATTGTTTTTTTACTCCTTTAATACTGCCGTCAGCTCGCCCTTTTCTCCCGAAAGATGAACCGAATACTTTTTATCGCCGATAACAGCCTCGTACTCGCCGTTAAAGCCGTTAAAGCTTACCTTTCCGTCCTTATCGGTTGTAAGGGTTACATTTGTGCGCCATTCGCTGTTTATAAGCCTGTCTATCGCCTTATACGCCGGTTTTTCACGGTAATCGCCGTCGATAAGTCCCTGTGACGGCAGATTTTCACCGAGCGCCTTACGCTTTGTCGGAGCTATGCCGTCATCCGTAAGATTCCACCAGAAGAGCCCGTCCACACTTTTATGCGAGAAGCAGACCTTATAGAGCTGTTCGGCGGCGTCCGCCTGAAATTCCTCGTCCTTTACATCGCCGAATTTTGAGGGTACGCTTATCTCGGAAAGCACAAGCGGCTTTTCAAAGTCGGCATATGTGTCAAAAACATCATAAAGCCTTGAGGCGTCGAAAACATTTCTGAACATCGGCGACTCAAATGTATGGCACTGCAGACCTATGCGGTCTATTTTAACTCCCCTTGAAAGCAGATCCTTAACATTCAAATAGTAAGCGCTGTAACGACCGTGGAACTCCGCAAATGAGGCTCCGACCGCCTCGTTAAGTATAAGCTCGTTATGGGGGAAATATTTTTGTGCGAGGTCAAACACGGTCTTTACATAGTCCTTCGGCGGAACAATATGCTTCCAACTGTCGTTTTTATGCTCACGGTCAACATCCCATACTCTCGCAGGCTCGTTTACGCAGTCGAATACAGGTATTCTGTCCGCAAAAAGCTCGGAAATCTCACGCATACGCTTTTCTAAAAGCGGATAAAACTCCTCCCAGTCCTCGGGAAGCCATCTCGGTATAAATTCATGCCAGAAAAGCGGGTGTCCTTTTTTCCTTATACCGTTTTTCTCGCACCAATCTGTGACACATTCCGGATTCGGGCGGCGGTATATATCGTTCGGTGTATCGGCAGTATAGCGAAGATAATTCTGCTTAGGCTCTGTTCCCTCCCAGTAAAACGGAACTACCGCGGTATTAAAAAGCTTTTTCCATTCTCTTTCATAGCGCTCGTTTTCTTCCTTTGTGTCGTACTGACCGTACATAAAGAAGTTACAGCCGAAATCAAAATCGTGGGTTTTATGATTTAAGCTTATTTCCCTGCCTGCAATCGGTTTCCCGTCCTTATCGGTAAGGATAACGGTAAAATCGCCCGTGCGGTTTTTCTTTATATCCGCATCCGCGCGTTCGTTAAGATACGAAAGACCCTCGTTATAATATTTTTTAATTAACAAATCAGCCACTTATACCAACTCCTGTCATTAAAATCACTGCTTTGACTTACTGAACATCCAATCCCACATTTCATCAAGCGCAAATGCGGGATCCCACGCATTATGGTCTGCCTTTGCAAATACGGTTATTTTTGCGTTGCCGCCGTTTTTATTTATGCCCTTTACCATTTTAATGCTTTCTTCCGGCAAAACAACATCGTCAAGCGCACCGTGAAACGCCCAAACAGGCATATCCTTAAGCCTTGCGGAATTCCAGTACATTCCGCCGCCGCAAACCGGAACAAGCGCCGCGAATAATTCGGGTCTTGTCATTGCAAGCTGCCATGCGGCAAAGGCGCCCATACTTACGCCGGTGAGATAAACTCTCTTTTTGTCAACGCCGTTTTCATTCACGGCAGCTTCCGCAAAATCGGCAAGCGTTTCAAACAGCTCAAACCATGTATCGCCGTGGCACTGGGGAGCTACAATCCTTGCGGTTATTTTCCTGCCTCTTTCAAGCTCGCCTATGGGGCCCGCGTGCGCCAAGGAAGCAAGGTTGCTTCCCCTGCTTCCGGCGCCGTGTAAATAAATTATAAGCGGAACATCCCCTGCGTTATCGGGCGAATAATATAAATATTTAAGCTCCTTGCCCGTCACAGAAGATTTAAATTTCTTTTCACTGAACAAACTCAATTTTCATCAGCTCCAAATTCTGTCGTTTGAGAACTCCTTATCCCACTCATCGGTAGGTTCAAAATAGCCCGGTATCTGCGGATTGATGTGTTCCTTTATTACTTCCTCGTTAAGCTCGTCGAAACCGATTCCCGGCTTTTCGGGAACCTTTATAAAGCCGTTTTCAAATATCGGGTTATTAATTCCCGTAACCATATCCGCCCACCACGGAACATCTACCGAGTGGAATTCAAGTGCCAATACATTGTGCATTGCCGCCGCGGTATGAACCGCCGCAAGGCACGCAATCGGGCTTTCCGCCATATGTACCGCAACAGCAACGCCGTTTTCATCCGCTATATCGGCAATCTTTTTAAGCTCCAAAGCGCCGCCGCAGGTTAAAATATCGGGGTGGATTACCGATACGCCGCCTGCCTTTATAAGTGTTTCAAAGCCTTCCTTAAGATATATGTCCTCGCCTGTCGCAATCGGAATAGTTGTACTGTTTTTAAGCCTTACATACTGGTCGGTATAATTCCACGGCACCATATCCTCAAGCCAAGCAAGATTGTACGGCTCCATACGCTTTGCAAATCTTATGCAATCCTCAACGCAAACATGGCCGAAATGGTCTATTGCAAGCGGAACCTCGTAGCCTATTACATCTCTTACCTCTTTAACATAGTTTTCAAGGTAATCAAGTCCCTTTTCGGTAAGGTGGATACCCGTAAAGGGGTGGGCTGTCGTTACTATCGAATAGCTTTTCTGAGCCTTTACCATATCCGCCGTAACAGAACCGCCCTGAACATTAAGAATGTGCGGAGCGTATTTTTTCATATCGTCTATAAAGCCGAGCGGAGCGTTTATGGTTCCGGGTTCGTCCATTAAAAGACCGATGCCCAAGTCCATTTTAAGAAATGTAAAGCCCATATCCATACGTTTTTTTAAAGCAAGACCCATATCGTGTCCCGTATGCTTGCCGTCAACATCGGTGTCGCAGTAAACGCGTACCTCGTCACGGAATTTGCCGCCCAAAAGCTGATACATAGGCACACCGTAGGCCTTGCCTGCCAAGTCCCAAAGTGCTATTTCTATACCCGAAACGCCGCCGCCCTGACGGGACGGTCCGCCGAATTGCTTTATCTTGCGGAAAATTTTGTCCACATTGCAGGGGTTTTCGCCCAAGATACGGCTTTTAAGCATAAGAGCATATGTCTTGCTTGAAGCGTCTCTCACTTCTCCGTAGCCGGTGATGCCCTGATTGGTCATAATTTTGAGTATTGTGCAGCGCTTCGGCGCGCCGTCGATGTCGACAAAGCGCATATCCGTAATTTTAAGGTCAGATGGGTTTGAACAAGTATTAAACATTTTTTACCTCCGAAAAATATTTTACGATTGACTTTATACATTTGAAAGGTTACAATCTACTTGTATTTTAATTTGCGCACGCTTTCTTTTCATCAACTATATTACCGTATTTGCAAACTATATTACGAAGGTGAAAAAATGATAACCGATATCGGAAGTATAAAGGACTCCGATTCAAGGGTCCTTTTAAAGATGTGGAAGGCAACCGTTCCGCCCGGAAAACGGCCGTTATTCCGCCACAGTCACATTATGTTTGAAATAACCTATGTAGTCTCCGGCAGCGGAGCCTATACCGTAGGAAACACCGTATACAACATAACAAGCGGCGAAATATTTGTTTTTTCAAGCAACGAGCAACACTGCATAACCGCTGTTGGGGAAAACGGACTTGAAATTATAAACCTGCATTTCGAGCCGAGGTATCTTTGGGGCAGACGGTACGACAGCCTGACAGACCGTAATTTTAATTTTTGCTTTTCGCACAGCCCCGACTTTTCAAACTGCATACCGACAGAAAGCGCAGGTGAAATTTCCGAGCTTTTCGGTAAAATCAAATCGGAGCTTTCAGACAAAAAAACCGAGTACGCCCTGCTTGTAAAATCCTATCTTAATTCAATAGTGATAAAGCTTATTAGGGATTTCGACTACTCTGCCGATACGGCGGAGCTGAGCCGTGACAGGCTAAAATCCGTAAGGCGGACTATACAGTATATAGACACTCATTTGTCCGAGCATTTTACCCTGTCTTCCCTGTCGGAGATTGCGGGAATGAGCCCTAATTATTATTCCTCGCTTTTCCATTCGGTAAGCGGAATAACCCTGTGGGATTATATAAATTCAAGAAGAATAGAATCGGCTATACGGCTTCTTTCGGAGGAAAAGGGCAGAACCGTGCTTGACATAGCAACCATGTGCGGATACAACAACACCGCTAACTTTAATAAGGCGTTCAAAAAAATCACCGGTCTTACGCCAAGTGAATACAGGCTTTCGGGCGAGAGTATATATTAAGCAAAACCGCCGTGCGGAGTATTCCGTGCGGCGGTCTGTTATTATAATATTATTTTGTTCCGAAAATTCGGTCGCCGGCATCTCCGAGACCCGGAACTATGTAGCAATGCTCGTTAAGGTGGTCATCAAGACCCGCACAGTAAACGGGCACATCGGGGTGCGCTTTGCTGAATGCCTCAAGTCCCTCGGGAGCGGCAATTATGCACATAAACTTAATTCTCTTGGGGTTGAATTCCTTGATTTTCGAAACAGCATCAATAGCGCTGCCGCCTGTCGCAAGCATAGGATCAAGAACAAAAACATCACGCTCGTTAAGGTCAGCGGGCAGTTTGCAGTAATAATCAACCGGCTTGTGCGTTTCGGGGTCGCGGTACATACCGATGTGTCCTACCCTTGCCGCAGGAATAAGGGAAAGAACACCGTCCACCATACCGAGTCCGGCGCGGAGGATCGGAACAAACGCCATTTTACGGCCTGCGAGCTTTTTGGTCCTCGCTACCGTAATGGGTGTTTTGGTTTCAACCTCAACAAGCGGAAGATCCCTTGTCGATTCGTAAAGCATAAGCATTGCAATTTCGCTTATAAGCTCTCTGAACTGCTTTGAGCCTGTTCTTTCATCCCTTAATATCGTAAGCTTGTGCTGAATAAGCGGATGATCCATAACAAATATGTTTTTGTTCATTTTATATTCCCCCGTTTTTAATTTTGTGATTTTTCAATTTCTGTTATCATATCAAGACGGCGCTGATGTCTGCCGCCCTCATATTCCGTATCAACAAACAGGTCGGCAAGCTCCAATGCCGTACCTATGCCTATAACACGGCCGCCCAGACACAAAATATTTGCGTTGTTGTGCATCCGTGTGTACTTTGCGGAAAAATGGTCGCTGCAAGCAGCCGCCCTTATTCCGTTTACCTTGTTTGCCGCCATAGACATACCGATGCCCGTTCCGCAAACAAGTATTCCGAGCTCGTTTGCTCCGTTTTTAATGCTGTTTGCAACTTTTAAGGCAATTTCGGGATAATCAACCGAACGGTTTTCGTAAATTCCGAAATCCTCAACTGTGAAGCCGCGTTCCTTAAGATGCTCGACAATAGCGTTTTTATGCTCAAAGCCGCCGTGATCGCACCCAATGGCTATCTTCATTCTGCTAACCCCTCTTTTTTCTTTTTAAGCTCCCTTTCAGCCTGCGGAAGTCTTAAATACACAGGCAGTAAGCGGTCGGCAGTAACGGTCTTGTTTTCTTCGAACAATTTTTCTGCCGCAAGCGCAACGGAAACCGCATTCTGAAGCCTGTTCCTTTCGGGCGCCTCAAAAACATTTTCCATATTGCTGACATACGGACTGAACACCCTACTGCCATCGCCGACTATTATAACACATTTATTCTCTCTTTGCGAGAGTTTTTTTAAATCTTTTGCCAATTCCTCGCACATAAGCGCTCTGTCATCGCAAATTCGGGTGATTTTTCCGTCCTCAATATCAAACAATGCGTTATAGACCTGATTGCATCTGGCGTCCATAACCGCGCAGACAATGCAGTCTTTGTCTATAACATTATACGCCATCGAAAGAAGGGTCGAAACCCCGACGCAGGGAAGATTACGGGGCGCCGCAAGACCCTTGACCGCGCTTATTCCTATTCTTATTCCCGTAAACGAGCCGGGTCCGTTGCTTATCGCCAGTCCGTCTATATCATCTATGTCAAGCGCCGCCGCGCTTAAAAGATTTTGCGCCATAGGCATAAGGGTCTGGGAATGTGTAAGCTTTACATTTACAAACGCCGAGGCTATTATTTTCCCGTTTTCGGTTATTGCCGCCGACGCCGGAGTTGCCGAACATTCAAGCGATAGTATCTTCATATTTCTTCCTCCAAGGCAGTGCGTCCGCTTATTTCAATTTCACGGGTGTTGTCATCGATTCGCCTGAAAGACACCGTGACCGTGCTTTGCGGAAGCGCGTTTTCAATGTTCTCGCTCCATTCGGCGGCAATTACGCCGCCCTCCTCGAGATACTCGAAAAAGCCGGTGGAATAAAGGTCCTCCCAACCGGAGATACGATACATATCAAAATGGTAAAGCGGCAGCCTTCCGCCTACATATTCATTTATAAGCGCAAAGGTAGGCGAGGTCACCTCGCCGTCAAAGCCAAGACCCCTCGCAAGTCCTCTTGTAAAACAGGTCTTGCCCATTCCGAGTCCGCCCCTAAACGCTACTACCTCGCCGCCCGAAAGCTTTTTTGCAAGCCACGCTCCCAGTGCTTCGGTTTCCTCGGGCGAATTTGATATATATTTACGCATTTTCTCCGTCCTTTACAATCTCGCCCATACAGTAGTTTCCCTCGGCGGATATAATTTTAACAGGCATTATATTGCCGCAAAAGCTGTTCTCCGATTTGACCCTTACACGGGAGTAATTCTCGGTATAGCCCTCTGCGTATCCGTCCTCCGCCGTTTCAAAAAGAATATTGCAGACTTTTCCGACCTGCGCCGCCAAAAACCGCTCCTCGGTCTTTGCGGCGGTTTCGCTCATAAGTCGACTTCTTTCCGCCTTTTCACGGCGTGAGACCTGATTCGGAAGACCGTAAGCCACCGTTCCCTGCCTTCTTGAATAAGCAAAAATATGTACCTTCGCAAAGCCGATTTCCTCAACAAACGAACGGCTTTTATTGAATTCTTCCTCTGTTTCGCCGGCAAAGCCTACCATAACATCGGTGGTTATCGCCGCATTTTTAAATATTTTCCTTATTCTCAAAACAAGGTCGCGGTAAAACTCGGTGTCGTAATGGCGGTTCATTCTTTTGAGGGTCTCGTCGCACCCCGATTGCAGTGACAAATGGAACTGCGGACAAAACTTTTCTTCCTCCGACAGTCTTTTAAGCATTTCATCGCTCATATGATCGGGCTCGAGCGAGCCTAAGCGCACCCTTTTAATTCCGTCCACGGCGCAAACCGCGGAAACCGCGTCGCAAAGATTTATGTCCTCGCCCTTTCCGTAGGAGGTAAGGTTTATTCCCACAAGCACGATTTCCGAAAACCCTGCGTCTGCCAATTTTTCTGCTTCCGCCTTAATTTCCTCCACGGGCTTTGAACGCACAAACCCTCTCGCCGTAGGTATAATGCAATAGGTGCAGAAGCGCTCGCAGCCGTCCTCGATTTTCATATAAGCGCGGGTGCGCTCCGCAAAATCCGTAAGGGTCGGCGTGTTAAAGCGCTCCCTTTTTCCGTGGGGCGAAACGCTGAAAATCCGCTCCCCGTCAATGGCGAATTTTTCCGCATAAGAGACGATTTTTTCAACATCCGTGTTGCCTGCCACAATATCCGCTTCGGAAAGTGCCTGCGCCTCGCTTGAAAACGCCTGAACCATACATCCTGTCAGTATTATAATCGCGTCGGGTCTTTCTCTCCTAAATCTCCGCACGGTCTGACGGGTCTTTCTGTCGCTTTCCGCCGTAACGGTGCAGGAATTTATAACAACGGCGTCAAACGGCGCGTCCTCCGTAACCGAAGTATGCCCTGCCTTTATAAAAGCTTCACGCATTGCCTCGGTCTCGTACTGATTTACCTTACAGCCGAGTGTATAAAAAGCTACCTTCATTCTGTTTCTCCGTAATTTTTCTCAACAATTATTATATACTTATTAATACTGTTTTTCAAGTCGGAAAATTTAAAGCTCATAACAACATACACAGAAAAATAAACCGGCTGAATATCAGCCGGTTTAAAATTATTTTTCAAGTATTGCTATCGAAAGCTCCTTAAGCTGTTCGCCGTCCACTTCGGACGGTGCGCCCGACATAAGCTCGCTTGAATTTGAAACCTTCGGGAAGGCAAGCACATCACGCAGATTATCGCATCCGCACATAAGCATTGTAAGCCTGTCAAGCCCTATGCCCATACCGCCGTGGGGCGGAGCGCCGTACCTGAATGCGTCGGTAAGGAAGCCGAATTTGCGGTAGGATTCCTCGTCCGAAAGACCGAGCGCCTCAAACATATGCTTCTGAAGCTCGGGGTCTGTTATTCTTATCGAGCCGCTCGAAAGCTCTATACCGTTAAGCACAAGGTCGTATGCGTCGGCAAACACCTTTTCGGGGTCGGAATCAAGATACTGTATACATTCGTCAAGCGGCTTGGTAAAGGGGTGGTGCATAGCGTCCCAATTACCTGTTTCCTCGTTATACTCAAAGAACGGAAACTCGGTTATCCAAAGGAAATTATACTGCTCGGGTATAATATCAAGGCGTTTCGCAACCGTAAGACGAAGTGCTCCGAGCACGGAAAGCACCGTTTTTTTGCGGTCGGCAACTATAAGAACCACATCGCCCTTTTCAGCGCCTGTGCGCTCGTATATTTTATTCATCTCGTCCTCGGTCATAAACTTAGCGAACGAGCAGGTGGGAGCGTCGTCTACCCAACGGATAAACGCAAGTCCCTTAGCGCCTATGCCCTTAGCTTCCTCGGTAAGCTTGTCTATTTCCTTTCTTGTGTAAACCCCTGCGGCGTTTTTGGCTGTTATCGCCCTTACGGTGCCGCCGTTTTTAACGGTATCGGCAAATACGCCGAAGCCGCAGCCCTCCACTATATCGGAAATATCCTTTATCTTCATATCAAAACGGGTATCCGGCTTATCCGAGCCGTAATTTTCCATAGCCTCGGTATAAGTAAGCCTCGGCAGCGGAGTGGGAATATCAACGCCCAAAACCTCTTTAAACAGGCGTTTGACATAGCCCTCGGCAATCTTGAAAACATCCTCTTTTTCCACAAAGGACATCTCAACATCTATTTGCGTAAATTCAGGCTGACGGTCGGCTCTCAGGTCCTCGTCACGGTAGCAGCGGGCAATCTGCATATAACGGTCAAAGCCCGACAGCATAAGAAGCTGTTTATAAAGCTGCGGCGACTGCGGAAGCGCAAAAAAGCTTCCCTTATGTACTCTTGACGGAACAAGATAATCCCTTGCGCCCTCGGGAGTTGATTTAATAAGAGTCGGAGTTTCGATTTCTATAAATCCGTTTTCGTCAAAGTAATCTCTTGTAACCTTGGTTATTTTATGGCGCATCATAATATTTCTTTGGAGCGGAGGACGGCGCAAATCAAGATAACGGTATTTAAGCCTTAATTCCTCTTTCGCTCCCGTATCGGGCAATATTTCAAACGGAGTGGTCTCCGCCGCGCCGAGAATTTTAAGCTCGGTAACCTCAATCTCAATTTCGCCCGTGGGTATTTCGGTATTGACAGAGGAACGGGTACGAACCTTTCCCTTTGCCATAACCACAAACTCACTGCGAAGAGTTGCCGCCTTTTCGAACAGCGCTTTGTCGGTATTGTCGTCAAAAGCGAGCTGTACTATGCCGCTTCTGTCACGCAAATCCACAAATATAAGTCCGCCCAAATCTCTTTGGCGCTGTACCCAACCGGCAACCACAACCTCGCTGCCGACCTTTTCCTTAGTAAGCGTACCGCAATAATCGGTGCGTTTCATACCGTTCATTCTGTCAAGCTTCAACCCAAAACACCTCTTAAATTCGAATAGGCGGTCTGCGACCGCCCGTATATAAAGTATTATAAAATAGACTCAGCCAATTCACTTAGCGCGGCGGAGTTGATAATATTCATAAGACTTTCCGATATTTCAGCAAGCCTTATTTCTGTCTCCTCGCCGCTTTGCATATTCTTGATTTTAGCGTTTCCGCTCTCACACTCGTTATCGCCGAGCACCATTGTAAAGCGTGCGCCCGTTTTATCGGCAAATTTCATTTGAGCCTTAAGCCCTCTGCCGCAAATATCGGTCTGCACCTTGAAACCGTCCTTACGCAAAAGCTCGCAAATTCCTGTTGCCGCCACTCCGGCATTTTCGCCCATAGTTGCTATATACAAATCACAGCAATCGGGTTTCGGAAGTTCTGTTCCCTGCGCTTCAAGCAAAAGCATTATACGCTCTATGCCCATCGCGAACCCGAGCGAAGCGGTAGACGGTCCGCCCATTTGAGAAATAAGACCGTCGTAACGGCCGCCGCCGCAAACGGTAGACTGTGCGCCTATATCGCCCGAAACAAACTCGAAAACCGTTCTTGTGTAATAATCAAGTCCTCTTACGATATGCGGATTTACGGTATATTTTATACCTGCCGCGTCAAGGTGCTTTTGCACAGTCTCGAAATGGTTACGGCAATCATCACACAAATAATCGGTAACAACCGGAGCCTTAGCCGCTATTGCGCCGCAAACGGGCGATTTACAGTCAAGTATCCGCATAGGATTGCGGGAAAGCCTGTCCTTACAGGTATCGCAAAGCTCGTCAATATGCTTTTCAAAATAGCTTTTAAGCGCCGCAAGATAATCTTTTCGGCACTCGGGACAGCCTATGGAATTTATTTCAAGCGAAATTTTTTCAATTCCGACAGCGTCAAGCACATGGTTCGCAAGAGATATGACCTCTGCGTCCGCGCTCGGAGACGCCGCTCCTATACATTCGACGCCGAACTGGTGAAACTCCCTCAGTCTTCCTGCCTGCGGCTTTTCATAGCGGTAGCATCCGCCGACATATGCCGCCTTTACGGGAAGAGCGCCGTTTACAAGACCCTTTTCAATGGCGCTTCGTATAACTCCGGCGGTAAATTCCGGTCTCAAAGTAATTGAGCGACCGCCCTTATCGTCAAATGTATACATTTCCTTCTGCACAACATCCGTAGTGTCGCCTACACTGCGCAAAAAAACCTCGGTATGCTCAAATACCGGTATACGGATTTCATTAAAGCCGTAAAGCCTTGCGGTTTCAAGCATCCTTTTTTCTACGAATTGCCACTTATAGCTCTCGCTCGGCAAAACATCGCAAGTGCCTTTTACGGCACGGTTTGTTTCAGACATAATAAGACCCCGAAAATTAATTGTTGTTCTTTATAATATCGCGCCAATCAAGATCGCCGCGTTCAAGACCGTGAATAAGCATCTCGGCGGTGGCAATATTTGTTGCGACAGGTATATTATGAACATCGCAGAGCCTTAAAAGCGCTCTTTCATCAGGCTCGTTAGGCTTCGGATTAAGCGGATCTCTGAAGAGAAGAAGAAGATCTATCTCATCACAGCCTATCCTTGAGGCGATCTGCTGAGCGCCGCCCTGCGAACCGCCTAAAAATCTTACTATTTCAAGTCCCGTAGCCTCGGAAACGGTTTTACCCGTGGCTCCCGTGGCGACAAGATTGTATCTGCTTAAAATACCGCAGTAGGCTATGCAAAACTGAACCATAAGTTCCTTTTTTGCATCATGTGCAATCAAAGCAATCGTCATAATTAAAATCCTTTCATATCTTTTTAAGCTTCGGAAGTAAAATCTGCTCACCGGAAAGCCTACCCACCAGCCTTAAAAAAGCGGCGTTAGACTTGCCTTTCCGTTTTAACCTGTGGTTTACCGAAAGAAACGCAAGCTCCTCACTGTGCGGAATTACACCTACAAGCTGAAGTCCCGCCGAATCGATAATATCATCGATATTACGGTGCAGGTTTCTCTTTACAAAGCTGTATGTAAAATTATTAATAACAAGTCTTGACGGGCAGGACATTTCATACAGTCTTGCGCTCACCGCCGCCGCATCCCTTACGGACACAGGGTCGGGCACCGCCACAGTAAGAAAAAGCGTGCCTTCGGGAAGACCCGTGTAAAGCGAAAAATCCATACCGGCGGGGAAATCGAATATAACGATGTCGTAAAGTCCGGCGGCGTCCCTTGCGAAGACAGAGAAAGAAAAAGCGTCTATCTTACCGATGTCGGCAGGTGCCGGCACAAGATAAAGACCGTTATATCCGTCCACACTGTAAACAGCGTCGTCTATTTCCTTACCCATAAGTATATCTGATAAGTCAAAAACCGCAGACTTATCTACTCCGAGCATAAGATCAAGACATCTGAGCCCCTCGTCCATATCGACAAGAAGAACCTTTTTACCAAGCTGTACAAACGCTGCCGCCAATCCTACGGCTACGGTTGATTTGCCAACTCCTCCCTTTCCGGAGGTAACGGCATAAACCTGACCCATATATCAGACCCTCACCAAAATTTTTCTGCTTAACATTTTAACACAAGCTTATATTTTTGTCAATCATTCTAAGACGGTAAAAGGAACGGTATCGGCTTTGTCATTATAGCCCGTGAAGAAATACGCGTCCAGCATATCCTTGACTATTCCGCCTGCCGCCGCACCCGACGCACCGTTTTCAAGCACGACCGAAATGGCTATTTCGGGATTTTCATAAGGCGCAAACACAACAAACAGGCTGTGGTCCGCCTTTCCCTCTACCTGTGCGGTACCTGTTTTTCCGCCGACCTTTATGGCGTAATTTCCGAGCGTCGCTCTGCCCGTACCGTCCTCTGTAACGGAAAGCATACCTTCCTTTACGGCTTTAAGGGTTGCGTCGGAAATTTCGACCTTATTTACTACTTCAGGCTCGGCATTGTCGTAAACCGAGGAAATATCATACGAAACTATTTTGCTTATAAGGCTTGCCCTGTAATGAGTTCCGCCGTTCGAAAGGGTGGCTATATAATTGCAGAGCTGAAGCGGTGTAAAGGCGTTCAGCTGACCTATCGCAAACTGGAGCGTATCGCCGCCGCCGTTTGAATTTGCCTGCTTCAGTATGCCCTTGCTGTCGTCAACCTCAACGCCTGTCGCAACGCCGAGACCGAACTGCTTATAATAATCGGTAAGCCGCTGCGCTCCGAGGCGTTTGCCCATTTCAAAGAAGAAATAGTTACAACTTTTCGCAAGAGCGTTATTCAGATTTATCGGACCGTGATAATGCATACACTTAGGCTTGAAATCGTCAAAATAATTATATGTCATAACGCAGTTGACGGTCTCGCCGACCTTATAAAGATTATTTTCAAGCGCCGCGACCGCAACGGCAGGCTTTATTGTAGAGCCTATCGGATAAACGCCCTGAAACGCGCGGTCTGTAAGCGGTTTTGTCGGATCCTTTACAAGATTATCGTAATTTTTTCCTATGGTCGCCGAATCGTATGTCGGGTAATTTGCGGCGCACAGTATCTTTCCCGAATTGATGTTTATTGCGACGGCGGCGCCCGCCACTGCCGTTCCGCCCTTTTCCTTCTGTTCCTTAACGGTGCGTTCAATAGAGTCCTGTGTGCTTCTTTGGAGCTTTTTGTCAAGGGTAAGCATTATGGTTTTTCCGGCAACGGGTTCCTTTGTAACCTCGCTTGAAATGATATTGCCTTCGGTATCTATACGGTATGTTATCTCGCCGTCGGTACCGCGCAGATACTCCTCGCCCCATTTTTCAATACCGCTTTTTCCTACCTTATCGTTATAAGAATATCCCTTTTTCTTGTATTCGTCCCAATCCTCGGCAAATATCGGACCTACCGAGCCGATAAGATTTACCGCAAGCGAGGTGTCGGTATATTCCCTGAACGGAACGACCTCTACCGATATACCCGAAAGCAAAAAGCCCGATTCGGATATCTGCCGCATAAGCTCGGTCGGAATATCCTCCGCAAATGTGTAAGGATATGAGATCGAGAAATCCGCAATATCCATACTGTACCTTACGCCCATTATGCTTCTTTGCTCGTCGGGAGTATACTTTTCAAGCTTGTATTTTTTAACCATAGCGTCAAAGCAGTTCTGCGCCGTGGCATAGTGAGCAAGCTCAAGCTTAGAAATAAGCTTGTCGGTCGATTCACCCTCCTTGAACCCATACGGAGCCTCCGTGTTCATAGGAAGCTCGTCCTTCCACTGGGCATTTTTTTCTTTAAAAAGATTTACTGCCGTAAGTATTACATCATTAAGATTGTCCTTAACATACGCCTTGTTGAAAACAACATTATATCCGTCTCGGTTTACGGCTATCTGCCTGCCGTAGCAATCGAGAATCTCGCCCCGCGGCGCCTTTAAAACGGCGGTCCTTACAGAGCTTGCGCCGTCGTTTTTATCAACATATTTTGCGGCGTTTACTACCTGAATGGAGTAAATACGGGCCGCATAAAACAGCATTATTACTATCAGCACCAGAGATAAAACCGTTATCTGTGTCTGACTTTTTTTCTGAAACGGCAAGCCGGTTCTCCTTTCTTGTTCTAAGTCCTTGCGGCTGTAAAGCCGAGCCGCCTGTTAAAGCCTCTGTATATAAAATAAAACGGGAAAATAAACACATTTGTGTAAAGAACGCTCGGAAAAGCATAGCTTAAAAGATAAGTCAAATTATCGTGCGAGCCTGATGAAAACGCATAGAATATAAGCCATCTTAAAATATAGTAAGAAAGACTTACCAAAACCGAAAGCAGCAGCGCGGACCGCAAATTACGGTTGAAAAGATTGTTTGCGGCGGCGGATACAAGTGCCGCCGCCAGCATTATTGCTATTGCGTTAAAGCAAATGGTATTTCCGGCACAGCTGTCCATACCTATCCCCACCGCAAGACCGACAGCAGCAGCCGTGCCCGCCTGCGAAAACATTGAAAACGCCGTGACCAGAGGAAGAAGTATAAGCGGCTGCGCGTTTTTTATGCCTATGTCTACCGCATCCGTATAATGCGCCACAAATGAAAAAAAGAAAATCAAAAAGCTTAAAAGCCCGAATAAAATTCGTTTTTTCTTTACCTGCATATCCGCTCTCCTCTCCTTTTAATAAGCTTATTTTTCGGGGTCAAGTCCTCCCTGACCGTCAAATTCGGTTATGACCATTACATTTTTAACCTCGTCTATATTTACAAAAGGCTTGACATTTGCGTAAATAGAGGTATTGTACTTATCGCTTCCTATTGATTGGATAGTGCCGATAAGAATACCGGACGGGAAAATTCCCTCACCCGAGGTGACAACATAATCGCCCACCGCAATATTGCACGAACGGGACAAATTGTAAAACTTTGTCTGCCCCTTATTTGCAAGCTCGGCGGTGCCCGATACTATACCCGAATCGCTTGTCCTGTTATCAAGCGCGCCCGCGGTAAGCTCCGCGCTCAATACCGTGTTTACCTTTGAGGTGGTAAGTCCGACCTCGCCTATGTAACCCACAAGTCCCTCGTCGGTTATAACGGGATCGTGAGCCGAAATACCGTTCACTGAGCCCTTATTGATTACAAAGCCCTTATACGGGTCTTCCTTATCTCTTGAAATAAGCGTAGCCGGTAAAAACTTAAAGCTCGGGTTTTCGTCTTTTATTTCAAGATAATTCTTATAAAATTCATTTTCCTTTGTCGCTTTTTCGTAATCCGCCAGCTTTTTTCTAAGCTCCGAAATTTCGGTTTCAAGCTCCGCATTTTCAATGGAGAGCTTTTCACCCTCGGTATAAACGCCCACAAAATCGGAAATACCGTTCGATATTTTTGCGGCAACGGAACGGAACGGTGCGGTAATAGTTCCCGCAATATCCGCCTGCGGCGACATTCTGCTTCCCGCAAATGCCGTTACGGCGGAAATTATTATCAAAATCACTGCAACCGCCGCAATTATCTTAAACTGACGGCTGCGGAAGAAAAATCGCATTTTCGTCCTCCAACATTATCTGAATCGTTTTCCTCTGCGGAAAACATAATTTTCAAAGCCGCTGTCCGCCTCAAGCCGTTTTGCGGTTCCGAGTACCACGCAGTCAAGCGGGTTTGCGGCTACCGAAACGGGCATACCCGTCTCCTCCGCTATAAGCTCCGCAAAGCCTCTTAACAGCGCTCCGCCGCCTGTGAGAGTAATTCCTCTGTCTATAATATCCGCGGCAAGCTCGGGCGGAGTTTTTTCAAGTGTTAGCCTTATTGTGTCTATTATCTGAGAAATCGGGTCGGTCATAGCGTTTCTTACCTCTTCAGAGGTTATAACAACATTTTTCGGAAGACCGTCAACCTGGTTTCTGCCCTTTATCTCAACCGAGGTTTCATTCTCGTACGGCTTAGCGGAACCTATGTCTATTTTTATCTGCTCCGCCGTTCTTTCGCCTATAAGCAAATTGTGCTTTTTACGGACATAGGCTATTATCGCCTCGTCAAGGTCGTCTCCGGCAATTCTTATGGACTGCGCGGTAACTATATCGCCCAAGGATATTACCGCAACCTCGCTTGTTCCGCCGCCCACATCGACTACCATACTGCCTGCGGCGTCCCACACGGGAAGACCTGCTCCCACAGCCGCCGCCATAGGCTCCTCAACCAAATCTATATCCGCGGCGCCCGCCTGCTTCGCGGCGTCATATACCGCTCGGCTTTCAACCTCGGTAACACCTGCCGGTATGCATACCACCATACGGACCCTTGAAAAAACGGAGCCCTTAAGCGCCTGACGGATAAATCTTTTAAGCATTGCGGCGGTAACATCAAAGTCGGCGATAACGCCGTCCTTCAAGGGTCTTACAGCCACTATCGAGCCGGGCGTTCTGCCTATCATTTCCTTAGCCTCGGTTCCTACCGCCCGTACCGCGTCGTTTCTTATATCGTAAGCCACGACCGACGGCTCGCGCATTATAATTCCCTTACCCTTTACGCAAACAAGGGTATTTGCCGTTCCGAGGTCAACTCCTATATCTCTTGTAAACATTTAAAAACTCCCTTAAATTAACTTTATCCCTTATTGCGGAACAATAAGCTCGATGGCGTTATGAAGATTTTCAATCTCAACGGTTTCCTCGCCCTTTGCGTACTCGCCGTCAAGCGTCCACGAAAGTCCCTCTCCGCCCGTTACGGTTATCTTTTCCGCAGTAAAAAATTCTATGCCGGGACGGTCCAAATCTTTCTTTAATATACCGTCTATAACCGGCTGAAGCTTTAATAAATTATCGGGATTTCGGATAAGCAGAATTTCAAACTTACCGTCGTTAAGCTTTACCGAGGATTCGGAGAACTTCACTATTCCGCCTACCGACATTGAGTTTGAGACAGCGCCGAAAAGGAAATCACCCTCCTCCGTACGCTCATCCGTTTCGATTTTAAGGTGAACGGGCTTTATGTTGCCGAGGCTCTTTATTCCCTCAAAAAAGTAAGCCGCCTGACCCAAAACATTTTTAATATCCTGAGGCGCGGAGTAGGAGGCGTCGGTAAACGCTCCGAACGAGGCCGTATAAGAAAAATATCTGTCAGAGAATTTTCCTATATCAAGCCTTATTTTTTTGCCGCTGTTAATATCCTCCGCCGCCTGCTTTATATTTCTTGCGATATGAAGACCGCTTGACCATTCGTTAAGCGTACCCGACGGAATGTATCCGAGTGTATAGCGAGCGCCCGAACGCATAAGACCCGTAATAACCTCATTAAGCGTTCCGTCGCCGCCGCAGACTACTATCTTACCGTATTCATCGGGCTTTAAAGAAGCGACGAAATCTGTGGCGTCCCATCTCTCCTTAGTCGGGTAAACGGTAACAAGGTCGCCGTTTTGCGAAAGTATCTGAACAACATTTAATAGCTCGGTACGCATTTTTGCCTTTCCCGAACACGGATTTACTACAACCAAGGTTTTTCCGTTCACTTTTTCCATATCCTTTCACCTGTAATCTATCGGCAATGTTGCCGCCGCGTTAAGCGATGCGGAGCCCAAATTGCCGTCCTTAAATTCATAATACGCCTGAACTCCCACCATGGCGGCGTTATCGCCGCAATAGCAAAGCTCGGGATAATAAATATCAAGTCCTCTTTTTTCACATTCCTCTGTCATTCGGCGTCTAAGCTCGCTGTTAGCCGAAACTCCGCCTGCCACAGCCACTGTTTTGTAACCGAATTTCTCTGCAGCTGACATTGTTTTCTCAATAAGCATATCGCATACACGCTGTCTTACTGTGGCGCAAACCACAGGCACGTCTATTATATCACCTTTTTGTGCTGAATTGTTAACAAGATTCATCACCGCGGTTTTAAGCCCCGAAAAGCTGAAATCAAACTCGCCTGAACTTACAGACGGATGCGGAAGCGGATATTTTTTTGTGTCCGCCTTTGTCGCTACTCTGTCAAGATTTACGCCGCCCGGATATTCAAGACCCATACAGCGCGCCGTTTTGTCAAAGCACTCGCCCGCGGCGTCGTCACGGGTACCCCCTAAAATTTTAAATTTTGTATAATCCGTAACCTCCGCAAGAACCGTGTTCCCGCCCGATACAAGCAGGCATAAAAACGGCGGCTTAAGCTCTTTATTTGTAATATAGTTTGCCGCGATATGCGACCTTAAATGGTGCACCGGAATAAGCGGTTTTTTAAGTGACATCGAAAGTCCCTTAGCAAAATTCACCCCGACAAGCAGCGCCCCTATAAGTCCCGGAGCGAAGGTGACCGCAACCGCGTCAATATCTCCGTATGTAAGCCCCGCTCGGCTTAAAGCCTCGGCACACACCTGTGATATGGCTTCGGTGTGCCGTCTTGAAGCTATTTCGGGCACAACGCCGCCGTATATTTTATGCTCGGCTATCTGCGTTGCGACAACGCTTGACAGCACATCCCGTTCCTCCGTTACCGCGGCGGCGGTTTCGTCGCACGAGCTTTCAATGGCAAGTATCTTCATTTGCTTCAAACCTTTTCGTCATAATAAGCGCGTCTTCCCTCGGGTTTCTGTAAAAATCCCGTCTTCTGCCCTCGGTTTTGAAACCGAGCTTTTCGTAAAGCGTTATCGCCGCAATGTTCGACGCGCGCACCTCAAGCGAAACAAAGGCAAGCTGCTTTTCACGGGCAAACCCGAATACTCTTTCTATGAGCGCCGTGGCGGCTCCTTTGTTTCTGTACTGCGGAAATACCGCAACATTTGTTATATATCCCTCGTCAATTACCGCTTTTATACCGATATATCCGATAAAATGCCTGCTGTTTTCCGCTATAAAAAACCGCGTGCCGGTTTTATAGGCGCCGACTATGCCCTCAGCCGACCACGGCTCCGAAAAGCAGATTTTTTCAAGCTTTGCTATCGGCGCTATATGTCTTGCCTCTATCGGAACTACCGTAAAGTCTTTAAAAAAGCCTTCCTCCAAAAGCCTGTCTATCGCCGAAAATATTTCATCCCGACAACGCCTGTAAGTATCTTCATCGCCGCCGTACGGGTCTGTTATTCCGCCCGACAGCACGCAAATTTTATCACTGTCTCCAAAAGCCTCGCAAATAAGCGCTTTGTGCGACGGTGAAAAGCAAATTATTCTGTCCGCGTTTTTAACATCCTCCGCTGAGAGAGGCGCCGAAATATGTCTGCTTATATCTATTCCGGCTTCTGACATAGCTTTTTTTGCGTTTTCCGCCGCAGGCGAACCGTCCGCCGCTATTCCGCGGCTTATGACATTTACACCCTTTAATTTTTTGGAGAGCAGATATCCCTCTGCCATAGGGCTTCGGCAGGTATTGCCGGTACAAACGAACAGTACATTCATTTTATCCCTTAGCCTCTAACCAGTTTTTTCCGTGATGGGCTTCCGCCGTTAATTTAACGGCAAGCTTTGCGGCGTTTTCCATTTCATATTCAAGCATACCGCATACCTTTTCGGCGTTTTCTTCATTACATTCCACTATCAGCTCGTCGTGTACCTGTAAAATCAACCTTGCGTCGGGCTGTTCCGCCTTAAGGCGTTCATATACCCTTATCATGGCAATTTTAATGATGTCCGCCGCGGTTCCCTGTATCGGCGCGTTTCTCGCGACCCTCTCGCCGAAAGCGCGCAGGTTGCCGTTTGAGTTCGAAAGCTCGGGCAAATACCGCCGTCTTCCGTAATATGTGGTCACATAGCCTGTTTTTTTAGCCTGCTCGATTGTGTTTTCCATATACGCCGCAACCGACGGATAGCTTGCGAGATAATTTTTTATATATCGGTCTGCCTCCGCCCTTGTTACGCCTATGTCCTTTGAAAGGGAAAATGCGCCTATACCGTAAACTATGCCGAAGTTGACTGCCTTAGCTCTGCTTCTGAGCTCCGGCGTTATCATTTCCTCGGGCATTCCGAAGACCTGCGCCGCCGTAGCCGTGTGTATATCCGTTCCGCCCGAAAAGGCGTTTATCATATTTTCATCATTTGCTATACTTGCAAGAACCCTGAGCTCTATCTGCGAATAATCCGCGTCGCAAAGAACCCTTCCGGGCGGCGCGATAAAATACTTGCGAAGTCTTTTGCCCTCTTTTGTTCTTACGGGTATGTTTTGAAGATTAGGCTCGGATGAGCTTATTCTGCCTGTCCTCGCCTCTGTCTGATTAAAGGTTGAATGTATGCGCCCGTCCTCGGCAACGCAGGTGACAAGCCCGTCCGCATAGGTCGATTTAAGCTTTGCGAGCTGACGGTAATTTAAAAGCAGGGAAACCGCAGGATGAGCGTATTTAAGGCTTTCAAGCACTTCGGCGCCCGTGCTGTAACCGCTTTTTGTTTTCTTTTTTGCCGGCAGTCCCAGCCTTTCAAAAAGCGCCACGCCTAACTGCTTTGGCGAATTTAGGTTGAACTCATAGCCTACAAGGCCGTAAATTTCCTTTTCTATAACGCCGATACGCTCCTCAAGCTCGTTTGACAACTCCTTAAGACCGTCCGAATCCACCAAAAATCCGTAGCTTTCCATATCGGCAAGAACTCTTGCAAGCGGCATTTCTATTTCGTCAAACAGCTTTTTCTGACCCGTTTTTGTGAGCTCCGCCTCAAGATTTTCACAAGCCGTATAAAACTTGCAGGCGTTTTTAAGCGTTTCGTTTTCCGCATTTATTTGAGGTGTATTAAAAACATACTCCTGCATAATTCTTTCCGCCGAGTACGACGACGCCGACGGGTTGCAGATATACGCCGCAAGCATAGCGTCGAAAACAATACCGTTTGCCTCGCCGTTTTTATACACGGCTTTGCAGTCATACAGGCTTTTTTCAACGGCTTCGTCCGCCAGAACCGCCGTCAGCGTTTCCTTATCGGCAAGACAAACCTTTGTACCGGAAACGAAAGCATTTTCTCCGTTTTCCGAATAAATTACAAGCCTTTTTTCATTTTTAAGGCTGTTTTCGGGCATTTCCGTGAATGTTACGGTGTCCGATAAATCAATCTCGAACTGCGAATGTGAATTATCGGGCGTTATTCCCATTTTTTCCATAAGCTTGAAAAATTCAAGACCCGTCATAAGCCTTGCAAGCTCTGCGTCATTCCTCGGTTTTATCTTGCAGTCCTCCGTGCCGACGGCAATCGGCGCTGTCCTGCAAATCGTTCCGAGCTCACGGCTTAAATAGGCGCTCTCCCTGCCGTCCGCCAGCTTTTTGCGGACAGAGTCCTTAATATCAAGTGTATCAAGTCCGCCGTAAATAAAGTCGATGCTGTGAAAACGGGAAATAAGGTCGGTAGCCGTCTTTTCGCCTACTCCCGCAACGCCCGGTATATTGTCCGAGCTGTCCCCCATAAGGCTTTTAAGCTCTATCATTTCAGGCGGAGTAAGACCGTATTTTTCTTTGAGCGCCGCCTCGTCGTAATTGATTATTTCGGGTCTGCCCATTTTTGTAGCCGTAAGCAGAACACGGGTTTTATCCGATATAAGCTGGAGCGAATCACGGTCGCCCGTAGCTATTACACATTCATCGCCGTTTTCCTCGCAAAGCCGTGCCAAGGTGCCTAAAATATCGTCAGCCTCGTATCCCTCGCACTCTATGCAGGTATAGCCTGCAAGCTTAAGCCACTCCTTCATAACGGGCATTTGCTCCGCAAGCTCTGTCGGCATTCCCTTTCTGCCCGCTTTATAAGCGTCGTATTTTTTGTGCCTGAAGGTGGGGGCTTTAAGGTCAAACGCCACCGCCACCCCGTCGGGCTTTTCACTTTCAAGCAGTTTATTTAAAATATTTATAAAACCGTACACTGCGTTTGTGTATCTGCCGTCCTTGGTAGTAAGCAGTCTGACACCGTAAAACGCGCGGTTTATTATGCTGTTACCGTCTATCGCAAGCAGCTTCAAAATATCAGCTCCACATACTTATATATTTTACAGTATAACATTATTTTTTATTATTGTCACCACCTTTTTAAAAAAATTTGACTATTGTTAATATTTCGTATATAATCTTCTGTATGAAGATTGGAAATAAAGAAATAAACGGCTTTGCCGCGCTTGCTCCGATGGCAGGCGTTGCCGACCGCGCGATGCGTGAAATGTGCGTGCGCTTCGGCGCCGCGTTTACCGTGGGCGAGCTTACAAGCGCAAGGGGCATAACCCTTAACGATAAAAAATCAGCGTCGCTCCTTACCTGCTCGGAAAGGGAGCGTCCGTTTGCCTCTCAGATTTTCGGCAGCGTTCCCGAAATAATGGCTGAGGCGGCACGGGCGGCGCTCGGGTTTGTGCCCGATTTTATTGATATTAATATGGGCTGCCCCGCCCCTAAGGTGGCAGGAAACGGCGGCGGAAGCGCCCTTATGAAAGACCCCTTGCTTGCGGCGGATATAGTAAAAGCGGTTGTGAATGCTGTGGATATTCCCGTAACGGTAAAAATGCGTACGGGGTATGACGGTGACAGCATAAACGCCCCCGAGCTTGCAAAACGGTGCGAAGCGGCAGGCGCCGCCGCAATAACCGTACACGGAAGAACACGAGCGCAAATGTATGCTCCGGGAATAGATTATAAAACCATAAAAAAAGTAAAAAGCTCCGTAAAAATACCCGTTATAGGCAACGGAGATGTTAAGGACGGCAAAAGCGCCCGTTTTATGTACGAGACTACCGACTGCGATTTTGTAATGGTTGGCAGAGCGGCGCAGGGCAATCCCTTTGTTTTTAAGGAAATTAACGCATTTTTAAACGGAAAAAACTATACGCCCCCTACATTGGAAGAGCGTTTTAAGGCTTTGACCGAACAAATTAAGCTTATGGAAGAATATAAGGACCCCCACATAGCAATGCTTGAGGCGAGAAAGCACACCGCATGGTATATGCACGGACTTGAGGGAGCGGCACAGCTCAGGCGTATGTGCGGCGAGATTACATGCTTTGCGGATATTGAGCGCATTTGCCAAAAAGCACTTGAACTTAATAAAAATGTGTGATAAAATTATAGGGTTAAGTCTTACGAGAGGGAGATTTTAAATGTCGGGACATTCAAAATGGAATAATATCAAGAGGAAAAAGGAAAAAACCGATGCGGCAAAAGCAAAGGTTTTCACCAAAATCGGAAGAGAAATATCGGTTATAGTTAAGACCGGCGGCGCAAACCCCAATGAGAACAGCAAATTGAAGGACGCTATCGCCAAGGCAAAGGCGGCAAATGTTCCTAACGAAAATATTGAAAGAATAATCAAAAAGGCGGCGGGAGACGGCGAAGCCAACAACTATGAGGAGCTTACATACGAGGGCTACGGTCCATCGGGTGTTGCCGTTGTTGTTGAAACGCTTACCGATAACCGCAACCGCACCGCAGGCGAAATGAGACATTATTTTGATAAATGCGGCGGCAATCTCGGTCAGAGCGGCTCGGTTACATTTATGTTTGACCGCAAGGGTATGATAAGAATTGAAGCCGAGGGGCGCGACGAGGATACCGTTATGGAGGACGCTTTAGAGGCAGGAGCTGACGATTTTAATTTCGACGGAGATGTGTTTGAAATTTCCACCGACCCTAACGATTTAGGTGCGGTGCGTGACGCGCTTGAAGCAAAGGGCTACACCTTTATATCAGCTGAAACCGAATATATACCGCAAACAATGACTACCATTGAGGACGAGGAAACCGCTGCCAAAATGGAAAAGCTAATTGATATGCTTGAAGAAAACGACGATGTTCAGGCAGTATGGCATAACTGGGATATGCCCGAGGACGAGTCGGAGGAAGATTAACATAATAAAAGAACAGCGTTCTGATTTTAATTTATCAGAACGCTGCTTTTTTATTGTTTTTTGCGATTAGATTACTAATACTCCGTTCTGTACATAGTACAGGGTGCCGTAATAATAGGTGGAACCGGTGTAATTCCAATCAAGCACACCGTTTGCCACATAATACCATGTGCCATAGAAATTTGTAAGTCCGGTGTAGCCCCAATTAAGTATACCGCCGTCTACATAATACCAAGTACCGTAGAAATTTGTAAGACCCGTATAGCCCCAGTTGAGTATGCCGCCTTCAACATAGTACCAAGTACCGTAGAAATTAGTAAGACCGGTATAACCCCAGTTGAGTATGCCGCCTTCAACATAGTACCAAGTGCCGTAGAAATTCGTAAGACCCGAATAACCCCAGTTGAGTATACCGCCCTCTACATAGTACCATGTGCCGTAGTAATTTGTAAGTCCCGTGTATCCCCAGTTAAGTATACCGTTCTCCACATAGTACCAAGTACCGTAGTACTCAACAAGTCCCGTGTATTCGGGGGCAAGCTCGCCGTCGGATACATATTTCCATATGCCGTCCTCAAACACAAGGGTCTGACCCATAGGATATTTAAGAGCTTCCGTAAAATCGAATTTCTCCTCATATCCGCATACGGTGCACTTGTGTTCCGAATATCCCTCTTTGCCGTATTCAGGCGCTGTAACCGTTGCCTCGCCGTAGGTGTGACCTAAAGCCGGAATAATCTTTGTTTTCCTTGAAAGCTCTGCTTTGCATACATCACAGTAAACTACGCTGTCGTACGAACCGTCCTTTGTGCAGGTAGGCTCAGTGCGGTTTTCCGTTACAGCCTCGCCTTTTTTGTGACCTGTGGCCGGAATTGTCTTTGTTTCCCTTGAAAGCTCTGCTTTGCATACATCACAGTAAACTACACTGTCGTACGAACCGTCCTTTGTGCAGGTAGGCTCGGTGCGGTTTTCCGTTACAGCCTCGCCTTTTTTGTGACCTGTGGCCGGAATTTCCTCATATGTGGTATATCCGCAGCCCTCACGCTGACAGGTGTCATACGCCGCATATCCGCTTTCGGTACAGGTTGCGGCTTTAGCGTCGGTATGCTTTAAATCGTGACCGAGCTTTTCTGTTACATTGCCGATAATCTTTTCACCGCAAGCCGAACAATCATATGTTGTATATCCGCCTTCAGTGCAGGTAGGCGCCTTGACAACGCCGTTATCCTTTATGCTGTGAACAGAAAATTCTTCTGTTTCGGACTCAAACGGAACCGAAACCAAACCGTCTGTTTCGCTGTCATACACAACGCAGTAGCCGTCGCTGTTTTTAAATCTTTCAACGGTAACGGCTGATGCCTTTGTGCAGACATTTTTTACCTTGAATGTTATTTCCGCAAACACACCTGTTTTTACGGAAATATCCTTTCTGCCGCTGCTTATTGAAGTAAATATAAAGTAGCCGTCGCCGTCCGAATCCTTTTCACTGAGAACATCGGACGTGCTGAAAAGCTTTGTAGCCGTATTTTCAACAGGCTCAAGCACATTTTCATCGTAATCGATAAGAAGCTTTAAATGTGTTATTCCGCTATTCTGACCGGCGCTGATTTTCACCTTGATTTCCTCACCGGGAACAAATATTTTCGGTGAAGAGGAAAGAGCGGAGGCGGTGGTCTCAGCCTCCACCTCCGCCTTAAAGCCTTCGGAAGCCGGCTCTTCCGCGTTTACAGCGATTAAAGAGCCGATAATCAGCGCGCCTGTCAAAAAAATCTGAGCAGCTTTTTTGAAGCGCATAATTCAATTCCTCCGATATTTAAGATTAAACGGTTTGCTCTAAAACGCTTGCGCACAGTGCGTCAAGGTCAAAGAAATCTATAACGCCGTTCTTATCCATATCAAATTCAGGTCTGTAATCTGAATCTGTGGTTTCCTTATCCATATCGGTAAGATACTTGATTATTAAGGCAAGATCAGCCGCGTCAAGCTTACCGTCCCCGTTTGCGTCACCGAGCTTAACTATTTCTATCATTCCGTTCTCGGAAATACTGTCTACAACTCCGTTTTCACCGGCAGCCGTAAGACCCGCAAGCTCGAATACGGATTCAACAGGCTCTAAGTAACCATATTGATTCTTACCGAATTCTATATCGGAATTTACACTGAAGGTAAGAGTAGCAAAAGCGTTCTTTTCTCCTCTGAAATCCTTTGCGGTGCCGTACTGAGCAATAGCTACGCTTCCGTTTTCGTTTGCCTTTTTTGTCTCTGTGAAGCCGGCCTTGTCAAATATGCCCGGCTCTACCGAAACATCGGTAAGGGTAAGGGCGGTATTGTCAAATTTCACCGCGAAATTGGCAGCGGAAATATTTGCAAAAACATCACTGTTGTATTCAGGCTTATCGTTTTCGTCAGCAAGAACATCAAAGTATACCTTTACCTTAACGGTACCTGAGTTAACTGCAGTTTTTGAACCGTTTATGCCGGTGATGTCATAGTAGAATTTTACGCTTGCCTTAAGTTGCGGAATAACTTCCGCGCCTCTCGTATAATCACAGCCCTCGCGGCTGCATTTCTTTCCGGCGGTTGTTCCGGCTTCGGTGTATGTAGGATTCTTGGCCTCAACATCAACCAACTTATGATCGCCGTACTTTGCGATTTTAAGGTCTTCTTCCGTAACAGAAGTCGTTTTATCAACGTCGAAAAGCTTTTCGCAGGCAGTGCACTCGTAGTGCGCTTTAACGCCGTCTTCCATACACTTTGCAGGCTGTTCTTCAACAAATTCAAAGCTGTGGCCTGTGGGCTTAAGCGTTTCTGTAAAGGTTTTGTCACAGTTCTTGCACTCTTTAACTATATAACCGTTTTCCGTGCAGGTCGGGGCAAAGGTGTATTTAACCGTAATTTCCTTATGACCCGTTGCAGGTATCTTAACGCTTGTAAGCGGTTTATCGGTTGGAAGACCCTTTGCGTCCATGCTGAAAAGCTTTCCGCAGTCTTCGCACTTCTTGTGAGCTATTATACCGTCCTTTTCACATTTCGCGTCTACGCCCTCAACAGCTACAAGAGTATGTCCCTTAGCGGGGATAATCTCTCCGCCGCGGAATTCCTTGCCGCATACATCGCATACAAGAGCGCTTGTTTTACCGTCCTTATCGCAGGTAGCGTCTACCGCTTCCTTTACAACCGGCTTGTGGCCTGTTGCGGGAATTATATAATCGTCTTTGTTTATCGGCTTTGCTTTAATGTCGGAGTCCTTAACATTTGCGGCATACCACTCGCCGCAGACCTTGCACTCGTTGTGCGCTTTTACGCCGTTGGTTTCACAGGTAGCGGCCTTGTCTGCAATTTTTTCAAAGCTGTGTCCCGTTGCCTTTATTGTAACCTCAGTACCGTCCGAAGTATTGTAACGACAGCCTTCCTTTTTACACTTGAATACATCGTATCCGTCCTCGGTACAGGTTGCGTCCTTATGGTCAATTTTTACAGCGCCATGATCTTCGGCAGGAATTTCCTCTCTCGGATTTTCAGGGTCAATAGCGCCGCAGGTCTCGCACTTTTTATATTCGGTGTAGCCTACCGTTTGGCAGGTCGGGTCAACCTTCTCAACCGTCACGGTGTAGTGATGCCCTGTTGCGGGGACAACATCGCCTGTATATGTGTCTTCGCATACAGAGCAGGTGTATGTTGTATAGCCGTCCTCGGTGCAGGTGGGGTCGGTTACAACCGCGTCGTATTTATGACCGTTTGCCTCAATCTCCAAGGTAGAAAGCTCCTTGCCGGTATCGGGGTCAATCGGCTTGCCGCAGTATTTGCAAAGCTCATAAGCCTTGGTTCCCTTTTCGGTGCAGGTAGGCTCTACCTTTTTGTGAACTGTCCCGTCTCCGATGTGTTTTTTCGTAGCAGGAATTGTAACGGTTATTGTTCCCTCGCAGTTTTTACCGTCCTCATCCTCGTAATCACATTCGTAAACCTCGTAACCGTCGTCCTTGCAGGTAGGGTCAACAGTTAAAATTTTCTTGCCTCTTACAGCATTCGATTTACAAACGCTGCAATAATCGCCTGCTTCGGCAAAGCTCGGCACAAGAGCCTGACTTAAAAGCATAGCAACGGCAAGAAGCATCGCATATACTTTAAAAGTTTTTTTCTTCATTTTCTTTTTCCTCCCAATAAATTATTTTTTATGATAATAACAAAAGGCCGGTCTCTCGGATTCACTATTACCATAATATCAACTCCCGTAAATACACATATATTTGTCAAAAAGTGTACTTTTTGACAAATATAACTCTTGCAATATAGAACGCCGAAAATGAATTATTTTTTATTAATAAAGTAAAATTTTTCCTTTTTTCTTCGGTTTTTTTCAAAAATCACTTGCATTTTAGATTTTTGTATGCTACAATGACTGTACCTAATACATAGGAGTCGGTCAAAAAGTACACTTTTTGACCGACTCCTGTTTTTTTATTAAATTATACTCTCTGCGGCGGCGGTAAAAGGTGGATTCGCTCATTCCGCAAAGCCTTAATGCGTCCGCCATAGGAAGCTTTCCCTTGCTCCATGCACTGATTATCTTTCCGAAATCGTCGGGAAGAGGTCTTTCCGGTCTGCCGAACCTTATGCCCTTAAGTCTTGCCGCCTCTATACCCTCTGCCTGCCGTTTTTTAATGCTTTCCCTTTCGCTTTGCGCGACAAAGGAAAGTATCTGCAAAACCAAATCGGCAATAAATGTCCCCATAAGGTCCTTACCCTGTCTTGTGTCCAAAAGCGGCATATCTATAACGCAAATATCTATACCTATCTCCTTTGTCAGGATACGCCACTGCCTTTGAATTTCCTCGTAATTGCGCCCTAAGCGGTCAATACTCAATATGTAAAGCAAATCTCCCTGTTTAAGCCTTTTAATCATCTGTTTGTATGCAGGTCTTTCAAAATTTTTGCCCGACTGCTTATCTATGTAAATATCCTCTCGGTCTACTCCCTTATCGGTTAAGGCTATAAGCTGTCTTTCTTCATTCTGGTCAAAGCTTGAAACTCTTGCATATCCGTAAATACTCATTGTAATACCTCCTTATATTACAGTAAGTAATTTATCACAGAGTTGCAAACACGGAGGTTAAAAAAAATTAAAATTTTTATTACGCAAAAACCGCAAACCTTTATAAAGCCTGCGGTTTTGTTATATTTCGGTAACGGTCACTTCATTTCCGTGCGCCTTTATAAGACGAACCAAATCGTCAAACTCAAGCCACACGGTCGCCGTATTATCGTTCGGGTGTACGCCGATTTTATGACCCGTAAACTCTGCGTCAAGGAAAAAACGCACTCGGCTTTCCTTATCGTTCAAAAGTCCGAGCGGTGTTACGGAACCGGGCGCCAGCCCCATAAAGGACATCAGATCCTCGGGAGACGCAAACGAAAGCTTGCGAAGTCCGTTCCTTTTCCCGAATTCCTTTAAATTCACCCGTTTTTCCCCGCGCACCGTTATAAGGTAATAATTGCTTTTCTTATCGTCCCGAACAAAGAGGTTTTTAGCGTCCCACTCAGGGTAAGGCAGCTCGACATCGCCAAGCTCCTCCATATTAAATACCGCCTTGTGCTCGGTTATCTCGTAATTTACTCCGTTATCCGTAAGATATTTATAGGTTTCCTCTTTGTTCATTTAAAAAACTCCTTATACCTTTATTTTTAAAAGTCCGTCCTTATTGCAGTATGCGTAAATCATTCCGCTCCCTCTTTTAAAGAACCTTGTCTCGGCGTTCTGCTCGGGATAAAGCTTTACTATCTCGCAGCGGTCGCTTGTAACATAAGCAATAAATAAAATATAATGCTGCTTGCGCATTTCGTGATTGACGGAAACAAAGTATTCGTTTTCCACAGTTTCGCACCTTATAAATCCGCCGCCGTCCTCTGCTTCTAAAACTGGCAGATTTACTCCGCAGCAGGAATTAACGCTTTCGCCTGCCGAAAAGATAACATTGCCGCAAATCGGGCAGACGGAAAAGCCTGATTTTAACATATTGCCGGACCTGTTTTTGTTGGTTATACATTCACCGTTCATCAGCTCGATAACCGAAACCTTAAGCGCCGCCGCCAGCGGCTCTATAAGCGAAATATCCGGCAAGCCCTTTGAGGTTTCCCACTTGCTTACCGCCTTATTGCCGACGCCTATAATATCCGCAAGCTGCGATTGGGTAAGCCCTTGTTTTTCCCTTAATTCCTTAATTATTTTTCCGGTTACATAATTGTTCATTTTTATCAACCCTCCGATAAAAATTATAACCGAATACTTCCGACACGCAACCTACGCACCGTAGAGTATACAGCCGTCACGCAGCTTCGCATTACTTTGTAAAAATTTTATTTATTTTTTCTGTCTCGTTTTCATTTTCCGCCAGTTTACAAAGCCGTATATATCGTTTACAAGGAAAGCCGCAAAGCAAACCACAACCGAAACATATCTCATATCGGCAATACTCGCAAGCACCCACAGTATTATTAAAACAATATCGTTTGCCGCATAAGCCAGCGCAAAAAACGGACTTCTTTTATAAGTTAAGAAAACGGCGGCAAAGCTTGTTGTAACGGAAATTGTGCTCGGAACTATATTCGGCGTATCAAAGGCGGCAAGCACAAAGTAAAACACTGCGGTAATAAGGAACACCGCAATCAGCATAAAAGCAATATCTTTCTTGCCGAGCGTATTGACGGCAACCTCGGATTTTTTCCCGTTATACGGGTTTTTAAGCCAAGAAACAAGCGCAAAAACCGACATAGGCATAGTCATACCGAGGTATGTTATCATTTCCCCGTAATACGAAAAGGTAAAGGAAATAATGCCGTAAAGAAGGCTGAACAGTATCATCAGCACCTGACCGAAAGGATTTCCCTTTGCGTTGAAAATAAGCGAGGTGACCCCTATCAGCGACGCCGCAAGCGTGATATAGCTCTCTTTATCAAAGATACAAAACGAAACCGTAATAAGTAATGACGAAAAGCACCACAGCAATGCCTCGCCCGCCGAAAAATAAGCTGTTATTCTTTTTAACATTATATGACCTCCGAAAAAATAAGCACCCGAATACACATCTTCAAAGACCTAACGATGTGCAAACGAATGCTTTAAGCACTTTCTACCCGGTGGCAGTTTTTATATTACGGTCATTGTAACATATTATGAGTTAAAAAGCAATAAAAAAATATTAACGGCATTTCGGTTTAAGAATAAATTTATTACAGGCTATTTCTCAATCCAATATCTCTTTACAAAAACCTGCTCGTCACTGTCAAATACTCGGTTTTCAAGCACGCCGCCGTTCTTTAAGATTACCTTTTCCGAAGCATAATTATCCTCGTCGCAAACACAGAGAACACGGTCAAGTCCGAATTGCCGCGCCAGTTCTATCCCCTGCCTTAGCATACGTGTGGCATAGCCATTGTTTCTGAGCGACGGACGGACGGCATAGCCTATATGTCCTCCGAAATTCAAAAGAAATTCGGTCAGTTCAAATTTAAGGCTGAACACACCCACAAGTAAATCGCCGTCATAGCAAAGATAAAAATTTTCCCTTACATATCCGTCAGGCAGGTTTTCACCGAGGTGGCGGTTACGCATTTCGCGGAGCCATAAATCGTAATTATTCCTATTGGCAAATCCGATACATTCGCCGCCGCTCTTTTCGATTTCTTCGTAAAACGACAGTACATCAGCCCTGTTGCTTTCGTCGGGTAAAATAAAATTAAGCATTATATCATCCCTTATATCCACCATTCAGGGGTAAGCTCGCCGAGCGTTAAGACCCTGTTATTATCATAATCAAGCATAATTTCAATATCCTTGTAGGTTTTCGGCATAAGCTGCGTCATCAGCTCCCTGCAAGCACCGCACGGCGGCATTGCCTTTCCGTCCCAATTAACGGCGATAACACGCTTTATTTTGCTTTCGCCGTTTGTAAGCATATTAAAAATCGCGTTTCTTTCAGCGCATATGCCGAGTGTACACGCACCGTCTACACATACTCCGACATATATATTTCCGCTTTCAGCTTCAACAGCCGCCGCAACGCCTCCGGCTTCAACAATTTCCGAAACCTTTCTCGGATTCAACACCCGTCTTGCGGCATTATATAATTCGTCCCAGATTTTATCCATACTTTATCCTCTTTTTTATCGGCACATCCATTCTTTCGACTGCTTGCTCCGTCGTCATATCGCCGTCCGAAAAGCGTTTACAAACAAATTTCATATTTCCGTTTATTTAGGAAAAGTTTTCTTTCCTTAAATGACAATTTTAAATCCTATGCCACAAGCATTTGTACCAAATTGCAAATCAGCTTGATTCCGTAAAGAATGACCACAGCGCCGCAAATTCGGTTCAGCCATGTAAGAACTACACCGTTAATCTTGTTGCCGAGCATATAAACCGCAACAGCAAGACAGCTAAACCAAATAAGACTTGCCGAAGCAAAGCCGACAATAAAATATGTGTCACCGCCTATCGGCAAGGATGCGCGGAAAGCGCCCAACATCAAGGTTCCGTCAATCAAAGCCTGCGGATTCAGCCATGTTACAATAAAAGCGTAGCCTATAATTTCCCAAATGGGTTTGTTTACATCCTTTCCGCCGCTTAAATCTGCTTTGGAACGGATAAGTCCTATGCCTATGTAAATAACCAACAGACCTCCCGCGCCAAGGATAAGCTTCTGTAACCACGGCAGTGCCTCCATCAAAGCGCCGACACCGAGGAAGCAGGCAACTCCAAGTGTGATATCCCAAAAAATAACAACCAGAGCGGTTGCCATTGCTCGTCTCAGCTTCTGACTCATAGCGCTGTTAATAACAAACAAATTCTGCATACCAATCGGCGCCACATAAGCAAGTCCCAAGAACAGCCCTTGGAGATAAATTGACATCATTTCCGAATAAAGCCCCATTCCCAAATCCAAATAATATTTCCGCTTATTTGGAAAACGGGCAATCCCGACAAGGACTGCCCGCCAAAAAAGCGCGTCTTTTAAATTTGTATAGGTGCATTATACACCAAAGGCCGTAAAAAATCAAGCGATACCGCCAATTCGTTTGTTATGAATAACCGTATCGGATCGTCGCTTTTTTCTTTTCGTAAAACATATGTTATTTTGCGGAACATCTTTTCTTTACGGCATAAACCGCAACTCCCGATATGCCTGCGCCGGAAACGAAGAGCAGGGCAATCCATAAATCCATATTGCCGTTATCGCCGGTTTTTGGGGAAAGAGGTTTGTCGGTCTTTGTTGACGCTACGGCATAATATCCCCCTTTTACAATGCCGAAGGTTATTTTATTGCCGCCGCTTTTTGAAGCAAGCTGCAATACGCTGCCGTCTGCGGAAATCTCAGCCGCTTTGATTGTACCGTAACCGTTCATCAGGGCTACGCTTACATCAATCGGCATATTCACATCAACACGGTTTCCGTATTCGTCTACAAAATAAATATCATAAAACAGAAGATCTGTTCCGAAACCTGTTGTACAGTCCGATATCCACCGATAAGCCTGTTCATGCTGTTCGGTAATCGGAACGATTACCATCCGTAAAGAAGAAGACATTGAGTTTGCCGCCACTGTGACCTTAACGCCGTCCGGTAATTCCGCAATATGATTGCCGTTATCATCTTCTTCTGTACCGTAACAGCCGTCGGGAAGCGTATAAACCGATTTTGCGAACACGCCGATTGTTTTTTTCTCAGATAAATCGTTCCCTGCGGCAAAAACCGATACGGAACAAAAAACAGACAGTATAACGGTGACAATGAGAACAGCCGCTTTTTTCATATTTTCACCCTCCCACAGTGGTATTCAGCGTTACCGTTCCGGCGCTGTAATAGGTTTCCGGCTCGTACGCCATAATTTTAAGCTTGATGCTTGCTTTGTTTTCGGGAACGGTATTAAATTTAACCGTCCTGACATATTCATTAGGCTTTAAAAGTCCTGTTTCGGCAAGAATATTGTCATCTTTATCAAGAATACGCAGCTTTAACCAGACCTTGTTGCCGTTATCGTTTGTAAAATAGACATCTGCCGAGCTTCCGTTCAAAGCGACTTTGCCGCATATATGAGCCGAGAAATTCATTCCGTCCTTATAAATCTGCGTCCAGCTTTCGTCCGCGACATTCGGCATACCGCTTTGCGCCGCTGTCTCAAACGGCGGCGGGGTAAACCCTGTCTGTTCGGATTTTTTGCCTGTCAGGGAAAGAGATAAAATCATTCCGAGAACAGCCAAAAAGCAACCGGCGGCAGAGAGATAAATTGCTTTGCTTTTCATATTTTTAAACTCCCATACAGTTCCTGTCATTCTTCATTTTCGCCCACCAAGGTCTTGATGGGCAAAAATCAGGGATGAGCTTTATCGGAACACAGACTGCATTTCGCACACAGTCTGTGTTCCGGCGGCGTTATCAGTTTGCGAGGGTTACTGTTACCGTACCGATTTTCGTGCTTGTGGTTTTTTCGGAGGAAAGCGCACCTTTTAAGCCGAGGGTCACGCTGCCCGAAGGCGCATTTGAAAGCTCGGTGTTTACGGCGCTGTCAAGCTTCAGTGATGAATTATCGGAAAAAGTGCCGGTAATTCCGTTATATGCTTCATCGGATTCATATTTGAAATTTACGGTCACATCGGCATTGGAATGATTTGTAACCTTAATTTTGTCCGCGCCTGCCGCACAGCTCCATTTGGCTTCCTCGGCACCGTCGTATTTGTGATTGTCGGGGTTCCATGTACCAACCGATGCGTCTGTATAAGTAAATTCCATACTGCCCCAGGCAATGTCTACACTGTAAACCGTTGCGGCAGAACCGCCCGCAACATAAGTGCCCTTAACCTCGGCAGAGCCGCTATTTCCTATTTTATTGATATTATCGGTATTATCCGCAAAGGCGGTTACAGACGCCATAGAAAGCAGTGCCAAAGTGAGAATAACTGCAAATATTTTTTTCATTTTTCTTCGTTCCTTTCCGATACAAATTAACTAAGGGAAACCGTAACAGAGCCGACCTTTGTAAATTCGGCAGCAGTGTCTGCGAGGGTGCCGGAAAGCGTTAATTCGGAGCTTACGCTGTCGGCGCCGTCGGGATTGCCCACTATACCGGCCGTGAGTGTGTGAGACGTCACACTGAATGTGCCTGTTACACTGTCATAGCCCTCGGTGGCTGCATAGGCGAAGTCGGCTGTTACATCCTTATTGGAATGGTTTACGACGGTAACACTGTTGCCGTCCGCAGTCCAGCTTGCAGAGGTATTGTCGGTATACTTATGGGTCACGGGGTCCCAATCGCGTGTGCCTGCGGCGGAATAGGTGAACTCCATTTTGCCCCATGTCACATCCACGCTGTATACATCAGGAGTGGTTGTTCCGCCCGCAAACTTAGCCTTGACATCGATACTCTTGCTGCCGGGTATACCGGACACGGTTTCCGCCGATGCCAGAACCGCCTGTGCGGCTATAAGCGCAATCACCAGTGCCGAGGCGGCAAATTTCTTCAGTTTCTTCATTAATAATTCCTCCTATATTTTGCTGTTTTGAATTTATATATATATTTCACGCCATTAATAGGCGAAAAAAGCATTATTCCGTCACCGTTACGGTCACGGGAATTTCGGTATTAAGCATAGCTTTTTCTCCGCTTGTGCGGTCATAATAAAGTACGACGAATTTTCCGTTATACCCTCCCGCGGTAAGCCGCTTTTCGGCGCCGTCCAAAAGACCCAAAGAGGAAACCCTGTTACCCGGCTCCAGTCTGCCCGATTGCAGGACAACGACATCGTCTATTGCAAGCTGAAGCACCATATCCTGATTGGATTTCGTAGGATTGGCAAACATAAGCGCCGCATTTTTATCCGAAAGACTTATAGTGACCTCTTTTGCATAGGTAAGACCCACCGCTCCGCCGCCCTCCGGCTGTGAGAGCTTTTCATCCCCATCGTCACCGATAGGCTCGGCGTTTTCCTCGATCTGCCGCGGCGCATAGTCGGGAGCAAGGACGGGGGTGCTGTCCCTGAACCATATTGCCCAGACGCTTACTGCCACGGCGGTAACCGTAATAAGCAGCAAAAGCAAAATAAGCAGATACTTCTTTTTATTTTCTTTTTTGTTCCCGTCCATACTCAATCATCTCCAATCATTACGGTTGCCGTTCCGATTATCTTTTTGCTCATTGTCTCGCTTGGTTTTCCGTTCAAAGTCAACCATACAGAAGCACTGTCGCCGGCACTAAGGATAGCTTCGGTTGAGCCGCTGAATATGCCTGACACCGCGGTGTCTGCCTGCGTGTAGTCATAGGATACGCTGACATTAGCTTCGCCGCTGTTTCGGACGGTAATTTTGTTTCCGTCCGTTTCGTTCGGTTTCCAGCCGACGCCCTCATAGGTATGTGTTGCCGAATTCCATATCCCGTCCGAATAGGTAAACTCCATATCGCCCCAAGCTATATCCACACTGACGATTTCAACATGAACCGTCTTAATGCTCGTAGTGCAAAGTCCCGCATTATCTGTGGCTGTTACGGTAATCTCGTTATCTCCCGCAGGGAGATTTTTGACAGTAAAGGCGATGTTGGCTTGCTCGTTCACATTGGGCACCGAATTTTCTGTGCCGTCACCTATCTTATATGTCACCGAAGCAAGCTTAGATGTGCCGTCCGCAGCCGTCACGGTCATTCCCGCGGCGGCGGAATAATCGCCGAAGCTGACAGTTGGTGCTGTCTTGTCTATTTGAACAAGCTTAAAGCCCTCGGTTTTGTTGGCTTCTCTGTTTATATTGATATCGTCATCGCCGGCATTATCGTAAATCTTGTAATAGACGTACCACTCACCTTCATCGCTTACGGTAATCGTATCTCCGGTAAGCTTTGTCAGTCCATCGGTCGGAACTTCCTTCTTATCAACAATCTTATACCATTTTTCACCGACGCCGCTCTGACTGTCGCTTGCGGTTATTGTAACGGTCTGATTATCCTTTGACCAACTGTTTGAACCGTTCACGGTTACGGTCGGCGGGGTGAAGTCCAGCTTATCGACCTTAATTGCAGCGGTGTTTTCTCCGCCGTAATCAAGATCGCGGACAGTCACCGTATAATCGCCGTTCTGCCTTGCCCAGACCTCGCCGCTTGAATTTTTGCTTGTTTTTCCGTCCGGTAAAATAACCTCATAATTCTTTCCGCTGTAATCGGAAAGCTCCCATTCAAGAGTTGCCGTATCATTTGTCCATTTTGTCGGCGCGCCCGTAATGGTAATTGTCGGCGTGTTAGTATCAACCGCCGTTTGCGAAATCACCGTATAAGACGATGAATAAGCTGTGCAAGTATGATTAAGCTTATCGGTGACCTTGATATGCAGGTATTTTGCGGTCGGCGTACTTTCGCTTGCCGTATAAGTAACGGTTGTCGCATTTTTTCCAAGCGTAGTCCATGAAGTCGGCGTTGCGCTGCTTCCCGTCCAGCTGTACTGCACGGTATTCACGCCCGAGCCTGCGTCGGCATAGGTTATCGGCAACACGAGCTTTGTGTAAACACCGCTTTTAGGCGATTCGACAGAAGCGCTTGTCAGCTCGCCTATGGAAGCTGTGGGATTTTCCCGATCAATCCTCTCAACCAAAACGGTCTTAGTGATTGTAATGTCGCCCGCCGTCAGTGAAAATGTATAATAGCCGTTTTCTGTGACCGAACGGCTTAATGAATAGTTGGTTGCATTTGAGGTTAGCGTTGTCCACGAGGTCGCGTCCGACTTGCGGTATTTAAGCGTTCCCCCGCCCTTTGCCGCAATGCTTATGCTCCTGCTTACAGCCCATTTCGTATTATCTGTCTTACCCTCCAGCGTAGGCGTTGTGCTGCCCGACGCAGGTTTTGCCGCCGTACCGAAATCAAGACAGGCGTTTTTGTAAACCGTATACCCCGTTGTGTTGTAAACGCCTTTAACATGAAGATACCACTTGCCGTTACTGCTGCCGCTCCCCGGCTCCTTACGAATGGAGAGGGACAGTCCCGATGCGGTTTTAGCGGTGTTAAGCTCCGTTGCCGAAAGCGTCACCCAGCCTGCGGCAGGTACGGCGGTCGAATCCGACCATGCATAGCTCATTCCGGTGGTCTTGGACTGATCTGCCGCCACCTTAACGGTCGCTTTGCCCGTGCCGTTTGTAATTCCGTTTGCCGTAACGGTGAAATTCGGCGTGGATGTATCAAGGGTTGCGGTTGTATTGCCCGAACCGCTTGCGGTCGCTTTTGTGGTAGTGCTGTCGCACATATCCTTGATATAGGTGGGATTTGTAATGCTGTTTACCGTCAGCTTTCCGCTTGCGTTAGTCGCTACTGTTCCCGTAAAATAGAGGACATTTGTATCTGCGCCGCCTGCGTAAGAAGCTGTGCCCCAAGAAGTGTTCACCTTAACATTTTTAATGTTGGTGCTGTTTTTGCTGTCAACAATCTCGTCGAAAATCAGTGAGACGGTAAATTTATCGCCGATTTTGTAAACACCGCCCGCCATGGGTGCGACCGCGACGAACTGGGGTTCAACGGTGTCTTGAACCTGCATATAGTCCTTGTACATTGTCATGTACCAAATATCTTTGTCAGCACCTGCTGATGAAAACCAGATATTTGCAGTTTCGTCGACACCAAATGATATCCATGTATTGCCGTTGTAATCTACTTTTTTATTAGTCGCGGCATTCGTTCCGTTTACATTCGATGCTCCGATTACAGCAGGGAGACTTACGGTAGCGTTTTTGTCTGATTCCCATGTGGCAGTAAAGTAGGCACTGCCGAATACACTGTCGTTTAACGGTATAGCTGATTTGCTTGAAATAGTAGAAGGACCATAACCGTTTGGGGCGTGATTGGATATCCATGCAAGATGATATCCGTCGTTCTGTTCTGTGTAACTAAAATATGAACGATACAAAAATCCGGAAGCCGTAGCTTTAAGATAGTCGGAGTTAATCGACTGCTGTGCATTGAAATTTATTTGATTGGTATTCTTTTCTCTGTCATTTTGGAAATATATTTTCCAGTCACCTGTTCCGGAGTGATCGGCAATCCATTTGTTACTATCAGTTAGGGATATCGTTCTTTCTGTTTCATTGTATACGGTTCGTTTGACTTCATAACTGCTGTTGTTTGTCATCGTCCGTACGGCACTTGTTGTACTGCCGAGACTTCCGCCGCCGGTTACACGGTATATTTCCACAGAATAGGTGCGGTTTGCATTACTGTAAGCAGTGGCAGGCTTATTGGTGTACGCTGTGTTTGCGGGTTTTTCGGTTATCGTTACGGTTTTTGCGGTCTCTCCCGCATTAAATGTCAGCGTGCCGTTTTTGTGCGTAAAGTGTGTGCCGCCCGCCGCCGAGCCGTTAACCGTGCGGTAATAGACGGTCTGCGTACCCTCCGTACCGTCGGTTCTTGTGACCGTAAATGTGCTGCTTCCGTTATTCTTTATAGTAAATGTACCGTAAGCAGGGAGATCTAAACCAATGGTTATTTCTTCGCTGTAATAAGTAATTCCGCCTGCGGTGATATACGCGCGGGCATAATATTCTACACCCTTTTGCAGATTGCTTGCCGTGACGGAAATTTTATCGCCCGCATTGCCGACAACGGTTGCCGTTGTTGCTTTGCCGTTATTTACGGTAAGGCTCGGCGAGTTCATAACGCCCCAAACAAATCCGCTCGCCGTCACTGTGTCCGTACCGGGATTATTGAGCGTTGCGGTAAGTTTTTTTGTGCTTGCCGTGAAAACAGGCACCGAAATATCCACATAGGAAGAAACATAAACCGTACAGCTCTTTGTGGCGGTATTCCCCGCTTTGTCCTTGACCTTTACCGTAGCATTTTTATTGCCCGGCGTTTTAGTAAAGCCTGTGGGTAAAGTAATTGTGACAGTACATTCCGAAACAGGCTCGTTATCCGTAACGGTGAGCGCTGCCCGTACCGCGTTTTTCACGGCGTCATCGGAATCGCCCGTCATAACCTGAATAGGCGTATAGCTGATAACAGGCGGCTGAATATCCTTCCACTGAGCCGAAAGACGCAATGATTTTGTTGGAGTAAAGCTCTGCCCTGCCGAATAGGTTGTATTTGCTTCAGCGTCCTTCCAGTTTACAAACGAATATCCTGAGCGGGTAGGTGTTTGAGAAGATATTTTACTGCTTTCTCCATTCCACGCCGCCTGAGTGACCGGAACATTCCCCGCGTTTTCGCTGTTTCCGTCATAGCGCACCGCCAGCGGGCTTTTAAACTTTGCCGTAACGGAATTGCCCACGCTGTCCGAAATGACGAATGTGACCGTGTCGGGAGCAGTAAACTTAACCTCATAGCTTCCGGGGTCCAAAACCTTGGTTTGATTTCCGTTATATGTGACCGAAACGGTGTAATCCTCCGACTTTTCCGAGCCTTGGTTTTCTATACTTTTCAGCACCGCCGCTACATCGGTGTATCCAACGCTTTCCTCCACATATGTATAAGCGTAGTACGGTCCGCAGTTATACGCGCCGCCTTTCCAGCAGAAATAACGGTATTGCGTGGGATTTTGGGTGTTCGGAACCTGATAAAGTCCGCCGTTCGGGCAGTAATCGAAATCCTTGCCGGGTGTGACCACAGCCACATAAACCTTGGCTTTGGCGGTTTTCCCGTACTTTTTTTGTATATAGTGTTCAGTGCCGTATTTAGCGCCGCTCGGTTCTTTGTCCAACGCCTTAAGGATTGCTCCCGTGCCAAGTGCGGACACAGCGTCTTCGGCACTGTAAATATCGTCCAAAAAGGCATAGGTCTTGCCTGCCTCAAAATCAGTCGTTTCTTTAAAGCTGTGGTAAATAAAAGCTTTTCCGCTGCCGTTTATTCTTCTCAAAGGTATGTTTGTTTCGGCCGCATCGGCGATAAATCCGCTGTTCCACGGCGCTGTGCCGACAAGCTGAGAAATCACGGTAATAAGACACAATACCGCCGCCGACAGGCGATATATTACTTTTCTTTTCCTATCCTTCGCCATTCGTTCCGTCTCCCTTCCTATAAGACTGTCTGTTTATCTCTTCTAAGAGCATTTGGTCTGTTTTCTTCCGTAAGAGGAGCAGCATATCAAGCTCCTTTAATGATAAATCAAAGCCCTCTTCGTTAAACAGTACCAGCAGCTCGGTAAGATAGCTCTTTTTGCTCATTTCACCACGCCGCAGGGAAAGGTTTTTAAGCGCTGTTTTCAATTTTTCGTTTGTATCCATTTCATAGTTGAATTTTGCCGCCTTGTCAAAGGTTATCTTCTTTTTTCTGAAAAACACGCGCTTTCACCCCCCGAGCATTCTAAATCCATTATAGTATAATAAAAAACCATCCTTTCGGATGGCTTTTTTCGCGATTGGTCATTTTTGGAGCGTAATTGGTTTTCAAAATCAGGTTTTCAGGATAACGCATAGGGTGAGAACACCGTTCTCTAAGCTATAGCTTATGTCGCCGTCGTATTTTCTTGCCGCTGTCAGCATACTTTCCATGCCGATTCCTTTTTGTTTTATCATACCGTTTTCGATAACAAGTCCCGGCTTACAGGTGTTACTGCACACAATAACCGTTTTATCCGAAACAGTTCGGATGTTTACCGTTATCTCGCCGTGCGCGCCGCTTTCCTTGCAGCCGTTGACGGCGTTTTCCAACAGATTTGAAAGAATAGCGACAAAATCCATATCGCTGACGGCGCTTTCCTCCTGTGTGTCCGCTTCGACAGAAACCGTTATTCCTTCATTTTGCGCTTTGGTATAAAAGCCGGTAAGTATTGCGTTTACCGTTACATGCGGGCAAAACTCCTTCGGTCTTGCGGCGTCCAGACTTTCATTGTACTGTTCTATGTACCGCAAAGCTTCGTCGGTCTTTCCGTTTCTTAGCATGGCGGCAATATTTTGATTGTGGTGTCTGAAATCGTGCCGAACGGTTTTTGCAGACATTTCATTTTCCTTTGCGGTTTTAAGCTGACCTTGAAGATATTTAATATTTTCTCCGATGAGTTCAACTCTGCTTTCCTTTATCATATAGCGAATCATACCGAAAATAACATACAATACCGAAAAATAAATCAAAACAGTAGCGGCAAACAGAAGACTGTACCACGCTCTGAAATCATTTTTTATAGTATAAATAAAGCAGAATATAGAAAATACAATCAAAAACAGCATTGAAACCAGCGAGATAGAGTGCCAAATCCTTTTATTTGAACCCGGCACCTCCCGCATTGCCGGTCGGAAAAAAACGATATATGCCCATATTGCAGGCAGATACAACAGAGTTCTTATTATAGTTTTCGTGTATACGGCGGCAACGCCGAATCCGTCGCTAAACCAAATACTGCTTATCATAGCGGAGCTGCAGAAAAAAATGCAGAACAGAGATGAATAGCTGAGAAACAGAAACACCTTTTTACAAGCGGGGTCTGTCGAAGTCGCCATAAAAATAATAAACGATACCAAAATGGTACTTATAAACGCAAGTGAAGCGGCGTTAAAGGAGTGAATGTCAAACAGAACTCTGGAAACAAACATCGCAAGACAGACAAAGACGGTTAAAAATATGAAATAAATTGAAACCGTCTTTTTTACAGAATATTTCCGTTCGGTCATAACGGCAAAGCAAATGATATGCATAAGGACTGTAAGTATCAAAGACACAAGCTGCCGTGTCATTTCCCCGTCGCCTCCCTTGTATAAAAATCAAAATACTGCTTTTTAAGCTCTGCTCTCAGCCGCCGCGGAACGGGTATACAATCCCCGTTTGACATTTCAAGAGTCGTTTCAAGCAGACTTTGCACACAGCGCAGGTTAACTATGTACGACGCGCCGACCGCCGCAAAGCCGTTTGCTGTCTGAAATGTATTTTTAAGCTCTGTAAGTGTCGTGTGCGTTTTCAGACACTTGCCGGATTTTAAATGAATTTCCACACTGTGATTTTTTGCTTCCGCATATAAAACATTATACAAATCTATGCGGTGAATTTCCTTTCCGCACGAAACGGGAATATATAAACGGCGGCGTCTCTTTTCAATCACCCTGTCAAGCGTATCAGTCAGCCGCTGTTTGGTATAAGGCTTTGTAAGATAATCGCCTGCATGAAGCGCAAACGCTTCCACCGCAAAATCGGAGCTTGTAGTCAGAAAAATAACATCGGTGTTCTCTTCGCTTTTGCCGAGTATTTCCCGTGCAACCTCGGTGCCCAAAATTCCGGGCATACAAATATCCAACAGCGCAATATCGGGAACGCCGCTTTTGCTCATCTCATCCAGCATATCAAAAGGATTTAAGAAACATTTTACGGCAAGCGAAAGCTCCGAATGTGAAAGAGCGTATTCGGAAACAATTTGCCGCATATTTTCAAGCTCGCTTTTTTGATCATCGCATATCATAATGTTCATAATAACACCCTCAATCCTCGGAATATTATCGGCTGTCTGCTTTCGCTTAAAATCCACCGTGTATTGTAACATATTTACCGACGAATTTCCACCATACTTTTTTATTTGAACCGAAAGTAATATCATCAGGCGTAAGCGTTAAATTCTTTTCCGACCACTCAGAAACAAGTTTCGGGTGTACTTCTGCTAAACTGTTGTTCATAGCCAAACCTCAACCTCCTTGTGCTTAGAGTATATGAAGTTTTGGCTTTATCTTGTAGTTTGCGAATATCTGTATAAATAGAAAAAGCCCTTTGAGAAAAGGATTTCTCCTCTCTCAAAGGGCAAGTTGA
>ERZ808266.58-NODE-58-length-47122-cov-19.645187_pt1 | contig 47122 bp, 81 predicted proteins | sample MGYA00521278_ERZ808266 | MGnify/ENA primary metagenome ERZ808266 (study PRJEB31516, sample SAMN03275591) | gut metagenome | biome: mammalia-associated habitat; material: feces | host: Papio cynocephalus | place: Kenya | collected 2012-08-02 ... | reverse complement strand
ATGAAAACTAAACAAGAACAAATCGATAAAATGGCAAGCATTATCTTTGAAACCATAAATCGAGAAAACATAGACCGATTTGTAGAAGATAAGGACGGCAACCTTGTTAGCGTAGAAACGGTCGGTATCGAAGGTATAGCAGAAGCACTTATCGAAAACGGTTACGGCGACGTGTCCGAGTACAAAAACAGATTCGAGGTCGTAGACAAGGTTTTGACCGAAACACGAGCGAAACTCACGAAAGCAGAACACGACAGAGATAGGTACAAAGCATATATTGATAGACTCGAATATGACCTCGCGGACACAGAGTTCCTAAATGACAGAATGTTGGCAGATGTTGAACGGTTAAAAACGGAAACAAAACAGGCGAAAATAGACGTGCTGAACAAGTTGAAAGCAAGAATGATAGAAGATGGCATTTTTGTAGAAATTTGTAATTGGCACATCAATAAACTTATCGAGGAGATAGAAAAATGATTATATTGATAATTTTGGGAGTTTTGTTAGCAATAACGCTTGTTGCGACTGCTGTTGTTTATGCTGAAAGTGGCAAAAACGGCGATTGGGAAGTGCCAGTATTCGCTATGTTTGTAGTAATCATAGCACTTCTATTCGCGGGCGGTTTTGCAATCGGCGCGGCGGCAGGCGAGAAACACGACAAAGCATATATCGAAATGAACTCGCAATATGAAGTTTTGATGTATCGCCTTGAAAATCAACAAGACCACGTTCTCGAAGATACGGAATTGTACAACAGCATAGTTGAGTACAATACAACGATTCGGTACGAACAAAAATTGGTTGGTAGCAAGTGGATAGGGATATTCCACGACAAAAGCATTATGAAATGCAAAGAAATCGATTTAAGTGCTTTTAGCAAGGATGTGCAAAATGAGCAAAAAGGCTGATAACCCGAAACAAAAGAAGTGGAAATTCTTGTTGGTTGAGGACGGTTCTATCGATGTTGACGACTTGCAACAGTTTTTTGATGAGCAAGATATGAAGATAAAAATCGTCATATACAGGCAAGGCGCATATAAACCCGAGTTGAAAGAATTTTAAGGAGGTGGAAGATGGCGGAAATAATGGTTAATTTAGATATACAAATAGAAACAAAAGGTAAATATTGTGGTCGTTGCAGATTTTATGATTCGGGACTATCGCGTTGTATTCTTTTCCGCAAAGAATTAAGAGATTATATAGTTGGAAGTTTCGAGTGGGCATTACCAGTAATATGCGATGCTTATCGTTGCGAGGAGTGTATTCAATCGGAGGTGGAAGATGGCGAAGATAAGAGTTGAAATCGAAGTGCCGAAAAATTGTAAAAAGTGTATGATGTTTGATGACGAGTATAGATACTGTGTGTTATTTGGCAAATATATACCTTTTGATGTGCATAATAACATTTTTAACCCTTGTGACGAGTGTAAACAAGCGGAGGTGGAAGATGAGCAATGTAACAGTTGAATTTCTCAAAGACAGCGTGCAAAAGGCTTACAATAACGGATTCAAAGACGGTATGGAAACGAGTATGCACTACTACCTCGTAAAAGTAAGGGGATACAGCAACGATTGGGTCGATTTCATTGTAAAGACCGACAGCAAAAAGAAAGCGATTGACATTGCGTATAAACAGGTTGTGCGTGAATACACACCCAATTATATGAAGTTGCGCTTGTATGAGCCGTACCACAAAAAAGACATAACCGCACTACGCATTGACAAGTTAATGTTCAACGAAGAGGGCATTACGGACTTATACCCAATAGATTAAAGGATGACAAAAAATGACAAACAGAGAAAAAATATTGTCAAATGTGGGCGATATTATGATAGCGGAGCGATTGATTGAGTGTCGTCACTATTATCGGACAGAGGAAGAATTGCACGCTGGCAAATACAAAGTGGTGTATGTCTTTAACGAAAAGATTTATGACAATCAAGAGGGGGCTTTTAATGCGGTTAAGCAGTGGCTCGATGAGGAAGCAAAACCGTGTAAAAGGCACAAACTTGAAGATGACATAAATTGCGGAACAATCGTAATCCCACGACCGAATAAGGAGTAAGAAAGAATGAAATATAAAAGACTAACGACAACGCAAGTCGTGAACGGAAGAAACATTAAAACGATAACGAGTAAGGGCAAGGTTACAATTCAAGACCTAATCGACAGACTTTATGACATCGAAGAAAAAATCGAGAACGGAACGCTCATTGAGTTACCCTGTGTTCGCAAATTGAACTTTAGCGGTATAGAGTGCGTTGAAGCCGTTTATATTCAACACAATGGAACTGTTGGCGAATGTGTATGCCTAAACGAAACCGAAGCCGAAAAGATGTTGGAGGAGATAAGAAATGGAAATAACGACAGGCTGTCCGACTAACTGCAAGTACATTCACGGCAATAAGTGCATTGCTACCGAATGTAAAAGAGAAACAAGTACAACATATATAATACATAAGTGTGATGAAGAATATTGTTTTTATCCCGAAATCACAAAAGGAAATGAAGTCTGCGATGAGTGCAGAAAAAGGAGTAAAAGATGAACGAACTTAATAACGAAAGATACGGCAAAATGTTTGATGATATGATAGCAAAATTACAAGCAGAAAAAGACGATTTTTTGGAATTGCCCGATGATACTTGCAAAGTCGAATATACTATCATTTTTGATTTTCACGGCTTTGAGATTAAAAGAAACGCAACTCGTTATGTAGCGACACAGAAATGAAGATTTTACGCAAGATATTATCTTTAATAGCAATAATCTTATGTATATGTTGTGCATATTATGTATTGTCAAAGTACGCAGAAATAGAAAATTCGGAAATACCGATTTTTTGGAGGTGATGAGATGACGGAAGAAGAAAGGGCAGAAGTGATTGAGTATTACAAAAAGGGTTACAAAGTCGCAGAAATAAGACTTTTGTTGCCGTTGAACACTTACGAATTGCAAGCCGTATTCCGAGAGCAGAAAGCCAAAGGCACAGAAAGGCAGAAACAAGCACGAGGGCAGAAAGCAATCATTTTGAGCAACCCACCCCAAAGCAACGAAAGCGCACAGCAATACGCACAACGCCTCAATGTAGGTTTATATAGTGTGTATAAGCATACTAATATAGGGAAAGCGCACCCGCACCCAAATAGCCGTACACAAGCCATTATAGACGATTTGCAACAAGGCACGATGACACTTGCAGAAATCGGCAGAAAGCACGGTGTAAGCCGTCAAGCCGTGTTTAAGTGCAAAAAATACTTGTAAGGGGCAAAAAAATAAAGGCACTTGCAAAACGCAAGTGTCTTTTCTCGTTGAATTAGGCAAAATATCGCACGAGATAGGGCAAAATCGCACGATAGATATAAAATCGAATAAGTTATCGAGAATTAAGTTTATACCGCCTTAAAATCGATTATACAAGGTCAAAGAAAAACGGCAAAAGAAAACCCCCACCGTTTAAGGCAGGGGCAAAGGGGTTTGTTTTAGTCCATTAAATCATAGTCGATACAATCTTGTGTTGTTATAGGCTTGTCCGAGAAAAACGCTTTTACACGCTCCGAAAGTGTCGGCTTTTTCTTCGGTAGGTCTTTTTTCGGTTCTTCCCATTTTCGCACGGGCAATTTTGCGTGAATTTTATCGATTGTCGCAGCCGAGATATACGGCACTTGCAAGCGAATTTCCCGCACATCGTCCGCAGGTTTGTAGAACATATCCCCACGACCGAGCAAGTTTTCACAACCGCCGTGTCCTATCGCTATAACACTTTCACGAGCGTTTGATGTCCTCAAAGCGAATTTTGTTGGCGTGTTCGTTTGTATCATACCGTCAACGACAGCAACACGGGGCGATTGAGTGCATAGCAAGCAATGAATACCGCAGGCACGACCGAGTTGGCAAAGCCTTATCAACATCGTTTTTGTGTCTTGTGCTTCCGTCTTGTCCGCAGAAAGCATAAGTTCGGCAAGTTCGTCCACGATAATAACAATGCGCTTGAAATCGTCAGGGCAGGTGTTTATGCCCCTTGCTTCCATTTGTTTATATCTATCTTGCATTATGTTTACAATCGTACGCAGATAGCCGTTTGCCGTTTTCGGTGTGGTGCAGGTTTTACAAAGCAAGTGGCAATTTTTCAAGTCGTATCGCACAAGTTCGGAACGCTTGCAGTCGATAAGCACAAAGCCGAGTTTGTCAACACTTGTCGAGCAACAAAGGGAATTTATAAAAGTGTGCAGAAAAGTTGACTTACCACTTCCCGACGTACCCACGCAAAGCGCAGATACCATATCGTCAACGGATAGTTTAATATATTGTCCGTTGTTGTCTTGTCCTATAACCGCCTCTAACGGCTTTAATTGTGCCGAAAAATACGCAGTCGTAAAATCTACCGTGCCACGCTCCGAGCGCAGAAAAACAAGCGCAAAATGCCCTTTATCGCTTGTTGATTGTTCGACTTGTTCGTGCAGCACCGCAGAAAGCAAGCCCGCAATCTTTTTGATTTTCGGCAAGTCTTTTATCGACAATAAATTAAAGTGATATATTATTGTGTTAGGGGTTATATCATACGATACGCCCGTACACGGTGCGCCCAAATCGCTCACGGCTTGCGCAATGTCGTTTAGTTTGTACATCTCAATTTGCATTGTTTCCGCCCTCCGTCGCCTTTGCTTTTTCGTATTCTTGCACTAACTCAGCAAAAGATGTTACCCACTCAGGGCGCAGTGCGATAGTGTGCTTTACTTGTTCGCGATATTTTGATATATACTCTAAAACTCCCGAATAATTGCGCACGCAGTTAGACCTCTTGACTAAAAATGCACCCGTTGAAAGTTCGACACATTGCCAAAAACCATCATACCACGCCCCAAAAGATAACCCGCTTTTTTCGTCCTCGTATATTTTCCCTTGTGCCTCGTTTATTTGTTCTTGTCCTTTATATCCCGTGCGATAATAGAAAGTTTTTTTAAGTGTTTTGTGTGTTTCGGCTTGTAACATATCCAAAAAGCCGTTTATTTTTTCGTATGTTGCACAACCCATATCGCAGCGTTTTTCAATTATATATTGCTTAAAATCGTTTAGAAAATCGTTTTCTTCCTTGTAAATTTTGCTATTTAATTTCATAATATGCCCCCCTTATATCCTTTTATAGTTGTTTAGTGTGTATTGATATATAGTATCGTTTATTTGCTTTTTTGTTGCTCTTACGTCTGGCAAATCGCAGAAAACAAAATGACCCGCTTTTATGGTCTTGTTGTCGTGGTCTATTTCCACTCGATAACTATTGCCGTTTTTGTTCGGCTTTGTTGCGTATCTGGTAATCATATAAGCCCCCTTTTAATCGCCTACAATGTCGGCGTATGTGTCGCAAATGCAGTTATACGGGCAATTTTCGCAAGTGTCCAAATTAAGCCGTTCGGCGCATTGTGTCGCATTTTGTAGTGCCGTAGAATATCGGCGCACGGTGTCAATGAGTGATTCGCCTTGCCTCTTTTCTCTTTGATAAAATATCCACAAGTCGCCGACCGTATATATTCCGATTGCGTGTGCGTGGTCGTTTAGTTGTCTAAATTTTGTATAACTCATAGTGTAAACCTCTTTTTATTCTTTTTCGGCTTGCGCCGTCGCGGGCGTTTTTGGTGGGATACGCCCGAAAACCCTTTAATTAAAATATCTTTTCTATTTCGTCGCATTGTGTTATTTTTCTTGCGCCGTTTTTGGTGTAGTGATATTCAATCGCATATTTGCGCCCCGTGCTAGAATATCCGAGATTATAGGCGCACGCCGCATTGCTTGCCGTTTCGCCCCGTAATATTTCGCCGTTTTCATCTTCCGCAAATATTCGCCACGTCGGATTGCCGCTTGTGCTATTGTGTAACCGCTCTAAATCTAATATAACAATGTTTTTTTTATAATGTGTCATAGTTTCGCCCCCTTATTTAATAAAATAATTTCGCACGATATATCCGACTTGACGGCAATATATATCCCATATTTTACTTGTCGAAAAGTTCGCCGTCGATTTATACCCGCAATTTTTGTAAAACTCATATATTTGATAATAATATACAAGGAGATTTCCATATTGTGCGATATTATAGTCTTTCTCTCTTTTAAAATCTTTATAATATTGTATAACCGCGCCCGTACTCTTGCCGTTCCCGTCGGTGTCAAAATCTTTTAATTGATTATAAATACCCGTTAATGCATTGTTTAATTTGTTATTTTTTGAAAATCTAATCATAGTTAATAAACCGCCTTTATAATTTTTTTTGCGGGTATTTTGTCCGCCCCCGCAGGCGGTGTTGTGTTGGTGTTAGATTGCGACTTTTATAATGCGATTTTTATATTTCTTAATAGCATTTAAAATAAAGTAGTTTTCGTATCCGTCGGCGTCGTAAATGTGCCATATTTCGCCGTCTTTTAGATTGTAGCGGATTTCGTTCAATTTTTCGCATATTTCTTGCGCGCTTGCTTTTGATACATACATTGCGCTTGATTTGCTATAAATATATTCTTTCCCGATTGGTGCTTTTGCTATAAATTTTGTATAACTCATTTTTTTTACCCCCCTTAAAAAAACCTTTGCAAAAGTGATTGCGCCGCCGCAATTTCTTTGATATTTTCTATAAATTTTCTATCGATAATAAAGTTTTGAGGGATTTTCACAAATGCGATATGTGATTCCCAGTTAAAATTTGATTGCGCATTAACTTTAATGAATGCGGATTCGGTATTCTTTTCAATTTCGGCGAATAGAGTTTTCCGACCGACTTTAACGGCGTATTTTGTGCGCCCGCAAGTTATTCCCGATACAAAAATAAGTGAGTGATTCAAGTTGATTTTTTCCATAGTGAAAACCTCTTTTTATTTATTTTAGTTCTAGCATAGTGTTTTTATTTTTAATCAAAAAGCACTAATAAAAATATAATATGCTATATGCCCGCATAGGGTGCGCCGCAAGTCTGGCATTTGTCACGGCTCAAATTTGCCCACATTATTAAAAAAGACACAACCGCCGACGCATAGGGGCGGGCGTTAAACGGTTGTTTTTCGGTTGTCAATGTTCGGGCGATAGTCAAGGGGCAAGCCCTCAAATATCTTGACTTGATTATATTAGACAAGGCGGATATTGTCAACTATTTTTTAGATTTTTTTTCAAAAATCACGGCACAATCTCGGAAAGATGGCACACTATCGGCAATCACGCGCGCACGATATTATATAACATAGTTTTTAACGGCACTAAACAAGCATCTAACACAAGTAGCATAATCAAGGGTATTTATATTATATATGTAGTATTGTTATTTTTTTGGGTTATTATATGGGGAATTTAGGGTGTCAAGCAAAAGTGCTTTACAGGGCATACGGGCATAATCTCGGCGGCGGTGTTCTCGTGGTGTTTTTAAGCGAACCCTTAAAAACGGCGTTTTTTCGTCTATTTAGTGGGGTTTTGCGACAATGCCCACCCCAACCCCTAAAAAATCAGGGCAGGCGGGGCGGTTAATTACCCCCATCCACACTTGACAAAAAATGGGGTTGTGGTAGAATTTATGGGAGAACCCGAAGAGGAGAGTGCGTGGTAGATGGCAGAAGTGAGTTATGGTAGTGTGATAGAGCGTGCGTATAAGATGGTGGACGAGTTGCGTGCGAAGCGGGTGGTGGACGATGAGAGCGTGATTGCGCTTTATGGAACACTATATGAGGCATTGCGACAGGACGTGCATTTTGTATTGAGTGCGATACCGACGAGTGAGAATGAGAAACGTATTCGTTTATTGATAGGAAGATACGTACTTGGTTGCAAGGACAAAAACCGAGTTGTGTGGCTGGGTGCGATTAAGCCGTTGGAAACAAGGATTGCTTTGTTGCTGAAAAGGCGAGAGAAGAATGTGAGTTTGATACGGCAGTATATGGACTTGTATGATAACTTTATGTCGTTGGCGAGTTATCGGAGTTTTGAGCATTTTTGCTTGTATATGGAGAGTGATTGGGATAGGAAAGTGTGGAAACCGACACTAAACATATTCAAGGGGTGGTATTATTATGCTACTAAAATGGTGCTTGATGGAGATGTGAATTTTATCGAGAAACAACTGCCTGTGGCTTATGGCAAGAGTTTGAGTGATAACTTCTTGATAGCGTGGATTTTTGGGCAGTGCATAGACGATGATGTCATAAAAGTGTTCGGTAACAAGTACAACTGTGGGCGTGCGTTCGACACGATAACTGACTTGATGTGCGATGCGAGATATGCAAAGGTGTTCCCTTATTATGCGCAGTTTGGGTGCAAGAGGGATAACATTTTTGAGATATGCAAACAAAGCGAGGGTACTTTTAAGATAAGTGGCTCGCAAAAGCCTGTCAACTTTCTGTGCGTTGGTAAAGATAGTAAAATTAGTGGTGTGCGTGCAAAATACTTCTTTCTTGATGATATAACGCAAGCCGAAGATGCAGGTAAAATTACGGCGCACGATAAGGACATCTATACTTATGAAACGGTATGGAGCAAGCGTTTTTATAGCAATAGGACATCACGCTTGATTATAGGCGGTACAACTTATAGTCAATTCGACATCTTGTCATATTTGAAGAAGAAGTTTAACATTGCAGGTGCGGTGCAGTCGAAAGTGAATAAATATACTAAAATTGCATACTCTAATGAGTTTGTGGAGAATGGTATATCTGCATTTATTTGTGTGCCGAAGTTGGACTATGAAACCGATGAGAGTACATACCCTGCGGAGTTTTCAACCGAGAAAGCGAGAAAAGAGCGTGAAGATAACTATGCCGTTTTTATGGCAATGAACCAACAACAGCCACTTTCACCGCAAGATTGTCCGTTCTTTATGGATAACCTCAATCAGTATGATAATTTACCCCCTATTGGTAGTAGTGAAAGAAGTATATACCATAATGCTTATATAGATACAAAACGCAAGGGCAACGACTTTTGTGCAATGGTGATTGGCTCAAAGATACAAGGCAAGCACTATGTGATAGACGGTATCTATGACCAAAGACCTATGCAAGATATATATGAGAGTATTGTTGCTAAAATAATACAACATAATATCACTAATCTTGTTATAGAAAATAATATTAATGAGGGTTTGACAACTTTGTTGGGTAAAATGTTGCAAGAACACGAGTTCTATAACTGCAAGATAACCGAGATTTTCAACAACGAAAAGAAAGACGACCGTATCGCAGGTGAAGAAGCAAACATAAAAGCAAGAATGGTATTCCCTTGTTTTGGTATGTATGCTCGTAGTTCGCAACTCGGTATGGCAATGGACGAAATGTACGGCTATTCTTACAAGCGCAAAAACGACCACGATGACTGGACTGACGCTATTGCTGGCTACTCACGCTCGTTCATAAACAATTCCTATGGGCAACAAGCACCACTCATCACTTTTAGAAGATAAAAGAAAAACCGCACCATTAGGGAGGATAGAAAGGGGGGGGGTACGGCTTTTCTCTATAAAAGGGGATTTATCACTATGAACCAGACTCACAAGAGGTTCATCGTTTGCATTGTATCACCACTTTTGCACATTGTCAATGGGTAAAAATTAAAATAGTATGATTTGCCCTTGACTTTGTTGCACCAAAATGGTACAATTCAAGTATAAATAAAATGTTCTCAATGGGGGACAGCAGGTTCGAAACTGTTTGTCTTGCAATTACGCTCCGCAAGGCATTACCCCATTACAAGAGAACAATAGGAGCGTGTTTTATGAAGAAGTGGAAGAAGTATATTCCGCAAGGTTTTGAAAGTTTTGGTTATTCCAACGACACAAGTTCAAACATTTATCTATCAATGTTGGTTTCGCCAGCGTGGTTAGCATTGACTAAAAATGCACAAATTCTTTATGTGTATTGCAAATCACAATATTATGCTGAAAAAAGGAAACCTATCCCACAAATTAGACAACTTAATGATACTCAACTAAAAAGGTGCTTTACTATGAACAAGTCAAAGTGGCTTGACCTTTATCATATCTATAATAGTGAGTATGGGCAATTCTATAAAGATATGGCTATGCTTGTTGAGCAAGGCTTTATTGAGGTTGTAGAAAGTGGTAAGTCGAACAGAACAAAGTCCATTTATATGTTTAGTGATAAGTGGAAAGAAAAAGGAGAGCCTATGGCTATATTTAATAAATGTATTAGGAAAACACCACAAGATTGAGATTTTATTTTGTATACCAGTTATAGTGAAAACACAATAGTGCATTTTTGATTTTCGATTTTGGTTGTTGTGGAAACACCATAAGAAAACAAGAAAACTTATTGTGAAAACACAATAGCCAAAAAATTATAGGAAAGAAAATGATTAAGAAAGACATTGGTAAAATCAATGGTATAGACTATAATGAGTATATACATAGTGATGAGTGGAAAAGAAAGCGTATTTTAGTGGCGCAACGAGAAAACCATAGGTGTCAAATGTGCGGTAAATTGATTGTCGTGCATTATCACATACATCATAAGACTTATGCTCGGTTCGGTAACGAAGATTTAGATGATTTAATGTTTTTGTGCGAAGATTGCCATATTAAACTTCATAGAGAAAAAGACAAGTCTATGGGGAAGATAAAACCTCAACCCAAGAAGAAAAAGCGTAAACCTACTGTAAAAAAGAGAAAACACACTAAAAAGAAACACAAACCAAGTCAAAAAACTAAAAAGTTTTGAAAAACCTATTGACAATTTTTGAGGTAGGGCTTATATTATGGGGTGTAAAGCGAAATAACTTGACAGAAAAGGTGTGATGGAATGAAAACTGTAAAGTGTCCGATATGCAGTCATACTTTGGAGAATGTGGAAGTTGCTGACGATGAGAAAGTGATTTTTAACAGACCGCTGAAAGAGTTGCCCTTGATAGTATGGTGCGACAACTGCAAGAGAAAGATAAGATACCAAGTAGAGAAAGTCGAGAAACACGACTAATTTTTAATAGGAAAGAGTAGGATATATGGCAGGAGTAAAGAAGATTTTAATTCCCATCAAACCAAGTGAGTTGACGATTGAAAAAGTTGTTCCCTATCTCTCTACTATTTTGCAGGCTTTTAATGAAAATGCGACACAAATTCGTGCCGACTACGAAACTTATTGCTTGCAACACAATATCCTTAATAAGACAAGAATACACGATGATGAAGATAGCATAAATAATAAAGTGCTTGAACCTCATCTTATGGCAATGGTAGATTGGAAAACAGGTTATGTTTTTGGCAATCCCATAAAATATGCACAAACAAAAGATAGCAACACCGACGATATAACATACCTCAACAAGTATGCAAGATACTCAAATCGCAATGCGGTTGACCAAGAAGTGGGTATGTGGACTTATGCGACTGGTATTGGCTATTATTTTATACAGCCTACGGACACGAAAGTCGATACCGAAACGCAAGCACCGTTTGAACTCTTTTGCAGAGAAGCCGATACTTGCACAAAGGTGTACTCGTCATACAATGGCAAAAAACCGCTCTTTGATATGCTCTATACGACAATCGAAGAAATAGACGAGCAAAATAGACACGAAACCTATGCTATTCTTGATATATATCTCCCAAAGATGTATTATCAGTATAAGTGTCCTGCCTCTATGAACGGCACAATAAGTGGTGTCCAATTTGCACAAGTTACAAGCCAAGCACGCAAGGTGTATCAAAAACTTCCTCTTGTTGAGAAAAGACTTAACCCCAACGGCATCGGCATTGTCGCAATGGCAAAATGTATGCAAAATGCACTTGATACCATTGCAAGTAATAGCGTTGATAATATTCAAGAAGTTGTCAATGTTATTTATAAATATAAAGGCGTATTGATGGGAGATACTGCCGATGAGCAATACGAGAAACATAAAGCGGTGCGTGAAAACGGCGCAATCATAATCCCCTTTATGGGCAACTCAAACTTTGAACCCGACTTGGAGATTGAAAAGACTGATGCACTTGATTTTAGTGATGTTTTGGCTCTTTCCGACAACATCAAGCGTGCGATGTATGAAACTGTTGGTGTGCCTCTTGCAACAAACTCAACGAATAGTGGTGGCACGACAAAGAGTGGTAGCGAAGTCGCAAACGGCTATGACAATGCTTACAACAGAGCCTTGACCGACATCAATAACTTCTTGCCTGCGGACACCGACTTGCTTGACAAAATGCTCTTTATTTGCCAAAATACGGCAAACAATAAAGTTGAAGATTTGAAGTTGAGTGAGATTGAAATCAAGTATAGTCTTAACCTCAATGACAATATGCAAATCAAGACACAATCGCTTGGCACTTGCATTGGTGTGAAAATGCCTCCGTCAATGGCACTTCGTATCACAAGATTGTCGAACGACCCCGAAGCAGAGGGCAAGTTGTGGGAAGAATATATGGAACGAGTTGATAAGGAAAACGAGGAAAAGGCACAACGTCAACTCGTGGCGCAACAAGCACTCAAATCCACGCAAGAAACTAATACGACCGACACCAACAAGGGTGACCTTGATGATGAGGAATAAATTTGTCGAGCATAAGACATATAAACTATGCACCATACAGCGTAGAACTGACTACGGTTTTATAAATTAAAGGTATATGGTAGGAGAAAATATGGCAACGATTAAAGAACTGTTGGGCGATGCCTACAAAGACGGAATGACGTTTGATGAAGTCGAAACTGCACTTGCAGGAAAGAAAATCGTGGACTTGTCGAGCGGTGATTATGTATCGAAAGACAAATTTGCAAATAGCGAAAGCCGTGCAAAAAAGTTTGAAGATGAACTCCGCAAGAGAATGACCGATGACGAAAAACGCACCCAAGAGCAAGCCGATAGAGAAGCGCATTACAAGGCAATCGAGCGTGAAAATGCACTCTATAAGTACAAAAACGACTTGGGCAGTACGATTAAAGACAGCGCAGTCCTTGATGAAGTAGCAACAGCATTTGCAGACGGCAATTATGCAGACGCTTTCAAAAAGCAAAACGAATACTTTGCAAGAGAAAGAGAAAACTACGAAAAACAAATCAAGGAAGCGGCACTCCATAACAATCCGACACCTGCTCCACAGAATGAAAATCATAGTGCCAAAAAAGCAATCGAGTATTCTATGGCGGACTGGAACGATTTGAAAGAGAAAGACCCCGCAAAATACAAAGAACTCTTAAAATCTATTAAATAATATAAAAACAAGGAGATAACAACAAATGGCAAGTATTTTCGATGCAAAGGCGTTTAACGCCGAAGTATTTGGCAAATATGTAGATACGGTTAGCGACCTCCGTAGAAATGAACTTTTGAAAGCAGGCGTTTTCCGTGTGAGAAACGACATCAAGGCAATGTTCCCCGACCAAACTGGTGGCAACTACGCTATGATACCGATGAAAGCACCTATCGGCGGTGATGCAGTAAACTACGACGGTAGCACGAATATCACTGCGAATAGCCGTAAGACCTATATGCAAGGTATGGTTGTTGTCGGCAGAGCAAAAGGCTTTGTTGAAAAGGACTTCTCTTACGACATCACTGGTGGCAATGACTTCCTCCCCGTTGCAAGTGAAGTTGCACACTATTGGGATAATGTTGACCAAGATACCATTCTCTCTATTCTCAAAGGTATCTTCTCTATGACGGGTGGCGATAATGCGAAATTCGTAAGTGAACACACGACCGATATTTCGGGTGCTTCTTCCGCTGATGCGCAAGTTGTTGGTGCAACCACTCTCAACAGTGCAATTCAAAAGGCAACTGGTGATAACAAGAACATCTTTAAGGTTGCAATTATGCACTCTATTGTTGCAACGCACCTTGAAAACCTCAACCTCTTGAACTATCTCAAATATACCGATGCAAATGGTATTCAAAGAGATTTGGGCTTGGCAACTTGGAACGGCAGACTTGTTCTCATCGATGACAATATGCCCACCGAAGATGTTGCAGAAAGCACCACTGGCGCAAAAGACGGTTACACGAAGTACACGACTTACATTCTCGGCACTGATGCGTTCGAGTATGTTGACTGCGGTGTGAAAGTGCCTTATGAAATGGACAGAGATGCCGCAAAGAATGGCGGTGAAACCACTCTTTACACAAGACAAAGAAAACTCCTTGCACCAAAGGGCATTTCTTATGCGCCGACCAACATTCCGCTCTCCCCGCTTGCAAGTTCTCTTGAAGCAGGTGCATCGTGGACTTTGGCACACGACAGTGACGCATCGAGCAAATCTTACTTCCCCCACAAGGCAGTCCCGATTGCAAGAATCATCTCTCGTGGCTAATAGCAAGATAGCATAAAACATAAAGTATAGGAGTATATAAATCTATGGACTTTGAAACAATGGTAAAGGCAAGTTATCCATATTTGAATGATTGCGATGTAACGCGAATAGTAGGCAAAGCAAAAATGTTCTATTATTCTCTTGCATACCCTGCGAATAAGTCCATAGATGAAGATACCCACCCTATTAAAGGGTTTAGAGCCGAACAATGGGTATTGAGTGCGTGTGATGAACTCGTGCAAAGACTTGGATTTTCTAATGCGATTGCATATAGAGAAAATGGCGTATCGTGGACTTTCGACAATGCACATTTGAGTGATAGACTTGTCGGTATGATTATGCCACAAGCAGGAGTGATAGAATAATGAAAATCGGTCAAAGTGTGTGGTATTGCAAGAAGTTGAAGAAAGACACTTATGGCGAGCCTATTGAGATTAGGACGAGATGTAACTACTTTACTGTTATGGGCAAAAGCGGTTACAGCGACATAATTCAATTCGGTGACCAAATCACGTCTTATTTGACAGCAATAGCGCAGCCCTATGAAATGTGGGAAGAAACTTTTAACGAGGGCGACCTATTTTACTGCAATGGCAAAAAGCCGAGTGTAGATGAAGATTGGAACGGGCAAAACGCAAACTATGTGGTTGACACGGTAGATTACGGCAATGCTCGTATCAAACTCACACTCAAAAAGGTAGCGGAATGAAATGGGTAAAACGCAACGATTTGGACAGATATTATTCCAAACTACAAAATATCAAGGGTGATGTGTTACAAAAAAATGCTCTTGAATTGCTTGTAGATAAGGGAATGAGTGAAGCCCAAACGGAATATGGCGGTACGCATTTTGAAGTTACAAGCGAAGTCGATGACAAGAACGCACGAATAATCGCAAGCGGTAGCGGAATAGCCTATGATGAGTACGGCACAGGACTTGTAGGCGAGGGAACTTACGAGGGCGAATTGCCAACGCAAACTCTCACTTTTATAAGCCCCAAACGGAAAGCAGGTGACACAAGACCACCGAGAGTGAATACAACATACGGTTGGGAGTATTACTACGATAATCCCGAAACCAAAGTGTTAGGCGGTTGGTTTATGGGCAAAGGTGGATTTACTCGTGGACAAGTAGCAAGTATGAGAATGTATCGTACAGCAAAAAGCCTTAAAGAGTATGTCCATAACGGATTGGCAAAAGACATTAGGAGTAAGCAATGAAAACATTTGTAGATAGTGTGATAAAATACCTTGACGGCAAATTTAGTGCTGATACCACTTTGTCTAAAAAGCCACTCGGACATTATGCCTACGAGAAAGACCTCGTGCCAACTGCTGTTACTCCGTTCTATACCGTGCAACTTATGGACAACTCTACCGCAAGCGAAACATTTTTGGCGGAAGCAACTGCAAACTATCCATTGCAAATCAACCTATATGGTGTTAGAATGAAAGTGGATAAAGTGGACACGGACGCACAATCCGTAGCCTATATTCTTGCAGATATGTGCAAAGCCTATATGGACGAGTTCAAATACTCACAACGCAATATCGTGCAAATGAGAAGAACGAGTTGCACACCCGCACTACCCTACGAAGATGGCTCAAAAGCGTACTACTCTGCTATGCGCTTTAATATAATATTAAACAAGGAGAATTAAAATGGCAAAGAATATACCTTTGACTACTATTGGTGTAAAAGTGTCTTATGCGGTTGAGCAAACGGCTGGCACAAGACCCACTACTGGATATAAAGTCATTCACGGCTTGTATAGCACTCCCGACTTCAATGTCGCACCGAATACCGCTGATGCAACATCTTTTGACAACCAAGAATACACCTCAAAAGTAACATTGCTCAAAGAAATGCCCGATAATATCGAATTTGGCGCACGCTTTGGACAAGTGTTTGCAGACGAGTGGAAAGCAGCAGTTGATGCAGAGGCGGCACTTGCTGACAAAAAAGAGATGTGGTTCTGTATCGATATTCCCAATTACGACAAATCTATCTTTTTCACTGGCAGACCTCTTGCACTCGGTATTCCTGCAATGGAAGCAAATAATGGTATCGACATTTCTGCGTATGTTGCACCGACTGGTGAACCTGTCTTTGATAGCGACCCGCAATACGCAATCGAAACCTAATCACGAAACTTTACCCCTACTAAACTATAAAGTAAAATATTAAGGAGTATATATATGAAGAAAATTACAATCAACGGAAAAGAATTTGCAGTCAAGCCTATCGACTTTAACGCAATTTGCGAATTGGAAGATAAGGGATTTTCACTTCAAGATGCGGCAAAGCAATCAATGAAAACCATTCGTGCTTTGGTGGCACTTGTAATGGACTGCGATATAGAAAAGGCGGGCAAGGAAGTCGAGCAACATCTTGCAAACGGTGGCAATTTCTCTGATTTTGCTGTGTTGATTGAAAACTTTACCGAGAGCGATTTTTTTCGCAACATATCCCGTCAACAATAGAGCCAACAGACGAGCCTACCGCAAGACGAAATGGCAAGTCGGTGTGTGACTATCCGTCCATAAGAGAATGGGTAGAGAACGAGTGGCACTATTACGCATTAGTTGCTGGGATAGACGACAATGTTTTTTGGCACTTAACGCCAAAGACGATACAGATATACTTTAAGGCATACAATAAAAGGCGGCAAACCGCAATACAAGATTTGTGGTTACAAGGTAAATATTTTGCGTGTGCAATAGCAAGCACAATATCGTTTAGCAAGCAACGCCCCCCAGAATATCCGCCTATGCCTTATGAGGAAGAAACAGAGAAAGAACTTGCAAAAGATGAAGATTGGGTAAAAGCGCAAAGAGCAAGAGCGTGGCAACACTTCGTTACTTTGTTAAGTAAGAATAAAAGATAGGAGATATAGTCGTGGCAGACCAAGAGATTGATAGATTACTATTAGAGATAGAAGTCGATGATAAGACAAAAGGCGGTAGTAAAAAGTTAGTCGAGGATTTTGCTGCGGCTATTTCTAAATTACAAGCGGAAATAAACAAACTCGACACGAGCAAACTTGAAGCGGTATCAAAGGCTTTGAGTTTTAGTGGTGGTGGAAAAGGCACAAGTGCAGTTGGCAAGCAAAGTGCGGAATTGAAAAAGGCAAACAAAGAACTTGCCGCACTCACAAAAACCTATGAGGAATATGCGCAAGCGGGTGTCAAGGGCGAAGCCTTATCTCTTATAAGACAACAACTTGGCATAGATGAGGCACAAAAAAGAGTAGATGAATTATCGGCACAGGGTGGTACGAGCGAGCAACTTCAACAAGTGGAGAATGTCGCCCAAAAAGAGTTGCAACTTAATACCTTGCTTGATGTGCAAAAAGCCGAGTTAGATATTATAAACGAGAAACTTAAAAATCAAAATCTCTCAACCGAAGAACAAATAAAATTAAAAAAACGAGCATTTAGCCTTGAAAAGGCTATGAAAGGCACGGGCGAGAAAAACTTGTTTACTGCAATTAAGAGAGTTGCGGTATATAGGCTTATTCGTGCGGCTATAAAAGCAATTGCAAATGCTTTCAAAGAGGGATTTAATAACCTTGCACAGTTTAGTGATGAAGTAAATCAAACACTCTCACAACTTAATTCATCTTTCACCATAATCAAAAACTCGGTAGCGGTTGCGTTTTTGCCGCTGCTTAATGCGATTACTCCCATTGTGCAGAAAGTGGCACAAGGTATTGCGGAGGTTGCAAATGCAATTTCATATTTGAGTTCGCTACTAACAAAAAATGCGACATATCTTAAAGTAAATACCGAGTATTTTAAGGAAATGAATAAGCAATCACGCTTGCTTTCCTTTGATACCTTTGAAAAGTTACAAGGTGGCGATGACACGGAAAAGATGTTCTCGGAAGAAAGCGTGCAAGATGCGTTCTCTGTCAACGAAGAACTTGAAAAGAGCCTTGCAACGCTTGGTTTGATAAGCGGTGTTGTTGTAACCATAGGCACATCAAAACTTATTACTTGGCTAAAAAGCGGTGGCTTGCAAAAGGTTGCAGACATTCTTGGTGGTGATATGTTCACTAATTTGTCTGCTATCGGTGGAATAGTCGCAGGTGTTTGGATGGCAATAGACGGCATACACGGCATTTTAGATTGGGACGAAACTACATCGGGCTTGCAAAAAGCCTTTGATATATTAAAAACAATACTTGGAGTAGCGGCGGCACTTGCGGGAACGGTGGCAGTTATGATGGCTATGACTGGTGGCGCGGCTGGTGCGGTAAAAGTTGCAACGGCAATTTCTCTTGGGCTTGCGGCATCGGCAATGTTCGTAAAGGCGGCAGAAGTTGGTACAATTAAAAATCACGCTTTTGGTGGTGATTACAATAGTGCGGACTTGTTCTATGCGAATGAGAACGGGCAAACTGAACTTATTGCAAGCACGAATAGCGGTGGCGGTGCGGTTATGAATATGCAACAGTTGGAGAGTGCGATTTATAGCGGAATGGTAAAGGCTATGGCGAGCGGAGAAAATGGAGAGAGTGCGATTTACTTGGACGGCAACAAAGTTGGTACTTTTATTGCGGGCAACAACGGATTTAGAAGTGAGGCAAATCGTAGGAACACGGGCTTGAATTGGAGATAAGACAATGGGTGTTAAAGTTGATTATAAGAATAAAATCGTAGTGCCAAATGCACCTAATGGGGATGGTGTACGGCAACTTGACACGATATATTTTACCGCCGCAGGTTATGTGGACTATCCTATAAAGGGTATAAGCCGTGATAGCGCACTCGGTTGGGAAGAACCCGTTTGGGGTGGTGATTTGACGAGAAGCACGGACTTTGTGCTGACGAACATTCTTGATGTTGATTACGGACTTGTTGCACGACTTGAAGTATCATATAAATATCTTAATGTGCCAGATTATATAGCATTGTGTAAAATAGCGAAAGAGCGTGTATGCAATGTAACCTATTTCAATTACGAAAAGGGTGAGTGGATTGTCAATCAAGAGTTTGCATTTACGAAACAAGAAAAGTCGAAACTCTATGCTTTTGGCACAGATTATCTCGGCTTGCTTGATGTGTCGGTGAAACTTGTTGCAACAAACCGTGATAAAGTTGGGTTGATAAATACAGATTTTACAATCACATATAATGCAAATGGCGGTAGTGGCACGGTGGCAAGTCAAAGTGCAAAATGGGGAGATAACCTTGACATAGCAACTTCAAGTGGTTTATCATATAGTGGTAAAACATTCAAAGAGTGGAATACCAAAGCGGACGGTGTGAATGGCGCACGATATATGCCAAACCAACACAAGACAATGTGGGAAAATATGACACTCTATGCGATTTGGGAGTAACCTATGGCGCAACTTGAACTCAAAATCGGTGATAAGACATACAACAAAGCGTGGGTTGACAATCTTTCAAGCACTTCACAAATATCGAGCGACCCCGCAAGCGTGAATTATGGTGTAATACCAAGCACGGGCAATGCAACAATGCGTGATATTAACGGAGAGATAAGGGCAGACATTGAAAATAATGTACTGCCTGTTTCTAACGCACCGACAAAAATCTCAATCAACGGCAACCAAATTCAAGAACATATCACAAGTGATAGTGATTATAATGTTATAGATAAAGAACTTAACTTGCAATTTAGCGACAGACTTTCACTGCTTGACAAGGTGACTTATGGTGGTATGCCATTGAGAGATTATTCGATGACCGCTTATGATATGCTTGATGATGTTATCGGCTCATATGGGGATTATTGCAAAGAAAAACCTATCAACTGGGTGAAATACCAAAATGGAAGCAGGATAACAACTGTTTCTGGTCGCAATGCGATAGTGGTGGACACGGCAAGCGGTTATGAGATTATAGGCACACCTCTCAAAGTGACACCAGAGAAGCAATACACGATAGATTATTCAGTAAATGTTGGAACTGCATACACAGTTTCGCAAGGTAGTGGAATCCCAATCCAAATATTGCGGTCAGAGCCTACCGACACAAATTGCTCTTCATTGGCGGTTGCAAGTGCTTTTTTGGGAACAACTGTTGGTAATAATACTGGCACTATAACTTTTACTCCTACAACTAACGTCGTGTATCTTGTCATAAACTTTGGGTGGGCTACCGAGAATCAAAAGAACCTTGTTGTGAGCATTAATTCAATCAAGGTGAATGGCAATTCCGTTGCTAATGCTGTTGATAATTCAAAGTGTTTAGATTTTATTAGCGGAATTGGGATGGTTGAATCGAATTTGGGTAATAAACTTGCGAAAATCACGATTCCTTATCCATACTTGCCACCCGCTTCTTATAGAGAAACGATTGAGAAGTTTTGTACGCTTGCGCAAATGGCACTTTCGCTAAATGAGGACGGTAGGATTATATTCTACGACGCTCGACCCATTGTAAAAGATACCGAAATATCTTCGGGCAAATTAATATCTGTGCCAAATTCATATAAGATAAGCAACTTAAACAAAACACTTTTCTTGAAAAACAAGATTGACGGTGTTAATATTTCATATATGAAAGTGAACGATAGTGTAGATATAAATACACTTTGGTCTACTTGGAATAGTACAAATAATGCTTATACGAAAGAAACCGACAATACTCCATTTGGTGATGTTTACATTTCAATAACATATTTTATTGGAACGGCAACAATTCCGATAAAATCAAGCGATAATTTGAAAAAACTTTCGGATGCAACGGACTTTAAGTTTTTAAGCACTGGCAAGCACACAAGCGGGAAAATCACGAGCAAATCAGTTGATGATGACGGCAACCCAAGTTATACCTATTCTTACACAAGCGAAGATACAGAATCGTGGACAATAAACAAGTTCAGCGAAACAAACTATTCGGGAACAAAAACTGCCACATTGCAAAACGATTCAAGTTTTAGTGCTAACGTTGTGGGTGAAAATCTTGTTATAAATTTCAAATTGCCTGCAAGTCAAAAGTATCAATATTATGAAATGTCATCAACGGGCTATATACAAAGCGATGTGCAAATATATACGGCAGAGAAGTTTGAGGTGTCGTTTTATGGTAATATAAGAGAAATATCGTTTGAAGATATTGATTGCAGTAGCGATAATATAGAAAATGCCATAAATCCTGTGTCAATTACTACAAACGAACTAATGCAGAACTTGTCCGATGTTGAGGCAATCCGTGACAATATTCTTGGTGATTATAATGCGGGTGTGCCGACTGCAACCATTGATTTGTTTTGTGGGCTAAAAGATTGGGCAAAAGGTGAGGTGATTAAACCTAACGATGTGCTACAATTTGAGGGCGAGGACGGATTTTGGCGCACGACTGGTAGGACATTCAAATATCAAGGTGCGCCGACATTGAGTTTGGAATTGCAGAAACAATCAGCAATATGGCGTTATATACGTGGTGGTATTAGTTCTGGCACAATTAGTACGGGCGATTTTACAGCAGATGGCACCAAAACGGGAACTATAAAATTACCGACATACGATTATCTAAAATTCCCGTTGAGATTTACTGTCAAGGTTGTTTTTAATAAAAACGGAGAATCGTATTGGTCAGAACATACTGCGTTAAAAGAAGTTGAAGCATCTATATATAATTTTCTTGGAGTGCATTTTTGCCATTGTTATATTAGTGCCAACTGGTCGACAGGAACTATTAGTTATACCGCAGAGGAAAAATACGATTTGCGTGCTGATGTTGCCCGAAAAACATATGTTGAAAGCATTACAATCACCTCAATAGAACAATTCTATTAAACCTATTGACAAATTGCACTTGTATGCTACAATAAAAATATAAATTTATGGAGATATAGTATGGCAGATATACAAATAGTACAAGGCGATGATAAGCATATTCTTGTGGATTTTGTTAGTGATAACCCAAATGAAGATGGCAATTCCATTGTCGAATCTTTCTATTTTTCGAGCAAGGCGTTGGGAATTAGCAAACATTTTACCGAGAAAGATAATGATGGTAGGTGGTATGTCACTCTCACAAGTGAGGAAACAATGGCATTTCCCACGGGGGTATCCACATTCGACATCACAGCAAAGACTGTTGATAGCACTACTTTGACTGGTGTATATCACGGCACAGTATGTATAAAAGAAAAAGATAATAGTATTGACTTGTAATTATGGAAGATAAAATAACTGCGATTCTAAAAGATGAATTTTTGAGTGCCAATTTTGCCGACAAAGACCTTAATGCCAATTTGGGCAACGTTGTTAAAATTGAGGAAAAAGATTACAACCGCATTAACAACAAGCCACAAATCAACGGTGTGATTTTGCAAGGTGATAAGTCTGCATTGGAACTCGGTCTTGTGCCGAGCGACCTTTCGCAACTTGAAGCCGTGAAACAGCCTACAAAGAGCGTTAGACAGACGGCTGATATGTTTGTTGACAATGGTGGCAAACCCTCTAAAATCGCATTACAGCAAGTCAAGGATATGGCAACGAAGATTGTCTATGCCGACGAACTCGAAAATATTGACTTTGAAAAACTCGATGTTGACGATTATGTGATTTTGGGCGATAAAATTTACCGTGTCATTGATACCGAAAATAATATCGAACAACTTTTGCCCGAAACCTCTGCTGAACACGTCACTTTTGCAGATAAAACAGGCGAATATACTTCAACGAATGTTGAGGACGCACTTGCAGAAGTTATAGACATTGCGCAAAACGGTGGTGTCACGGGAGTTAAAGGCAATGCCGAAACCGAGTATAGAAAAGGTGATGTAAATATCACAAAAGAAAATATTGGACTTGGCAATGTTGATAACACGGCAGACCTTGATAAGCCCATAAGCACAGCGCAAGAAACGGTCAATGCGGAATTTGAGCATAATTTTAAGCAATTAAATTCTGACATTGATACTTTGGGGAAAGGTCTTAATGAAAGAATAGATACCACTAATAGCAATTTGGCGGCATTGCGAGAATCCACCGAGAGTGCCTTGTCTAATCAACAAGAATCTATTAGTGATATTGATTCTACATTGAACTCGCACATAGCGAATCAAAACAACCCTCATAATGTCACAAAAGCACAAGTCGGTCTTGATAAGGTAGACAATACCGCCGACCTTGATAAAATCGTAAAAGAAGCGGGGAAAGTTACACAAAAATTGCGTTTTATGGGCGCACTCGAAAGCGGTGGCTTTACGTCTGTTCCCTATGACGGTTCAAAAGACACTTCGGTCACTTTGAATGGTAACGATTTTTTGATGGGTGGTGAATCTTTGGTTGGTTCACAATCCGTATCATACGAACTCAAAAAAACGGGTGTCACCGCAGGTGCATATAATGGCATTACTGTTGATGAAAAAGGACGTGTAACTGCGGCGGAAGATAAAGGATATGCCACAAAACAAGAGTTGCAAGAAGCGGTCGCTGGTAAGGTGAAAACTTTTACCTATGATAATTATCAAGCGTTTGTATCTGCAACTGATTCATTAGCAAAAACGGCAATGGGCGTTGGGGATAATGTCTATATTAAGACACTTGAAGTTCCCGATATGTGGGTAACTCGTGTTAATGCCGTCAGCACACTTTATACATATACAAGTGACCAAGCAATAGTTGACGCACTTAATTCACAATACGGATTGACTGTTGGATATTTTACATTCTCTCAACTTGAAACGACAAAAGTTGATTTAACGAACTACCAACAAAAAACCGATGATGGCTTACTTACCAACGATAAAACAATCGTGGGCGGTATCAACGAGGTTAAGAGTACCGCTGATAATTCGCTCTCAAAAGCAAATACAAATGCCACCGAGATTTCAAGCATCAAAGATGGCACAACAAAAGTCGGCAATGCTCAACACGCAGACACGGCTGATACTGCCACGAATGTTACTACAAATATAAATGGTAAGTCTATTTCAAGTATATTTGAAACCGATGGCACAACTATAAAAGAGGCAACACACGCAACGAAAGCCACAAGTGCTGATAAGGCAACGCAGTCTGATAACGCAAGAAAAGTTGGCAATTCGTTCATTGTCAGCGGGCAAAATGCACAAGGCACGGAATCCACGATAGGTTTTGATGGCTCACAAGCACAAGAAGTTGCTTTTAATGAAAATGACTTTGTTGCAACGAAAGGCAATGCTTTTGAAGTATCTCTCGCACCGAGTGGGGCAACGATAGGCACTTATAACAATGTGACTGTTGACGAAAAGGGCAGAGTAATTACGGGCAAAAATGAGGACTATGCAACAACAGCACAAGTCAATGCAAAACAGAACGCTCTTACGGAAGAACAACTTGCGGCTGTTAATTCTGGCATAACATCTTCAAAAGTCACACAATATGACGGGTATAAAGCGACTATTGATGGAAAAGCAAACAGTTCGGATATCCCCACCAATTATGTCACAACCGATACAACGCAAGATATAACCGCAATAAAAACATTCAAAGTGAACCAGCGTTTTTATAACGCTAATATGGATATCTCGAAAGAGTCGAGTAGCAATAAATATAGTTATATTGCCTTTGACGATGCTGGCAATCAGCGCGCAGGCGTATTGGGTGGTATGCAAACAACCGATAACTATTGCGGCACATATTTGCAAGCACGAAACGGACAGCAGATACGCATTTTAAGCAATGCGGACGGAACTATTACAGAAACGCACGCCCCAACGCCGCCAGATACCGATAGTTCAACTCAACTTGCAACAACAGAGTGGGTGAGACGTTTTGCGAATCCTGCCTATTTAAGAGGAACGGATAGCAATACTACTTATAAGGGGTATTACAAAATAGCAGAAGCAACTCTAAATGAGTGGTACAGAACTTCGGTCGCAAGAATATTTGTACAAGACGTCGATTCCACCGAAAATGGCGTTCTTAATGTTAGCGTCTATGCGGGCAGCGATGGTAAGACACCTCCCACATCGGTCACTACCGTGAATATGGGCTTTTTAGAGGGTATTAATCCGAATGCTTATTTTAGGGATTTCTTTGTTGTTGTTAGAAAAAAGAGTTTGACAGTAAGAGGCTCAATGAAAATTGAATTATGGTATCGTCAACCAAACGAATGGGGTCGGATATCTTTTTCGTTCCTTACCGATATTCCAGATTCAAGAAACGTTTCCGTTACAAACAAATGGACAAAATTCTCCCGAACATCAGCACAAGAACGCGCCTATATTAGCAAAAATGTGGTTGATTTGGATAATGGCTTCATTCCATATGACAGTTTCAATGAATCTGCTTTCACGACGGAAGACTATCCTGTTGCCGAAATTTACGATAATTCGACTAACCAAGCACAATTCTCTGCTGGTGCTCTAAGAATAGCAAACAGTGAATATGCGAGAAGCGACAAGCCTACAACAGCGTCCAAACGAAATATTATATTCACAGATAAAAATAATGCGTCGATTGCTACTATTCAATCCTCTGTTGGTAGCACTTGGAATGGCTTAAATTTTCTCTTGACAAACAAAAGCGGTGGCGGCAATAGTATCGAGTTTGTACACGATACAAACAGAAGCGTTTGGCGTTTTAACCCAACGTCGTCAAGTTTACCTATCGAGTTAGGAGAACCAAATAGACCGTGGAACAACGCCTACATAAAGAACATCGTTGCAGATAGTGTGACGGCTGACAACCTACCGTTTACTTCCGACGGCTTGTCAACTGGCACACTTGGTGCAACGACTAAACTCGCAAGCGGCAGGTATTATATTGAGCGTGATATAACGATAAACAATAATACAACGCATATTGCAGTCGTAGTTGAGGGAACTGGCAATTATGTTTATGTTCCTGCTCGCACAAGTACTGCAATGAATTTTATAGGTGTAAGTTTGATTTCATCTGGAACTAATCTTGTTAGCGTGAGTATGACACTTCACGATTCAAGCGGTAGCATTGTTGATAACACAACCGTTACCGCAGGCACATACAAGTATAAATTATTAGATTAAGGAGAGTGTGATATGTATTTTAACTATATAACCAACTCGTTTTCGCCAAGTCCGAAAGAAAAGACGAGAGAAGAAACAGTCATTGAAACCGTGAAAGAACTCGTGACTGAAATTGAAACAGACGAGGACGGCAACGAACACGAAGTTCAAAAAGAAGTCGAGAAAGAGGTTGAAAAAACTGTAACGGTAGAAATTCCCATACCCGAAGATTGTGTTGAAGTTGATGATGAATTGTGCGAAACAATGTTTAACGAGGTAGACACAAGCACGACACCGAAAGCGATTTTCGCCAACGAAGAAACACACTATCCCGAAGTCCGAGAACTCGAAGTCGTGGTTGACCCGATTGCAGAAAAACAAGCACGCATTGCCGAACTCAAAAGCAAACTTGACGAAACCGATTATCAAGCAATAAAGTGGGCGGAGGGCTTCATAAGCGAAACCGACTATGCGCCGATTAAGGCACAACGACAAGCGTATCGTGACGAAATCAACCAACTCGAACTTGAAATCGGCGAATAAAACTTTTTCAAAGAAATTTGGCATAAAGTATTGACATTCCGAGATAAAAGGTTTATAGTGCGAGATGAGTAGGTAGAACAATGGTAGAGATGACAAATTTTGACGAAATCGAGAAAAAGCAGGAGGAAGAAAAGGCTCTTGCGGTAAAAGGCGAAACAGAGAAATCAATCGCTGATATTTCGTTGAAAGACATTCATTTCAGGGTCGATTCCGACAAATCTTACGAAGAACAAGCGAAAGATGTTGTTGGGGCAATGGTAACGGCAAAGGTTGTGCAAGACCAAAGCACGATTGACGCACTCGCAAAGGGCAAGCAAGACGAACTCATTGGCGAGCAACAATCAAAGGTCGAGCAAAAGAAAGCCGAGTTCATTGAAGCGAAAACCGACACCCAAAAGGCAGAGTACAACAGTAACGAAGCACTTTTTAGGACTTTCACGATTCTGTCGCACTTGCCGAAGTGGTTGCAGACCATTGTCGTGCCGCTCTTGACACCGTTCTATATCATCGGAATACTCATCATCAATGTTCCGTGCGGATTCGTGAGAATGTTGATTGACGCAATCGACGGAATCATTTGCCGATACGAAAAGGCTGACGAACGCACACGACCGAGAATCAAAGTCACTGTTTGGGTGATACTCGGAATCGCAATCGCCGTCGCTGTCGCTCTCGGTATATTGGGCGGTCTAAAAATTATTTAAGAATATCATTAGGAGAGATATTATGGAACTTATCAACATTGAACAACTTATGCGAGATAAACTCGATGAGTGCAATGCGTGGCTCGGTGGCAAGGATAAAGCCGTTGCCGAACTCGAAGAAGCAAGAGTTGCATTTGAAAAAGCGCAAGCAAATGTTGCCGAGTATACGGACGAAAATATTGCACAAGTGGTTGCCTATCGTGATGATTTGAAGTCGAGATTGGGCATTGTCGATGTGGTTGAAGAACCCGTTGTCGAAGTAGCGGAGGCACACGATGAGCAAGTTGTTGAACAATGTGCGGTTGCCGAAGTTGCAAGCGACGAAATCGTGGAACAACCGCTTTTGTAAGACAAACAATAAGGGGAGTTTTAGTTCTTGGCTGAAAACATTTTGTAAGGGATTTGGGTTACTCCTAACTTACGAAATCATAGAAGAACTCATAGAAGAAGCAATAGCCTACACTATAACAACCGTCATTGCCAAAGCCGTATCGTTTTTATTGGTAGTAGTCCTAACTCAAACAGTAAAAGTTACAGCGAAAGGTCTTGCAAAGGGTATCACGATTGCACTCAAACCCGCAATCAAGAAACTTACCTATAAAGAGGGTAATGATAAGATAACAAAAATTATAAAGGTGATAAATATGTGTAAGGAAAAAATCAAGGAAAACAAATTCTTGAACTTTTTGAAACGAAATCCGAAGTCGATTATCGGTATGCTCGTTGGTCTTATTGCTTCACTCGCAAGTGGTGGTGCTACAACTTGCGGTTTGCTTTTTGGCAAGGTTGAACTTCCGCTTTGGGCGAACATCTGCGTTGGTGTTGTTGTGTGCGTAGTGCTTTTCATCTCGATTGTATTTGGAGTGAAAGGTGCTGGCTTTGAAAACGCAAAACAATATCAAGGTAGGAAAGTCGCTGAAAAACTTGGTTTTGACAAGGCTTACGATGCAATCTTGAAAGCAGAACAAGACTTTGAGGCAGAAGAAGAAGCGAAAGCCGAACAAGAAAAAGCCGAGCAAGAAAAACGACAAGCACAATATAAAGAAGCGTGGAGAAACGACATTCTAAATGGTGTGTTTGATGGCTCGCTTGAAGAATACACGGTAGTAAAAGAACAAGAACTTGCGGAACTAAAAGCAAAACAAGAAGAACAAGAAAGACAAGCACAACTCGAAAGGTTGAAAGCGGAATATCGCTCGGCAGTTGCGAATGAGGGTTACACAGGCTCGTTTGCGGACTACCAAAAAGAACAAGAAAGATAATATAACCCCCACAATCCCCTAATGATGAAATCGCGAGATTAGTTGTTAGGGGATTTTTATAACCAAATATCAAGGTAGGAAAGTCGCTGAAATGAATAAGGGCGTGTTAAGAACAATGATAATTTTGTGTTGGGTGTTTTTAGTAGCCTACGCAATATTGAAACTTGTGCCACAATTAGCAAGCAAGTTTGTCATTGTTGTTAATAACGAGAAGATAGTCAAGGTTGGACAGTTTGTTGATAGCCGAGTGTGGTTGCAACAAATAATCTATGGCTTGACTACTTTGCTAACTTATCACTTTTACTTGTGTGCTTGTGTGAAGAAATGGCACTTGTCTTGGAAACAATATCTCGTGCTTATAGCAATCGTTGCAGTAACTAATACTATAAAATACTATGTATCAAGTTTATCTCTTATAATAAATGTGTTGGTAATGGTAGTATTGCCGTTTGCATTGAAAGGTGATTATCGGACATTTATAATTATCTTTGTCACTCATTATTTAGGACAACTTGCGATTAGTTTTATAAGAAGTGAAGCACTTGACGTAATATCATACAATACTGTAAATGGTATAATAATGTGTTTAGATATGTATGTATGGCTTTTGCTATACTACTTATATTCAAACTTATATAAGGAGAAGAATTTTATGGGAAACCTTGCACCTCCGCTTTGGGGCAAAATGAGCAAACAAATCAAAGACGAGAAAGCACGTCTTGAAGCAAAACTTGCAGTATGCAAAGACGAAAAGAAATGCAAGAAATACGAGGCACAAATTGCTGAACTTGACAAAATGCTCGTTGACACTTCGGACGAGAAGTAAAATCGTTGTAAAGCACGCCCTGCATTGGTTATTGGTGCAGGGTAAACTTTACTCTCGTGGAATACCACAACTTTTAATAGTGGCACTCTTGTTATTCCCTATTGCCTATTTTACGGATAAATACATTGAGGCTTGTTTTCAAATCATCGCTTTATTTGCACTTCGATATAAATTCCCTAAAACTTATCACGCAGATACGACTATGAAATGCACATTCTTGACATTGAGCATCGGCTATCTTGCAATACCGAGAGTTTTGCCGACAAGCGTGGCTTTGTTTAGTGCGGTATTTGTGAGTTTTGTAATCGCATTTTTATCGTGGGTAGCGCAAGAGTTTATTGATAGACAAAAGAAAATCACGAAACTCGAAAAAGAGGCACAATGCCGTGAGTTTTCACTTTACGATTGCACCAAAGACGAGTTTGTTGCTTATTGCTTGTCAAAGAAAGTGCGCCGTGACCGCATAGAATATGTATGGGATATTTTGCGGAGTAGCACTTCGGTAGTGGATTTAGCCGAGAAATATTATGTTGAGCCACAAACTATTTTACAAGATAGATGGAGATACAAGAAAAAATTAAATCCCATTGACAAAGAATAGATGATGTGATATTTTATATGTACACATACTATGCACTATATGGGAGCATAGCAATAGATTTCCACACGCTATATGCAATGTGGAATCACTCCGATGTACTTCGGCGGGATAGAGGCTCTCGTTAAGGTGGACTGCGCAACCACGCCTCTATTACGGGCGATTAGTTCAGCGGTAGAACGCTCGACTGTTAATCGACACACGATGGTTCGATTCCATCATTGCCCGCCATTGGTCATTATTTAGACCTCCTTAAAGTAAAACCGAGTTAAGTCACCCATTGCGGTGGCTTTTCTCGTTTTGTAGATGAAGTGTAGATTGTATTCTACGCTCTTTTTTTATATCCTCAAATTGACAAAAACGATAAGGCGGTGTGCTTTATGGAAATTTATGAAGAATTGGGTTTAATACAAGTTGAACCGAGTGCAATTCCAACAGTACTCGATGATGACGAACATATATTTTTAATCTTGGAGGAAAACTCAAATGGTTAATTACGCAAACAATTATGGCTTTGGCAACACTATGCCGACTGCAACTCAACCTTATGGATATGCTTTTTCACAAAATCCGTATCAACAGCAATATCCACCTCAACCCCAACAACCGACAATAAACACGAACAAAACCTATGTTAGTGGCATTGAAGATGTGAAACTTTATAGGTTGCCCCCAAATAGCGAGTATATCTTTTTAGACAATGATAAATCTATACTCTATCAAAAGAAAGTGGATGGTAACGGACAATTTGAGGTCAAGGCATACGAAATAACCGAGTGTAACGCCGATACGGCAACGGTAGCGCAACAATCGATAGATTTATCAAACTATGTGCCAAGAAACGAATTTACCGCACTACAAGACGAAATCAAGGCACTCAACGAGAAAATATCAAAACTAACCACGAGGAGTACGGCTTATGGAACAGCAACCCCAACAACTCAAACCAAGCCAACAGTTAGCATATAAGAGAGTTATAGCCGAGAATAAACGGCTCAAAGAACAAGTGCAAAAACTCAAAGACGAGAACGAAATGTTACACGCTTTTATAGGAGATAAGAAATGAACATATTAGGTGGTAGTGGTATGCAAAGTGGGGGTGGACTTCCTCCGCAAGTAATGCAACAAATACAACAAGTCAAGGGCATTATGGGAATGGCAAAGGGCAATCCTATGGCAATCTTGCAAAGCAATCCCCAAATGCAACAAGTTATGCAAATGTGCAAAGGGCAAAACCCAAAGACTGTTTTTGAGAATATGTGTAAACAGCAAGGGTTAGATGCAAACGCAATCATAAATGCACTCAAACAATAATACAACACGGCAAATGACGTCTAATGCTGTTATGTATAAATAATATATTATAAGGAGAAACAACAATGGATAGTGGTATTCAACCCGTAATGGAGATGAACAGAGATTATGGCGATGGCTTTGGCTTTGGTGGCTCTGGACTTTGGCTCTTTGCTATACTGGCTTTGATGTGGGGTGGCAACGGCTTTTTTGGAAATAGAGGCTACGGTGAGGGCAGATGTGCAACGGTCGAGGACTTGAACAACAGCGCAAACTTTACTCGTCTTGAAAGCCAAGTTATGAACAACGGCAATCGTATTGAAAGCAAGGCAGATGCGGCTTACAGCGGAATTTGTAGTCTTGGTTACGAAATGGCTCAACAATTCAGTAATACAAGAGCGCAACTCGCTGACTGCTGCTGCACTACCCAGCGTGCGATTGATGGCGTAAACTATAACGGCGCAATCAACACTGCAAGTATCAACGCAAACACGACTGCGCAAATCCAAAAAGTGCTTGACACTCTTGCACAAGACAAGATTGAGGCACTTCAAGGCAGAATTAGCCAACTTGAATTGCAACAAGCAGTTAGTGGCGTAGTGCGTTATCCGTCCACTTTCAGTTACAATGCAGGTGCTTCCCCGTTCTGCGGTGGTGGCTACTCGCAATGTGGCTGTGGCTATGGCTATGGCACAATTTAATAGCCGACAAAACTGAATTAAGGCTCTGTTAGCCGATTGTTTGTAGCATAGGGGCAGGGCAACTTGCCCCTTATGTTATAGGTGTAAAGCAAAAATACTTGACACCACGAAAAATATATATAGGAGAAATAAATTATGTCTTGTAATTCATTGATTGATGTTGCGACTACAACTTCGACTTCGGTGTTGGCAAATGGCGTGATTCCGTTTAACACTATCGTCCGTAGGCGTGGTAGAGAAATCGGACAAGCAGGAACTGCTGTGGCTATAAGCGATTGTGGCTCTAACTTCTATCTTGTAAACATCACGGCAACCTTTACTGCACCCGTTGCGGGAACTGTCACTTTGGCACTTCAACAAAATGGCTCGGCAGTTATTGGTGGCACGGCAAGCACAACGGTCACAACGGCAACAACGGAAGTGCGCAGTTTGTCTTTCTCGGCAATCGTGAGAACATTCAACGGACAAAACATCGTTGATACGCTTACACTTCTTAATAGCGGTGTGGCAATCACTTTGTCGAATGTGGCAATGTCGGTGATTAAACTCTAATCCGTAAGGTTGGCAGTATGGACAATTTAGAATTTTTAGATATATTAAATATACTATCATTTATTGTAGGCTTGCAAAACTTGGAATTAAACCAACAGCAAGTGGACGGAATAATGAGCGAACTAAAAGATACTCAAAACTCTATGCTGTCAACCATCATCGAACAGAACAAAGAGATTATTAGGCTCTTAAAGGAACAACAAAAATGATTAAACACGATATACGACATATCATTGAAAACGGCAAGAAAGACGATATGGAAGCCCTTGAAGATTTGTTTAACGAGGTCATAGAGGACTTGCGTGAAGATGACAAGGACGAATATTGTGAGATTGCCTATAAAGTCCATAGAATTGCGTATGGTGGACACTTGGGTGAAGAACTTGCAAAAAAGTGGGTTGCTTGTATGGAGAACAAGGACGGAACGAAAGGCGCACACTGGTCTTGGGAAGAAACGGAAAATGTTAGACGACAATATGCACCGCACCTCGACCAAAGTGACTTTTACGCTACACTTAATATGATATACAGCGACTACTATAACCCACGATTTGACACAAACACCTATGTGCAACTTGCAATCGATTGGCTCGATGACAAAGATGTCGGTGGCAACAAAACACTAAAATATTATATGAGAGTTGTAAAATAACCTATTGACTTTTACTTACACATATCTTATTATATTAGTGTGATATTTGGGACAAATAATATTCACACAAACCGTCACGAATAGCGAATGATGTTTAGTTTGCCGAGAACTCGTGATAGAAAGACCGCTCTTGAAATATAGGGCGGTTTTTTGTTGTAAAAATATTTGTAAAACCCTTGATAAACAATTGACAATATCGTGAAATGGTGCTAAAATGTAGATAATCTAACGAGGAGGTGGACAATGACAAAGATTGATGAACTCGCAACAAAATGTGGAGTGAGCCGTGCGACAGTTATGAATGTTGTACAGCGTATTCACGAGATTGAGGGTGGAAGTGAATATCGATACCCAACGGAAGAAGAAATCAACAATCGACAACGCTACTACAAAAAAAGTGGCAGACCAACAAAGTACAAAATGAAAGAGGATTAACACTATGGTACTAACAATTACTGGAACAATAAAAACTATACTTATGCAATTACAGAGTATGGAAGTATATTATGGTGATAGAGAACTCGTTTGCACCGTAATAGCCGAAGAAAAGGGAGGACAACAATGAGCAATTTGAACCCTATTTTTGAAGATATTTTCAAGACAATGATTAAGCCGAAAGAACAAGAAGAAGCGGAAGTGCCGTGTGCAAGTGCGATTGTGGACTACTTCGACCAAGATGTGTCTTTTGAAAACCTTGAAACCTTGCGTGGCTTTATCAACGAAATCAAAAACAATCCAAACGATGTTATACGAGTTATATCGCAAGAAACTGATAGGCTTGAAGAAGAACTCGTTGAGAACAATGTGTGTCCGCTTTGTGGCAATAAACTCACATTTGAACACGATGAGAGCCTTGACACTTATGTGCCTTATGGTAGCACGAGCGTAAGAGAAAGTTGTGGTGGTCGAATGGTGTGTGATTGTTGCGGATATAGGAGTGAGCAATGAAAGATATTATAGGACTTACAAGTAGAATAGTTAAAGAGAGCAATCTCAAAGTGCCAACGATTGCCAAAAAGTGTGGAGTAAAACCACAAACAATTCATCATTGGTGCAGAGAAAAACCGAGTGATGCTTTGGTGCAAAATATCAATGCCGTACTCAATGTGTGCGGTTACGAACTTGCGGTAGTAAGAAAATGTGAGGTGAACAATGCTGAAACAAGAGAGCAACAAAGACTATCATAGCAATAGTGCGGTGTCAAAATCCACGCTTGCAAAAATGGCAGTCAATCCGCAATACTACAAGTGGTGTCTTGACAATCCGCAACCACCGTCCGATGACTTAATTCTCGGAAGTGCGTTCCATAAACTCGTGCTTGAACCGCAAGACTTTGATAAAGAGTTTGCAATTCTTCCCGAATGTAATCGTAGGACGAAAGAGGGCAAGGCTTTTTATGATGACTTTATGGCAAAGTGCTATGAGAACGGTCAACAAGTAATCACGCAAGACGATTTTAATGTGATTTGTGCAATGCGAGATAGCGTTATGTCGAATAAATACGCTGTGGCTTTGCTTAAAGGCAATCACGAGCAATCAATGTATTGGGTGGACAACTTTACCCAAATCGAGTGCAAGTGCCGTCCTGACTGTTACAGAGCCTTAAAAGACCGTGTTATAATCACCGACTTGAAATCGTGCCGAAGTGCCGATATAAAAGCAATCGAAAAAGATGTTGTGCAATATGCCTATGACTTGCAATCTTTTATGTATAGTCAAGGGGCAAGCGAAAACCTTAAAGTGCCGATTGAGAACATTGACTTTATGTTTGTGTTTGTTGAAAAGAAAGCACCATATCAAATCAACATCGTGCAAGCAAACGAATATGTGCGCCAAAGAGGTGAAAACCTATTCCGTGAATACATTGGCACACTCAAATACTGCCGTGAAAGTGGCAACTACTACGGATATATGGGAGCGGAAAATCTACCCAACGAACTCTCACTACCGAGTTATTTATTGAAAGATATAGGAGAATAATATATGGACGAACAAAACAAAGAGCAAACCGCATTGGCAGTCAAAGAACCAAAACAAAATCCAAATGCAGTAACAATGTGGAATGACGCAAAACTTTACAATCAATCTCTCTCGATGGCACAAACTTTGTCAAAGAGCGAAATTATTCCACAATCTTATAAGGGCAAACCCGCCGACTGTCTTATCGCAATCGACATCGCAAACCGACTTGGACTTTCACCTGCAATCGTTATGCAAAACTCTCAAATTGTTAGGGGGAATTTTACTTGGCGCGGCAGTGCTTGCAAGGCAATGATTGACGGTTGTGGAAGATACCAAAAAACGAGATATGTCTATGTTGGTGAAGAGGGCAAGGATAGTTACGGCTGTTACCTTGAAGCAATCGACAATGACGGAGATATTATCAAGGGTGTGCCTGTTACAATCGCAATGGCAAAGAAAGAGGGTTGGTATAACAAAGACGGTAGCAAGTGGCAGTCGATGAGCGATTTGATGTTGAAGTACCGTGCAGCGGCTTTCTTTATGAGAACCGAATGTGCGAGCATTGCGATGGGTTTCTTGACGAAAGAAGAAGTCGAAGATGTTTATGGCAAACAAACAATAGACAATCAAAAAGCAAGTGTAATAGATATGCTTGATGAAGAAATAAATGGCGAGGTGGTAGAATAATGTTTGGAGTAGGAAGTTACGCAACAATATGGAAAGTAGAGAACAAGGGCAACTATGATATTTGCCAAATCTCAACAAACAAAAAGAACAAAGAAACGGGATTGTACGAAGTGGACTTTTCTGATAGAGTGCGTTTTGTCGGCAAGGCACACGGACAACACCCACAAGAGAAACAAAAAATCAAAATTCTCAACTGCGGAGTAACCAACAAGTACGACAAAGAGAGAAAAAAGATGTATTACAATCTTGTTGTTTTCGACTACGAACTTGACGGACAACAACCGCAACAAGCAAGCAACGCAATCGAAGAAGATTTGCCGTTTATTTTCTAATGATACTAATAGAAGATACAAGACAACAAAAAGGTAAGCATAATAATGTGCATAAATACTGTGATAGTCAAGGGATTGAAATATATCCTTTGACACTCACGGTAGGCGATTATATGCTTGGAGAAGTGCAAAATGGCAAGGTTGTGCCGATTGGCAAGTGTGCGATAGACACGAAATTCGCATTGACAGAACTTGCAAACGATTTGTCAAAAGATGAGCAAGCACTCAACAAGAAGTACCGCAAATGCTATGAGCAAGGGATAAAACTCATCGTGCTTATTGAAGAACCCTATGGCAGTATTCAAGAAGTGGCGAATTGGAAGAACCCACACGGCTTTGTGAACGGTAGGAAATTACTTGACAAAATGCACCGCCTTAAAATGATGTATGGTATCGACTTTATGTTCTGCGATAAAAAACGCACTGGCGAAATGCTAATAAAAATATTAAGAGGAGTATAACACTATGAACTTTATAGAAAAGATACTAAAAGAGAGTTTGGTGAGAATTGCGGTTAGCGACCTTTGTGAGCCGATAAAGGAAAAACTTGCAAGCATTGGTGTGTCTTGGGAATACAAAATCACGGACATTGACATTGAGAAAATGGATAAAATCGCACACGAGTTTGCACAACAAGACCTCAATCCTGCACTCAAAACAGATGACGAGGACAGCAACGGAGTATCATCACCTGAAATCATTAAGTTTTTTAGGGAGAAAATAATCGATGAAACCACAAAAGCCGATAACTGACAAGATGAAAGAACGAGCCAACGCAATGTATCTTATCTTGAAACAAGGTGGGTTTTGGACAAAGGAGCAACTGGGCGAGCGTTTGGGAATTAAGAATGAACGCACAGTAAGAGATATAATATCCACGCTATCAAAAAGAGTGCCTATCATCTCGACTTCGGACAACAAGGGATATGCACTTGCGATGACCGAAAAAGACCTTGAATATGTGATACATACTTGGAAAGAACACGATAGCCGACAACAAGAACTTGAAGAACGAAAATTACCTTTGATAAAATTCTACGAAAAGTATAAAAAAGTGTTGACAAGCGAAACGCACGGGTGTAATATGTAAGAGCAATCGAGATAAAAAGGTTGCTACCTCGTGTTGTTGAGTGGAAACGGCAATGCGATGATAAACTTAATAGCACGAGGAGTTGCCCCGTAACAATGCTGTTTTCCACTATAAGCAAAGTTATGGGGCATATTTATTACTATGAACTATGATGACTACTATTTGTCGGTGGACAGTTGCTACTTGCCAGCAATGGGCGAATGTGAGAATTGCCCGTTTATGAAAAAGTGCAATGGTGGAGAAAAATGCTTAATGCCAAAATCACAATATAAGCACCGTGATAGACGAGCATACTATCAGCAAAAGAAACTAAAAGCACAACAACTTGCTTTGGGGGTGTAACTATGAACGAAACAGTTTACGAAGAACTTATGTGCTTTGTGAGATACTTACGAAGCGAAGATTGCCCTTTCGGGTGCGTGGTTGACAACAATGGCACAAAATCACTACTCATCACCGCAGACGAACTCGGACACGCAGTAGAACAATATCTATGGGAGAAACTATGAACAACGAACAAAGTATTTTTGACCTCTTGCCCGAAGATGATAAAATGAAAAATCATTTGGAAAGAGAAAAATCAACAGATTGGAAATGGAGTTTTGCTGACTATCCACCGAAAAATGGCTTGAAAGTTTTTTCTTGCTTTGCTTGTGGGGGGGGCAGTACAATGGGATATAAACTTGCAGGGTGCGATGTAATAGGGGATTGCGAACTCGATAAGAGAATGAACGATGTCTATGTAAAAAACCACCACCCGAAGTACAACTATCTTATGGATATTCGAGATTTTAACAATCTTGATGACCTCCCCGAAGAACTTTACCACCTTGATATTCTTGATGGCTCTCCACCTTGCTCGACTTTTAGTATGGCAGGAGAACGAGAGGACGCTTGGGGCAAAGAAAAGAAATTCCGAGAGGGGCAAAAAGTACAAACTCTTGATGACCTCGTGTTTGTCTTTATCGAAACTGTTGCGAAGTTAAGACCAAAAGTTGCGATAATGGAGAATGTAGAGGGATTGCTTTTAGGTAGTGCTTGGAAGTATGTTAAACAAATCTACAAAATGTTCCACGACATAGGCTATAAAGTGCGACACGAACTCTTAAAAGGCGAAGATATGGGAGTGCCACAAACTCGTCACCGTGTATTTTTTATAGCGACAAGGTTGGACTTTGACTTGCAAGATGTTGACCTCAACTTTTATTATGAACCTATAAAATATAAAGACATAAAAGAGGGAATTGGGCATACTATCGGAAGAAATACAAATACTTTTGCGATAATGCAAAACGCAAAAATGAGTGATAAAAGTATTGCGGACACTCGTGTAAGAATGGGGCAAAAGGGTAGCGCATTTCAAACCTGTTATATAAGACCAAATGATATAGTGATGACTTTGAGAAGCAAACCCGATGTTATCGACCTTGAAGAAAAAGCATATATAAGCAAAGAAAGTATAAGAAATGCCTCAACATTCCCGCAAGACTACGATTTTGGGAGCAATGCAACCAACACGGTAGGATATATATGTGGAATGAGTGTGCCACCACTAATGATTAAAAGGCTTGTAACAAGACTTATTGATAGTGGAATATTCAATAGAGGAGAACAATTATGATTTACGGACGAGAGAAAGCGAAAGTGCCTGTAACCGTGTTAAACACACCGATAATGCCGAAAATCGAAAAAGAAGATGACGGTAAATGGCATTTTATACAAAATACACTTACCGACTGGGTAAGAGAAAACGATAAGCGCACGGAAGAACAAATATTTAAGGAAATAGCCGATTGGGCAATAGAACACAACATCGGCACGGTGTACTTGATTGACGAAGAATTTGTCAAAACGGCACTGCTTAACGAGATAGAAAGGAGAAAAGAAAAATGAGTATTATTAAAGATTATACACAACTTGTAGAAAAAAAGAAAGCGGAACTTGAACAAGTAAAAATTGAGTTTGATGTGGCGCAATTTGCTTTGAGGGAAATGATACACAAAATCCAACAACCCGATGCAAACATTATTGTTAGTGCAACCGAAGAATTTGCGAAGTATGGCAAACTCTCGTTTGTTGTGCAAGAACAAATCGACTTGGTATTGAAATATGTTTTAGGGAGTGTTGCAAAAGATATTGTTTTTCGTAGTATTACACAAGACTATTGGGGATTGTACGCTATCAAGTTTTCTCTTAACGATGAGGAATATGTCCTTGAATATCCGATTTTCACTCGCTCGACATCAATGTATGCGCTTAAAAATGCCGACAATATTGTCTTGATGAAGTCTTACGATAAAGATGATATAGCCGAAGCACTTTTTGATGAGGCAAGCAAAACGCAAGGGAAAAACAAGAAAAAGGGGAACAAGGAGAAAAGAAAATGAAATTTGGAATAGTAAATACAGAGAGTTGGTGGTGTTTAGATAAAGAAAAGTACCCCCAAATAAAAGTCGAAGAACATAATGATGGCACTTCGACTATAACAATTAACACAATAGAAGAACTTGTTGAACTCATAAATGCAGTAGGAAAAAATATTTTTATCAAGAGAGGCGATACTCAATTCTTTTGGGAAAAAATAAAACACGATGATGACAAGTACACGATTGAAATCTATGACGATTATAGGGAGTGAAATATGAGCCTTATAGAATATACTCTTGACGGAAAAATTGATAAAGTCGAGTTGGCATTAAAGCGAATTAAACTTGGTGCATTATCGCAAGAGCCGTTTTTTGTGTGCTATTCGGGTGGAAAAGATAGCAAGGTATTGCGCAGACTTATGGATATGAGCGATACAAACTATGAGTTGCATTACAATATGACAACCGTTGACCACCCCAGCGTTGTGCGTGAGATTTTAGACGACAAAGAGGTCATAGTCGATAAACAACGGTATAGCAATGGCAAGCAAAAAACGATGTGGAACTTAATTGTGAAAAAGAAAATGCCACCGACACGTCTATGCCGATATTGTTGTGCCGAACTTAAAGAAGGTGGTGGGAAAGGAAGAATTTGCATAACGGGTGTGCGAAAAGCCGAAAGCGTAAACCGCAAACTTAATGGGGGTGAAGTGAAAATCATCAATGGTGTAAAAGCACAAAAGACGATGATTGATAATAAAATCGAGGGGGACTTTGACCTAACACCAAAAGGCGGTATAGTTATGAACCTTGATAACAACGAAAACCGTAGGCTTGTTGAGCAATGCTACCGAACGAATAAGACTATCATCAACCCTATCATTGATTGGACGGACGAAGATGTGTGGGAGTTTTCAAAAGTCGAGAATATCCAACAAAGTGGGTTGTACAAACAATGCGGTGGGAGATATAATCGTCTTGGGTGTATCGGTTGCCCTATGGCAAGCCTTGAAGAAAAGTTATTGCAGTTTACTGAATATCCAAAAATTAAGCAAGCATATATAAATACGTTTGATAGAATGGTAAAAAACTGTGTCGTTAAGAGTACAAAGTTTGATTGGTTTGACGGACAAGCAGTTTTTGATTGGTGGCTTTATGGGGATAAAAACACAACCGATGAGAACCAACTATCAATGCAAGAACTCATAGACAATCTGCAAGTCGATGAATAAAATCACTAAAACCTATTGACACTTAAAAAATAGTGTGATAGTATAATTACAGACCTCGTATTATTGAGTAGCGACGATAACACGAGAAAAACTTAATAGTACGAGGAACTACAACCCTCAATCAAGACTGTTCGCTACATAAGGTCAAGATTGGGGGTTTTAATTATAATAATGATGAATAATGAGATATTTTATTTGATAAGACGAGATGGCGTGCATAAATGCCGTTGTATGAGCATTAAAGACGGATATATTACACTTCAAGATGTGGACGAAAAGAGTATGTTTTACGGAATGAGCATATCCGAGCCGAAACTTTACAAGAATAGATTTGAAGCGGAGTGCGACTATGCACTGATGTTGGAGGACGAGGAGTGAGTATGGCAGAGCAAGAAAGAAAGTTTGAGGGAATTTGGATTGCCAAAGAGATATGGCTCAACAAAGACCTTGATATAATTGAAAAGTGCCTATTGGTAGAAATAAATAGTTTGAGTAAGGACGATGATATATGCTATGCCTCAAACGAATACTTTGCCGAGTTCTTTCAATGCAGCGAGCGAAAAATAAGCGCAAGCGTTAGCAAACTCATCTCATTAGGACTTGTTGAACAAGCAGGCTTTGACGGTAGAAAAAGATATTTGCGAGGCAGAGTAGAAAATTTTGCGAGGCTGGGTAGCAAATTTTGCGAACAGAATAATATAAATAATAATATAGATATAAAAGAAAATTATAATAAAAGAAATGCTGAAAAAGAAACGAAAACTCCGACTACTACGACCTCTTTAACAGCAACTGACGGAAAAGCAAGTTCACGACAAAAAGTGGAGAAAGAAATATCTGCATTAAGTGTATATAGTAAAATATTAGAAATGTACAAGAGATGTGGGTATGAAAAAAAAGCAAAAAATCATAAAACAAACACAATAAAGAAACTCACGACTATTTGCAACAACAAAGACAAGAAAAAGAGATTGCACCCACTTTTAGTGCTAATGGCATACGGTGTGTACTTGGCAGAGTGCAGAGATAGCAACAAAGAGATTGAGTTTGTGAAACAAAGTGATACCTTTTTGACAAGTATGGTGTATGACTATGCGGAACAAGTCGAGGGGTTTGAAGAAAGAGTTGTGCAAAAATACGGTGAGAATTGGCAAAAATATAGGTTGGTAGATTGACTTGCAAAAAATAACGAGGTGTAAAAATGGATATACAACAAAAAGGGAAAATAGTGGCTATTGAAGTTGTGCATACATACGAAACAAAGGGGAAAAGTGCTTTTTTGTCAGCATTAAGTAAACAAGTGGCTCAATACCAAGATTGTGGATATTATACAGAAGTACAATTCAATTCGACCGACTGCGAATATATGGCAATGGTTATAGCGAGGGCTAATATGTAGGAGAACAACAATGGAGAAGTATTACAACATAAAAGATGTGCCTTATGAGCGAAAGAGTGTTGAGAGAATACTAACAGGCTTTGCGGACTTGGACTATGATATTAAAGGGTTGGAAGTCGGTGTAACTTTGTTGGTTGCAAACACAAATAGTGGTAAGAGTACATTTTGTCAAGGGATTTTGGCTCGTGCCGTAGAACAAGGATATAAGGCGTGGATATTTTCGGGCGAGCATACTGCACAAAGTTTCTTGCAGTTGATATATCATCAAAACTCACAAAAGAGAGATTATCAACCTATCGGATATAGGAACTATAAGGGCGAAGAAACAAACATTGTTGATTGGTATGTAACGGAAGAACGAGAAAGGAAGATACGACAAAAGTTTGACAACAACATATTCATTTATAGCAACAAGAAACCGAGAGATATTGACACAATGCTCGATAGTATGACTGCTTGTTATAAGGAACAAGGCGCACGCTTTTTCTTGATAGACAACCTTATCTCAATCGATAATATATCAAGCAATGTCTTTGCCGAACAAACTGCGATAACCGAGAAAATCCGTACATTCGCACTCAACAACAAGGTAATCGTGCTGTTAGTGGCGCACCAAAGGAAAATTGCCGAGCGTGGTTTTAGGATTGACATTCAGGACGTGGCTGGCTCACAAAACATCTCTAACAAGGCTTACAATGTGTTGGCGCAATATCGTATCGATATGCTCTCACCCGAAAACAAAGAGTACGACCGTTTCAAACAAGACCTTGCGAAAAATGGCTTTGATATAAATAAGTGTGATAATGTCATAGAAGTATTAAAGACAAAGGGCAACAAGAATGGACTTGTCGGACTAAAATACGATGCCGAAACAAAGACATACAATCAAGCCGAAAAGATAACACAAACCGAAGCCGACAAAATCTTTCATCAAGTAGAAAAGCAAAAGAGCGTGTTTGATGATATGGTGGATATTGGCGAGGAAGATAATGAATTATTACCTTTTTAGGAGGATAATATGGAAGAAATATGGAAAGACATACCCGATTATGAGGGAATTTATCAAGCAAGCAGTTTAGGGAGAATAAGAACTGCCCCCGATAAAACAACTTATACTGAATTGCGAGGTGTAAGGCATTGGAAAACACGAATAATGAAAGGTAGGGGGAATAATAAGCAGACAGGGGCAAGGGTTGGCTTGTGGAAAAATGGCAAATGTAAAGATTGGCTTGTAGCAAGGCTTGTCGCAATTACATTTTTGGGAGAGCCAAAGGGGGAGAATAATACAGTTAATCACATAAATGGGAATAGGTTAGATAATAGGATTGAAAACCTTGAATGGTTAAGTATTGCTGATAATATACGCCACGTATTTAGGACTGGATTGCACTCGCAAAATATAAGAGTGGTGTTAAGACGAGGCGATTATCAACAAGAGTTCATATCAAAGGGTGAAGCCTCTCGTTTTTTAGGGAAATCAACCAGTTATGTATCAAGTTGTATGACAAATAACTATAAAATATACGATAAAGATAAAAATGAATGGGAGTGTATAATATTAGGTCACAATAAAGATGTTTTAGCAGAGAGGAGAAAACGGATATGATGACTTGGGAAGAAATAAACAAGATAAAAGACCGAAAAGTATATGAGTACGAGTACAGCGTGCGAAAGAGTTACGAAAGACTTGTGCCGATTGTCGATGAGTTGTATGCGGTGTTTGCGATATATGCGTGGAGCAAAGGTTACAACGATATAGCCAAGAGCGGTGCGAGAAAGTGTTGGGCAGACTTTGTTGCAGAGAATACCGAAAAGTATATTGCCGACAAGATAGCAGTTTTTGAAAACGAGGTGTGTGGCGATGACCTCAAAGCATACTTTAATGAAAAAATAAAAAACCAAAAGGAGATTGTCTATTATGGACAGAAATGAAGAAATGTATCAAATCATCAAAGCAGAAGTCACGAAAGATGTGATTGCCAAAATCGTGCGTTATAGCGTGGCGCAAGATGGTTACTTTATCGTGCCGACAAGCGTGTTGGAGCAAATTAAAAAGGAGGCGGAAAATTGAAGAAACTAACAAAAATAATGGTAGTAATAGCGATTATTGCCGTGATTATATTGTGCCTAACAGCGTGTAACAAGACGGTGTTTGATACAAAATACAAGTTTGAAAAGGCACATATCAGAATTGACGATGAGTGGATTGATGTAAATGTAAAACAATGGAAAGACTATGACGGAGAGCAAATACAGTTAATTCTTCCCGATGGAACAGTAATGATAATACATAGTAGAGATTGTATTCTTTATAATGGCACATTGCCGACAAAAAGAGATGAGGTGTAAAGATGACGAAACAGTTTGTTGACAAGTTGATAAGTATCAAAGCCGTGCCGTGCGATGATAGCAATGAGCGGTGGGTAGACAAGGACGGTGCGATAGTGCCGATAGACCGCAAGCCGATAGATTGGGAGCGGTGCAAAAAGCCGATGTACACAATAAAGGAGAAGTGAATTATGGCAAAAAAAGAAACATTGAAAGAGCAACAAGCGAGATTGGACAAAGAGAAGTGGTGCAGAAGTGTGGCGACCTCGTGCGACCAAAGTGGTGGAATGTGGTATTGTGCCGATTGCCCAAAACGAATTGGCGATTATCATTGCCACGCAACACAAAACGAAAGAGAAAACGGTTCATTGTGCGCCAAAAATGCACGAAAGTTAAAAAGGGTATGACTATGGCAAAGAAAGACAAAGATTTGATACTCCGAATAACTTTTGTAAACGGGCATATCACGGATTACGAAGTCGGAAACAAGAATGATATGTCGCTACTTTTGCACAAAATAGCAAAAGCAATCGACGACCATAAAAGCGTGAGCATTTGCAACGGCATTACGATGAACGCAAACAATATTCTTTTTATAGAGGAAATAGACAATGGATATAAGGCTTGAAGAAAAACTGAAAGAGAGAAACGATGAACTCGTGAAGATTTTGCAACCTTGCACCGATAGAATGGAAGATGAGTGGAACGCAAATTTTACACGCAAGAAACCACTTCGTCTTGGCAGCACTCTCACGCAAAACATTTACACGGCACTCACAAAGTACCCGCTTATGTCCTCGAATGAGTACAATATGCTTGATGAAGTTGACCTCGAAACCTACTATCAATACTATATGCAATTTATATCGACTTATAGTTTATTTGAGGTAGCAAACACAAAGCAACTATTCTGCGCCTATATGCGTATTACCGTGTCGAAATTCAATTACCTTATGGAGAAAGCCGACAACGAAAACCTTAAAGAGTATGCGAATTACATCAACGACAACATCAACGGTCTAATCTACGCAAGTGCCGAAACGGGCAACACCGACAGCCGTTCCGCACTCACTCGTGGCAAAATCAAAAAAGACGGTCAAAACCTTGTTGAAGTCCGTGAAGAAGTATCGGTGCAAGTATCGCAAGCCGAAACCCCCGAACAACTTATGGCAAGGGCAAATAAGATATTTTTAGAAAGTTCTAAAAAATAGTTGACAAACAAATAGCACCTATGGTAGTATGTGTACGAAGTCGAAAGACAATAAATATGTGGGGTATTATCTATGAACTATGCGTATTTAAGAGTAAGTACACAAGACAAGCAAGAATTTGCACGACAAGAGTTTGCATTAAAGGACTTTGCCATCGACAAGATTTTTGAAGAAAAGATAAGTGGCACAAAGAAAGCAACTGAAAGACCAGAGTTTGAAAAAATGCTCCGTGAGTTGCAGAAAGGTGACACAATCTACTTCGAGAGTATGAGCCGTATGGCAAGGTCTATGCAAGACTTGATTGACACTACCAACTATCTTACAAACACGAAGAAAGTCAAGGTCATTTTTTTGAAAGAGAATTTGACAATCGGTGGCAAGGACGGACTTGATGCAATGGGGCAACTCATTTTTAACATTATGGGCGCATTTGCACAATTTGAACGAGATTTGTTGTCGGACAGGACAAGTCAAGCCTTACAAGCAAAAAAGGCAAGGGGCGAGAAAGTATCACGATTTGACGAAGTGCCAACAGACAAAAAACAAGAAATCATCGCACTCCGCAAGCAAGGACTTACAATGCAAGCAATCGCAGACAAAATGCACTATGCAAAATCCACAGTCTGCAAGATTATAAATCAATAAAGGGGGTATATATGAAATACTATGATATTTACGATATGCAAACAGGCGAGAAAATAGGTCGAGAATTTGCGTGGAATATTATCGATGCCGAAGTCAAAGCCTGCAAGCACTTGAACAAGGGAAGTGATGATTTGTATGCACTCACAGCAGAAAAGGAGAACGAAAATGAAAACTGAACAACTTTCACTCGTTGAAATGCCGCCGAAAGGCAATACCGAACAAAACGCAAAATTGCGGTGGGAAAAAGGATTCCAACGGTGGAGCGATAAAATGGCGCAAGACAGTTCAGCATACGGCAAATGCGGTTACAGCAATATATGTGACTACTGTGCCGACAACACAAAAGGCAGACCTTGCGTACGAGCCTTGAACAAAATGTGTAGAGATAAGAATATCAAACTTGACTACACAAAAAACGATTATAAGGAGATATGGGATATATGAAAACTAAACAAGAACAAATCGATAAAATGGCAAGCATTATCTTTGAAACCA
>ERZ808266.56-NODE-56-length-47259-cov-6.425811_pt1 | contig 47259 bp, 46 predicted proteins | sample MGYA00521278_ERZ808266 | MGnify/ENA primary metagenome ERZ808266 (study PRJEB31516, sample SAMN03275591) | gut metagenome | biome: mammalia-associated habitat; material: feces | host: Papio cynocephalus | place: Kenya | collected 2012-08-02 ... | reverse complement strand
CTTCTATCTATACTTAGCTCTTTTTACACGGAGAAAAATTCAGATCCAAAAATAACATAGTAATTCGTCACGAAGAGAAAAAAGATTACAGAGAGGTTGAATCTCTAGTAAGAGACAGTTTTTGGAATGTTTATCGTCCAGGATGCCTAGAGCATTATGTTTTGCACGTTATGAGAGAGAGTAGTGGTTTCATCCCTTCTCTTGATTACATAATGTATTATAATGATGTTTTAATTGGACAGATTGTCTATTACAAAGCGAAGCTAGACCTTTTTGATGGTTCTTCTCTCGATATACTTACAATGGGTCCTATAGCCATTAAAAATGAGTATAAAAGACAGGGCTTTGGTAAATACCTACTCGATTATACTTTAGATAAAGCGACTAGCTTAGGATGGGGTGGAATTTGCTTTGAAGGCAATTTTAAATTCTATTCAACTTGTGGTTTTACCTATGCTAGAGATTATGGTATAAAGTATCATGGTTTAAAAGAAGGAGACGATGACTCTTTCTTCCTTGCTAAAGAATTAAAAAAAGACTACTTTAAAGCCATTAATGGCGTTTATAGTACACCTGAAGTATATTTCGTTTCAGAAGCTGATGCTGAAAGTTTTGATAAAACTTTCCCCTTTAAAGTAAAAGAGAAGCTTCCTTCTCAAATATTTTAAATTATTCCTCCTGAGGTTTTCCTTGGGAGGTTTTTATATTAGCTTAGAAATAAGAGACCAAGAATTCATTAAAATAACAATACCCCAAGCAAAGATGAGTCCAAATATATGCAAGAATAGATATGTTTTTGGTCTAAAAGTCTTATGGCAAATCATTTCACAAAGAGATATTAACATCTGTCCTCCATCAAATGTTGGAATAGGAATCAGATTGCCAACGCAGATAGAAACTGAAACTATAGCTAGTAGATATAAAAGTGTTCTAAAGCCATTTGAGCTGCTTGAAGAGAAAGCTAGTACGGAAATACGTCCAAGGTTAGATGCGCTTGAAAATGGCCCAGAAATTTCTTTCAGAGCTTCTTTTAATTGGAAACTCAATAGCTTAGAGAGAGCTCTTACTGTTTTTACAAATATTGTCTTTGTACGCTCAAAGCTAAGAGAGAGGGGATGAGAAGAATCTGAAGATTTAATTAGGTTACTTTTGAAAGCAAATGGAAAAGAATTGGTTTTTAGTGTTACCTTCTTTTCTATTCCATTTTGTGATAGTAGAGTAAGAGTATATTCATCGCTTTTAATACTTAGAAGATCTAAGTCATATTCAATTTTTTTACAATTACATTCAATTATTCTGTCGCCAACATTAAAATCTGGGCTTTCACTTCTTCCAATAATTGGTTCTTTTAAATTGGTAATGCCATATGAATAAGAGCCATTATAGAGTACTGGTGATATTCTAACATCGAAAATGGAACCATCTCTCAGGATTGTCAGCGTTGCGTCTTTTCCATTTTTCTTACTTAGAATTTGACTAAGATTTTCATAATCAACAACATCTGAGCCATCAAGTTTTAAAACAAGATCTCCTTTCCTTATTTCATTTTGCTCTATACTTGCGCTAAATAAAGAAGAATATTCTGAGATTGGCGAAATAAGAGGCGCATTACTTACTCTTTCAACAGGAATAATGGCAACAATGAAAAAGAGTACTATAGCTAAAAGAAGGTTCATTAATGGACCTGCTATATATATAAGGAATTTCTTAAAAGGGCTAATAGCAAAGAGCGAACCTTCTTCTGCATGCTCTATTCTTTTTTCGTTGTGTCTTAGTGCTATTGTTAAGTCTTCAGCACCACCTAGACGGCAGTATCCACCGAAGGGGATAAGAGAGATTCGGAACTCAGTTTTCTTCCCCATATGAGAAAAGACTGTTTTACCAAAGCCGAAGGAAAGCACTTCAACATTAACGCCCAAAAGTCTAGCGACAATGAAGTGGCCTAGCTCATGAATGAAGATAACAAGACTTGTTCCAATGAGTCCTGGAATCATATAAAGAAGATAGAGGAGGAAATTTTTAACTCCTTCCACAATATGCCTCAATAATAGACTTAGCTATTTCTCTAGTCTTTCTATCAAGATTATATACAGAAGTGTACGAGTCCACCTTTTCAGATATAAGTTCCTTTCTTTCTAATGTAGCTTTAACGATCTTACTAATCTCTATGAAACTAATCTTTTTTTCGATAAAAGCTTCAACTGCACATTCATTGCTTGCGTTGTAAACTATAGGTCCGCAAAAGCCAAGAGCAAGAGCATCATATGCATATTTTAGCAGTGGAAACTTATCTGTTTTAGGTTCTTCAAATGTCAGTGTAAGATTTTTGAATGAAAGAGGTTTTACAATGTCCTCCAAGTCAATCTTTTTGTCACTAACAGCACGCATTATTGCAAGTGCCATATCTGGAGGAGATAGTTCTGCATATACTTCTCCAACTTTTGTTCTTATTAGTGAGTGTACTATAGATTGTCTATGTACGGTAACTTCAATATCGTCACCTTTAAATCCAAATAGGTAGGAAGCTTCTATTACTTCTAAGCCTTTATTAGCGAGTGTTGCTGAGTCAATTGTAATCTTCTTACCCATCTTCCAAGTTGGATGTTTTAGAGCTTCTTCTAGCGTTACATTTTCTAAATCTTCTCTATCAACAAAAGGACCACCTGAAGCTGTAATTATAAGTGAAGAAGCTTCTCTGTTTTGCAAAAGATGGTAGATAGCAGAGTGTTCACTATCAACTGGAATTATTTTGGCATTATGTTCTTTTGCTAAATGAAAAATAAATGAGGCTCCGGCAACAACACTTTCCTTGTTTGCTAGAGCTAAATCAATAGAATTTTCTAAGACAGTTTTTGTGGCAAATAGGCCATCAAAACCACTAATAGCATTAAGAACAATATCTGGATTAGTTTCTTTTAAGAAAGAAGAAAGTGGGGAAGAATAAATATCTCCATAGGTTAATAAATATGGTGAATTAAATTCGTCTGCAAGCTTTTTAATCTTTTCTTCGCTATTTGAACAAACTAAACCGACTATATCAATATCGAGTTTTTTATCTCGAATTGAATTAATGCAAGTTGTACCGATGCTTCCAGTACAACCTAGAATAACGAGCCTTCTCATAGTTTAATAAATTCAACTGCAATTACAAAGATAGGAGCAGCAACGCTAATAGAGTCAATACAATCAAGCATGCCACCACGTCCTGGAACCATCACGCCACTGTCTTTTACGCCTGTTGCTCTCTTTAGCATTGATTCAAATAGGTCTCCGCAAGTTCCAAATATTGCTGTAAGAAGGAAGAGTAGGAATGTATCTAATGGTGTAAAAGGAATGACAGATGGGGATGCAAGTGAGATAACTAATCCTATTAAAGCAACTAGAAGAGTTCCTCCAATAAAGCCTGCAACGCTCTTATTTGGAGAGCATTTAACAAAACCTTTATTGTTTTTGCCAAATAGCATTCCCGTAAAGTATGCTAGAGTATCTGAACCAAAAACTAGGCATAAGAAGATTAAAATCATCTTTGTTGGCTCTTCTAGATAACAGATTCTTATTCCATAACTCATTAGTAGTCCTGGGTAGATTATATTTAATACTACAGCTGATATTCGATTTAACGACAATTGGTAATTGTCTTTAGCTCCATTAAAAATTTCTACAAAGAAAGAGAATGCAATAAATGAAGCAAGTGCAAACATTGTTAGCTCAATGTTTGGAAAATAATTTAATTTAATCAGTTCGACAATTGGCAAGAAAAAGCCTAAATAGGCTGTTATTGGCGTTTCTATTTTTTTCTTAATTAAATTGTTCTTTAATTCCCAAGATCCGGAAATTGAGGCAAAAATAATAATAATTGAAAAAAGAAGATGATTTTTATTTGGAAAGAAAAATATAGAAACAAAAAGCAAAGGAAGAGCAATAAACGCTGTTATAAGCCTTTTCTTGAGTGAACTATCCATTATTTATTAATATCTCCGAACTTTCTTACTCTGTGATTGTATATTTCGTGAATGGTTTTAACCATATCTTCATCCCAATCAGGCCAAAGCTTATCAAAAAAGGCAAACTCAGAATAGTTAGACTGAAGAAGCATAAAACCACTAAGTCTTTCTTCTCCTGCTGAACGAACAATCATATCTGGTTCTGGAACGGAAGCATTATCAACATAACTTAGAAGGGTAGTGTCATCAAATTTTGTTACACCATTCTTTAAAGCCTTATTAATAGCACGAGCAATCTCATCCCATCCACCGTAATTGATTGCTAATTGTACTGTTAATGTTTCGTTGTTTTTCGTGCTTTCGATTGCCTCATTTAGTCCTTTTAGTGCAGAGGAAGGTATTCCTTCTCTGTTTCCTAAAAGCAGAATCTTTATGCCGAGTTTGTTAAATTTAGGGATGTTTAAGCAAATTTGTTTAGCTAAAAGACCCATAAGAAAATCAACTTCCTCTTTGGGTCTTTTCCAGTTTTCTGTTGAAAAACAATAAAGAGTAAGGAACTTAATTCCTTCATTTATGCATCCTCTAGCAACTCTTTCCGCAGCTTTTGCGCCTTCTTCATGACCCTTAATACGTTTCAGTGAACGTTTTTGAGCCCAACGACCATTGCCATCCATGATGCATGCTAGGTGAACAAGTTCCTTCATACTCTTTTAGATTTCCATTATTTCCTTTTCCTTTGCATCAGCAATTTTGTTGATTTCAAGGATAGAGGAATCTGTTAATTTTTGAATTTTATTTTCGCCTTCTTTCTGCTGATCTTCGCTAATCTCAGATGCCTTCTGCATCTTCTTTAGCTCTTCCATAGCATCTCGACGAATGTTACGGATAGCAACACGTGCTGTCTCTGCAGTAGCTTTTGCAGATTTAGCAAGTTCTTTTCTTCTGTCAGCTGTAAGAGCAGGAAAGTTTATTCTAAGAAGCTTTCCGTCGTTGTTTGGATTTAATCCAAGCTCTGACTTTAAAATAGCTTTTTCAATTGCTGGAAGAACAGACTTATCCCAAGGCTGAATAACAACCATTCTAGCTTCTGGAACAGAAATAGATGCAACCTGAGCTAAAGGTGTCTCCTGACCATAGTAGTCAACCTTAATTTTATCAAATAAGGCAGCAGATGCTCTACCTGTTCTTAAGAGGGCATAGTCAGCCTGAAGGCTGGCTATACTCTTCTTCATTTTTGCTTCAGTGTTACTGATAACAGTCTGCATTATTTACCCCTTATTTGAGGCCTGCCATAAAGACAGAATAAGAGATGATATCAAGCTTTGCACCACAAGATTTAGATACTTCTGCAAGTGCTTCCTTAACACTCTTAGAGTCATCCTTTACAAATGGCTGATCAAGGAAACAGATTTCCTTGTAGAGCTTACTGAGCTTTCCTCTAACAATGCCTTCCTTAACTTTTTCTGGCTTAGAAGCTAGCTTTTCATCCTGGCTAACCTGAGCGCGGAAGATAGCAAGCTGTTCTTCTTCATATGCCTTGTCAACAACACTCTCAGAAAGGTATTGAGGCTTGAAAGCAGCACAGTGAAGAGCTAAGTCGTGAGCAAATTCTTTAACTGCATCGTTCTCAAATGCAGCCTTATTGTCAGCTGTGAGGATAACAGAAACAGCAACTGCACCATCACCATGGACATATGTTGCACAGTAACCATTCTCAGGAATGTCTGTAACTGTGAACTTAACAAGGTTCATGTTCTCTTTGATGATAGCAATTAAAGCGTCAACCATAGCTTTTAATTCATCATTTGGTTCTGTATAACCATTCTTGAGAATTGAAGCACAAAGATCCTTACCAAGCTTACCAAAATCTTCGTTCTTAGCAACAAAGTCTGTCTCACAAGAGAGAGAAAGCATAACAACTTTCTTTCCATCTGTTTCAACAAATACTCTACCATTTTCTGTAGCTCTGTCCTGTCTCTTTGCAACTGCAGCAAGACCCATCTCTTTGAGAATCTTCTCTGCACCAGCAAAGTCACCATCTGCCTGAGCGAGAGCCTTCTTACAGTCCATCATACCTGCACCAGTAAGATCTCTTAATTTCTTAACATCGGAAGCTGAAATTGATGCCATATTATTTCTCCTTATAATGGGTTAAATCACTTCTTGAAGTATTCTTCTTCGTCGTCCTCTTCACTATCTGCGCTATCATCTTTCTTTTCATCAGATGGCATATAGTTAGAGTAATCTTCAATTACTTCGTCATCTTTCTTTGCTTCTGGTGGAATTTCTCCATTTAAAGCTTCTTCTTCATCATCGAGGGATTCAATGATCTGGATGCCAGCTTCGCTATCTGCGTCGATAACAGCATTAGCGATAATCTCAACAAATAGAGAGATAGCTCTAATAGCATCGTCATTACCAGGAATAGGGTAGGTAATATCTGTAGGGTCACAGTTTGTATCAACAACTGCAATTACAGGAATTCCAAGACGCTTTGCTTCTGCAACTGCAAGAGCTTCCTTCTTTGTATCGATAACAAAAAGAGCACCAGGAAGTTCTTTCATATCTTTAATGCCGCCGAGGTCCTTTTCGAGCTTTGCCTTCTTCTTTGTCAGAAGAGCAACTTCTTTCTTTGTTAAAGAGTCGAAAGTTCCATCTGCTTCCATTCTTTCAATTTTCTTAAGTTTAGCGATTGACTTTTTGATTGTAGCGAAGTTTGTTAACATACCGCCAAGCCATCTGTTTGAAACATAAGGCATGCCACATCTCTTAGCTTCTGTTTCAATTGCTACCTGAGCCTGCTTCTTTGTTCCAACAAAAAGAATCTGCTTGTCATTCTTTACCTGAGCTCTAACAGCTTCATAAGCTTCAACGATGCATGCAGATGTCTTCTGTAAGTCAATAATGTGAATACCGTTTCTCTCTGTGAAGATAAAACGTGCCATCTTTGGATTCCATCTCTTTGTCTGATGGCCGAAATGTACGCCTGATTCTAACAGGCTTTTCATTGTTACTACTGCCATAGTAGTCACTCCTTTCTCTACCCACTTTTTATTTTTAGCGGGTTCCCGTCACTATATCTCTTCCATACGGAAGGAAATTTGTTGCAAAACAACATCTTTATTCTATATATTTTTCCTTTATCTTGGCAATAGCTTTTGCATTTTAAGATTGTATGGGGTACTATTAGATAAAAAGAGAAATAAATGAGGGAGGGTATCTATGAAAAAAAATAGATTTACCATTTTATTAATTCTAGCATTAATTGTTATTACTCTTTCTTCTTGTGATGACCTTCTTGGTGGAGGAAATATTGCAGGAGTAGACGAAAAACTTATAAGTACTGCTGTTGATACAGTTACTACAGTAAAGCAAGAAGAAAAGGCAAAAGTAGAACAAAAAAATGAAGAGCTTACCTTTGTTGATAGTAGCTCAGAAAAAGGCGAAGAGAAGAAGAATGTTGATGCCAAAAAATTTACCTCAAGTGATGGCAAAGAACTTATTACTGTAGGTACAATGAATGAGTCAAATGAAAAGAAGAATGTTCTTGCTCTTGGTGGAAACGCTATTGAAATTCCAAAGGGAGAGAAATCTAAAGTAGATTTTAAGGATATAAAAGACGTTCTTCCTCCTAAAGAGCTTTCAACTACAACAACAGCATTAGAGGGAGAGGCGAAAGCTAAGACACTTGAAGAATTGAAAAAACCTGTTGAAGATGAAATAACTAAAGAAGCTGCAAAAGGAAGTGCAATGATTATTCAGGCTGTTCTTGAAGCTTCTCTTCCTAATAAGATTGAAGATGCAGGTGAAGAAAGGGAGATTGTTGAATCTTTTGCAAAGATTTCTGAAAAACTTGAAGAAGTAAGAAGCGGAAGTAAAGATCTCTCAAAGGGTGACGTTGTTGTTCTTCAAGCTATTAGCAATGTTTTATATAAATCATCAGATGCTTTATTAGATGTAATTGAATTAGGTAAACAAACAAGTAATAAAGAAGAGATTAGTGATGAAAAACGTAAAGAATTAGAAGATAAAGCTATGGATCTACTTGATGAAGTTTATGATTCAGCAATCAATCTTGCTTCTATTACTGATAAAGTTTCAAGTGGTGGTGCTTCCCCAGTATTTGAAGGTTTAAATTTAACTGAACTCTTAAACAAAGCAAAGTCTCAAGCAAACAAAGAGGGGAATAAATGAAGAAAATAATTGTTATACTATTGATACTTTTAATCTCTTCTTTCTTTATTTTTGCTGAAGAAGGAGATTTTAAAGATAAATTTAAAGAAGATTATAAGAGTGCCCCTGAAGCTTATAGTGTAATGAGTGATAAGTTTAAACCCGTTAATACTGTTATGCTTGGTATGGGAAATAGTGGACTTGCTTTAAAAAACAATAATTTTGCATTATTTTATAATCCAAGTTCTCTAGCAGATAAAAATTTTAGCTTAAATGTTCCTAGCGTTGGCGTTACAGTCTATCACTTCTATGATTTTATTAAAAAAGATAGTAACGGTGAAAGTCTTATTGATAAAATAACTAAATCTGGAGAAGAGATGGATACGGGAGAGCTTGCTTCCCAAATCCTAGATATGGTTGGTTCTCAGTTCTCTGCTTTAGCTGAAGTTGATGCTTCAGTTGGCTTGAGTCTTCCTTTTGGTTTTGGTCTTGGCGTCTATATTAATGATGGTATTTATACTTATTCTGGTTCAGTAATCGATAGATTAAATGCTTCCATAGCTGTTGGATATGGACACAAAATTAATTTTACAGATGATTTGAATCTCGATTTGGGTGTATCTCTCAAGTACAATGCCCTTATGTTTAACCAAAGAATTAAGGCAACCACATTAACTCAAGCAAAAGATGGTATTGAAAACATTGAGTTAACTTTACTTTGTGGAAGTGCTTTACCTATTGATTTTGGAGCAACATTAAATTGGAAGGGGCTCAGTGGTACATTGGTTGTATCAAATATCAACTCAAACTATAAAATGAGTATTATTCAACAGAAAGGTGTAAGCTCTATTCCTGAACTATCTGGATTAAAATATGATGACTTTAAACTTGAGGAAAAGCCTGTAATTGATCTTGGTTTTGGTTATGAATTAGATAGCGCTATTTCTCTTCGTGCTGCATTGGATGTTGTAGATTTAACAGCGCTTTTTAACGATTTTAAAGACAAAGACCTAAGCAAGACTAGATTAATTCTTAAGCACGTTAATGCGGGTGTCGAAGTTGGTTTAGTAGATACTATAATTCTCAGAGCTGGTCTTCAGTCTGGAAGATTAAACTTTGGAGCTTCTCTTGATCTCTTTGCTCTTAGAATTGATTGTGCTTATTTCTGGCAAGAAATGGGCAAGGCTGCAGGTCAGAAGGGCTTAAATGGTTTATCTATTCGTTTCAATCTTGGATACGATAGATAATCGAAACTATAACTACAGTATGCTGCCAGCTTTTCTGGCAGCTTATTTATGAAAAAACAAAAAATAATAAACACTGCTTTTCTTATTTTATTAATCTTAGGATGTCTTCTAATTTTCTTTTTTTCGAGTCAAAATGGTGAGGAATCCACAAAGACAAGTAGTGGAGTAGTGAAGTTTATTCTTTCAATTTTCATACCATCATTCTCTACTCTAGTTGAAGAAGAACAAGTTTTACTTATTAGAGAGTATAGTCACTTAATAAGAAAGCTTGCTCATTTTAGCGAATTCATGTACCTAGGCTTTACAGCTTTTTCATATCTTTCAACAAAAGAGAAAAAGATACAGATTTTAAAGCGTGGACTAATTGCATTCATCTTCGGAGTAATATATGCAATTAGCGATGAAGTTCATCAAATATTCACATCTTCTCGTGGACCAAGTGCTAGGGATGTTCTTATTGACTCAAGTGGCGTATTTACAGGTGTTTTAGTTGCTTTCTTTATTTTCTATCTAATCGAAAGGAAGCATAAATAAAACATCCCCGCCAACTCTTGACGGGGAACGATTGTTAAACGCGCACACAGGACCTCTCCTGTATGTCTAGGACAGTCCCTTTTAAGGCAACCTGATATCATTCATTTAAGTCCGTAATTAGAATCTAGCATTGTTAAATAAAAATGTAAATACAAAAGTTATATAAAAGTAGGGTTTTTTTACTTGCTTTTATTATAGTTTTTTATACTTTTAATAATTTTGCTGTATATAAATCTAAAAAGATTTATTTTTTGGAAATCAAATAAATACATGTCATCTTCATTGTAAACGAAACAAAATTTGTTTATCTTTGTAGCTATGGTAGGTTTCTTTACAAAAAAGTCTTTTTTTGATGGTTGGGACAACTTTTTGTCTCTTGTTTTACAAAATTTAGTATATATAGCGCTTTTTGCACTTGCATTAACGCTTATATATTTTTTTGGATCTTCTGCTTTAGTTTTTTACTCAATTTTAGTTGTATTTTTACTCATTTCCTCTATCTCTATGGGTGGTACAGCTGAAGTATGTAAGAACTATTCGAATTATAAGAGCGATACTTGGTCTGTATATATAAAAGGAATTAAGAGAAATATTTCTCATTCATTGGTATTCTTCCTATTCTTAATTTTTATAGTAATAATGGTTACTCTGACAATTCCTTTTTATTCTGCTCTTAGTGGCGTTATGGGACTTATTTTAACGCTAATAATGTTTTGGGTTCTTCTCTTCTTCTTATTGGCTATCCCTTATTATTTCCCTTTGATGACGCTTCTTCCAGGAGATGGTCCTTTTAAAACTTTCCGTAAAGCGTTCTTAATTGTTTTCGATAATCCAGGTCCTACTTTATTCTTATTTTTGCATATTATAATTGACACAGTTCTTTCTGTTTTAACAATGGGTTTAGTACCTGGAATTTGTGGTATAATGCTATCTGGTCAAGATATGATGAAGCTATTGATGAAGAAGTATGATTGGCTAGAAGAGAATCCTAATAAAACAAAGAAAGATCTTAATTGGGATGAACTATTGCAAGAAGAAAAAGATACTATTGGGCCTAGAAGCCTCAAGAGTATGATTTTTCCTTGGAAGTAGGAGGAAAGATGCGTGAAGTTGAATTAAAAGCAAGGGTAGTAGATTACCTTAGCTTAAAAGAAAAGATTGAAGCTTTATATGGAGAAGGAAAGACTGTTAATAAGTCAGATCAGTACTTCCATCTACCTGGAAATAAACATCAAGCGCTAAGAATGAGAAACAATAAAGGCGTATTGGAGTTTACTGCTAAAAAAACAAGTAACGATAGCCTTAGCGAAGACAATATGGAATATGAATTCTTTGCGTCTATAGAAGAATATGATAGAGCTTTTAATTTCTTTGTCTGCCTTGGCTACGAACCATACTTTAGAAAGAATAAGACTGGATGGGAGTGGAGTGTTGGAGACATTCATGTAGAACTCTTGGAGGTTAGTGGTAAGAGTAATCTTAAGCCACAAGAAGAGAATACTATTGGATACTTCTTAGAAATGGAAATCTTAATACCATTTAATCAGAAAAATATTGATTTAAGAGACGAACAGAATCAACTACATAATCTTCTTTACCGTTTTGGCCTTAAGGATGATGATATTGTAATGGCTTCTTATCGCTCGATGATTTTGGGAGAATGAGATGGAATTTCGTGCAAGCCATATTCTTGTTAAAGATAAAGAGAGTGCAGATAAGCTCTACGAAAGAATAAAGAAGGGTGAAAACTTTGCGTCTCTTGCTCACCAATACTCTACATGCCCAAGCAAAGAAAAGGGTGGAGATTTAGGTTGGTTTAAAGAAGGAGCAATGGTTAGAGAGTTTGAAGCTCAAGTTAGACGTATGGGCGTTGGCTCAATAAGTAAGCCTATAAGAACTCAGTTTGGCTATCATATTATTAAAAAGACTGGAGTAAGAGAATGATAACAATATATACAGATGGTGGTTGCTCTGGTAATCCTGGTCCTGGTGGCTGGGCCTTCGTCGTAAGTGAAAATGGAGCACTTAGCTTCTCTTCTAGTGGTGGAGAAAAAGAAACAACCAATAACAAAATGGAGCTTACTGCAGTTATAAATGCTCTTAAATATGCTAAAGAAAAAGGCGAGAAAGAGATAATTGTTCTGACAGATAGCCAGTATGTTAAAAATGGAATAACCCTTTGGATTCATTCATGGAAGAAAAACGGATGGAGAACAAGCAGTAAAGGTGCTGTAAAAAACATTGATTATTGGCTTGAATTAGATGCTCTTAATTCTTCTCTTAATGTAAATTGGAATTGGGTTAAAGGACATGCAGGAATAGAAGGTAACGAGGAGTGCGATAGACTTGTTAGACTTGAGACATCTCGCTTTCTTGTGTAGTGTGTTCTAAGTAAGAGTAGAAGGGAGAACCTTCTGCTAAGATAGAAATTATAGTTTTATTGTTTGGAAAAAGAAGAAGTACAGATTGAGCATAGCTCGCAGCTTCTTCTTTTTTATTTTGACGAATAAGGGACTCTAGATATAATTCTGTTATTGTCTCATCAGCACTTTCTCTTTCAAGAATGGATCTTAGTGAATTTGAATAGTTTTCTTCATCATTAAGGAGTAAATAAGAAAGTGCCTTAATTTTTGTAAAACGAGTATAGTTTGGGTATTTTATTTCACATACTTTAGCTTGCTCTATTACCTTTTCGTACTCTTTTTCATTGTATAAAGAATAGATGTAGTTGTATTCATTTTCTACACTATCTTTTTCTTCTAAAAGTGAAAGGTAATAGAGAGAATCCTTCTCTCCTGTGTATTCCTTTGTTTGGCAGGAGAGAAGAGTTATAGCTAAAACAAGAATGAAATTAACCCAAGACAGTCTTTTCAATTTCTATCACCTGGTCTCTATATAAGTTAACAATTCCAGAGCCATAGTCGGCAATAAGCTGAATCATATTTCTTGGTTCTGGTCCCATATCAACACCATTGAGTCTATCGCCAGCGTCTCCAAGGCCAGGAAGGATGTAAGCTTGTTCATTTAATACTGGGTCCATCCATAGGGTATATACTTCAGCTTCTTCGATAGCCCTTGTTATTCTAAGTGCGCCCTTGAGTGCTGAGATAACATTAATAAACTTAATAGATCTTGGCTTTACACCATTTTCTTTAAGGTACTTTACAATAGTAACAAGCGAGCCACCTGTTGCATTCATAGGGTCAGCAAAGATTAAGTCCTTGTCTTGTAAATCATCAAGTTTAAAGAAGGATCTATCTAAATCGAGGACATAGTCCATGTTTGATTCTTTCTTTGATTCATCTCTTTTAATTTTGAAAAGAGCAAATGGTGTTATTGTTTCATCTGATGAGTAGTCCTGGAACTCCTTACTAATAATCATAGAAGGAAGTAGGGCTCCACGGAGCATGACGCACATAACAGATGAATGAGCAAGCTCATCGACATCAGGGATTCTATGTACAGCATAGTTTCTGCATGGGTTGGTTACAGGAGTTTCTTGAATCATAGAACGCTTGTTGTTAAGGTTCTTATCTGCAAATGAGTGGGCGAACATGATTTCGTAAGCTCTCTGGATATAATATAAGAATTCTTCATGACCAGTCTTTGGATTACGAAGTTTAGCAATGATTCTACTTGCTTCTCCATGTTGCTCTCTTGGCGTTTCAAAAGAATAGACATGGATTCTATCATTTTCTTCACATACCTTTTTTAGGTAGGTACCAATTTCTTGAGCTGACTCAGTTAACTCTTTTTTTGCTTCATCATTGCTCATGTTTTTTTCAAGCTTAGAACAAGCGTCTAAGCTTTTTGAATAAAGTTTGCCAACGTGATCTATATGTTTTTTGTCATTTTCGCTTAGATATCCATCTAAGTCTTGTGCATGAAGAATTATTTTGTTCATATTTACTCCTGAGAATTAATTCTATTCTAAATAATAAGCCTTGAGTAGTAAGTGTTAAGAAAAGAAAAGCAAAAATTACATCTTATCTTTTATTAGCTCTTCTATTTTGATAATATAACATAAGAGAGGTTTTCGATATGAATCTTGTATTTTTAGGCCCTCCGGGAGCAGGTAAGGGCACAATAGCTGCAGTTGCTAAGGATTATTTAGGTGTTCCTCATATTTCAACAGGTGATCTATTTAGAGCAAACATCAAAGAAGAGACAGAACTTGGAAAGCGTGTTAAGGAAATTTTAGCACAGGGTAGCCTTGTTCCAGATGAAATCACAATTGAAATGGTAAGAAATAGGCTTAAAGAAGATGACTGCAAGAAGGGTTTTATACTTGATGGTTTCCCTAGAACTATTAAGCAGGCTGAAGCTCTTAGCCAGATGACAGACCTTGACGGCGTTGTTAACTTTGTTCTTAGTGAAGAAGAAATCATTAAAAGATTAAGTGGCAGAAGAATGTGTAAGAGCACAGGACGCACTTATCACGTTATCTTCAATCCTCCAAAGAGAGAAGGTTTTGATGATGAGACTGGTGAGGCTCTTATTCAGCGTGATGATGATAAGCCAGAAGCAATTCGCCATCGCTTAGAAGTTTATAATGAATCAACAGCACCACTAATTGATTACTATAAAAACAAGGGTCTTGTGATGGATTTATTCTGTACAAATGATCCTGAAGAAACAAATCAGAATTTCTTTAAATTAATTAAAAAGTAATCTATTTTGGATTGTTTTGCTTTACCCCATTTGATAATATCTTGTGGGGTATTTTTATGACAAAAAGTTTTCCAAAAATATATTCAACATTTTCTATCGATTTTGTTTCTCCTCTTTTCCCAAAGAGAGGAGAGGAAGTTAAGATTTCTATCGTTTCATCAGAAAAATTGGATTCTATTATCCTAAAGTATGATGGACAAACAGGACTTGTTTTTAATAAAGAGCTAAAAGAAGATGGAAGATATAACAGTCTTATTAAGTATTCTATATCTGTTCCTACAACTTTAGACGATGAACTTTTCCACTATTATTTTGCTTTTTTTGTAGGAGATAAAAGCTTCTATTACTCTAAAAAAGGAGTTACTAGATATACTCCAAATACAGACGACAGATTCTCTCTTGTGCTTGATTTAGATGCTCCAGATTGGGTCGCATCTGCAACATGCTATCAAATATTTCCTGATAGATTTTGTAACGCTGATTCTACACTTGGCGCAAAAAATGGCGAATATGAATTTGACGGAGGAAAAGTAACAACACCTAATTGGTACGATAAGCCAAAGCCATGGGAGTATTCTCGTTGTTGTGATTTCTATAATGGAGATTTAAAAGGAATAGAGAGCAAAGCCAAGTATTTGAAAGCGCTTGGAGTAAGCTGCGTCTATCTAAATCCAATTTTCTCATCTCAATCTGTACATCGTTACGATACAATCGATTTTTTTCAAGTTGATGAAAAGCTTGGAGGAAACATTGCTTTAGCTGAGCTAACAAATACTTTCCACAAAGAAGGCATTAGGGTTGTTCTCGATATTTCCATTAATCATACTGGCTTAGAGGCTACTTGGCTAAAGAAGGCTTTGAAAGATAAGAATAGCGACGAAAGAGAATTCTATTATTTTAAACAAGATGGTTCACTAGGCTGTTGGCAAGATGTTAAAACTCTTCCTCAACTTAACTATTCTTCTAAAAAACTAAGAGCTTTGATGTACAAGAATAAGGACTCTGTAATGCAAAAGTTCCTTCTTCCTCATTACTCAATTGATGGATGGAGACTCGACGTTGCTCCAGAGGTTGGGCGAAGAGGAAATAGCCAATTATGTAAAGATGTATGGCGTGAAGTTAGAGAAAGCCTTAAAAAGACAAAGAAGGATCTTTATTTAGTTGGTGAAGATTGGGATGATTCGAAAGAATATATCTCAGGCGATATGTGGGATGCCACAATGAATTATTATGGATCTGGAAGAATTTTACGCTCTTGGATGGGTGAAAGAGATAGATTCTTAGAAAAAGCATGGGGACATAATCCAGAGAAAGAGGAGCCATGGGATGCTGAAGAGACAGTTAATGCACTCAATGAAGCGCTTTTTGATCTTCCTGGACAAGTACCATTCTTTAGCATGAATTTGTTTGATTCGCATGATACTCCTCGTTTACATAACGACAAACAAGTATTTGATCGAGAGATCTACAAAGGCGTAGTGCTTGCACTCTATTTTCTTCCAGGTATGCCTAATATTTACTATGGTGATGAGATACTTCTTGATGGCGAGCTTGGTAGCAATGAAGGCGCAAGATACCCAATGGAATGGAGAGAAGAAAACTGGGATAAGGATATGCTTTCTCTATATAGAGAGATTGGAAAAATAAGAGAAGAGAAATCATTCTCTTATGATTCAATAAATATTATTCCACTAGATTCTACAGCCTTTGCAATTGAAAGAATAAGAGAGGATAAGGCCTACATTGCTGTAATAAATAGGGGAGAAGAAAGAACTATTAGCCTATCTTCATTCTTATTACCTCAAGGTAATGCAAAGGTTATTCTTGGAGAGGCTAGCATCACAAAAGAAGAAGACTACCTAATTAGAGTTAAAGATAAAAAATCTATTGTTATCGCTATAGAGTAGAAGTTGTCTTTTTTTCTCTTTATGCTCAAATTAATTATAGAGGAGACTATATGAAAAAAACAATTACACTATTAGTTGCACTTTGCGTGTCTTTGACACTATTTGCTTTTAGTGCAAATGAAAGTGATTACATTTTCTATGTTGAAAATGATTATGAAAAGGACTTTGATTATCTTTCATCATCTTTAGATAATGCCAAAACAAATGATGAAAAAGCTGAGATTTTATGGAGACTAAGCAGAACAAAATTAACCATTACAGATGAGAATAAAGAGAGCATGAGCAAAGAGGAGCTTCTTTCTTCTTATGGTGATTACTCATCTAGTGATAAGCCTAAAAACGATGATAAATCTTCTGCTTTCTATTACGCCTATTCGTCCTTAGAATTAAAGCAAACAGCTAATGCTTATCATTGGCTTGCTTCAGCTGTTGGCCGATGTGGACAAGTTCATGGCGCTCTTAATAGTTTATCAAAGGCTAGTGGTATGAAAAAACTTGAAGATAAAGCCCTTGAAAACTTTGGAAAATTTAACCTTGAAACAGATAGTTGGTACGTCCTTTCTATTCTTTATAGGTCACTTCCTGGCTCTCCAATTAGCTTTGGTAATTCTAATTATGCTATTTCATATATTAGAAAATGCATCATGACACAAGATAATGCCAATAGAACTAACGGTACTAATTATCTTGAGTGCGCTGAGCAACTATATAAGAGAGATTGGAGCCAAAGTAAGCGAAGTAAAGAATTTGCTAAAATGCTCAAATCATATGAAAAAGCTAAAGAAAAGGGTGAAGGTGCAACTGAAATAAATAAGTACTATGAAGGCTATCTTTCTAGTATGGGAAATCCATTCTATGTAGCCGCTTCGTTATCTAGTATTTCTGATAGACAGGAAGCTATTAGTATGCTTGATTATGCTTCAAGATTAATAGAAGCTAGACTCAAAAATGCTAAGACAGAATATAGCAAAAACAAAATGCTAGAAGAAAAAGAAAGGATTGATAGCACTCTTAAAGAGTGGCGGTGAAGAGTATTTTTATGTTTTTAAGGGAGAAGGGCGAATAATCCTTTCTCCCTTTTTATTTATCTTCTACTTCATACTTTAATGTTTAAAAGAATATTTAATATTATTTTTACATAAAAAATATGGGTAAAGTGTTGAAAAGTGGGTTAAAGTGGGTTAAAGTGTCATATAGAAAATGGGTATTCCCATAGGAAGGCGATATGATGCAGTTTCTCACAGGAATGTATGATGGAAAGATTGACGACAAGGGTCGCCTGTCTTTGCCTGCACGACTGAGAAATGCTCTTTCTTCTGAACAGGTGGTGATTCTTCCAGGTCTGGACGGTAACCATTTAATGTTGATGACACCTGACTACTTCGAAAATCAGTTCTGCAAGCAAATACTCTCAACCCCACTAGCGCTTATGGACAAAGAAAAGAGACAGTTGGTTAGGCTATTGATTTCACCAGCACAATATGTAGATATTGATTCCGCTGGAAGAATCAGTATTCCACTTCGTTCAAGAACAGATTTTTCCCTTCTTCCAAAGAGTGAAGCTCTCTTAGTTGGTACTGGTTATGCTGTTGAAATATGGAATCCAGAAACATATGAAAAGAGTATGGAAGAAGAGAATGCATCAATTTCTGAATTAGCTCAGAAAATATATGACGGGGAAGGTAAATAAATAAAATGACTATTGTTCATTATCCAGTTATGCACCAAGAGGTGCTCGATTACTTAACCCTGCCGACCGACAGAACATCTCTCTTAATTGACTGCACGACAGGAGAAGGGGGACACACAAAGCTCTTTTTAGACAAGTATCCTCTTTTAACTGTTATCGGATTAGATAGAGATAGCGAAATACAGAAAAAGGCAATTGAAAGATTTCTACCTTATGGTGATAGATTTAAGCCTGTAAATACATGGTTTAATGATTATCTTGAAGAACGTGATAGCGAATCAGCTGATGCTATTCTCTTTGATTTAGGTATATCTACTTTTCATTATGAGGAAAGTGAAAGAGGTTTTTCATTTAGAAAAGATGAAGAGCTTGATATGCGCTTAGATTCAAGCCAAAGACTTACAGCTGAGACAATTGTTAATGAATATGGAGAAGAAGAATTAGCTAATGTCATCTATAAATATGGAGAAGAGCGTTATTCGAGAAGAATAAGTCGTGCTATCTGCGAATATAGAAAGACAAAAAGAATTACATCTTCTTTAGAATTAAGTTCGATTATTTCGTCATGTGTTCCACGTGAATATAGATATGGAAGAATTAATCCAGCAACAAGGACATTCCAAGCATTAAGAATAGAGGTAAACAAGGAGCTTGATAGAATCGAACCTGCTCTAACTAATGCTTTAAGAGTTTTAAAAAAAGGTGGACGTGTTGCTGTTATTACATTCCATTCTTTAGAGGACAGGATTGTCAAATGGACATTCAAAGATCGTGAGAGCAAGTATGGCGATATTAAAATCTTAACAAAGAAACCTATTATTCCTAGTGATAAGGAGTGTGAGGAAAACGCACCTTCTCGTTCAGCTAAGCTTAGGGTAGTGGAGAAAATATAATGAAATTCAGAGAAAATGAAAGAAAATCTTTTGATTTTAAGGCTAAAGCATTAATTATTTTATCAATTCTTATTTCTTTTTTTGCTATAATGCTACCAATCTGGCAGAAAGGATTAAGTAGACAAACTCACTATGAGTTCTTGCTTTCTAAACAAAAGTTAGAGAAGCTAGATGAAGAGGAGAGAAATCTTCTTGCATATATTTCTTCAAAGGAAGAAACAAGTGAGGTTAGCTCAACAAATCTTAAAGCAGGAATATAATCGGGGTTTAAGTAAGGAATGTATGATGAGAGGTACAATAGCACTGATTTAGGGATGTACGATGACTATGCTCCTTTTGAAAAAGAAGAGAGCACAGATGGTCTGTTTTCGCCTTTTACTTATCTTTGTTTTGTACTCTTTCTTGCACTCTTTGGGCTTGCAACTCTATTTTCTTCCTCTTATGACGTTGCTATAAGAGAAGGACTAAAGTTTTACACTCTATTTTATAAACAAGCTATTTCTCTTGTAATTTCTGTATTAGTTGGGATAGCTTTATTTTTTGTCCCACTTAATGTTTTAAAAAAGCTGTATTTCTTAACTTATCCGGTATATCTAGTCTTATTTGGACTCTTCTTTTTCCTACCATCTCTTCTTTCTTTTTATACTCTTAAATCTACATTTGCACTTTTAGGTGTTATATCTCTTACATTCTTTCTATCTGATGTTGTTACCATTATAAAAGAAAGAGAGAGGATGGGTATTTTACTTATCTTTACTCTCTTAATAACTCTCTTTACCTTAATAAGCGAAACATATATTTCTGGCTTAGGTTGGTATTTGCTTTCTTCTATAGTAATCATCTCAATTCTTATTGCAACTAGAGCAAGAAAAAGCTATATAATCTTTTTCTCTGTAGCTCTTTTTGTTTTATTAACTTTTCTAACTTTAGGCATTACTCATTTATTTTATTCGCTTAGCAAGTCAATAATGCCTATTTCATCTAGCGAATACTATTCTGAAGATCTATATTTTTCATCCCTTGCAATTAAAGAGGGTGGAGTAAGTGGAATTGGAGTAGGTAATGGCCTATATAAATTAGGTCTAATTAGTAACATCGAAGGTGAATACATCTTTGCATCTCTTTCTGAAGAGATTGGAGTAATAGGCTTACTTCTTATTCTCTTTTGTGCATTGATGATTTTGATTGTTGGATTACGAAGTAGCTCAAGAGCCTATAAGAAAGGGGAAAAATATCTTTCAACACTACTATCTAGTTTAATTGTCTTCTTTGTTTTTTCGCTTTTAATTAATATGCTATATGTCTCAGGACTTCTTCCTTTTGAAGGAGTTCCTCTCTTTCTTTTCTCATACAATCCAGTATGTGAAGGATTAATTGTTATAATCCTACTTTTGCTTTATAAGTTCATCTATCGACTTGGAAGGAGTAAAGAAAGATGAGAAAAAAAACTTTGGCTTTTCTTTCTCTTTTCTTTCTGATTTCTCTTTGTGCGTTATATTTTTCATTTGGACTGAGAGGTCGTTTTACCCTAATTAATTACTCTTCATCATCTTCTTTAACATATTCAGTTGAGAAGATTCTTTTATCTAATCTTGGCAAAAACAAGCTCTTTGTTAACAAAAACAAGATAAGAAAGCAAATTGAAGATTTGTCATATATAGAGAGTGCTTCTTTAAGTTTAAGTGGAAAAAAGATTGATTTAACGATAGAAAACATTGAGGATGCTCTTATTCTAAAAGGCAGTGACTCTTACTACTTCTATTCTGACTCAATCTATCCATTAGAAAAAAAGGACATTCTACCTTTAAGTAAAAACTATGTTATTCTTGATTTAGATGATTCAGTTATAACATTTCTACTAGAAGGTAAAGAGACAAGAGAAATAAGAAAAATGATTAACACTTTGGCCTCTCTTTCTTCACGTTCTAGCTTGATAACAAAGGCCGAATATGACAATAATAAATCAAGTATATTTTCAGGTTCTTTAACTCTTTATTTGGAGCCAATTGAATCTATTTTGGTTGTAGATGATATACGTGACTTAGATAGATTAGATGATGCTTTAAATATTTTGGAAGAACAATATTTTGAATCTAAAGATAGACTAAATGGAGAAATGAGAGAATATATTCTCTCTGCTTCATCTATAATTAAATTGAGGTGACGACAGTGGCTGCAGATAAAACAATAGTAGGTTTAGATATTGGAACAAGCTCCACTCGTGTTGCTGTGGGATCTGTTGGGCGTGATGGTCAGCTTGTTATCGAATGTGTTACAGAGCGACCTAGTGAAGGGGTAAAAAACGGTTCTATAGTAAATATTGAACAGACTATGAAGGTCCTTGGACAGGTTATCTCGGACTCTGAGGTACAAGCTGGATGTGAGATATCATCGGTAATTATAGGCCTTGGTGGTGACCAGATTAGAGGAATAAGAAGTAACGGCGTTGTTGGAATTAACTCCAAAGACCAAGAAATAACGAAGGATGATATTCGTCGCAGCATCGACGTTGCAAGAAATATTCAACTGCCACAAAACATGGAGATAATGCATTCTCTTGTTCAAGATTTCTACGTCGATTCACGTTCTGGCATAAAAGATCCAGTTGATATGCTTGGTCATAGATTAGATACAAAGATTCTTCTTGTCTTGGGTTCTTCTCCGATTATACAGAACCAGAAGAAATGTGTTCAGAAATCCGGCTTAAATGTTCAAAAGGTTGTTTTTCAAACTTTAGCTGATGCTGAAGTCGTACTTTCTCCTGAAGAGAAAGATATGGGAGCATTGGTTATCGATATTGGTGCAGGAACAACTAATTACATTGCATATGCTAGTGGTTCTCCTGTTCATGTTGGCGGAATAAATAGAGGAAGTGATCTTGTCACAAGTGATATTTCATATCTATTTCAGCTTCCTAAGACTGCCGCAGAATCACTAAAGATTACAGATGGTTCATGCTATAGTCCTGGAGTTGACAATGATGAGACTGTTCTTACTCCATCGCTTGGTGGAAAGCCATCTATTAGAATGCCTCGTAAGGAATTTGCAAAAGTTATTGAAGCTAGAATGGCTGAGATACTTTTAATGATACAATCTGATTTACAGGAGAATAACATTAATGGTCCATTTGGCTCAGGCATTATACTTGTTGGTGGTGGAGCATTAATGAGTGGAGTGACTGAGCTTGCTGCTGAGATATTCCGTCTTCCTGCACGAATTGGTTTTCCTGAAGCAATTAGTGGTCTTGATAGGGCATACATAGATCCTAAGTATGCTACTGTGCTTGGTCTATTTAAGAGCGAAGCAAGACGCTATCGAGATAGTAGCGATATTTCAGGAATAAAAGAGAATAAGGGCTTTGGAAAGAAGCTTAAAGGTTTACTAGGAAAATTGTTTTAAGGAGTTCTTATGAGCTTTAACTTGTTTGATATTGAAGATACAACTACAGGTGAACAAACAACGCCAACTATTATTAAGGTTGTAGGTGTTGGTGGTGGCGGTGGCAATGCCGTTAACAGAATGATTGCTAATGGCCTTAAGAAGGTATCTTTTGTTGCTTTAAACACAGATGTTCAAGCCCTTCAGCGCAGTAACGCGCAGACTAGAATTGCAATCGGTAAAGAGCTTACTGGAGGCTTAGGTGCAGGTGGTCAGCCAGAAATTGGCGAAAAGGCTGCGCTTGAAAGTAAGGAAGAGATAAAGAAAGAGCTAGAAAATTCTGATATGGTATTTATTACAGCAGGAATGGGTGGTGGAACGGGTACTGGAGCTGCCGCTGTTGTTGCTGAGATAGCAAAGAGTTGTAACGCACTTACTGTCGCTGTAGTTACAACGCCATTCAGTTTTGAAGGCAAAAAGAAGCTTAGCCTTGCTGAGCAGGGAATTGAAAAATTACGTAAGAGCGTAGATACACTTATTATTATTCCTAACCAGCATCTTTTGAATGTTGTTGAGCAGAATACTCCAATTAAGAAAGCATTCTTACTTGCTGACTCAGCACTTCTACAAGCCGTTCAAGGAATAAGCGACCTTATTACAGAGCCTGGTGAAATTAACATTGACTTCGCCGATGTTAAGACTGTCATGAAGGGAAAAGGAGATGCTCTTATTGGACTCGGCTTTGGTGAAGGTACAGATAGAGCTATTGAAGCTGCTAAGCAGTCTATTAATAATCCTCTACTAGAAAATGCTTCGATAGAAGGAGCAAAGGCTGTTCTTGTTAATATTGCTGGTGGAGATAACTTAACGCTTCAAGAGTATCAAGATGTTGTTGAGTTAATTACAGCAAATGTTGATGAAGAAGCTTTAATTACAGCGGGTCAGTCTTATAATCCTGCTTTAGGAGAGAGAATAAGAGTTACTGTTGTTGCAACAGGCTTTGAGCACAGATCTGTTTCTACAGGCGCTAATGCTGCTGAAATATTTGGTACTAACAAATCTGGTCGTGAAAATATTGAAACACCTGTAGAAAAAGAGAAGAAAGAAGAAGTAAGAACACCTTCTTATACTTATAACAACAATAATAATGGAAATAATAAAGAGAAGGATATTGGTGTTATTAATATTAATCGTTGGACTGATTTAAAGAATCAAATTTCACAGCGTCAGAGTGGAAATAATGATTATACAACGCCATCTATTCTCAGAATGCGCAATGATGACGACGAATAATATCAGTGCAGTTAATAGGGATTTAATCAATCAATTTGATGATAACTTACTTTTCTTTTATCGCCTCTCGGAAAAAACCCGAGAGGTTTATAAAAGGGAAGCAGAACTCTTTGTTTCATATCTTGAAAAAGAAGGGCTAAAAGTAGAGGAGTGTACGCCTCTACTTGTTGAAAACTATATAGTTAAAAGAGAAGAGGGTGACAAGATTAACGAGAGAACTGCTTCAAAGATTCTCTCTTCTCTTCGTACTTTCTATAAGTTCTTAATGCTCGAGCATATTTGTGATAGAAATCCTGCTAAAGAAGTACAAAAGCCTAAAGAAAAGGTACATATTCCAAAGACAATTAGTGAAGATGAAATAGATGAGATTATGTCATCCTTCACAAAAGATGAATTAGGCTATAGAGATTATGCGCTCTTTGAACTTATTTATTCCTCTGGAATGCGTATTAGTGAAGCTGTTGGTTTAAATGTCAGTTCGTACCGTAAAGATGAAAAAGCGATAAATGTTATTGGAAAAAGAAATAATGAGCGTATTGTCTTTATCGGTGAAATTGCTATAAGCGTTTTGAATTATTATATAGAAAATGTACGTCCTAAGCTTTTGAGTAAAAAGAATATGAAAGAGAAGGCTCTTTTTCTTAATAGAAGAGGAGGGCGACTTACAAGACAAGCTGCCCATCTACGTTTCTCTTCAGTTACATCAACGCTAGGTCTCGATTGTACAATCCATACGCTACGACACTCCTTTGCTTCTCATATGCTTAAACATGGTGCAGATATAAGGAGCGTTCAAGAGATGTTAGGGCATAGCGATATTAAAACTACCCAAATATATACGCAATTAGATACATCATCTCTTTTAAATGCTTTTGATCAGTTCTCTCTTACAGATGATTTTGACAAAAATGAAGAATAATCTGTTATATATTATGTGAGAGAGATATTAACAAAAGAGTTTGAATCAATTGCCATAAGATACATTGGTCGTTTTCCTCAAGAAAAAGCTATATTCTTTTACTTTGGAAAAGAAGAGAATAAAGAGGCACTTGTTGAAGTTTACCGAAGCACAATAGAAGCTATATATAATGGATATAGTGTCTTTTACACTCCTTCTTTTTTTCTTTCTTCGGCAGTAGAAAAGGCCTTTAAAGATACTCTTTTTGGACGCTTATATAGTTTTATTCCAAAAGGACTTGAAAGTGTTAGCAAGGAAGTTTTAAGTAAGGCCCTTATTACAGGTGGTGGAGTACTAAGCATAGTAGAAGATAGTGCCACCTTTTCATATGAAGCATTAACTGGAATAAGAACAGTAGCAACGCTGCTATCTAATGCTACTATAGTTTGTTCTTCTCACTCTTTTCCTTTCTTTTTAGAAAATGCACTTAATAATGGAAAAGATATTGCAATATTAAAAAGTGCATTACTCTCTAAAAAAATTAGGCAAGTTGCAAGAGATGGCGCTTGTGTTATAGATAGCTTTTCTTCTTTTTTATCTGATGCGGTCTATTTAACATATCCAAAAGAAAAAGGTGAGTACAAGATACAAAATAGAGAATTTGATATAATGAGATTAGATTATGGAAAATAGAGAGTATATTGATTTATTTATTTCATATTCAGAAAAGGTGCGTTCTCTATCTGAAAACACAATTCTTGCCTATGAGGAAGATTTGAACGCATTTCTAGAATATGTGAATAAAGTTAATTTAAGCTTTGAGGATTTTTCTGTTGAGGATAGTAAAGAGTATGTAAGATTCCTTAAAAAGAACTATAGAGAGAGCAGTGTTCTAAGAAAAATTACAGCTCTCCATTCTTTTTTTTCTTATTTAGTTAAAGATGAGTTTATTTTCTCTAATCCCTTTGATGGTGTCTCATTAAGAAAGACCGAGGTGAGACTCCCATCTGTCTTAACAGAGGATGAAGTTAAAGAACTACTAAGTATTCCTCGTTCAACATTTTTAGATGAGAGAGACCATACCTTATTTCTTTTCTTATACACTACAGGCGCCAGAATAAGTGAAGCTCTTTCTATTAATGTTAAAGATATAGAATGGGGAGAGAGAAGAATAAAAATTATAGGTAAGGGCGACAAGGAAAGATTTCTTTTCTTATCTCAAAGCTTGATAAATAATCTTAAAAATATATATTTGCCAAAGAGAGAAGCATACCTTTTAGAAAAAGGAAAGATAAAAGAAAACGCACTTTTTATAGGAGAAAGAGCTTCTAGGTTGCCGTTTTCTTCTGCTCATATTATTTTTGATAAGTATAAGGGATATTTGTCCTTGCAAAAGGATTTTACCCCTCATACCCTCAGGCATTCTTTTGCAACTCACTATTTAGATAGAGGAGCTGACATTAGAATGGTACAGGAGTTGCTTGGACATGAGAGTATATCTACAACGCAGATATATACCCATGTATCGAAGGTTAAATTACGAAATGTATATATAAAAACGCATCCACATGCGGAAGGAAAGAAATGACAGAAATGCAAGGTACAACAATTGTTTGTGTAAGAAAAAATGGTATTGTTGCTATAGCTGGAGATGGCCAGGTAACGCAAGGCAACACTGTAGTAAAAGGAAATGCTCATAAAGTAAGAAGACTATATGACGGAAAGGTTATCATTGGCTTTGCAGGAACTACAGCAGATGCTTTTACGCTCTACGAGCTCTTTGAGGGTAAGCTTAAAGAATTTAATGGCGATTTAACTCGTTCTGCAGTTGAGCTAGCTAAGCAATGGAGAATGGATAAGCAACTTAGAAACTTAGAGGCAATGATGATTGCTTCTGATGGAGAAAAGATGTTTATGATTAGTGGAACAGGTGATGTTCTTGAGCCAGAGGATGACGTGCTTGCTATTGGTAGTGGTGGAAACTTTGCTCGTTCTGCTGCTCTTGCTTACTTAGATAGTAAAGTAGATCTGTCGGCTGAAGAGATTGCTAGACGCAGCGTTAATATTGCTGGCGATATTTGTATATACACTAACCATTCAATTATTGTTGAAACACAGGAAGGAAAGAAAGTATGAACCAACTTGAAGTAAAAAATTTAGATACAATGACGCCTAAACAGATTGTTCAGGCTCTAGATAAATATGTTATTGGACAAAATGATGCAAAGAAGACTATTGCTGTTGCTCTTCGTAACAGAGTAAGAAGAAAAAGATTAAGCCCAGAGCTTAGAGATGAAGTTTCTCCAAAGAATATTCTTATGGTTGGTCCAACTGGAGTTGGAAAGACTGAAATTGCAAGAAGAATAGCTAAGCTTGCTAATGCCCCATTTATTAAGGTTGAAGCAACAAAGTATACAGAAGTTGGCTATGTTGGACGTGATGTAGAGTCTATGGTCAAAGATCTTATGGGTACTGCTGTCCAAATGGTCAGAGAAGAGATGGCAAAGAGTAAAGAAGCTGAAGTTGAGATGAATGTTGAGAATAGAATTCTTGATTTGCTTCTTCCTTCTTTAAATGTTACTGAGGAAGATGAAAAGACTCGAGAAACAAGAGAAAAGTTTAGGCAAATGCTTCGTGACGGCCTCTTTGAAGAAAAAGAGATTGAAATGAATGTACAAAGCAGAGCTAATGTTAATATTCTTGGTGGTGGAAGCATCGAGGAATTACAAGCTGCTATGTCTTCTCTTGGCTCAATCTTTAATGGTAAAGCAGGCGTTCATCAGAGAAAGATTACAGTTAAAAGAGCACGTGAGATAATTAGAGAAGAAGAGATGGATAGAGTAGTCGACAACGATAAAGCTGTTGATGAAGCAAAAGAGCGTACAGAGGAGATGGGAATTATCTTCATCGATGAAATCGATAAGATAGCTTCTCGTGGAACAAGCAATAATACAGATGTTTCTAGAGAAGGTGTCCAGAGAGATATTCTCCCAATTGTTGAAGGTACAAAGGTTGGCACAAAATGGGGTGTAATTGATACTACAAATATTCTCTTTATTGCTGCTGGTGCCTTTTCTGTCTCAAAACCATCTGATTTGATTCCAGAGCTTCAAGGAAGATTCCCTCTACATGTTGAGCTTAATGATTTAACAAGTGATGATTTCTATAGAATTCTCACTGAACCTCAGAATGCTATGACAAAGCAGTATAAAGCACTTCTTAGCACAGAAAATGTAAATATTGAATTTGATGAGGATGCTCTCAGAGAAATAGCAAATATTGCATATACTGTTAATAAGAGTAATGATAATATTGGTGCAAGAAGGCTCCATACTGTTATGGAGAAGCTCTTAGAGGAGCTTAGTTTCTCAGCTGATGAGCTATCTGGACAGACCATTACTATTACATCCAACTATGTTAATGAAAGATTAAGTAATATTGTAAAGGATCAAGACTTGTCTAGATATATTCTCTAAAGGAGATTGTATTATGCAGTACATAACGCTAATTAGCGATAGTTATGAAGATGCTGTTAGACAAGCTAAAGAAAAATATGGGGACCAAATAAGAGTACACTCTAGGCGTGATTTTACAACGCCTGGAGGTCTTTTTACAAAAAAGCAAAAGAAGTGCGAGATTACTTGCTATATTTCTTCGGTTATATCTAAAGGGGAGGAAAACAAGGAGGATATAAACGAATTCGAAAAGGAAGCTAAAACACCTGATCCTTTATTAATGAGTAAAGCAGAGAGACTTAATACAGAAGTTCATCGTGGTAGCGGTCGTGTGCTATCTGAAGCAGAGCGTCTATTAAGCCTAAACTATATTTATGGACCTCTTAGAGAGCACCTCCTAGATGGCTTTTCTTCCTCTTTAGAAGATTGTCCACGTAAACTCACAGAAAGAATCATCGAAAGTACGAAGATGGACTACGAAGCTCAAATTCATCCGTCTCGTGTTGTTGTGTTCCTTGGTCCTACAGGTGGAGGAAAGACAACTACGCTTGCTAAAGTTGCCTACATGTATAAGCAAAGTGGCAAGAAGGTAGGAATTATTACGCTTGATTGTTACCGAGTAGGTGCAGTTGAACAAATGAATGCCTTTGCCCATGCATTAGATATTCCTGTTTCTGTTGCTAAGAGAGAAGATGAGCTTATTGAGGCTTTAGAAAGCTACACGTACTATGACTTGATTCTTGTAGATACTATGGGACTATCGAGTAAAGATGTTGAATTAAACTTGAGATTAAAAGGACTTGTAATGCGTCTGATGAGAATGAACACAACATTCTCGCTCATTATTCCTGCTTCAATGAAAGAGGAGGATATGATGAGACACTATGAACGCTATAAAGATGATTTCAACATTAACTCAATGATAGTTACCAAGCTAGATGAATCAAGAACAATTGGTAATGCACTATCTTTCTCTTATAGAACAAATCTTCCAATTCTCTTTTTTACAGATGGACAAAAGGTTCCAGAAGACTTGGAGAAGGCATCTACAGATGTAATTGTAGAAAACCTAATTGGATTTGGCTTGGATTATAGAGCATATAGCGGACAGCTTAAAGTTTAGCTTTTTCTTTTAAAGCTCTCTCTATTATAGGGAGAGTTTCATTTTCATCTTTTGAAATATAAATGTAGTAGTGACTAAGTAATGTACAATCTTCAATTCCGATTGATGCCGCATATATTACTTTTGTTTCTTTGTTTTCAGTATATGAATAAACAAATTCGTTTGCTATTTTATTGTATTGATTTCCATAGTAGGCGATGGCTTCACCTTTTAGATTAAATATAAGAACTTCTCCAGAATAATTAGCTTTTTCTAGTTCTTTACTTACTAGCGTGTTTATTTCTTCGTCCATTGTTAAAACTAAGTCAGAACCACGCTTATATGTAATATCTACATCGGGAGTAATGTATGAAGAGTAGTTCTCTTCAATACACATTACTAATTCTTTAACAGAAGAATATGGATACTCTCTTTCTTTTTTCTTAATAATCTCTAAATCAGATTTTAATTCATTTATTTCTATTAGGTTTTCTATATAAGCATTGTCATATTCTTCCTTAAAAGGAAAAAAGTTTTCTCCAACAGTAGACATTGCTGTTATTTCTATGGAAGAGTAATTGGTGTAGGGACTTATGATATTTGCTATCATCTGAATTTGATCGTTTTGCTTTATAAAAAAACCCTCTATTGTTGTGTCGATTGCAAGCACAATTCCTCTTCTATCGTAGATCGTTCCTTTTATGTTTTCTTTTGAGATTGTTGGGTTAGTATATCTTGAATCTGTTTGGTTTTTATTTATAACAATATTTTGAATAATTAACAAAAATGCTAAGATAAAGAAAAGTATAAAGATAAAAGGGGTACTACTATTGTTGCCTTTGTCTTTCATATAAATATAATAGAGTTCTGAACGAGGTTTTGTCGAGATATGGGAAGATATGATTATGATGATATGCCAACTAAGAATACAAGAAGGGGAAGGAAAGGTAATAGAGCAACTGCTCTTATGACATTTTTTTTTATTCTCGTTGCTCTTATTATCATTGTTATATATCTAATAGCTAATCCAAGTGAAAAAGTAGACATTGTTGATTCAGGTAATGTTTTAACTCAAACAAAGAAAAATGAAGAAGAGAAGAAACCTTTAGTTGATTTAACACAGAAAAGGGATGAGGAAAAAGAGAGTGATAACTCTCTCATAGCAACACTTCCTTTAGTAAACGATGAATATCCTGTTTATGATGATGGCTCTAGTAGCGATTTATCTGACGCTATGACTGAAGAACCTGTAGAGAATGAATCTAGTAGTGCTATTACCTTACCAATTGTTGATGGATTAGATAATTCGTCAGCTAGTTCTGTCCAACAAAGTGAAGAAACTATTGAAAAAATTGACGAAGCAGAATCTACTCAAGATAATACTGTGGCTCAAAGCAATGAACCTCTTCTTGATTCAACAACTCCTGAAGAGCCAAATGTTGCTGTTACTTTACCTCTTTTGAATGAGGAACTTCCTGTTGTTGTGGAGCCTGTTGTTGAAGAAGAAGTAGAACCACTTAATGCTGATTATTCATTTATTTCTGTTCCTCTGGTAAACAATGAAGAAGAAAATGCAATTATAAATGATGAAGTATCTCTTCGAAAAGAAGAAACGAGTGTTGTAGAAGAGGAAGATATTGTTAATCAAATAACTCCAATAGTAGATTCTAATTTGCCTCTTGATGACAATAGTAATATAATCAATGATGATTATTCATTTACAACGCTTCCTCTTTTAACAGAAGAGAGGAGCGTAGTAGTAGAGGAAGAAAACAAAGCACAATCTCCTCTTGAAAGTATTGATTCTTCTTTGATTGTTCCATCTTCATCATCTGTTTTTGATGGTGAAAAGGTATTTATTACATCATCTAGTGGTTGTCCAGTAAAATCAATAATAGATGGAACTGTAACTAAGCTTGGTAGAGAAAATGGACAAAAATATGTAGTAGTTACAGATAGCGATGGTAATAGCTATATCTACTCAGGTTTTGAACGTGTTATTGTAAAGAAAAATAGTCGAATAAAAGAAGGATCTATACTTGGTTCAACAGGTTCTTCTTCCAATACGATAACAGTTGGTTTTATTCCAAACGATAATAATTAATAGACAGTGTACTTATTAAATGATTAATTAAGCTATTTTGTTTGTTTATTCTTAATCCAAATCTCTTACTTTTGATTTCGACTAATAAGTCTTTGACTTATAATTTAAGAAAGAAGTGGGGGAATTTTATGAATAAACTGTCAAAGTTATTTGTCTTTTTTATCATCACATTAGCGTTAATATCTTCCTGTACAACTACAAAAGAAGTTGATGATGGGATTTTGAGAGTAAATGGACATGTTGTTTCTTTTGATTTAGATGGTGGTAAATTCAAAGAAAACGAATATGAAAAGACGTTAAAAATGTCAAAAGAAGAAGGCGAGACTATTCTTCTTCCTGAAGCAGAAAAAGATTATTTTATTTTTGGTGGATGGAATAGTGATAGTGAGTCTGGTCTTTTTGACATAGAAAGATCGAAAATAACTAAAGATACTATCTTTAAGGCAAATTGGGTTCCTGTTTCATATGCTATTATCTATGATTTAGATGGCTTTGTACAAAATGACTATGTAAAGAAGGAAGCTATTGTTGAAGCTGAGCCTGTTAAGGTTGAAGAGAAGAAGAACCCAAATAGCTATACAGTTTTAGATTCTTTTACATTAATTAATCCAACAAAAGAAGGTTTTGATTTTTTAGGTTGGAGAAAGAAAGGAAGTAATGGTGCACCTTCTTATAGTTATGTTATTAAGAAAGGAACAACTGGAAAAGTTGAACTTGAAACAGTTTGGCTCAGAAAATCTTACATCATTAAATATGATTTAAACCAGGGAAAGCTTAATGGCGAAAATCCTGCTAAATTTGTTTATGATAAAGAACCTGTTACTTTGTTAGCTCCTGAGCGTGATTATTATGATTTTGTTGGCTGGTTAGATTCTGAAACTGGTAAAATGTATAAAGACTCGTTTACAGATACTAAAACTTCAAGGGATGTTACTCTTACGGCAGTTTGGTCGCCAATAGTTTATTCTATAATTTATGACTATGATGGTGGAGTCGCAGAGAATCCTAGAGAATATACATTTGAATCTGAAACATTTACACTATCAGTACCAACAAGAAAAGGTTACACATTTACTTCTTGGCAAGTGGAAGAGAGTGTAGATTTTGATCCTGAATTATTTAAGCTTAGTGCTGATATAAATGGAATTGAAGTTTCTCTTTCTGTTCATAATGAGTTTGCGCAATTAATCTATCCTACAGGAACATACAGATCATTTGTTGAATCAACTGTTACTTATTTAAAATCTGCTTTCCCTGATTTAGAGATTATTGCTAACGGCACTATTATATCTATTTTCTTCCAGAATAAAGAGAAATCTCAATTGGAATTAGCTTTTAATAATCTTTTAAAGGATCTTGGTATTGTTACTGAATATACAGAAAGCAAGATAGAAACAAAAGAATATGAAGATATTACAATAGAGAAGGGAAGCCATGGTAATAGACGATATAAAGCACAGTGGAAAATCGATAAGTATTCTTTAAGCTTTGGCAATGATGAAATATATGATGAAAATTCACTTGTAGAGGAGGTTGTCTACCCAGCTGAATATACTGTTTTAGACGAAGTATCTATAAATAATCCTGAAAAGTTTGGTTATGACTTTATTGGTTGGATGCTTGGTGATGAAGTAGATTACTCTGGCGCTGAAAAAGATGTCACTATTGAAAAAGGCAGTGTTGGAGACAGAGTATATACTCCATTATTTAAAATCCATGAGTATACATTAAAACTAGATTTAGATGGTGGTACTTTAAATGGAGTAAGCTATCCTGAAAAGTACAATATTTACGATGACTCAATTGTAATTGATGCTGTAGCTGAGAAAGCTAATTACACATTCGTTGGTTGGTTCTATAACAATGAAGTCTCATCATCTATTATAATTAACCCAAAAGACGGGAAAGATTCTTCAGTAAAAGCAATCTGGAAAGCAAATGTATATAGTATTGATTATGACCTTAACGGAGGAGAGTATCCTCTAGGAACAAGAGATAATCTTACTCAATATACTGTTGAAACAAAGCCATTTAATATTGTTAATCCAGTTAAAGATAAGTATGTCTTTACAGGATGGGTTAATAGTGAAAGAGAAAATAGAGACTATCCAGTAGTTGATTACATATTTAATACACTAGAAGGTGGAGATGTTTCTTTAAAGGCTACATGGAAAGTAAAAGAGTATAATATCTACTACAATCTTAATGGCGGAAGATTTACTTATTCAGATTCTAATCCATCTAGCTTTACAAACTTCGATGAGCCATTTACATTAGTTGCACCAGAAAGAAAGGGTTATTCTTTCGTTGGTTACGTAGATGCTGATCATCAAGATAATAAACCAATAGAGAGATATATTGTTGATACAACAAATCTTAGAAATGATTTGAAGCTCGCTTCAATATGGAAAGCAATTGATTATCCTATCTATTACGATCTTAATGGTGGCAATTATCTTAGAGGATTAGGAGTAAATAAGACATCTTATACAGTTAATGATAGTCCTTTTGCTCTTGTTTCTCCTGTAATGAATGGTTTTACTTTCCTTGGCTGGGTAAGAAGTGAATATAAAGATACAGATGTTCCTCAAATGAACCTTGTTGTAGATACATCTATTTTAGGTGGCCAATCATTTAGTGCTATTTGGCAAGCTAATGAGTATACTATTAATTACTATCTTGATGGTGGTGAATATCAATATGGAAATTCAAATCCAGAAAGATATACTCCTTTATCGTCATTTGTATTAACTAATCCTGTTAAAGAAGGATATACATTCCTTGGATGGGTAAAGAGTGGAGATAGCAGAGAAGAAGTTTATAACACTTATAGAGTAAATTTTGGAACAATAGGTAATCTTTCCTTCTTTGCAATCTATGAGAAGAACGAAGGTAAGCTAGGTGAAGCAACTAGAAAACAGAAAGAGAATATGGTCTATGGTAAAGACAATATTGCTCGTCCTGATTGGGTAATTTCTCCTCCTATGGATGGATACTATCATTATGAAAGAGCTTATGGCCAAGGTAATGATATTATTGAAGCTGTAGAAAATGCAAAAGAAAAGTGTCTAAATTACTTTACTCAGTTCCTCTCTAACGATGTAGAGATTCTCAATAAAACTGTTAATGGTGTTGATTTAAATACAAAGACACAAAATCAAGCTGTTGACCTTTCTGGAGCAGAAATGGTTGAGTATTGGGAAGATGGAGTAGGTGGTGTTTGGCTTTTAATGAGAATTGAAAAATAAAGTTTTAGATGGGGTAGCTTCTGCTACCTCACCTGAGGTTCTGTTATGAAAAGAAAGCTACTAATTTTATTTTTGTTATTTAATTCTCTTTTGATGCTTTTTTCAGCTCCTAGTGAAGACTATTATTTTTATCCAATTTTAAATGATGATAATGAGATAAATTTTATCTATCTTAAGTCTAATGACGAAAAAGATGGCCTTATTGTTTTTGGCTCATTCTTTACTTCAGATAATATTAGTTTAGTTATTCCTGATGAATATAATTCTTTACCTATTGTAGAAATAGCAAATAATGCTTTTGCATCAAACGAGAATATCTCATCTTTAATTCTTCCTAATAACGTTAGAAAAATAGGTGACAGAGCATTTTACAACTGTAGCAATATTAAAGGTGAATTAATGTTGCCTTCTTCTCTAGAAGAGATAGGCGATGAGGCTTTCTCTAATTGTACGTCTTTTGAGGGCGAATTAGTTTTACCATCTAAGCTAAAAAGAATTGGCAAGTATGGATTTTCAAACACTAATTTTAGTGGACGCATTTCTATTCCGCACCTTATTACAACAATAGAGGAAGGCACATTTTATAATTGTTCATCTTTTAATGGTGAGTTAGTACTCACAGAAGGTATTATAAATATTGCCCCATATTGCTTCGCTTATTGCTCTAATTTAAATGGGGATTTATTCATTCCTAAGTCTGTTGAATTTATTTCGGAAAATGCTTTCATTGGTTGTTCTGGTCTTAATGGCCATTACTTTATTTCTGAAAGTAAAAACATGTACTTTGTAATACGAGATTTATAATGAAAAGATTTATTATTTTATTTTTATTAGTTTTTATATTTATTCCTTTGTTTTCTCTTAGCTTATCTGATTTACCAAATGATGATTTTGTTGTTAGCGTAGTTAAGATATTAGATAATGCATCTCAAACTGGATCATTTAGTTTTGAAGAGAATGATTCTAATAAAGACACTGAAGGCACAAATGTTGTAGTTCCAATTGATGATAAAGAAAATGTTATAGCTGAAGAAGAAACAGCAAAGACAGAAAACAAAGAGGTTAATTTACCTGAAGTAGAACAACAAGTGAATGAAACAAATCAAGTTCTGTCTAGTGAAGGTTTAAAAGCAAAAGAGCAAAATGTAGAATCTCACAAAGAGTTGCATTCTCAACTAAAAGAAGTAAATCTTTCAGATAATAAAACAGAAAAAATTTTTTCTGCACAATTATCTTTATCGCTAAGTGGAAAGTTTAGGTTCTATTCTTATGAGATACCACGTTTTATTAATGCAGATTTTATATTAAACTTTGTTCCTTTAAATAACTTTTTCTTTTTGTCTGCTGATTGTGAATGTGTCTATTATGGTAGTTTTATGGGAAAAGTTAAATCAAACTATTACTGTTTAAATGGTTCTCTTAATAGTGGATTATTCTTTAAAAATAGATCTGCATTCACACCATTTGTTTTCGGCAAAGCAAGCTACTTGTTATATAACAATAATGATGAAAGCAAATTATTTGCCACCATTGGAGGTGGTTTAGAAATAAGAATATATAAAGCTTTAAATCTAACGTTAGTTGCTTCATATATCTTTGCTAATGATAATCCATGGCATTATAGAGTAGGCGCAGCAATAGATATTATTTAAAAAGTAATACGTATTGAGTATAAATATTTAGCTTTTATCTTTTCTTTTTTCTTACTATATTTAGAGTATGGAAAATATGAAATTTGCTGTCTTAATCGATTGTGAGAATATCTCATATAGATATGTAGATATAATCATGGATGAACTAGCTAAAGAAGGAACAATTACGTATAGGCGAATATACGGGGATTGGTCAGATAGTAAAACAAGAGGATGGAAAGAGAAACTCTTAGAAAACTCAATTATTCCGATTCAGTCATTTCCTTATACAAGTGGCAAGAATAGTACAGATACAACAATGGTAATTGATGCTATGGACATTCTTTACACTGGTAAAGTTGATGGTTTTTGTTTGGTTTCTTCTGATTGTGATTTTACTCGTCTTGCCTCTCGCTTGAAGGAAGCAGGTATGAAGGTTATTGGCATGGGCGAGCAAAAAACACCACCTGCATTTGTAGCTGCTTGCTCAGAGTTTAAATATCTTGATCTTCTTCTTTCAGAAGCTCAAAAAGAGGAGAAGAGTAATAAAGGTGAAATACAAAGTAATACTAATGGTATTACAAGTGAAAAGACGATTACGCGTTTTGTACAGTCATTAATTGATGAAACAGAAGAGGACTATATTAATGTTTCTATGGTTGGTATTGCATTGAAGAATAAGTATACCGACTTTGATTGTCGTAACTATGGCTTTAAAAAGCTATCAACATTTCTTAAGCATTTGGGCTTTGAAGTTGATAAAGATAAAATGTGGATTGAATAAAAGAGGAGGGCTAAGCGCCCTCCATTATTTAGAACTGCCTACCGCAGCAGTTTTTGTATTTTTTACCACTGCCACAAGGACAAGGATCATTACGCCCAACCTTTGGAGTTGTGCGTTTTATAGTAGTGTTCTGAGCTTGAGATTGAGATGATACAGCTGTTTGTCTTTCTCTAGCTTGATCAATTTGTCCCATTGTTTTATGAACAGTCTGAAGGCTCTTTTCTCTCTCTTCTTTCTTTGGCCCATTAATCTGGAAACGAACAAGAACAGCTGCTTTACATACTGCCTTTGTTATTTCTCCAATCATATCATCAAAGGCATCAGAAGCAGTATTCTTATATTCAACTAGAGGATTTTTCTGAGCATAGCTCATAAGAGAAGCTGCATCTCTTAATTCTTCAAGTTGATCCAAGTGGTCTACCCATCTCTTATCAATATTCTTTAGATAGATATATCTTAAGTAATCATTAAAGATTTCTTCTCCAACGTAGTTTTTCTTTGCTTCAATTATAGAATTAATCTTCTTTTCAAACTCATCTTTATTCTTAACATCATCAGGAAGGAATGAAGTAGAGTAGAGGCTATTTAAACCTTCTAATATTCTCTTTTCATCTCCATTAGCGTCTTCATAAATCTCTTCAATGAGTTCTCTATTGTTCTCTTCAACTCTATTTGTTAAGTCTGATGAAAGAAGAATTTCATCACGTTGTGCATAGATGAAGTTTCTCTCTTCATTTAATACATCATCATACTCTAAAAGTCTCTTTCTTATGGCAAAGTTTCTCTCTTCAACTTTCTTTTGAGCATTTTCGATGGCACTGTCGAGCATCTTATGATGAATTGCCTCACCTGTATTTAGTCCCATTCTTCCAAGCATTTCTTTCATGCCATCTCTAGCAAATAGTCTCATTAGAGGATCATCGAGTGAGATATAGAACTGTGATGTTCCTGGGTCTCCCTGTCGGCCAGAACGACCTCTCAGCTGGTTATCTATACGTCGTGATTCATGTCGCTCAGAACCAATTATATATAATCCACCAAGAGCTTTAACTTCTTCATAGGCTTTTTTGTATTCTCCCATGATTTCACTCTTTGCTTTTTTTAGCTCTTCCGGTGTTGCATCGGTTCCAACTTTTTTCATTGCAAGATGGTCAGGAGAGCCACCAAGCTTAATATCTGTTCCACGACCAGCCATGTTGGTTGCAATTGTAACAGAGCCCTTTGCTCCAGCTTCTCCTATGATGTATGCCTCACGAGCATGATTCTTTGCATTCAAAACTTCATGTCTTATTCCTTCTTTTTGTAATAGAGAAGAGAGTTTCTCACTCTTTTCAATGGATGTCGTACCAATTAAGATAGGCTGTCCTGTTGCATGAATACGCTTTACATCTTCAACAATTGCCTTGTATTTAAACTCTTCGCTATAGAAGGTAAGATCGCTTTTGTCTATACGCTGTACTGGAAGGTGAGTTGGAATAACAACAACATCTGTATTATAGATCTGCTTGAATTCAACAGCCTCAGTATCTGCTGTTCCTGTCATACCAGAAATCTTATCATACATCCTAAAGAAGTTTTGGAATGTAACAGTTGCAAATGTTTTTGATTGTCCCAAAACCTTTACATTTTCTTTTGCTTCAATGGCTTGGTGTAGACCTTCTGAATATCTTCTGCCTGGAAGCACTCTTCCTGTAAACTCATCAACTATTTGTACTTCTCCATCCTTTACAAGGTAATCGACATCTCGCTTATAAAGTAGTTGAGCTCTTAAAGCTTGTGTTACATAGTGAACAAGTTCAAAGTTACTTCCATCATAAAGAGAGTAGGTTGGATTTCCATTTTCGTCTGTGCTCTTTTCAAGAATGCCTGTCTTTTTTAAGAGCTCTTCCATTTTTGTCATACCTTGCTTTGTGAAGGTAACGTTCTTATTCTTTTCGTCGATTTTATAATCGCCTCTTTCATCAAAAGATGCATACAACTCTCTATCCATTTTTTCCATTTGACTAAGTTCATAATAGTCATTTGTCTCTGGATTTTTTTCGCATTCCTTGAAGAAAGGAATAATTGACTTGGCAGCCATTACCTTTGGTGTGTCATCTTCAGCTTGACCTGAAATAATAAGTGGAGTACGAGCTTCATCAATTAAGATAGAGTCGATTTCGTCGATAATGCAGTAATGATGCTTTGGCTGTATTTTATGGCTATAGCTCATCTTCATGTTATCTCTTAGATAATCAAAGCCAAATTCATTATTAGTTCCATATGTAATATCTGAAGAATAAGCATTCTTCTTTGCTTTTTCGTCTTGCCCAGGAAGAACGACACCAACAGTTAGACCTAAGAATCGATAGATTTGTCCCATCCATTCTTCATCTCTTTGAGCTAGGTAATCGTTAACTGTAACAATATGTACGCCTTCGCCAGATAAAGCATTTAAGTATGCAGCAGGAACAGATGTAAGAGTCTTTCCTTCACCTGTCTTCATTTCAAGTATTGAACCTGAGTGGAGAACAATAGCACCCATAATCTGTTCGTCATAGTGCTTTTCTCCAATGACTCTCCAGCTTGCTTCACGAGCTAACGCAAAAGCCTTTGGAAGAAGTTCATCTAGCTTCTTTCCATTCTTAACATCTTCTTTCCATTCATTTGTTAAACGAGGAAAATCTTCATCTTTTAAATTCTTAGCCCATTCATACTCATTTTTAACGCTATCGAGTATAGGCTTTAATCTTTTTATATCTTTTTCTTGTTTAGTACCACCAAACAACTTTGTTAAAAAATTTGCCATATAATAAGAATAATAGAAAAGATGAAAATCGAACAGTAGAACTGAAACTTTGTCTTCTCTTAATTGTTTTGAGTAGTAGATAATTTTTAAAATATAGTGTTAATATGACACAAGGACGGGTATATGGACTGGACGCTTAATATTGGATCTTTAAGTTTAGGAATATTTGATTTAGTTGTTCTTTTTATTGCTTTAGTTAGCTTTATTAGTGGTTTTTCTATTGGCTTTTCTCGTCTAGCTTTTAAAACATTTGGTTATGTCTTGTCTTTTCCGCTTTCTTTACTCTTTGTCAGAGTGATAACTAATAGTCTTTCTTCCAAGATTAATATTTCGCCATTTTGGCTATCATTAATTTGCTATGTACTTTTGTGCTTAATCTTTTTTACACTCTTTAAGCTTCTTGGAAACCTAATTGGAACCTCATTTGAAACGCTTCATTTAGGGTGGATAGATGGTATTTTAGGGGCTTTATGTAGTCTTTTTATTGCGCTATTTATTCTTTTTGTTTTACTTGAATTATTCTCGCTACAAGATTTTGTCTCATTAATGCCATTAAAAGAGAATAGCGTTATCTATAAAAACGTATACTTAAAAATCTTTCCTTCTGTAGAAAAAGCATTTAAAGGAGCTCTTCTTGGCCTTTGATAATCTAAAAAAAACTCAGCCTAGATTGGCACTTGAACTTGAAGAAAACTATAAAAAAAATCTTCTTCCACAATCGATATTGTTTACAGGAGAAAGGGGATCTAGTCGCCTTACTGCTGCCTTAGACTTGGCTTTTCTTTTGACAGGAGAAAATCGAGATACTCTTCGTACTCAGTCTATTATTTATTTCCCTCATAGAGAATTACTTCAGCGCTTAAAGTCGAGCGTAGAGATGTTTATAAACTCTAGAACTCAGAAGAGTAAGCTTTTTTTAATTGAAACGCTGCGTATTATTAATATGCAATACAATTCTCAATTGATAGCATACTCTCCATCATCTATCTCATCCCTTTTCACAATTGCTGATAACATAGATGTCTACCTTACAGATTTGGAAGATAAAACTGAAATTACAGATGATGATATTGCAGAGCTGAAGGCTCTTATTAAAGCAAACCATCTTTTAGATGATGCAAGATATCTATACTCAGGGAAAAAGACTCCTAGTTCTGTAACAATAGATCAATTAAGAGGAATAAAGGAATGGATGACAACAACTAGTGGAAGAAGAGTTGTCATAATTGAAGATATCGAATCTACAACAGAGAATGCTAAGAATTCAATTTTAAAGATGTTAGAGGAGCCTCTTGAAGATTTTACAATTATTCTTATTTCTTCTCAGAGTCAAAGAATTATGGAGACTATTCTTTCCCGTGTAAGAAAATTTAATTTTCCACCTCTATCAAAAGAGAAAATTTCATCTTTAATTAGAGATCGTTTTAATGATTATAATTCTTATTCATCATTTGAAACTTTCTTTTTTAAAGTAGGTAATAACCAAAAGACTGTTGATGAATGCGAAGAGGCGATAGCAACATTTGTTGATTCAATTTCCTCCTCCAAAGAGATACCTCTTGATAAAGAAGAAGAGATTACAGCTTTATTAGATAAACTTGGTGGCTACATATACTTTAGAGGTAGAGTGGTCGAAGAGATTGAAAGACGATTATTTTCATCTAATATTTCACCATTAAAATGTAAAAGGCTACTCGATATTCTAAGTAAGTATAGTGAGAATATTGAAGTATATAACATGAGCGACAGATTAGGCTTTGATTTAATTGAAAGGGAGTGCGAAGTTGTCAAATAAGTTACTTAAAAAGGTTGTTGAAGATCTATCAAATTGTCCATTAGATGAACTACAAAACCTTGTTAATAATGCGATTGTGGAAGAGGATGTTCTCATCTCTCTTTTTAATTCGTTAGATGATGCCCATTTAATTATAAATGAAAAGAATATCGTTATTTTTGCCAATCAAAAGGCAAAGGTAATTATTCCTAAAGGAAGGAATAGTAAATCTATTGAAGGCCAAAATATAGAAAAGTGTGGCATAGATAAAGATGTTAGAGATTATATTTCTTCTGTGTTAGATGGTCTCGTTAGGGCAGAGGAGAGGGACTTCTCATTCCAAAGTGGAAATGAAGTAAGAATCTATCGCGTTGGCTTTAAAGCACTAATACTTGAAGATAAGAAATATGTCGATATTTACATAAAAGAGATAACAGATGCAGTAAGAAATGAGACAAGAATGAGACGTAGTGAATCACTTGCCTCTTTGACAACTATGGCAGCTGGTGTTGCCCATGAGATAAAGAATCCTCTTGCTGCTATGGCTATCCATACTCAATTATTAAGAAAAAGCTTTGCTAAATATGGCTCGTTAACTCTTAATCAAGCTGAAAAATACTTAGATGTATTAGAGGAAGAGATTGAACATCTCAATAAAATTGCTGTCGATTTCCTCTTTGCCGTTAAACCAATGGAAGTTGAACTAAAGAAGGAAGACATTAATTCTATTATTAGCGAAATAATCTCTTTCTTAGAGCCACAAGCAGAAGAAAAATCTATTAAAATTGAAGAGTCGCTTTCAACTTTTCTTCCAAATATTGAGATAGATTCACGCTTAATAAAACAAGCATTTTTAAATCTAATTCAAAATGCTTTTGCTGCAATGCCTAATGGTGGCACTTTAACTGTTCAATCTAAGAGTAATGGTGACTATATTTCAATAGTTATTGCTGATACTGGTGTTGGAATTCCGCAAGAAAAGCTTAGTAAGATATTTGAACCTTACTATACAACGAAAGCTAGTGGAACTGGTCTTGGCCTTACTCTTGTGTACAAAATTATGAAAGAACATAATGGCGAGATACATGTTACAAGTGAAGTAAATAAGGGGACAACATTTGTTCTAGATTTTCCAATCCCTGTTAGTGAAAGAAAGGCTATAGAAGGGTAGATATGAGTACTATATTAATTGTTGATGATGAAAAGAATATACTCTCAGGTTTAAGTGAAGCTTTTTCTCTAGAAGGATATGATGTCTTAACTGCTGAAAATGGAAAAATCGCTTGGGACATAATAAACTCTAATAGCGTTGATTTAGTTATATCAGATTTAAGAATGCCTGAGATGACTGGAGATGAGCTTGTAAGGCGAATTTCATCTAGCTATCCAACTCTTCCTGTAATCGTTCTAACGGGTCATGGCACTATCGAAAATGCTGTTGAAAGCATGCGAGATGGAGCTATAGATTTTTTTACTAAGCCTGTTGATCTAGATAAGCTTTTGCTTGTTGTAAAGAAGAGTCTTGCAGCTTCAAAGCTAGAAGAACAAAATAAGATTCTTACTCAAGAAATCGAAAGATTAAAAAAGGAGAATGGATACACAGGAATCATCGGACACTCTCTTAAGATTGAAAAGCTTATGGAGAATATTAAGACTGTTGCTCCAACTAGAGCTACTGTCCTTATTACTGGTGAGTCAGGAACTGGTAAGGAACTTGTTGCAGATGCAATCTGTAAGCTTTCTAATCGTTCAGATAAGCCATTTATAAAGGTAAACTGTGCATCTCTTTCTTCATCTTTACTCGAATCTGAACTATTTGGTCATGAAAAGGGTGCTTTTACAGGAGCCATTAGCCAGACAAAGGGACGCTTTGAACTTGCTAACGGAGGAACTCTATTTCTTGATGAAATAGGTGAAGTTGACGAAAGCACGCAAGTTAAGCTCTTACGTGTTTTAGAGAATAGAGAAATTACAAGAGTCGGTGGACAAAAGACGATTCCTGTAGACGTTAGATTGATTGCAGCAACTAATAAAAACCTGAAGCAAGAGGTCCAAAATGGAAAGTTTAGAGAAGATTTTTATTATCGTTTGGCTGTTGTTGAGCTAAGTGTTCCTCCTCTAAGAGAACGTAAAGATGATATTGAACTCCTTGCTCAAGCTTTCATAAAGAACTTTAGTGAAGAGAACCATAAAGATATTGAAGGATTATCGCTTGGTGCAAGAAAATCTCTCTTTTCATACTCTTGGCCAGGTAATGTTAGAGAATTGAAGAATTGTATTGAAGCCGCAGTTGTAATGGCAAAGGGTAAGTTAATTGAGAATGATGATTTACCTGAATATGTTAGAGGTAAAAATGAACAATCATCAACTATCACTTTAGCCTTACCAATTACCATGGATGAAGCAGAGAAGAGAATCATACTTGATTCAATTAGCTTTTGTAATGGAAATAAAACAAAAGCATCTGAGATGTTAAACATTGGGCGTAAGACATTACATAGAAAATTAAGTGAATGGAAAGAAGAGGATAATAATGACGAGTGAGGATGTATTCTCTCCTTTTGGTATACTGAAGAAAGTTTTGCCACAATATAGCTATCGTAGTGGGCAAGAAGAGATGGCTAAGAAGGTGGAGACTGCTTTCAATGAAGGACGAGGTGCATTAATTGAGGCGGGAACAGGTATTGGTAAGTCATTTGCTTACCTTGTGCCATCATTTCTTTTAATACAAAAGAATAGAGATTCCCGTGTAGTTATTGCCACTAGCACAACAAATCTTCAAAAGCAGCTTTATGAAAAGGATATTCCCTTTCTAAGCTCTGCTCTAGGTTTTGAAAATGAGTCAACAATTCTTTATGGAAGAAATAGATATATTTGTCTTAGACGATACGAAGAAAATAGACAAAAACGAAGTCTTTTATCCTTAGATGAGTCAACAAGCGAAGCTAAATTAGATAAGTGGATTCTTCAAACAGATAGTGGTAGCGTATTAGATATCAACAACGAAGGAGTAAGAAGAATTGCATCGCCTCTTACTTCAGATGAAGATGATTGTTTACGTAGTCGCTGCCCATTCTTTGATCAATGTTATTTCTATAAAGCAAGACGCTCTTGTCAAAAAGCTAAAATAATTGTTACCAACCATCATCTTGTTCTTTCGGATGCACAAATTAGATGGGAAAACAATGAGGATTTTTCAGATAGCGCAATCCTTCCTCAATATACTCATCTTGTTTTTGATGAAGCTCATCATATTGAAAATGAAGCAACTGAGAGCTTTAGTGATCAATTTAGTTTTAAAAGCGTAAGGATTGAGCTCGATTCATTGGTATCAAAGAACCAAGAATTTGGTGGAAAGAATATCTTAGAGTTTCTCTCTCCATATGAAACAAAGGCTTATAGAAACTTTTCTTTTACTTTTCCTGAAAAATATAAAGAATTAAAAAAGCTCCTAGAGGATTCTGAAATTACGCTTAAAAGGGTTATTAGTGACTATGAGCATAGCTATAGGTCATTACTATTTAATGAAGAATTCTATTCTATAAATAGGAGTAAGCTTTCTTTCTTAGAGCCATTAAGTGAAGAACTAAATATTATTGGAGAAGAGTTAATAAATCTACATAATAATGATTCTGATGAAATGAAGAGTTATCTAGATAGAGTGAAAAAGACGGGAGAAAGCTTTATTTATTATCATAGTGTACTTTCTTCATTTATTAACTTCTCGTCCTTTGATTCGGTAATTTCATATGCTAAGAATGAAGGTGGTAGTTATACACTCGTGCAAGCACCTCTCTTAGCTGGTCCTTTAATCAAAGCAAGGATCCTTGATAAAATCTTTTCATATCTCTTTTGTTCAGCAACTCTTAGTACTGATGGTAACTTTAATTTTTTTAAAGAAAGACTCGGACTAAAAGATGATGATACTTTAATTGAAGGAATATACTACAGTCCTTTTGATTATAAGAAGAATCTAATGTATCTCATTCCGCTTGATGGCAAAGAATATAATAAAAAAGACAGTTCATCTTACGAAGAATATTCAACAGATCTTATTTATAGAGCTATTCTTTCTTCTTCTGGCGGAGCTCTAGTGCTTTTTACATCTAAAAGCATGATGAATAATGTTTATAACAAAATTAAAGAAAAATTAGGTGATTCGTACAACTTATTGCTTCAGAGTGATGACAGAAATAAGGATAAGATTCTAAAAGATTTTAAGAGCGATAAAGATTCATGTCTTTTTGCTACATACTCCTTTTGGGAAGGTGTGGACGTCCCTGGAGACGCATTAAGATTATTAATTATCGTTAAGCTTCCATTCTTAGTTCCAACTGACCCAGTTAATAAAGCACGTTCAGATTATCTAGATAGAACAAGCGAAAAGCATAGCTTTGTCTCTTTAACTGTTCCTAATGCGATGATAAAGCTTAAGCAAGGAATAGGTAGGTTAATTAGAAGTGAGACAGATAGGGGCGTAGTGCTAGTTTTAGATGGAAGACTTGTAAAGAAGAGTTATTCACGTCTCTTCTTTAACTCTATTCCTCCTGGATACATTCCAGAAGATACTTTTATTGAAAATATGGACTCTAAGATAGAGAGATTCCTCTTTTAGGAGATGTAATGGCTACTATTATTAATCCTGTAGAAGCTGGTTTCTATGCTTTTAGAACAGGTTTTCCTACATATAATAAATCTATATTTAAGAATAAAGTTGAAATTGTAACCGATGGAATGGGAACAATAATTGGCGTAACAAATTCAGATCATTTATACTTTGCTAATCTTCCTAATGAAGCTGAAGAGATTCAAATACTAGAAGTAGGAAAGGGAGCTTTTGCTTCTTGCAAAAAACTAAGAACAATAAGCTTTAGTAGTAATCTTGAAATAATTGGAGAAGAAGCCTTTAAAGGAGATGAAAATCTTACAAGCATAAAGCTTCCATCAACACTTTATGAATTGGGAGAGGCAGCTTTTGAGAAGACAGGCATTGTCTCATTTGTCTTTCCTGATGGCGTAACAGCCATACCACCTCGTCTCTTTATTGATGATAAAAAACTAGAAAGTGTAGTTTTGAACAATGTTAATAAAATTGGAATATTAGCATTCGGAGGATGTACTTCGCTTAGTTCAATAAAAATTAGTGAAGGAATAAAAGAAATACCAGAAGGCTGTTTCATTTCTAGTGGATTAAAGGAAATCTTTCTTCCTCGTTCTATTCGAAGAATTGGAAGTTCTGCTTTTTCATCTTGCGCTTTTCTTACGTCAATTTACTTTGATGGCGATAAAGATGCCTTTAGGAGAATAGATTTTGGGAAGAATTGGAATAGAGGCTTAAATAGCAATTGCTCCCTCTACTTAAAGAACGAAAAGGGTGAATGGTATAACGCATTTAAAAGAAGTAGTAATGAAGATTATGTTCATGACGAAAAAGAGGAAAAAATCAAGAAAGCCCTTGGGCTCTTTGGTTTTGATAGTATACCATCTCTAAGTGTCTTAAAAAGCGTATATCATAAAAAAACACTTGCTTTCCATCCTGACAGAATTTCTAGTCTAAACTTGGATAAAGAATTTACTTCTTTTGCTGAAAAGAGATTTTGCGAATACAAAGAAGCATATGATTTATTGCAGCCTTTATGCAAATAAAAAGGTGCTACTTTTTTCGGTAGCACCAGTTAGATATGAACCTTACCAGCTAAATCAGAGATTATAGCTGGAGTTTCCCCCTAGGAGCCTTCTGTAGAT